>Ga0075163_10006533_pt1 | contig 15458 bp, 10 predicted proteins | sample JI1023141ADNA_FD_71478 | JGI IMG/M metagenome (GOLD analysis project Ga0075163, IMG submission 71478) | Wastewater effluent complex algal communities from Wisconsin, to seasonally profile nutrient transformation and Carbon sequestration -... | ecosystem: Engineered > WWTP > Effluent > Algae... | reverse complement strand
TCCACCATGATCCCATCAAAGCCGGCCGCCGCCAGGACCTGCGCTTCTTCAGCGGCCTGCCGCACCACCGCCGCGAGGTCACCCTCGTAGCCAGGCGCGCCGGGCAGGGCCCGCAGGTGCACCATGCCGATAAGAGACGGATGCTGTTGGAACGGAAGGGAAATCGCCACCAGGACCTCCAGGCGTCGGCCGCCGCGCAGGGGCGAACCGGCCGCACCCGCGCCAAAATGCCCGCGTCGAACGCCCATTTTTAAGCCCAACGCGCACACGGCAGACGCCCGGGGCGGAGGGACCATCGGCGAGCGGCGGCGCACCTTGACAGATTCCGGCGCGCGCCACCACGATGCGCTCGGATGCGCAGCTTCATGACCGACCTCATCGCCCGCGCTGCAAACGTCGCCCAGGCCGCCCGGATGGCCCGGACCCTTGAGGCGGCCCTGCTCCTGGGCATGGCCCTCGTGCACGCACCGGCCGCGGCACAAGGAGCCCCTATGGTCCCCGACCTGGTGATCATCGCTGGCCACATCATTACCTTGCAGGACCCCGAGCCCGTGCCGCCTCCGACGGCGGTGGCCATCCGCGAGGGCCGCATCGTCTGGCTGGGCAGCGCGGCGGAGGCGGCCTCCCTACCGGCCACCCGCGTCGTTCGCCTGCCCCAGGCGGTGGTGGTGCCCGGGCTGGTGGACAGCCACGCCCACCTGACCAACCTGGGCCGCACCCGCATGCGCCTGGACCTCGTGGACACCCCCACCCTCGCCGCCGTGGTGGACCAGGTACGCACCGCGCCTGGCGACGGCTGGATTCTGGGCCGCGGGTGGGATCAAAACGACTGGGCCAACCACGCCTTTCCCGACCGCGCGGCGCTGGACGCCGTGAGCACCCGGCCGGTGGCCCTCACCCGCATCGACGGCCACGCGCTCTATGTGAACAGCGTGGCGCTGGCGGCCGCGGGCATCACCGCCACGACACCCGATCCACCGGGCGGCCAGATCCTGCGGCGCGCTGATGGCAGCCCCACCGGCGTGCTGATCGACACCGCCATGGAGCCGGTCAACCACGTGATTCCACCGCCCGATCGGGCCGAAGTGCGCGCCGCCATCGAGTCCGCCATCGCCGCCTGCCATGCTGTGGGCCTCACCGGGGTCCACGACGCGGGCACCGGCGCGCTGGAGCTGTCGGTACTGGAGGAGCTCGACGCCGAGGGCGCACTGCCCCTGCGCGTCTACGCGATGCTCTGGGGCGACGATCCGGCGATTGAGGTCATGGCCAGCCCTGGGCCGCGGACGGGCCGCATGCTGACTGTGGGGGCCGTCAAGCTCTTTGCGGACGGGGCCTTGGGGAGCCGCGGCGCCTGGCTCAAGGCGCCCTATGCCGACGCCGACACCCGGGGCCTGCCCATCACCCACGGGCCGGCGCTGCAGGCGGCCGTGCGGCGTTATGCCGACCTTGGCTTTCAGGTGGGCGTGCATGCCATCGGCGATGCGGCGGCGGCGGACGTCCTGACGGCCTTTGAGGGCGTCCTCCAGCCGGGCAATGGGCGGCGCTTTCGCATCGAGCACGCCCAGGTGGTGGCACCCGAGGACCGCACCCGCATGGCGCGCCTGGGGGTCATCGCCATGGTGCAGCCCACCCACGCCACCAGCGACATGCCCTGGGCGGAGGCTCGGCTGGGGCCGGTCCGCATCCACCACGCCTATGCCTGGCGCAGCTTGCAGAAGGCGGGGGTGCCCCTCGCCCTCGGCAGCGACTTTCCCGTGGAGCGCCCGAGCCCCATCGACGGCCTCTACGCGGCCGTCACCCGCACCGACGCGCAGCATGCCCCCAAGGGCGGCTGGTACCCCGAAGAGGCCCTCACCGCCCGCGAAGCCCTCGTGGGCTTCACGCTGGGCGGGGCCTACGCCGGCTTCGCCGAGGCGCATCGGGGCCGGATCGCCGTGGGCCAGGACGCCGATCTGACGTTCCTGGACGCCAATCCACTGACGATCCCCCCGGAAAATCTCAAGCAAATCAAGACCCTGGGTGTGGTGGTCGCTGGTCGACCCCATGGAGTGCCATGAGCAAGCGCGGTGAACATTCTCGGCGCGCGGCCCTGGGGCTGGTGGTGGCCGGGCTGTGCGGAGCCTGTGACAACGTGCAGCCGGTGGGCGATTTGGAGGTGGTCTGGCGGCTCGCCGGGCGCACCTGCCAGGACGCCCGCATCGACGAGATCAAGGCCCTGCTCTACGACTTCACCAGCGTCAACCCGGTCTACGAGGCCAGCGCCCCCTGCGCGGCCGGGCAGCTGACGCTGGACGAGGTGCCCACCGGCCGCTATGCGCTGGTGTTGCAAGGCCTGGAAGCCGACGGGTGTTGGACGCACACGGCCCGCACCGACGGTGTGCGCATAGTCGCCGACCAGACCGCCAAGGCGCCCCGCTTGCTGCTGGCCCGCCGCAACCGCTCCCTCGGGGTCGGGTGGCCCTTTGCCAATCAGCTCACGTGCGCTGAAAACGCCGTCAGCCAGATGACCATCGAGGTGGTGGTCAACGGTCGCCTGGAGCGCACCGTGCCCGCCCGCTGCCAGGACGCGCCCGCGCTCATTCCCGATGTGCCCCCCGGCACCCTGCGGCTGGTGGTCACGGGCTTTGACGAGGCCGGCATCGCCGTCGCGCAGGGCCGGCTGGCGGTGGGTGATCCCGGCTTGAGCTGCGCCGAGCGGGCGGATGTGTCGGTGCCGTTGACCCTGTGCCTCGAGCCGGGCTGCTGAGGCCCAGCACTCCAGCCCATCGTGTCGCTGAAAACCAGCTCAAATCGGTCACTTGTGGCCCCTTCGACCCCACTGCACCGCTGCCCCCGGGGCCCGCAGTGCGCTCACCGGGGCCCGGTGGGGTGGCCGCGGTGGCCTCAGACTTGCGCCCGGCAGGCGCGGCGGTAGATACAGGCACCCATGCGCGCAGTGACCGCTTCCCACGGTTCCCCTGGGTGGGCCCCTGGCTCCCACCTGCCTCGACGTGCCGGGCGAGGCCACCGATCCGCCTTGCTTTGGACCCTGCCCCTGTGGCTGGCGCTGGGCTGTGCCGAGGGCGGCGGCAGCGTGGACGCCCGGCGCGGCGCCGAGGCGCCCTCCGACGCCCAGGTCGATGGCAGCGGCGATGCCCTGCCCGACGCCGCGCCCCCCGCCGCCGTGTGTACACCTGCTGAGCGGAGCGAGGCCCCCTGCCCCGCCGCGGGTGTCTGCGCGGGCACTCAGGCCACCTGCACCCCGGCCGGCCAATGGGGGCCCTGCGACCTGCCGCCGGTGTATGAGGCCGACGAGCAAACCTGCGACGGCCTCGACAACGACTGCGATGGCCAGGCCGACGAGGCCTGGCGCGGCGTGGGCCAACCCTGCGATTCGCAAGACGAAGATGCCTGCGCCCTCGGCCAGCTCCGGTGTGCAGCCGATGGCCGATCGGTGATCTGCGCCGACGATGAGCCGGTCTTCGAGGTCTGCAACGCCGTGGACGACGACTGCGACGGCGCGGTGGACGAGGCCAGCGCGCAGACCCCCCTGGCCGCCCAGCAGGCCGGCGTCTGCGCAGGTGTGCAGCAGGTCTGCGGCGGGCCCGGCGAAGGCTATATCGAGCCCGACTATACGCAGGTGGCCCACTTCGAGGCCTTCGAGACCCGGTGCGACGGCCTGGACAACGACTGCGACGGCCGCGTGGACGCAGGCCTCTTCCCGCCCCTCGCCGAGCCCCAGGCGGGTGTCTGCGCGGGCTCGGTGCAGGTCTGCGGCGGGGCAGCCGGCTGGCAGGCCCCCGATCGCTCGGCGCTGGCCGATTACGAGCCCGAGGAGACCCGCTGCGACGGGCTCGACAACGACTGCGACGGCGCGGTGGACGAGGACGTGGTGGGCGCCGCCTGCCCCGCGGGCCCCGGCGTCTGCGCCCAGGGCGGCCCGCCCCAGGCCTGCCTCGGCGCCCTCGGCTTTGCGGCCTGCACGTATGGCCCCGACTACGAGGCCGACGAGCTGGACACCTGCGACACCCTCGACAACGACTGCGACGGCCGGGTGGACGAGGGGGCCCCCTGCCCCGTGGCCCTCCAGGTGGTGCGCATCGCGGGGGGCACCTTCCAGATGGGCAGCCCGGCGGCCGAGGTGGGACGCGAGGCGGACGAAACGCTCCATCCGGTTGAAATCACACACGATTTACTGGTGCGTCGCACCGAGGTGACCCAGGAGGAGTGGCGCCGCATCCTGGGGGACGTCCCCGCGCTGCACCCCGGCGCCGACCGACCGGTGGAGCAGGTGGACTTCACCGACGCGCTGCGCTTCCTCAATGCGTTGTCCGTGGCCGACGGGCTGCCGCCCTGCTACGACGACGAGGGGCAGTGGCCGCAGGGCCCGGCCTGCCTGGGCTGGCGCCTGCCCACCGAGGCCGAGTGGGAGCGCTTCGCGCGGGCCGGTACCGCGGGCGCCCACTGGGGTGAGGCCCAGGACCTCGCCCTCGACGCGCTGGCCTGGCACCGGGGCAACAGCGACAATACCACCCGCCCGGTGGCCGCGCTCCAGCCCGATCCCCAGGGCCTCTACGACACCCTGGGCAACGTGGCCGAGTGGGTCTTTGACACCTACGGGCCCTACCCCGACGGGGACGATCCCGTCGCCCGCGACGGCGCCAACCGGGTCGTGCGCGGCGGCAGCTACGCCAGCCTGCCCGCGCGGGTGCGGGTGGCCAACCGGGTGGAGCTGGAGCCCGCATCGCGCAACCAGGATGTGGGCCTGCGGGCTGTGCGCACGGCGCCGGAGGGGGAACCGTGAAGCTGTACCCAAAATCCACGCATAACGTATTGATTCTGCTGGCCTTTTTGGGGTGCAGCGACGACCTGGGCATCGGCACCGCTCTGCCCGACGACGTGGGGTCGGACGCCGGCAGCCAGGACATGCTGCCCACCCCCGATACCGGTCGCGATGCCGCACCGCCCGATCAAGGCGGCGATGCCGCCCCCCAAGGCGACTTTGGCCCGCCCTGCAACCCGGCGCCCGAGCTGTGCAACGACACCGACGACGACTGCGACGGCCAGGTGGACGAGGGCTACGCCGTGGGCGCGCTGTGTGGGGCGGGGGTCGGCGCATGCCGCGCGGTGGCGGCGTTGGCGTGTGCACCCGACGGCACCCTGGCTTGCGCCGCCGAGGCCGACGCCCCGGAAGCCGAGGCCTGCAACGGCCTCGACGACGACTGCGATGGGCGCACCGACGAGGATTTTGATGGCGACGGCGATGGTGCCCCGGTCTGCCCCGAAAATCCCTGTGGCGCCCCCTGCCCCGCGGGTGAGGAGGACCGCTGCCGCGCGCTCTGCGACGCCCAGGACTGCCGCGACGAAAACCTGGGCATCTACCCGGGCGCGGTGGACACCTGCGGCGACGGCATCGACCAGGACTGCGACCGCTTCGACGCCCCCTGCACCCGCGCGGTGGGCCGCCTGAACGCCTTCGCCATTGCGCCCGCCAACGATGCCACCTGCCCGGACGTCAACGGCGATGGCAACCCCGACAACGCCATGGCGCTGCTGGGTGGCCTCGCCAACGGGCCCCTCGGCGAGGCGGTGGCGGGCGGCGATCTGAACCTCTTCCTCATCGCCAACGGCCTGGCAGCGCCGGGCTTGGAGGGGGCGTTCGAGCTGGGGGTGGCCACCGGCGCGCCGGCGGGCGACCACTACCGGGTGGATCCCGCGGCCCTCGACGCGTTGCACCGGCCCCTCATCCGCTTCCCCGGCGCCCGCGTACATGCCGGGGTGCTGCGCGCCGGCCCGGGCCGCTTTGAGCTGGCGCTGCCCATCGCGGGGCTGGATCTGGCCCTGGTGCTCAACGGCGCGCTCATCCAGGGCACGGTGGCGGTGGACGCCGACCACGGCTTTGCGCTGGCCGATGGCCTCATCTGGGGTGCCGTGCGCGAGGTGGACCTCAACGCCGCCCTCGACGGCCTGGAGCAGGCCTGCCAGGCCACCATGCCCGAGCCCGCCTTCTGTGGGCCGCTGCGCCAGTTCCGCCCGGTGCTGGCCAATGTGCTGCGCAAGGACGAGGACACCGACGGCGACGGCGAGCTGGACGCCTATTCCATTTGCACCCATGGCACGGCGGTCCCCGCGGTGCTGGATGGCCTCGATCCGTGATGCAATCCGCGATGTCGGGACACCCCGCTTGAAGCGCCCCAACCCCTGGGTGCTCGTGCCCCTCGCCGTGGTGGGCCTGACGGCCCTCTTGGCCTGGCAGCGGGCCCGCGTGCCCGCCCGCACCGATTGGCAGGCGGCCACCGAGGCCATCCGCGTCGGTCTGGCCGAGGGCGATGGCGTGGCCTGGATCCCCTATTGGGCCGGCGAGGGTCGGCTCTTTTTTGCGGGCCTGCCCGCCTTCCACCTGGTGGATCCCGCCCAGCCCGACTTTGCGCGCTACCGCCGGGTGTGGCTGCTGGGTGCCTTCGGCCGCGGGGCCGCGGATCTCGGCGGTGCGCCGGCCACCGTCGTGAAGACCGAGCAGTTTGGGGGGGTGCGCCTGGAGCTCCTCGAGATCAAGGGCCCCCACGTGACGGCGGATCTCCGCGCGGAGCTGGACCGCGTGACGGTGCAGCGCATCGACGTGCAAGGGCGCGAAACTGCTTGTGATTTCTGGGATGGCCGCGGGTGGTCCTGCGACCTGCGCGGCACCCCCGACGCCGCCCGGCGCTGCCTGGGTGAGCCCACTGACCGCCGCTTCGCCCAGCGCCAGAGCAACCCCACCTGCGGGCTGCCGGCCTGGTTTGACGGCCCCGGGCGCTACAGCGTGGGCCGCGGACCGCAGCCCGTGGCGCGGGACGCGCGGGTGATCGGCGGGGCCCCCCGACGATGCGTGTGGTTCAACCCCCCGCCCGGCCGCGCCACCCAGCGCATCGAGTGGCCCGTCACCGGCCAGGGCACCCTGGTCCTCGACCACGGCTTCACCGACCATGCCCTCACCGATCACGGCTGGGAGGGCACCCGCACCCAGCCCGCCACCCTCACGGTGAGCCGCGGTGGCCAGACGCTGCAGACCCTCGAGGTGGCGCCGGTGACCGGCTGGCGCCGCGTGGAGATCCCGCTCACCGGCGAGGGCCCCATCCGCTTGGAGGTCACCGGGCAGTCCGATGTGGACGCCCACCTCTGCATCGACGCCACCGTGCGGGAGGGCACATGAGCAGTCCCTACACGGCGCCCCAAGGCCCCGGCCAGCCCGAGCCCCCTCTTGAGCTCGAGCCGCGGGATCCCACCCCTCGGCCGCCACCCGCCGCCTTGCCGCCCCAGGCGGTGGAGAGCACCTGGAGCGGCCGCCCGCGCCGGCTGGACCACCTCATCGGCGCGGTGTTGGCCCTGCTGCAGGTGCTCTTCCTGGCCTTCACCTCCCAGCAGGTGGGCATTCCCCGAGACGAGAGCTTCTATCTCTACGCGGGCGACCGCATCGCCGAGTGGGTGGACCGCCTGGATGAGCCCGGGGTGGCCTCCTTCTCCAAGGCCGAGATCGAAAAGGGCTTTGCCTACAACCACGAGCACCCGGTGCTGATGAAGACGCTGTTTGGCGTCTCCCACCACTGGCTGTACACCAAGTGGGGCCTCATCGACGACGAGCTGGTGGCCTACCGCCTGCCGGCCATGATGCTGGCGGGCCTCGCGGTGTGGCTGGCCTGGCTGATCGGCATTGCGCTGGCCGGCCGCCCGGCGGGGCTGGTGGCGGCGCTCGCGCTGGCCTTCCAACCCCACGTCTTCTTCCACACGCACCTGGCCTGCTTCGACGGCCCCGTCACCGCCATGTGGCTGCTCATCGTGTGGTGCTACCTGCGCGCCACCCGCAGCCGGCGCTGGGCCGTGGCGGCCGGTCTCGCCACCGGCCTCGGGCTGGCCACCAAGCTCAACGTCTTCTTCTTGCCCTTTGTGCTGCTGGGCGTGGCGCTGCTCGACGCCTGGACGTTCAAGCGCCGCACGGGCGCCTGGAAGGCCCCCGCCGGCCAGCGCGGCCCGCTGCATTACTCGGTCTGGATCGCGATTTCGATGGTGGTGCTGGGCATCGGCGTCTTCTTCGCCCACTGGCCCTGGCTCTGGCACGACACGGTCAAGCGCCTCGGCTTCTACCTGGGCTTCCACGCCCAGCACGTGCACTACCCGGTGGACTACTTGGGCGAGCTGTACTACCGGCCCCCCTTCCCGCTCCATTTTCCCTTTGTATACACGCTGTTGTCGGTGCCGACACCCATCCTCATCCTGGGCGGGGTGGGCGTCGTGGTGCTGGTCCGCCAGGCCTGGGCGGCCTTCCGCCGACCCACCGAGGACCGCCCGCCCCTCCAGGCGCTGGTGCTCGTGAACTTGATCGCGCCCATCGCGCTGATCGCCCTGCCCTTCACGCCCATCTTCGGCGGCACCAAGCACTGGATGCCCGCCATGCCCTTCCTGGCCATCGCAGCCGGGGTAGGCGCGGTGCGCCTCGGCCAGGGGCTCTTTGGCCGCCTCGCCCCGGCGCGGCAGGCTTGGGCGGCGGGCGCGCTGGGCACTGCCTTGATGATGCCTGCGCTGTGGGCCACCGCCACCTATGGCACCCACGGCACCGCCTACTACAACGAGCTCGCCGGGGGCGCCGCCGGCGCCGCCGATCTGCGGATGCCCCGCGACTTCTGGGGCCACGGCAGTGTGGCCATCCTGCCGGTGCTCAACGAGCGGGCCCCCCAGCGCGCCCTGGTCTTCTGGCACGACGCCACCGCCTGGGCCGTGGAGCGCTACCAGCAGTTTGGCCGTCTGCGGCCCGATTTGCGGGTGACTGGCGACTGGATGATCACGTCGTCCGATTGGGCCATCTACCACGACTACCGCGATAAGCTGCCGGAAGAACTGGACATTTGGCGCGACTACGGCACCGAGTGGCCGGTGGATGGCCACTTCATCGATGGGGTGCAGCTGGTGGGGGTCTACCAGCGCCCCGCCGCCCGGACGCCGCCACCCGTCCCCGCCGGAGGCCGCTGATGGTGCGGGTGGTCCTCTGCCTCGTGCTGGGGCTGGGTCTGGGCCGGGGCTTCGCAGCCGCGCCCGCGCTCACCGGCGATGCGGTGGTGGACGAGTGTGTGCGCTTGTTTGGCAAGTGCATCGCGCCCCGCGCCGCCCAGGCCGAGAAGGCGAAGACACCGAAGGCGGCCAAGGCCAGCACCCACAAGGCCAGCAAGCGCACGACCAGCAAACACAAGGCCGGCAAGCGCAAGGCCAGCAAGCACAAGGCCAGCAAGCGCAAGACCGGCAAGCACAAGAAAACAAAGAAGAAAAGCCGCGCCATCGAGCGCGAGCTGCCACGGCGCTTGCCCTCGAAGCGGGGCCCCGCCGACGGACCCGTCGAGCCGGTGGTCGAGCCCGATCCCGAGCCCATCGACAAGATCCCCCCCGAGCCCGAGGCGGTGCCGGGCGAGCCGGGTGGGCGGGAAACCGCGCCTCTGGAAGAGCCCTGGTTGGAGGAGGGCGAGCCGCCCCCCGGAGAAGGATAGCCTCATGCCCCACACCCTTCGTCTCTTCGTGACCGCACTGGGCCTGGCCGGGTGCGGGGTGGTCACCCACGAAACCCGCTCCATCCCGACGGGCTCCGGCACGGCCGTGGTGGCCGCCCCCGACAGCCCCAGCGTGGGCGCCGAGTGGGTGTACGCCGATGGCATCCTGCGGGGCACCGTCCAGCCGCTCGCGACCTGCCACCGGGCAGAGATTCAGTATTTTCACGACCAAGAGGTGGCGGTCCGCGCGTCCGGCGTGGGCGATTGGTTGGCGGTGGGCGCGGGGGTGGCCATCGCAGCGGCCTCCATCTGGTTGATCGACAAGGCCGACACCTTCTCCGACACCGAGACCTGCACCACCGACGCCGAGGGTGAGAGCTGCAGCAGCGAACGCGAGAACGCGTATGTCCTGGGCGGCGTGGGCACGGCCCTCGGCATTGGGCTTTCGGCGGCGGTCCTCTACGGCATCGTGACGGGCCCCTCGGAGACGGTGGAGGGCGAGGCCGATCGCGAGGCCATCGTCACGCGCCATCCCGAGCCCGTGCCCTGCCACGCTGGCCCCATCGATGGCCTCGGTCTGGCCGTGATGCGCGTGGACCAGGTGGTGGCGCGCTCCACCACCAACGATCAGGGCGAGGTGGCCTTTGCCATCCCCCGCGACATCACCGGCGCGCTGACCGTGGTGATCGACGCGGTGCCCGAGGGGCTGACAGCGCTGGCGGAGCCCAAGACCGTGGTCGGGCGGGTGCAGATCGAGCCCTGATCATGGCTCAGAAGCCTTGTTGGATCAGGCGCTTACGTGCTCAAGGCTGAGACCTCGGTGGAAGGACGTCGACCGCGGCGGCCCCGGCGTCGATGCCGCGGGAGACTTTGACTCGACCCTGCTACGATGCAGGCCGTGATGACCCGGAGCCCCCCATGAGCCAGCGCAAGAAGCCCGACGCCGCCCAGACCCAGGCCTTTGTGGATGCCGTGTGGCAGTCCACCATCATCCCGGCCTTGGTGGACTACATCCGCATCCCCAACCGCTCCCCGGCCTTTGATCCCCAGTGGGTCGAGCACGGCCACATGGAGCGCGCCGTGACCCTCGTGGTGGGCTGGCTCAAAGCCCACGCCCCCGCAGACGCTCATCTGGAGGTGGTGCGGCTGGCCGGTCGTACGCCATTGATTTTCATGGAGATTCCCGGCACCGCACCCGGCAATGTCCTGCTCTATGGCCACCTCGACAAGCAGCCCGAAATGACCGGCTGGGCCGAGGGCAAGGGCCCCTGGGAGCCCGTGATCGAGGGCGATCGGCTCTATGGCCGGGGCGGCGCCGACGATGGCTATGCCGCTTTCGCCAGCCTCACGGCCATCAACGCCCTGCGCACCCAGGGCGTGCCGCACGCCCGCTGCGTGGTGGTGATCGAGGCCTGCGAGGAGAGCGGCAGCTACGACCTGCCCGCCTACATCGAGCACCTGCTGCCCCGCATCGGCGATGTGGACCTGGTGGTCTGCCTCGACAGCGGCGCCGGCGACTACAACCGCCTCTGGTCCACCACCAGCCTGCGCGGCATGGTGGGCGGCACCCTCCGCGTGGACATCCTCACCGAGGGCGTGCACAGCGGCGGGGCCAGCGGCGTGGTGCCCAGCTCCTTCCGCATCGCGCGTATCTTGTTGGATCGACTGGAGAATCCGGTCACGGGCGAGACACGCCTGCCACTGCTGAAGGTGGCGGTGCCCGAGGCGCGGCAGCAGCAGGCCGAGGTGGCAGCGGCTGCGTTGGGGGGTGGCCTGCCACCCTTCCCGCTGGTGCCCACCGCCCACCCCGTGCACACCCACCTCGCCGCCAACATGCTGGCACGCACGTGGACGTCCACCGTCAGCGTGACCGGGGCCGATGGCCTGCCCCCCATCGCCTCGGCCGGCAATGTGCTGCGGCCCTACACCGCGCTCAAGCTCAGCATTCGCCTGCCGCCGCCCATCGACGGCAAGCAGGCCCAGGCGGCGATTCGTGCCGAGCTGGAGCGCGATCCGCCCTACGGCGCCCGGGTGACGTTCACCCCCGAGGAGCCCGCCACCGGCTGGGATGCACCGCCCGTGGCGCCCTGGCTGGCGGCCAGCGCTGACGCGGCTTCGCTGGCCTTCTACGGCGAAGGCATGGCCTGGATGGGTGAAGGCGGCACCATCCCCTTCATGGCGATGCTGGGCGAGAAGTTCCCCGCCGCCCAGTTCCTCATCACGGGCGTCTTGGGCCCGGCCTCCAACGCCCACGGCCCCAACGAGTTCATCCACCTGCCCTTCGCCCAACGCCTCACCGCCTGCGTCGCCCACGTGCTCGCCGACCACGCCGCGCGGTGATCCAGCTCGGGCCCTTCCACCTGCTCCGCCGCATCGGCGCGGGCGCCACCTCCGACGTGTGGCACGCGGTGCACACGGCGGAGGGCATGCCCGTGGCGGTGAAGGTGGTGACGGCACGCGACGGGCCCGATCCCCGCTTTCGACGGCTGTTCGCTCAGGAGGTCCGGGCAGTCGCCCGCCTGTATCACCCCGGTATTATTCGGCTTTTTGACTACGGCGAGCTACCCACCGAGCTCCCTCGCGGCCTGGATCTGCCCAGCGAGGCCCCCTACTGCGTGATGGAGTGGGTGGCCGGCGGGTCGCTCGCCACCCAGGGGGGCAAGCTGCCCTTCTCGCGCATCCAGTCGGTCCTGCTCGCCCTGCTGGATGCCCTCGCCCACGCCCATGCCCGCGGCGTGGTGCACCGGGATCTGAAGCCCGACAACGTCCTGCTGGCCGATCGGGGGCCGGTCCTCACCGACTTTGGCGTCGCCGCGCGCCTCGACGAGGTGGATGGCACCGAAGCCCAGGTCCTGGTCGGCACCCCCAACTACATGTCCCCCGAGCAGATCCGCGGCACCTGGCGCGATCTGGGCCCGTGGACCGACCTGTATGCCCTGGGCTGCCTGGCCTGGTTCCTGGTCACCGGCCAGCCCCCCTTTGGCGGGCGCGAGCAGCTGGGCGTCCTACGCGGACACCTCAAGGAGGACCCGCCGCCGCTGGCCCCCCGCAGCGACCTGCCTACGGGTTTTGAGGCGTTCCTGCGGCGCTTGATGGCCAAGTCACCCACCCAGCGCTTCCGCTTTGCTGCCGACGCCGCCCACGCGCTGCTGGAGCTGGACACGGGTGACGAGGAGGACTTTGAGGCGCTGGGCGCCGACCCGCCCACCGGCACCTGGACGCTGACTTCGGGCCAACCCCTGGAAATCACAGCTGAAAGAACGTCACCCGGCCGGCTGATCCCGCTGCCCACCGAGCCGCGCCCCCGGGTGCCCGCCTCCTGGCGCACCCGCACCCCGCCGCCCGGTTTGGAGCCCTTGCGGGGCGCGGGTACGGCGCTCATCGGCCTGCGGGAGGTGGCCGTCCAGGGCCGCGAGGACGAGCGCGACCGGGCCTGGGCGGAGCTGCAGGCGGCCGCCAATGGGGACGGACCGCGGCTTCTGCTGATCGCGGGTCCCACCGGCGGCGGCAAGACGCGCCTGGCGAGCTGGCTGGGCGAGCGCGCCCACGAGCTCGGGGTGGCGATCCCGCTCCAGGCCAGCCACGAGGAGATCGCGGGGCCAGCGAGCGGCCTGGGGCCCATGCTCGCCCGATTTTTCCGGTGCGCCGACCAGACGGCCGAGGAGCGTGCGGCCCGCATCGGCACCGCCCTGGGCGCCGCCGCCGACGGCGACCTCGTGCGGGCCCTGGCGGCGGCCATGGACGTGCGCCGCGAGTTTGCCGGTGACGAAGCCCGCCTCATCCTGGGCACCGAGGCCGAGCGCCACGGGGCCGTGAGCCGCGGGTTGGCGGCATTGGCGGCCGGCCGACCGCTGGTGGTGCAGCTCGACGACCTGCAGTGGGGCGCCGATACGCTGCGCTTCGTGGAGCGTGTGCTCGAGGACCCGGTGGCCTGGCCGGTCCTCTTCGTGGGCACCGTGCGCACCGAGGGCTCGCTCGCCGCCGCGGGCCACCTCGCCGATGCGCTCGCCGCCGCGGCCCGCCCGCTGGGCGACGTGCGCGGCGTCCTCACGCGGCTGGAGGCCCACCCACGCACCCACGGCCTGCGCCTGGGCCCGCTGGATCCCGCCGCCATCGAGGCGTTGTGCCGCGGCTTGCTGCCGCTGGATGCGCCGAGCACGCGGGTGCTGGTCCGCCGCGCGGGCGGCAACCCGTTCTTCGCCGAAGCGCTGCTCCGCCATTGGATTCGCACCGACGCGCTCGCACCCGCCCCCGAGGGCTTTTGCCTGCGTGTCCCCACCGGGACCCCCGAAGGCGAGCCGTCACGGGATACCACCGCCCTCCCCGAGGGGCTGGCGGCCATCCTGGTGCAGCGGCTTGACGAGGCCCTGGGGCCCGACCGCGGCGACCGCCTGGCCTACGAGCTCGCCGCCGCCCTCGGCCAGGTGGTGGACGACGGGGTTTGGCGGGCCGCCTGCGCCCACGCCATGGCGCCCGTCTCAGCCGCCACCTTCGAGCGCATGCAGGATGCCGGCCTTGTAAGGGTGGAAGACGAAAGGCATTTTTCGTTCTCCCACGCCACCATCGCCGAGGCCTTGCGCCGCCGGGCCCACGAGGCGGGACGGTGGCCCATCCTCAACGTGGCGTGTGCGGCGGTGCTGCGCGAGCGGCCCGACGTGGAACCCGAGCGCCTGGCCGAGCACCTCGCCGCCGCCGGTGAGCTCGACGCGGCGTTTGAGCGCCTGGGCACCGCGGCCCGCGGGCACCTGCGCCGCTCCGACTTTGCGGCCGCCTCCCGCGCCCTGGTCCGCCGAGCGGGCCTGCTGCGGGTGGGGGGCGTGCCCCGCGGCCACCCCCTCTGGGTGGAAACGCGCATCCTATGGGCCGAGCGGGCCACCGGGCAGGCGGACTTCGAGGGCGGCCGGCGCCATGCCGTGCGCGCGGTGGTCCAGGCTCGGGCGCTGGGTGACGACCGCCTGCTGGCCCGTGCGCTGGTGCAGCAGGGTGAGGCGGTCCGTCGGTTGGGCGGCGCCAAGGTCGGCTGGGAGTTCTTCTGGGAGGCCGTGCGGGTGGTGCGCGGGGTGGGTGATCCCGAGCTCGAAGGCCGCGTCCGCCTCAAGGCGGGCCAGTGCCAGGGCCAGCTCGGCCACCTCGAAGAGGCCACCCGCATGCTCACCACCGCCCTGCGCCGCCTCGGACCGGGCCACGTCGAGGCCCGCGGCGAGGCCCTCTTTGGCCTGGCCGCCGTGGCCTGGCAGGGCGGCGACACCGACCGCGCTCGCAGCTTCGCCGACGACGCCATGGCCCACTTCCGCCGGGCGGGCACCCGCCACGGCATCGCCACTGCCCTGAGTCTGTTGGGTGACATCGCGCGTCACAGCCACGACCTGGATCAAGCCGAGGCCCACTTCCGCGAGAGTCTGCGCCTGGTGGAGGCCACGGGCGCCGCCGGTCGACACATCGCGATGTGTAACGTGGCGTTGGTCTTGGTGGATCGCGGCGTCGCGGCCCACGACCACGGCTTGCTGGAAGAGGCGCACACCCTCCTCGAAGAAGCGCTGCGGCGGGCCCAGGCCGCGCACCACGTCACCGCATCGGCCATGATCCAGCTCGCGTTGATGGTCTGTGAAGCCGAGGCCGGCAACTTCAGCCGTTGGCAACACCACTTCGGGGCGATGGCCATGCTGCGCGACGGCCTGGTGACCACCGCCGAGGTGGCCTGGCACGCGCGCCACCTGGCGCGGTTGGCCGACGCCGCGGGTGAGCGCGCCTGCGCCGCCGCCGCCTGGGGCCTGGCCATCAACCAGTTTGAGGCGCTGGGACGTGGCACCGAGGCCATCGCCGCCCGCGAAGAGCGCAGCGACGACGTCTAGCAGGTTGCTGAAAAAGTCTCCCGTCGCATCGACGGCGGGATGGGGCCATCTGCGGCGTTGCCGGAAGTCCTCAACAATACTCAGTATTGCCTGCGGTCCGGCGCCTTGCATCTGG
>Ga0075163_10006531_pt1 | contig 15459 bp, 13 predicted proteins | sample JI1023141ADNA_FD_71478 | JGI IMG/M metagenome (GOLD analysis project Ga0075163, IMG submission 71478) | Wastewater effluent complex algal communities from Wisconsin, to seasonally profile nutrient transformation and Carbon sequestration -... | ecosystem: Engineered > WWTP > Effluent > Algae... | reverse complement strand
AATTTACTTTTTATTAGTAATTTACTTTTTATTCTAAATTTTTTTTATTACTAAATTAATCTTTTTTTATTACTAATTTAATCTTTTTATTACTAATTTAATCTTTTTATTACTAAAGAAACCTTTAGGGGTTTTTGTCTCTTTAGTTTTAAAAAGGGTTATGCGTATTCTTGTTCATTAAATTTATAGCATATTCAATTATAGGATTGTTAAAATAAGTTGACAATTACAATTTAAGATGAGTACCAATGGTAATGTAGTAAAAAAAGTCTCTGTTAAAGCGAAAATCAGTAAGAATTCGAATACAAAGACGATAGATAATAGTCAAAATAATCAAGAAAAAACAACGGCTAAAGTATCAGCAAAAACAGTAGTATTAAATGACAAAAAGAAAGAATTTACTGGATGTATAGGAATAGATTTGGGTACGACATATAGTTGTGTTGCCGTCTGGGTAGCCGATAAGGTAGAGATTATTCCGAATGACTTAGGCAATAGAACTACTCCTAGTTGGGTCTCATTTACCGATGATGAAAGATTAATTGGTGAAGAAGCGAAAAATCAGTCATTAAATTATCCAAGATCGACGTTATTCGATATTAAAAGGATTATAGGAAGAAAATTCTCTGATGAGCAAATTCAATCAATACTCGATACATTGCCTTTTAAAGTCGAACCTGATATGAATGATTTACCACTAATTAAAGTTAATTATAAGGGTAAAGACCGCAACTACAAACCAGAACAGATTAGCGCCTTTATATTAGAAAAATTAAAGAATGTTGCCGAAGAATATCTAGGTCAAACTGTTAAGAATGCAGTAATAACGGTACCTGCTTATTTTAATGACTATCAGAGAAAGGCGACCCAAGATGCTGCAACTATCGCAGGTTTAAATTGTATGCGAATAATTAATGAACCAACTGCGGCTTGTTTATGTTATGGACTTGACAAATTAAAGGATGGAAATGTTTTAATCTATGACTTAGGTGGAGGAACATTAGATGTTAGTTTAATTCAGATAACAGCTGGAATCTTAGAAGTTAAAGCTACGAGTGGAGATGTAGCATTAGGAGGTGAAGATTTTGATAATGTCTTGGTAGATTGGCTAATAGAGCAATTCAAGGCTAGTAATAGTAAACAAATTCAGAAGATTATGGATAGTAAAAAAGATAGTAGTGATAGCTGCGATATTAGTGAGAATACAAAGTCTATGGCAAAGGCGAAAAGTGCATGTGAGAAAGCGAAGCGAGCTCTTTCACAAAATCAGACGGCATCTATCGAAATTGATAGCTTGTGGGAAGGTCTAGACTTTAGAGTTAAGATTACAAGATCGAAGTTTGAGTCATTATGTTCGGATCTTCTTAAAAAATGTATGGATCCAATTAAATTAGTATTAGCAGATGCGGATATACAAAAGGGTCAAGTCGATGAAATCGTCCTTGTAGGTGGTTCTACTAGGATGCCGATCATCCAGGAAATGTTGTCCAGCTTTTTCGGAGGTAAAGCTTTAAATAAATCAGTTAATCCTGATGAAGCAGTAGCATATGGTGCTGCTGTCCAGGGAGCTATTCTGTCGCGTTCTGATAAGAGTGGTAAGACGAAGGATCTGGTCTTATTAGATGTAATACCATTATCGCTTGGAATTGAGACTACTGGAGGGATAATGGGAAAGATTATCGATCGTAATTCGACCGTACCTATAGAGAAGAGTAAGGTCTTTTCAACCGTAGAGGATAATCAAGAATCAGTCTTAATTAAGGTATATGAAGGTGAAAGAGAATTTACAGAGCATAATAATTTATTAGGTACTTTTGAATTAACTGATATACCGATTTTACCAAGAGGTGTTCCAAAGATCGAAGTACAATTTGATATAGATGTAAATGGCATCTTAAATGTTTCTGCAGTAGAACAGTCGACTGGAAGATCGAGTAGGGTCAGTATTAGTAGAGATTCAGGAAGATTGACTGCCGAAGAGATTAGCAAGATGATATCGGATGCAGAACAATATCATGCAGAGGATGAATTACGAAAGGCTGCTATATCGGCTATAAATAGTTTTGAAAAATATTTGGATAGGGTACAGAAGACTGTAAATAATAAAGACTTGAATACTCAGTTATCCGAGGAGGAGATAACTAGTGTTAATACATATATTATTAATACGGTGGATTGGTTAAACAACAATTCAAATACATGTTCAAAAGAGGTAATTGATACTGCACGAATGACTGTCGAGCAGAATTTAAAGAATACATTACTAAAGCTCTTTTCAAGACAGGAAGAAATAAGAAAAGAACAGCAAAAAGAAGAAAGACAATATGAAAATGCAATTAAAGAAAATCAAAGTCAAAATCAAAATCCAGATCAAGATAATTTACCTAATGATATCCCAGCTACAGCAGTAAATAAAACAAAAAAAACTGTAACGAAAAAAATAGTAAATAAACCAACTATCCCTAAAGCCACAAATACTGTAACTACCATACCTACAACTAATGCCTCAAATACAACTACTAATTCTGCCTTTAAATATGTTAGAAGGGTAGTGAATAATGCACCTGTTAGCAATAGAGGCTCAGCAGCTACTATAACTGCAGCGACTGTTGCTGCAAACTATCAAAATATGAATAATCAGGTTGATAATCGTGATAATTTTGATAATCTGGATAATCTTGATTATGTAGAGAAATTATGTAATAAATTAGATATAACTGATGTATTACCAAAAAACAATAACATGGTTACTAAGAAAATTGTTAAAAAGAAGATGAATGTGGAAACTCAGCTAGAAAAAGAGTTAAATTCTTTAACTCTTACCCCTGCTAAAGCTCCAGTTAAAAGAAAGATTAATGTATCCACATAAAAAATGTGAAAAAAAATGAAATGTGAAAAATCATCATTATTTATTATTATTTATAATAATAAATAAGTAAAATGGAAGAATCTCAATATAATACTTTATGTGATTTATATGATAGTATAGTCTGGTTAAAAGAAAAGATTGCAAACGAAGAATATGAGAAAAATACAGCTACCCTAGATGAATACACTATTAAACAGATTAATGATAAGATAAAAACTTTAAAACTTGATTTGATTGATTATACGCAAAAATACAGAGTTATCTTAAATAGTTATATGCTAAATACAAAGAGAGATAGTCAATCTATTCAGATAAAAGATCTTGGAAAGCTTTTATATACACATACTAAATCCAAAGATGCTTTAAATGATCTTTCTTTAAATAATGTTAATGTCTATTACTATAAATATATGATTACACCTCGTGATTTTAATTACGTCGATTTCGCTGGCACTGCCAGTACATATAATGATATAGACCTAATAATTCAGTCACATAAAGATATGAAAGAATGTGGAGCTTTTATTGAGATATATACGAATGGCATTCTATTACTTTTTGGTGGATGCAGTTAAGGCTTGCAGCTCCGCTTCAGCGGCCCTCCTATTGGACTCGCTGCGCTAGCGATAAACACGGATCCGGGTTGTCTTCTAAAAGGTTTTTAAGACTTTACTATCACTATATATTCTTAACTATTATAAAAACTGATGAAAAATGTAAAACCCGGAAAGCAAGGGGGGAGTCTTGGGTTTTTTCGGTTCGATTAATTAATCGAGAGTTAATAGTAAATTCAATCGTAAAACTTGAAATTTAAGAATCTAGGTAAGCATGTAGAACCTGCTTCCTAACCACTCATGTGACTCTAGGTAAGAGCTAATGGATAAGATTATACTGTTTAAAAAGATGCTTCAATTACTTATCAATTACCTAGTGCTTTCGTATAGTGCTTTGTCTAGTAGATGCAATTACATACTTACCTCATTTTTAGAATTTCAAGTTTTACGATTATTTTTACGATTAATCCGGTATTAATTAATCGTAACAGGAAAAACCCAAGACTCCCCCCTTGCCCTCCGGGTCTAATGCTTTTGATAGGTTCTTGAACCTACATTTGGTGGAGTTTTAGGGTATTATTTAGGAATATCTGACACAAGATAATATATTATATATAAAAAGTGATAAATTTTAGTTTTTCCATATCTTTCACTTCAAAAAGAAGAGAAGAAAAGAGATGGGACAATACTTTATTATTTTTAACTTGACTCGTCGTGAATCTGTTAAGCCAGGATTTGCAAACTGGAAATCTGGTTGCTTCGACTTCCAGGAAGTTATTCAGATTCTTGGATGGTCCAGTTCTGATGAGATTTATGCTGCTGGCGATTATGGAGAAATTATTAATTACTCAGTCAAAGACTTGCGTCAATTTCAAGATCAGGATGAAGAGAATCTCGATCCTGAGACTCAACATGCTGAAAAGGATGAGAAGGAGTTTAAGATGCGCTACATTTGGGATGGAAAGGAGATCCAGTCTGAAATGTCGGTCACAGACTACTTTTTCTACATGCGGGACAAAGTAGCCGAAGTAAAAGAGAAAAAAGCGAACGAGGAAGCTACAGAGACAAATGTCGTGGAAAAAGAACTTCCTACTGTTCCTGCTTCATGGTTTATCGAGAAGATCAAGGCTAAGAGCAAGAATCCCAAGAAAGTGACTGGATTCAATTGCTTTCACATGCATTGGTGTTCTACTAATGCTGCTAACAGCGATCAAGAAGCACTTCGAAATGCATGGTCTCTGCAAGATCAAAATACCTGGAAAGATCTTGCAAAGGAGGTCAATGATGCTTTCTTCTAGTTAAAGTTAATTAAAATTTAATGTTGTAACTAACTACAACATTGCTTTGTTTATTTTAACAACAATTACATTGCGAATCCTTATTAGGACATGCTATATCAGCAATTCTCTGTTTAAGTTTACTGATTTCTTAAGCATTTCTGGGTCACCACTAAAACAGTTACATTGTAAATCCTTATTAGGACATGCTGCAACTCTTTGTGCATTTAATTTAATTTCTAATGCTTTTAACTCTTTTTTCATTTGATGTAATTTATTCATCTTTTTTAACTTTCGTAAGACTTTAAAAGAAAAACATCAATTTATAATATATAAATTGATAAATATTTAAAATGTTATGTAATAATGAATACACATATATGAACACATCTCTTCCACGTCTACAGTTACCATTACGTCTACCATTATTACCTATTCGATTCAAATTAGCGAAGACTAACGCAGTTAACGTGACTAGCTTGACTACCACTACAAATATGACACAAGTCCAGAATGCAGAAGATCAACAGGAACAGGAAAAGGAAAAGGAAAAGAATTTGAATAAAGACAAAGAAGAAGCTTTATTCTTAGAGCATTTAAAATCTGTGATTGAATTAGCTAAGAATAAGAATGAGGTTCAAACGGGCTTATCCGTTCCTAATGGTATAATCGATGAACAATGGTTATACTTAAAAGACTTTTTAGCCTTCTCTTCCAAAATACAAACACAAGCAGATAAAAAATTACAAATTTCTTTTCAATCCCTTGATGATGAGCTTAAACCATTATTAACTATAGGAACGATCAAAGTTTATAATTGTATTCACCAGGAAAGACGTCAGACCGCTTATTTTTCTCTTGATAATGCGATTATGCGGTATTCAGGCCGTGTTTTGCAACCTAATGCAGTTATTGATGGAACGATTATTAATAGAATCTTCAATCTAGTTAATAGCGATGGTTTCCAACATCTCATGCTTTCCGAATATAATCTTCAAATGCCACGATTCAATGCCGTCTTTATTAACAAATATCGCTCAGCTAAAGAATTAAAGGATGCATCTATTGATAGAGTTGACATGCTTGGTTGGCATGCAGATGATGAACGTGAACATACTTCCGATACTATCCTTTCATTTACAGTATGCGAAATTGGTGGTGAACGAGTTTTCGAGTTACGACCTAAAAAAGCTACTAGTGGTGTCTCCCGTCAAGTCCAACTTGAGTCTCTTTCATGTTTTATCATGCTTCCTGGTTGCCAGAGTCGATGGAAACACCGCATTTCTGATCGTGTTACACAGCTTAACCATAACTATATTACAGGTGCTCGCTATAATTTAACCTTTCGATCGCTAACTACATAATTTGTTTAACTATTAATTCAACTTAATCACTTTGATGTTATTCATAGATTAATCGCTCAAACTTAATTCCTCCATCTTTGTGGTAAGCTTCTAACAATTTCTTAATCAAGTCATAGTCGTCATCTTCTACTAAGCTCATAATATATCCGATTCCTTTACTTCCTGAAAAAAAACCATAATCCATATGATCGCATAAAATCGTCTTAATAGAATCCAAATCTTCAGTTTTAACACTATCTATCTCACTACTCATCTTTTTAGCCTCCAATTCTACCTTTGTATTCGGAACACCATACTTTTCAACAATCTGTTCACCTATAATGTGTCTCTTTAGAAAATCTATAAGATGCTTTTTAGAATCAATGTCTGCTTTTTGAACATTTTTATAGGTTAATGATGCTTGTGTCATTACCTCTTTTCCCTTAAGATGTGGATTCTTAAGTCTAAAGTCAGCTAAATGTTGGTGCCATGTCATCTTATTACCATTATTACTATTCGCCTTACTCATTTTATCTGCTAAAATGATTAGCTAGAATCAAGTTTATGATCATTTTTTTGTGAAACTATTTAAAAAATTCATATTTCTCTAAATTCACTACTATATTTTTAGCCAATGTTTTTCGACCAATAATGGTCGAAAAACATTGGCTAAAATGATTAGCTAGAATCAAGTTTATGATCATTTTTTTGTGAAACTATTTAAAAAATTCATATTTCTCTAAATTCACTACTATATTTTTAGCCAATGTTTTTCGACCATTATTGGTCAGCTTATATTTAGAACCTTCTGGATATTGCCATATCCATATTTCATCTACTTTAACGAGTGTGTATTTCTTACCAATGTGTCTACTACGAGGACAACAACTGTTAATTATTAAATTACCTTGAGATAAACAATTAAGTATCAACCCTACACACACTGTACAATAAGTGAATTGTCCTAATGGAATTCTGGGATCCATTTTTATTTCTCAAAAGACCCACAAATAATCTAATCATTTTTTACACACCAAATAAAAAATGATTACTCATATTCTATAAATCTTGAATCAAGAATAGATAATGAACTTTTTTACAGATTATGATAATACACCTAATTTAGAGATTCAAAAGGAATATAGAGTAGTTAAAGTATCCTATACTCCAGTTTTCTCTGCGACTCTTATCATAAACACTCTTACCATAAACACTGAGAATAATAATACAATACTCTTAGATAAGGTTGAATCCCTGAATAGAGCTTTATTTAATGATACTGTCTTATATTGTAGTCAGAAAGGGATGGTTACTTCAGTAATTAAAGAGTATAATCCAGAAATTGTTGGTATCGTCAATACAAATTCAATTGTTACATATGGTAAGACTGATCGTGGCATACCATATTATCTCTTTAAACCATATAACAAGAATTATCCAAATTTTATCGTACCGTTTGACAAAAAGAAACATGGGATATCCGGAACCGATCTTATAGTAGTTATTAAAAGACAAAAATGGTTAACCACGAAAAAATATCCTATCGGAATTATCACAGAATATATTGGTAGTCCCGGAATTCTATCTAATGAGATTGATGCAATCTTGGTAAGATACGATCTTTTCAGAAAAGATATACCAAATAGAATCATAAAAGATGAACCACTAAAGGATATGCCCTCATTAAATGATAACACTATTTATAAAGACTTTTTAGAGAAAGATGTATTCAGCATCGACCCTCCCAATTGTATAGACATAGATGATGCAATGCATATCGAAAAACTTGGTGACAACAGCACAGAAAGCAGCAGTAGCAGTGACGGTGATGGGAACAGCGACAAAAAATTTATTATTGGTATTCATATTGCTAACCCTGCTTATTTCTTACCAATAGATGGTTTACATGATCTATCCGTTAAGAACAGGTTGACTAGTATTTATACGCCTGTTAAAAGGATTGATATGTTACATCCAGATCTTGCGATTGAAAAAGCATCCTTGTTAAAGGATAAGATAAGACTCGTTAACTCTGTATTATTTACAATTGCTATTAATGATAATAATGATAGTTATAATGATAATAATAGTAATGATAGAATTAAATACAAAATAGAATCTGTGAAGTTTGAATCTGCTTTTATTAAGAATAAGGAGAATCTTAATTATGATGAGGCAGATGCTATTTATAAAGATAATAAACCTTTCTTAAAAGACTCTTTACAGAATCTTTTCATGGTGACTAATAACTTACTTATACCATTTAAAGAGAATAAAAAAGTCAAGGATACTCATGAACTAGTCGAAATTTGGATGATATTAACTAACTGGTATATTGGCAGAGAACTAGTAAAAAGATATGATGGTCTGGCTCCCATCCGAGTACAAAAAGATACTAATCCTATAAATATGATAAGTACTAAAACAGTTCTAAATGAAAGACTGGAAAAAATACTTACAATTAAAAGGAATAACAATGCTGCATTGTATCAATTATATAAATCAGATAATGATTTACATGCATCATTAGGAATATGTCAATACACACATTTTACATCACCAATAAGACGATATTTCGATATTATAATTCATAGAATGATCTTCCCGAACTCTTTAAGTGATAAAGATCATAATTATAACTATGATAAAGAAAGTTTAATACATCTTTTAAACTCCATTAACAAAAAGAATCAATTAGTTAAGAAGGCAGAAAGAGCTTTTAATAAAGTTAAGATAGTTAACACATTGTTGGAAAGAGAAACTACTAGTACAGAGACTATGACAATCATTGATTTTACGGATACAAGTTTGGAATTATATTCTGAAAAATGGGATACAATTATTAAATACAAACTAATTCCTAGACTTTTAAAGAAGAAATTCGTTATAAAAGCTTTCGATAATACTGCACTAGAACAAAGATTTAAAGATATTGAATGTAATAATTATCAAACTTTAGGCTTAAATTTAGAGAGTATCGACAATAATTCCATCCTTCATACATTTCATATATTCGATAAGATTACGCTAAAATCTTATCCAAGTGCTAAAAACTCAAAGATGGAACTGAATCATGAACTTATCGAACCATTTATAAGCTTTTACTAGTTGCAATTATTACAATTGTTAATAAAATGTCCTTGAATATCATATCCAACAAATCTACCTGCACAACTATTCGTACCCTCCTTTAAAACGACTCTTTCACCCGTAATTGAATTGCAAGTTACACCTAATGTTCCACAATTTTCAGGTAAGTCAGGATTCCATGCATTCTGAACGAACTTTTTATTCTCGTCATTACATTGAATCTTAAATTGCCATTTATAGCAACCATCTCCTACTTTGTCATTAAAGAAGATTCCAAATGGATTGCAACCATAGCATGACCATTCTAATTGTGGTCCTAACCATGCATCTGACATTGTATTTGCAGGGCATCCATTATTCATTATCGGACCAACACCATATTCTCTTATACGATTCTTTTCTTTTTGACTTAGACATGTGGGTGGAGTAAACATCTCAACTATAGTCTAATATATATAATATTTATATATCTTTTTCAAAAAAAGTATTAAACTTATAATTAAAATAGCCTTTAAAAAAAGTCTAAAAAAGATTCTTATTATTTCTTAACGAATCCTTTAGCACTCTTAGCTCTCTCCTGCGCTTCCTTTAATTTCTTCTTTTCTTGTGCTGCTTTCTCTATGAACGCCTTATCATCTTCATCTAATTCTTTCTTCTCTTTTTTTGCTTGTTTAAGTGGTTTCTTCTTTCCACCTTGTCGACTACTCATATTATTACTATATTAAATATCTACTATATTTATTTTACTCAATTTTTATTTCAATATTTATTTCAATCAATCTTTCGATAATCTTCGATAATTTTCGATTAATCTTCGATTAATTTTACTATTTTTAAAATCTTAAATACATGGTCCAGGAAAAATATTTTAATAGTAAATCAATCGTAAAATCAATAGTAAATTATCGAAGATTATCGAAAGTTTAATTTAATCGAAAAATAAATATTTTACCAAAAGGTTAATAAAAACTATTTTTTATGTATGAAAAGATAGATTAAAAACTGTTATAATCTATTTATCTGTAAGTATTTCGATACTAACAATGTCTTCGATATCTTCTTTAGTATAAAATGACCAATCACTAGGTTCCACCAACATTTAATTTAATTATATCATTCATATTATGTAACTACTTTTAAGAAGTTACAGATTCGATAAAATAGCTTTAGCAAATTCTTATTCGTGCAATAAAATTGAATATTCTGTTAACTAAATAATTAACAAGATCAATTTATTTATAATGCCTGTCTGGTTAACTGCATTACGGTTCTTCGCAATAAAGAATACTGTTGCATTCTTCCTTGTAAATCCAATTTCCAAAAGACTTATTCAAGTATGTCGTCCATGTCCACGATGGTTACCTTTCTGTCAGAAAATAACAGATAAATGTTTTTCATTTGGTAATAAAATACCAGCTTTTACGATTCAAACTCAGTATCAAGAAATTAATGCAGAGACTTTTGCATCAAAGTTAATTGCAGGAACATGTATTTCTACGAGTGTTGGATTAATCCTTACAATTACACATCTTAAAAATAAGAAAAAGAAAAAGAAAGTAGAGAAGAATAGTAAGGAAATAAAGAAATAAAAATTGAAAATTTATTCTCTTCTTTTTATTGCAATAAATATTTACTGTAAACAAATGTTTAAAGTATTAGCTCCACCTATTATACGAATTAATCATAAATTATTCACTCGTAACTATGTTAAAAAGGTAAACTCTAGTATGTACAATTTTGTTAAGACTATTATTCCCGCTGCTAATGCTAATGCTAATGCTATTAATAACAATAACAATAACAATAACAATAACAATAACAATAACAATAACATTAAGAACATTAATAATATTGATAATAACAGTATGAATAAAAGTACTAATGCTAATACTAATAAAAGTACTAATACTAATAAAAGTAATGATCGAAATAAGAAGATAATTAATGTATCTAATAATTCATCAGTATTTAGTACCTTAACATCTCTATCTCAACATGGATTCTCCGTTAAATATCCTAAGATTGTTACGATTGGTAACCAATCTGCTGGAAAGACGAGCTTAACGGAGGCAATGTGTGGAATTGATGGTTTATTTGAAAAGAAATCTGGTATGGCGACAAGACGCCCGACTGTTATCACCTTGATTAAAAGCAATGAAGGTGATGATTTTATTAAGATTGGTTCTTTAAATGAGAAGATCTATAATGTGGATAAGGCATGTAAACGTTTATTAGAGGAGAATGATGGTGATATAACTGATAAACCATTAGAATTAGTTATTTCATCCTCTAATATAGATAAAGAATGTGTCTTTATCGATCTTCCTGGTTTTATTACTGCGACTAAAGCAGATGAAGATTCAGGCCTTCCTAAAAGAATTCGAGAAATCTGTCTTCCATACATTACTGATAGTTCAAACATTAAGATGGTTGTCATGTCTGCCACGGAGGATCCAGCCTTATCATATGCTCTTAAATTGATTAAGAAACACCATCAGATGGAGAATTCAATTGGTGTTTTTACAAAGATTGACATGATTACTAATGAAAGGTTACAAGGTAAACATTTAACTGATCTTTTAAATGATCGTAGTTATATACCACATCTTGGAGTAGTTGGTGTTAAGTTAAGATCAGCCTCTGATCTAGCTTCTAATACAACTATTCCTGAAATGTTAAAGAATGAAGTAACCTTTATTGAAAAATACAAACTTTCAAGGTCTGGATTAAATCTTGGTGTTCCTACTCTGATGAATATAATTTCATCAGAGCAGCTAAGACGAATTCAACATACTCTTCCAGAAATTAAGAGTCAGATCTATAATTTGCTCGAACAAAAAAAGAAGGGTCATGGTGTTATAAGACGTTTAATAGAGGTTGATGATATTCATGATATTTCGATCCAGCTAGAAAGTATTATCACAGATCTGCATCCTCTATCTCCTATCCGTCATTCCCTTGAAAAGAAGATTATGCAAAGCATTAAAACATATGTAAAGAACTTTATAAAGCAAAAATCGCGGATTAATAATCCAAATCAGATTTATAGACCTGTAAAGCTTAGTCCGATTGATAAGACTGCTGGTACGGGTAACTATTTAGAACCGAATCTAAATACTTTACGTGTAGCTGCAAAACAGAATAATCTTGATTTAACGGCTATTAATCATGAAAAAATAAATAATTTAACTGATTATTTAATGCAGGGAGAGGCAAATCAAGAAATATCTATTAGTGATTTAATCTCTACGGCTAAATATAGTCTTGAAAAAGGTATTACTAATGCATTCGTGCAAGTAATACATCCTATTCTAACTCCATCAGTTAAGGAGTATGCTAATTCTAATCGCATTCAATTCGTAAGAAATATTCAGAAAGTTGCGACAGACTTAAGTTCCTTGGACTTTACGAATGGTACGATCCGTATTGTTACGAATGCTTTAAAAGAATTCGTTGCCAAGAATAGTGATAATATAAATACAACGAATACTGCTGAACTCTTCTTTATTCACATTTTCGATGTTATCTGTGAAAGATCCGATCTTGAAAATCTTAATCAAAGCTTAAGCAAGATGATTAAGCGCGAGAATAGACCTTACATAGACTATGATGACTTGGTTATGCAGGCTTATATAAATCATATAAAAGCTGACAGTCCACCAGCTATTAGCACGCATTATTTAACATCGGATTCATATCCTTTAGCCCTCTATATGTATTCACCACAAATGTTCGAAGCTTATATCGATGTTATGAGTGATAGACTCTCTAAGGATATTTTTAGATTATTAGCGGTCAATCTTTTAAATCCCATTATTTCAACTACGATCGAAGTATCTCTTAAAACATTTAAGCAAAAAGACTTTTCAAAACAGGAAGCAGCTATTTCAGAAAGTATCAAAGAACTCGAAGCCCAATTAAGTACGATAGAACACATTTCTAATCCACCATCATCGAGTAATCAGCATGGTGGATGTGAATAACAAGAAGAATGAGCAAAGAATTGATCTTGATCGATCATTGATTCTTTTTAACAATAATTACTACTAATACTTGCTTCATCACTTTGATTTATGTATTTCATCATGTCTACCATCTTTTTAATGTTATCATTAGCGTTATCATTGGTTGAATCATTAGTACTATTTGCATCATCATTACTATTGTTAGCACTATCATCATTATCAGCATCGTTATTATCATTAGCTGAATCATCAGCATCATCAGCACCATCAGCACTATCATTTGTTAAATCATCGCTTTTATGCTTATTAATATTATTTTCTTGATTGTCATTATCATTATTATCATTATTATCATTATCATCATTATCATCATTATCATCATTATCATCATTATTATGTTTAGAATTTTTAGAGGTTGTCTTGTTATTAATATTGATATTGCTCTTTTTCGATAATAAAGGCATTAAATCATTAACATTCATATTAGAACTTGTAATGGTGCATTTAACTGTTGTATCTGTCTTTTTATCTTCTTTATCTTTTTGATTTTCTGCTGTAAGATTTGAAAGATAGACGACAAGCCTCTGAATTAATTTAAGTTGAAATTTCTTATCTCTTAATTGGTAAATATGGTCATACATTTTGTGAACTCCGAAAAACTCTAAGATTTCATCTTTATTGGTGGTATACAATAATCTAATAATCTGAATTAAAACTAATGTTGCAATCAATAGCGTCTTGATTATATTCGTGCTTAAGATTTTTGCTAATATATGACCACCATTATCGATAAACCATTTGTTATTAGGTCTTTTAAATTTAAGTTTCATGCGCTTGTCATCGATTACTTTAATTGGATATTCATTAATATTATCTAATTCTGAAAAGTGCATCTGTACTATAAAGTCAAGATCCTTCTCTAATGGATTTCTGTCAGTACATATACTGCTAAGATACTCCAACATCATATGTAGATTGATCTTCTCATCTTTATCGAAATGCACTTTCTCTAATCGATCTAGATAGTTATTATCAGATATACCATTCCATCTACCTTTTTTGTCCTTGCATTCATCTATAAAACATCCTACTTTATTGCGTGCTTTGTATAATTCATCCATTAGTTCCTTGTATTTTTTATTTGATTTCTTAGTCGGGTTTCCGTGTAAATCGGTGTCAGCATAGATTTTATTTACCTGATTACTTAATTTTCTAATATTTGCATGTTTCATACCTAATTTTGTATGGGTGTTCCTCATCATGTTCATTAAAACACCATTCTTGATAAAATTATAAATATAACTCGTCGTTAATAGATGCCTAGGTTCACGAGCTAGTTTTCCTATTATTGTATTCTCTGCCTTATTCTTAAGTGATCTATTCTTCGTTAAAATATTCTCAATATAGTCTTTATCATAGTAAAAATCATTATATTCATCTACATACTCTACTTTACATTCTTCTTCCTCACCCTCACCCCCATCAGCATCAGCATTCTGAGTATCATTAGGGTCTTTGGGCACTGCATTAGCAGCATTAGCAGCTTTCATTCTTTCAATTGCTTCTTTAATGTTAGGCCTATCAACATATTCAACATCCTGCTTCATATGTTTACCTGCAATTCTCCTTGCTTTCTCTGTTGCATCTCTCACGATTTTCTCTTCTAAAGCATTATTTATATCTTTCACATTTTCATCTGCATTTGCGCTTGCACCTATACTTGCACTTGTACTTGTACTTACGCTTGCATTTACACTTTCGCTTATGCTTGTACCTGCAATTGCACTTACTCTTGCACTTGCACTTGCATCTATAGCTGGATTTGCATTTGTAGATTCATTAGCAGCTGAATCTATAGTAGGATTTGTAGCTGCATTTGGATCTGATTCTTTGCAAATTTCTGTCTCAATTTCGGTTTTCTTTTCTGCTTCTTTAGTCGCAGTCTTTAATGCAAATTCTTTGATACAATCATCTAAATGATCTTGTCTAAACTTTAGTGTCACAAAATTTTTCCCACACATATCACAAGGGTTTATGCACACCTTACTAGCCAAGTGTGTTGTTAAAGAATCTTGATTTTTGAATATGTGTGAACAAAACTCACATTTTCTTTTTTCTGCTTCCTTTATTTCTTTTGGTATTGCCTGAGTCTTATGTTTGCTTCCTTTTCCTCCTCCTTTTTTGTTATTCTGTCCTCTCTTGTATTGCTTTCCCATGTATAAAATTATAAGATAAAACGATCTCTTACTATTGTACGTATCAATTTTTGTGAAAATGTTTTTAAATAATTTAATAATTTTAAACTATATCTAAAAAATCATTTTTCACATAATTAGATATAAAATCTGATGAGTCTATATG
>Ga0075163_10006530_pt1 | contig 15460 bp, 5 predicted proteins | sample JI1023141ADNA_FD_71478 | JGI IMG/M metagenome (GOLD analysis project Ga0075163, IMG submission 71478) | Wastewater effluent complex algal communities from Wisconsin, to seasonally profile nutrient transformation and Carbon sequestration -... | ecosystem: Engineered > WWTP > Effluent > Algae... | reverse complement strand
AGCCCTCCAACCTGTTTCTGCGCGACGGGAGCATCGAGCAGGTCACCATCCTCGACTTCGGCATCGCCCGCCGCGCCCTGCACGCGACCTCGATGACGCGCACGGGCCTTGTCATCGGCACGCCCGAGTACATGGCCCCAGAGCAGGCCCGCGGTCAGCGCGACATCGAGGCCAGCGCCGACATCTTCTCCCTGGGCTGCGTGCTGTTTGAGTGCCTGACCGGGCAGCCGCCGTTTGTCTCCGACGTCATCGCCGGAGTCCTGGCCAAGATCCTGTTCGAGCCGGCGCCCTCGGTGCGATCGATCCACCCGGGGGTTCCCGAGTCGATCGACAAGCTGCTGGCGCGCATGTTGGAAAAGGAGCCCTCGGCGCGCCTGCAGGACGCCGGTCAGCTGCTCGCCGCCCTGGCCGAGCTCGACTCGAAAAGCATCTCGTCCTTGCGGCTGCCCAAGGTCGTGCTGGAGCGCAGCATCAGCTCGCCCGCCGAGCAGCAGCTGGTCAGCGTCCTTCTGTCCACCGTCCCCAGCCTCATCCCCGCCTGGGACACCGACTCCACCATGACCGCCCCGGCCGACCTGGAGCCGCTGCAGGAGCTGCAGCGCGAGCTCGCCGTCTACGGCGCCAAGGTCGAGATCCTCGCCGACGGCTCGATCGTGACCGTGCTCACCCAGCGCAACCACATGACGGCCACCGATCAGGCCAGCCAGGCGGCCCGCTGCGCACTGGCGCTGACCCAGCGCTACCCCGACGCGCTGAGCACCTTGACCACCGGTCGGGCGCTGCTCGGCGGTCGCCTGCCGCTCGGTGCCGCCTTCGAGCGCTCGGCGCGGCTGCGCCAGGTCGGACTGAGCCCGGATAACGCCGCCGACCGCGCCGCCGGCGAGGTGATCTTGCTCGATGGGGTCACCGCCGGGCTGCTCGACGCCCGCTTCGAGGTGCGCCGCCTCGCCGCCGGGGTGTATGTCCTGCGCGGCGAGCGGGTGAGCGTCGACGAGACCCGCTCGCTGCTCGGCCAGCCCACCCCGTGCGTCGGCCGCGACCACGAGCTCGCCATCCTCGACGTGCTGTTCACCGAGTGCAAAGAGGACTCGACCGCCCGCATCACGGTGATCACGGCGCCGGCCGGCATGGGCAAGTCGCGCCTGCGCCACGAGTTCCTGCGCCGCCTCAAGTCCCGGCACGGCCCGGTCAAGGTGTTCTTTGGCCGCGGCGACCCCCTGCTCATGGGCTCCCCCTACGCGCTGCTCGGGCAGGCGGTGCGCCAGCTCTGCGGCATCCTGGAGCGCGACGAGCCGGCGGCGCAGCAGGCCAAGCTGTGGCAGCACGTCCACCACCGGCTGCCCGAGTCCGAGGTGCGCCGGGTCGTCGAGTTCATCGGCGCGCAGTGCGGCATCGGCTTCGCGGACGCCGAGAGCCTGCAGCTGCGGGCGGCGCGCAGCGACGCGCGCATGATGACCGATCAGCTGAACCGGGCGCTGGTCGACCTCTTGCGCGCCGAGTGCGCCGAGGGTCCGGTGCTGCTCATCCTGGAGGATCTGCACTGGAGCGACGCCCCGACGGTGCGCCTCATCGACTCGGCGCTGCGCGAGCTGACCGAGGAGCGCCTGATGGTGCTGGCGCTGGCGCGGCCCGAGATCGAGACCCTGTTCCCGCGCCTGTGGGCCGAGCGCCGCTGCCAGTGGCTGCGCCTGGAGGGGCTGAGCAAAAAGGCGAGCGAGCGGCTGGTGCGCCAGGTGCTGGGCGCCGCGACCCCGGAAGCGGTGGTCCACCGCATCATCGAGCAGTCGGCGGGCAACCCGCTGTTCCTGGAGGAGCTCGTCCGCGCGGTCGCCGAGGGCAAGGGCCACGAGATGCCGGAGACCGTGCTGGCGATGCTGCAGTCGCGCCTGTTGCGGCTGGATCCGAGCGCCCGCCGCCTGCTGCGCGCCGCCAGCATCTTCGGCCAGACGTTCTGGCGCGGCGGCATCACCGTGCTCCTGCGCTCCGAGCCGGGCACCATCGACGTCGACCGCTGGATCCAGCGCCTGGTCGAGTCCGAGATCCTGGAGACCCAGCGCGAGAGCCGCTTCCCCAACGATCCGCAGTACCGCTTCCGCCACGCGCTCCTGTGCGACGCCGCCTACAGCCTGCTCACCGTCGAGAGTCAGCAGCTCGGGCACCGCCTCGCGGTGCAATATCTGGAGCAGATGGACGACGTCGACCCGCTGGTCCTGGCCGAGCACTGCGAGCGCGGCAACGACCTGACGCGCGCCGGCAGCCTGTACCTGCGCGCCGCCGAGCTCGCCCACCACCGCGGCGACGCCGACACCGCAGTGACCCGGGCGCGCCGCGGGCTCGACTGCGAGCCCGACGAGATCGCCCGCCTCGGCCTGCTGGTCGTCCTGTGTCAGGTGCACCTGTGGCGCAACCAGTGGGACCAGGCGGCGGAGTTCGCCGAGGAGGTGATGCGGCTGTCACCGCCCGGCAGTCCCTCGTGGGCGATCGCCGCTACGGCCAAGCTCGTCGATGCCCGCTACGTCCACCGCCACCGCTTCCTCAGCGCCCTGGAGGCGATCCGGCAGGTCGAGCCCGAGATCGACGCGGTGAGCACGATGGCCTTCGCGCTCGCGATCGGGATCTACCTGCTGGACTCGGCGGGCGAGTTCGCCCTGGCCGGCCAGTGCCTGCAGCGCCTGCACGACATCGTCGAGCCGGTCGCCGACTACAACCCCATCGCGCGCGCCTGGATGAACCGCGCCCACGCCCACCGCGAGGCGTGGGTCCACGAGGACCCGTGGGCCGGGCTGTGCTACTCGGAGACGGCGCGGGCGAGCTTCACCGAAGCCGGCCACACCCGCGGGGCGCTGGACGCGCAGGTGTTCATCGGCATGAACGCCTGGTATCTGGGGGCGACCGAGCGCGCCGAGCGCGAGCTGCGGGCCACCCTCTCGATGGGCGAGGACCTGGGGCTGGTGTCGTCGCTGCGCACCCTGCTGTTCATCCAGGTCCTGTGCGAGCAGGGGAAGCTCGATGAGGCCGAGCAGCAGGCGCGGGCGCTGGCCGACACGACGCAGGCGGTCGACCTGACGCGGGGCCGCGCGCTGTGGGCGCTGGGTAAGGTGCACTATCGTCGCGGCGCATACGCCGCGGCGGAGCAGTCGCTGCAGGAGGCGCTGCGGGCGTTTGTCGAGACGCCGCTCGACAGCGCCGCCGCGCTGGGGCTGCTCGCCCGGGTGCAGCTCGCCGACGGTCGCACGACGGCGGCGCTGGCCACCGCCGAGGAGGCGATGCAGTGCTTCAAGCTCATCGGATCCTTCGGCTTTCGCGGCGCCCCGGTGCACCTGGTGTATGCGCAGGCGCTCGAGGCGAGCGGCAACCGCGCCCGCGCCCGCCAGATCGTCAAGCAGGCGATAGAGCGGCTGCTGCACCAGGCCAACAAGATCGACGACCCCACCCTGCGCCGCTCCTTCCTTGAAGACGTCCCCGAGCACCACCAGCTGATCGCCCTGGCCAAGGCCTGGGACGGCGCCGCTGCCGACCCCCGGGCCGACTGAAGCGGTCCCCGGCGGCGGCAAGCTCTCGCCGGCTCCCCCACCCTGCTGCGCGCGCCTGCGAAGTCTTGCTCGGGGTATGATGAACAAGATGTCCGACAAAGTGAGCTTCAATCTGTTCTCGCCCGAGGTCAGGGCATGTCCGCACTCCACGTACACCGCGATGCGCAGCGAAGCGCCGCTTTATCGCCTGACCACGCCGACCGGTCAGCCGCTGTGGTATGTGACCCGCTACCAAGACGTGGCCGCGCTGCTTCGCGACAAGCGTCTGGTAAACGATGTGCGCAGCGCGCTGACCGCCGAGGAGCTCGCCCGGCTGCCCGCGCCGGCGCCCTCCCATCGCTTCCTCACCAATCACATGCTCCACGCCGATCCGCCCCGGCACACCCGGCTGCGGGGCCTGGTCGGCAAGGCGTTCTCGCCGCAGCGCATCCAGAAGCTGGCGCCGCGCATCGAGGCGCTGGCCGAAGAGCTCCTCGACCAGGTGGCGCCGCGCGGCCAGATGGATCTCATCTCTGATTTCGCCTTTCCGCTGCCGATCACGGTGATCTGCGAGCTGCTCGCGGTGCCCGCGGAGGACCGCTTCCGCTTCCGCACCTGGTCGACCCTGATCGTGTCGGCCAGCCAGATGACGCGCGATGCCGAGGTGCAGCAGGTCGCCCCCGAGCTGGCAAACTTCGCCGCCTACCTGCGCCAGATCATCGCCGCGCGGCGCGCCGCCCCGGGGGAAGACCTGCTCTCCGCGCTCATCGGGCTGCAGGAGGCCGGCGACGCGCTGAGCGAAGAGGAGCTGTGCAGCATGGTGGTGCTGCTGCTGGTCGCCGGGCATGAGACCACGGTGCACCTCATCGGCAACAGCATGCTCACGCTGTGGCAGCACCCGCAGGAGCTCGCCCGCCTGCGGCAGGACCCGGCGCTCATCGACACCGCGCTGGAGGAGCTCCTGCGCTACGACAGCCCGGTGGAGACCGCCAACCGCCGGTGGGCGCGCGAAGAGATCCAGCTGCACGGCCAGACGATCGCCCGCGGCGACCTGGTGATCCTGGTGCTCACCTCGGCCAACCGCGACGAGGAGCGGTTCGCCGGCGCCGCCACCTTGAAGCTGGACCGCACTCCCAATGAGCACCTGGCCTTCGGTCTGGGAATCCACTACTGCCTGGGTGCACCGCTCGCGCGTCTGGAGGGCCGGATTGCGCTGCGCGCCCTCCTGCGGCGCTTCCCCGCGCTGCAGCCAGCCAGCGACCCGGCGGAGCTCAAGTGGATCCGCAGCTACTTCCTGCGCGGTGTCACCAGCCTGCCGGTGCGCTTCTGAGCCCGCACCGATTCGGATAGCCCGCCTGCTTGTCTTAATCCGCCGCACGCTCCCAGGGACTATCGAGGACTTTTATGATCGCGCAGCTGCAAAGGGGTGCTCTTTTTGCCAACCGCTTCGAGATCGATCGCACCGCGGGCGCGGGCGGCATGGGAGTCGTCTACCGGGCGCGCGACTGCCTGTCCGATCAGATCGTCGCGCTCAAGGTCTTAAACTCTCCCGGCGCCGACCGGCAGGAGGTCGATCGCTTCAGCCGCGAGGTCCAGATCCTGGCCGAGCTGCGCCACCCCGGCATCGTGTCGTACATCTGCCACGGCCACAGCGCCTCCGGCCAGAGCTACCTCGCCATGGAGTGGCTCGACGGCGAAGACCTCAACCAGCGGCTCAAGCGGGGGCCGCTGTCGCTGCAGGATTGCTGTCTGCTCATGGGCCGCGTTGCCGCCGCGCTCGCCCTCGCCCACGCGCGCGGCATCGTTCACCGCGACGTCAACCCGAGCAACCTGTTTCTGCCGGGCGGCGACCTCGCGCGCGTCAAGCTGCTCGACTTCGGCATCGCCCGGCGCAGCACGAACCCGGTCACCCACACCGGCCTGGTCATCGGGACCCCGGAATACATGGCGCCCGAGCAGGTGCGCGGGCAGCGCGACCTGACGCCCGCCGCGGACATCTTCTCTCTCGGCTGCGTGTTCTATAAGTGCCTGACCGGAAAGCCGGCGTTTGGCGCCGACCAGATCGCGGCGCTGCTCGTCCGCATCCTGTTCGAGGAGCCGGTGGCGCTGCGCGAGCGCCTGCCCGGCGTGCCCGAGTCGGTCGCCGGGCTCGTGCGGCGGATGCTGCACAAGGACCCCGCCCACCGCTTCGCCGACGCCGGCGAGCTGGCGGTGGCGCTGGCCGACCTCGGCGAGCTGCCGGTGCTGCCGGCGGCCGTGATGGACGCGCCGCCGCCCTCCCCCTTCGCCAACAGCGAGCAGGTCCTTTATACCCTGGTGGTCGCCAGCCTGGAGCCGGTGCAAGACGTCGCGTTCGAGCAGACCCAGGGGGCCGAGGCGCCGCCGGAGCGCGAGCTCGTCTCGGCGCTGCGCACGCTGGGGGTGCGGGCCGATTTCGTCGTCGGCGGCCTGCTGGTCGTCACCATCCCGCCGCGCGACAGTGCGACGGATCAGGTGGCGCTGGCCGCCCGGGTGGGGCTGCTCATCAGGGAGCGCTGGCCGAGCGCCGTGGTGGCGGTAGCGACCGGGCGCGGCGCGGCGCACGGCGGCGCGACCGTGGGCGAGGTGGTGGACCGGGCGACCGGAATGTTGCGCCGCGAGGGGCGGCCGCCCGAGGCGCAGCCGGCCGGAATCTTCCTCGATGAGCTGACCGCGCGCCTGGTCGCCGGGCGCTTCGAGGTGATTGCGGTCAGCACCACGGCGCGGCTGCTCGGCGAAGCCAAGGACGCCGACGCGAGCCGGCCGCTGCTCGGCAAGCCGACGCCCTGCGTGGGGCGCGACGCCGAGCTGGCGGTGCTCGAGGGCCAGCTCCTAAGCTGCATCGAGGACTCCGAGGCCCGCGCCGTCATCGTCACCGCGCCCCCGGGCATCGGCAAGTCCCGGCTGCGCCACGAGTTCCTGCGCCGCCTGGAGAAGCTGGAGACGCGCCCCGCGGTCTGGCTCGCGCGCGGCGACCTGATGAGCACCAGCTCACCCTACGGGATCATCAGCGACGTGCTCCGCCGCCTGAGCGGGCTGACCGGCAGCGAGCCGCAGGAGGTGCAGCGGAGCAAGCTGCGCGCCCGCATCGGCCAGCACCTGAGGACCACCGAGCGCACCGATGCCGAGCGGGTGATCCTGTTCGTCGCCGAGCTGTGCGGCGTGCCGTTTCCCGAGGAAGAGCACCCGATGCTGGTCGCGGCGCGCCAGGATCCCAAGATCCTGCGCGATCGCATCCGCCGCGCCTTCCTCGACTGGCTGGCCGCCGAGTGCGCGGTCTCACCGGTCCTGCTGGTGATCGATGATCTGCACTTCGGCGACGCGCTCAGCGTATCGCTGATTGACGAAGCGCTGCGCGAGCTCGCCGGGGCGCCGCTGTGCGTGCTGGCGTTCGCGCGGCCCGAGCTTTATCAGAGCCTGCCCAAGCTGTGGCACGGGCACAAGCTGCAGGAGATCCAGCTCAAGGGGCTGGCCCGCAAGCCGTGCGAGCGGCTGATCCAGCAGATGCTCGGCAAGCAGGTCCCGCCGGCGGTGATGGCGCGGATCTTCGAGCAGTCGGCGGGCAACGCGCTCTTTCTGGAGGAGCTCATCCGCGCCACCGCCGAAGGCAAGACCGACAGCCATGCCGAGACCGTGGTCGCCATGCTGCAGGCGCGCATCGGCCAGCTGGAGGCCGGTCCGCGCCGCCTGGTGCGGGCCGCGGCGGTGTTCGGCCAGTCGTTCTGGCTCGGCGGGGTGGCCAAGCTGCTCGGCATCGCCCCCGGCTCGCCCGAGCTCGAGCACTGGCTGGCCACCCTGGTTCACGCCGAGGTCATCGAGTCCCACGCCGCCACCCGCCTGCCCGCGGAGCAGGAGTACGGCTTCCGCCACGGGCTGGTCCGCGACGCCGCCTACGGGCTGCTCACCGACGAAGATCTGCACACCGGCCACCGCCTCGCGGCGGAGTTTTTGGCGGCGGCGGGCTCACGCGAGCCGGCGGCCATCGCCGAGCACTACGAGCGCGGTGGGGACCGCGCCGCCGCCGCCCCCTTCTACGCCCGCGCCGCCGAGCAGGCGCTGAGCAGCTTCGACAGCAAGAGCGCCCTCTCCCTCGTCGAGCACGGCCTGGCCTGCGGCGCCGACGGGGACACCCTGGCCATCCTGCGCAGCGTCGAGGTGGCGGCGTGGCGGCGCCTGAACCGCTTCGATCGCCTGTATGAGCTCATCCCCAGCGCCCTGCCGCTCCTGCGCGCCGGCACCCGCGCCTGGAGCCGGACCCTGTCGGTGGCGGTGCTGGCGGCGACCCTGGGTCCGCCGGCCTGGCGGGCCAAGGTGCCCGAGCTTATCCAGATGCTGCTCGGGGCCGCGCCCGAGCCCGACGCGCGGGCGCCCTACGCCGAGGCGCTGGCCTTCATGGCCACGGCGCTGGCGGCGGTCGCGCCGCGGCACCTGGTGCAGCCGATCCTGCAGCGCCTGCAGTCCGTGGTCGAGCTGATGTCCGAGCGCGATCCGACCTCTCGGCGCTGGTACCTGTGGCCCTACTATCACAACGTCCACCACCGCGAGCCGCGCCCCTACAGCACCCTGCTCGGGGCCGAGGAAGGAATCGCCCTGGCGCGCATCGCCGGCGACCGCCTGATCCGGGTCTCGCTGTCGATTACCGAGCGGGCCTACAAGTGGTCCGAGCTCGGCGACGTCCAGGGGGCGGTGCGCCTGCTGCGCGAGACCGAGCAAGAGGCGGCGCAGGTGGACGGCTTCGTGTCCGAGCTGACCCGGCAGACGCTGGCGAAGGTGCTGTGTGAAGCGGCGGAGCCGGGCGCCCAGGACGAGGCGGTCCGCCTCAGCCAGGCCGCCATCGACAGCCTCGGCAGCGCCTCGATGTTCGTCGGCATGGCGCACCATACGCTGGCGCGGGTGCAGCTCAAGCGCCGGCAGCCCGCGGTGGACGAAGCGACCCGAGCCCATAAGGCGCTGGAGGCGGCGCCGCTGTACGGCGTGGAGACCGCGGCGACTCTGGTGTCGGCGCTGCTTGCGCAGGGTACACCGGCGGCGGCGCTCCCCGTGGCGGAGAAGGCGCTGGCGGTGATCGCGGCCTATGGGGGCGCCGGCTGCGCGGAGGTGGAGCTGCGCCTCGCCGCCAGCCTGGCCTTCCAGGGGGCCGGCGACCTCCCCCGCGCCCACGCCGAGCTGCACGCCACCCTGCACCAGATTCAGCTCCGGGTCGACGACATCGTCGACCCCGCGTGGCGCCACAGCTACCTCACCCGCAACCCCCACTGCGTCGCCGCGCAGCGCCTGGCCGGCGACTGGGGGCTGGCGACGGCGATTCGCGGCGCATAGGCGGCGCGCCGGGACGGCGGCCTACAGGTTGAACTCGACGCCTTCGGCGCGCAGCTGCTCGCGCGCCGCGTAGCTGTCCCGGCAGGCCGGCAGGGACTCATTGAGAAGCAGGGTCGCGCTGATCGCGCCGAGCACCGTGAAGACACTGAGTATGGAGATCACTCCGGAGAGGAAGCTGAACACCGTCCAGCCGGCGACCAGGACGGCCAGGACCGCCGAGTAACCGATGGCCAGCCGCTGGGTGCGCGGGTCCACCCGGGCCACCCGGAACGCGACCGCCGCGGTGATGGCGCCCAGGATTCCCAGCGCATAGATCGCCTTATCGTACGGCGGCCGCCACTGCATGAGCATGGTGCTCTGCAAGCCGAGCAGGACAAGCAGGCAGCTCTCGACGCCGAGCACGGTGGTCGCGGCGGTCAGCATGTCGGGACGACGGGCGCGCAGGGTCGGATCGGGCGTCGACGAAAAAACACTCGGGTTCGGTTCCATGGGGCCGCTCCTTCTGTGAACGGTCCCTATATCACGGCGATGAGTCCTTCGACAGATCCATATAACAGATCCATAAAAGCGACCGGGTGCTCGCGCGGCACACCGGAACCCGCAGCAGCTTACATCGCAAAGGAGTCCGCGCGCGACCGCCAAGCTGCCGGAACGAGTCTTCCCAAGCCTCTGGATTCTTATTGCACTAACTACGAATTCCCCGCTCGCCGGCGAGCAGCCCAAGCGTGACGGCTTCCCTTGGGGTTCCTCTGCCACATCGAGCGCCGTGATCGGGGTCACTCAAGGAAAAAGTGCGACCAAGGAAGACAAGGCCCCGAGGTTCCTGGACAACCGTCCTTTACACACGACGCTATTCCTAGTAAAATAGCTAGCCAAGATGCTAGGATCACATGGCTGCTCGGATTAAAGGCGCATCGCTTATCAATACTATCGGCATCTTGCGCGAAGTATTGGGTGTAGCGCGATTCCAGGAAATCGTCGCCCTCTGCCCACCGCAGACCCAGAACCTCATCCGGCGCACTCTGATCGCCGTGGAGTGGGTGGCCCTTGACCAGTGGGCGCCGTTTGTTCAGACGATTTTCGAGTACATCTGCCGCAAAGACGAGCACCAGTTCCGCCGCCTCATGCGCGCGGTCTGCAAGCGGGACTTCAGCACCCTGTACCGGAGCTACATAGCCCAGTCCTCACCGCAGGCCGTCCTCGAGAAGTCCTCCACCATCTGGTCCTCCTACTTCGACAGCGGCAGCCTGACCATGGCTCCCGAGGCTCCCGAGGCTCCCGGCCAAGATGCCCAGCAGCCGACCCTGCAGATGCGAGATCTGGAGACCAGCTTCCCCGTGTATGCGATGACGATGCACGCGTACCTGGAGCAACTAATGATTATGACCGGCGCGCAGCGGTGCACCATCCGGCGCGCTCGCGAGAGGCTGGATAATGGAAAGCTCTCATGTGACTACATCATCAATCTGGGTTCCTGACTGGCGAGGCAGTGCCGTTCCTCCCCGTGTGGGATCGATTCAGCAGTTTGGTACGGACGGGCATTGGATGTAATCTGAAAATAGGCGGCGGATTTGCTTAATAACGCGGGGCGCCGGTCTTTTTAGCGGGGGTAATAGATGTCAGTGCAAATGGGTACGGTCGACCGAAGCTATCTTCTCCAGGAGCAGCTGGGGGAAGGGGCGATGGGGACCGTATACCGGGCGACCCAGCTGGTCAATGGACAGGCGGTCGCCCTGAAGCTGGTCCCCCGACAGCTCGCCAGCGGCGATGCGCTGAGCGAAGACCTGGAGGTCCAGTACCGGCTGGCCCTGGCCCGGGAGTTTCAGACCCTGGCCTCGCTGCACCATCCAAACGTCATCCGGGTGCTAAACTACGGCTTCGATCAGACCTACGGCCCGTACTACATCATGGAGCTCCTGGAGGCGCCGCTCACGCCTCTGGAGGCCAGCCTGGGCCAATCGGACGAAGGCCGTATCCGGCTGATTGCGCAGCTCCTCCGCGCACTATCCTACATTCACCAGCGCGGCGTCATCCACCGCGATATCAAGCCGAGCAACGTACTGGTAGTCGGCGGGGAGCTGAAGCTCCTCGACTTCGGAATCTCGGTCGACAAGTTTGAGAAAGCGGAGTTTGCCGGCACCGCCGAGTATATGGCCCCCGAGCTCCTGCGCGGCGGCCAGCCGAGTATCTCATCGGATCTTTACGCGGTCGGGCTCCTCCTTCATCACATGCTCACCGGCAGCCTGCCCAGCAATACGCCGAGCATGGGCCGGGTGCTGCAGTCGCTCCTCGACGAAGAAGCGGGGGCTCCGGGCGAGCTCGGCGAGGATGCAGCGGCCGCCTCCGAGCTCGACGCGATGAACGATCGGCTGGCGGATCTGCTGGACGACGACCTCGATGGCGGCCCCGAGCCGCCGCCGCCGGCCCTGGAGCTGGCCCCCGAGATCCCGGCTCTGCTGCGCCCCATCCTGACCAAGCTGCTCGCGCCGCAGATAAGCGACCGCTACGCCAACGCCAATGACGTGCTGCGCGACCTGTCCGCTGCCGTGACGTTCGAGCTCCCGGTCGAGACCGTGGCCACCCGCGAGAGCTTCCTGCGCGCCACCATGCTCGTCGGCCGCGACGCCGAGCTCTCGGCGCTGAAGCTGGCCATCGAGAACACCCGCCACGGCACCGGCAGCGCCTTCCTGGTCGGCGGCGAGAGCGGCGTCGGCAAGTCGCGCCTGATTGCCGAGCTGCGCACCCTCGCCCTGGTCTACGGCGCCTGGGTAGCTGAGGGGCAGAGCGTCAGCGAGGGCGGCTACTACTACCAGGAGTGGCTGCCGCTGCTGCGCGCGCTGTGCTTCCGCGTCGATATGACCGATGACGAGGCGTCGGTGCTAAAGGGCCTGCTGCCCGAAATCGGCCGGCTCCTTGGACGCGCCGTGCCAGATCCGCCGGCGGCCACGCCCGAAGAGGTACAGCTCCGCATCTTTACCAGCGTGAGCTCGCTACTGCAGCGCCTGACCAAGCCTCTGGTGCTCGTGCTGGAGGACCTGCACTGGATCCGCAGCGAGAGCCTGGCGCTGCTCAAGCGGCTCATCCAGCACACTGCCCAGATACCGCTCCTGGTCGTCGGAACGTTTCGCTCCGATGAGAATCCGCAGCTCCCGCTGTCGCTGGGGGAGATGAACCTCATCCAGCTCGCGCGGCTCGATGCCGCGCAGATCGCGCAGCTAAGCGAGTCCATCCTCGGCTCGGTAGGTCAGCGGCCGGCGCTGGTCTCTTTTCTGGAGCGGCAGACCGAAGGCAATGCCTTCTTCCTGGTCGAGATCGTACGCGCGCTGGCCGAGAACGTCGGTGAGCTCGACCGGATCGGCCAGGGCGAGCTGCCCGAGACCGTGCTTACCGTCGGGATAGAAAAGATTGTCGAGCGGCGCATCGATCACCTGCCCGCCGAGTTCCAGCCCTGGCTCGAGTTCGCGGCGACGCTTGGGCGGAAGCTGGATCTCCCCGTTCTGGAGCAGGCGTTTCCGGGCATGGCTCTGCGCTCCTTCTTGATCGAGTGTGCCAACGCAGCGGTCCTGGAGAGCCAGAGCAGCGACTGGCGGTTCGCGCACAACAAGCTGCGCGAGACCATCCTGCGGCGGCTCGAGCCAGCGCGGCGCAAGCACCTCCATCAGGAGGTCGGCGAGGCCATCGAGTTCGTTCACCGGGACGCCAGCCGCAATGATCTGAGCGCGACGTTGGCTTACCACTTCGAGCAGGGCGGGCAGCTTGACAAGGCGCTGCGCTATTACGTCCATGCAGGGGATAGCGCAACCGCCCTCTACCTGTACGAGGAAGCGCGCACTTACTACAGCAGCGCCAAAGCGCTGCTGAAGAAGCTCCCCGAGACCACGGAGTTGAGCCGCCTGCACGTCGATCTGCTCCTCAAGCAAGTTCACGCGGGGCTCATTAATGACGCGAGTCAGACCCAGTTCCGTCGCCTGACGGAGGCGCGCGGCATCCTCGATTCGCTCACCGCCGCCGGTGCCGCTGTTGCGACAGACCGCCTGCGGATGGCCCGCGTGGACTACTACTGCGGGCGGGTCTATCACTACGGCGGCCAGCCAAGAGAGGCCCTCGGCTTCTATCAGAAAGTGCTCCCCGTGGCGAGGGAGTTTGCCGATCAGGATCTGCTGGTCATGCCTTCGTACGTAATCGGCGGGGCGCTGGTCTTGAAGGGCTACTTCGGCCGGGCCCAGGAGATGCTCAAGCAGGCAATCGATCCTATGCTCCGGCACCAGGGCCCGAGCATCGAGACCCTGCGCTGCCGCCTGTATTACTGCGCGACCCTCGCCGCGACCGGCCACGGGCGCCAGGCCCTTGTCGAGCTCAGTCGCGCTCAGGAGTGGGCCGACAAGAACGAGCAGCCTTCTTACCAGGCCAACTTCCTCCTGATCTATGCGACCACCTGCTTGCTCATGGGAGACTGGCCACGGACGCTGCAGACCGCCGAGCGGCTGCTAGAACATGGAAAGCGGACAAGTGAAGTAATCTATGTCTTCGGGGCCCTCGACCAGATGGCCTGGCCGCAAAGCCACCTGGGCGCCCATCAGCAAGCCCTGGACAACCGCGCCCGAGCCGCAGAGATGAGAAAATCCATCGGCGGCGGCATTATCGCGGACTGGTTCGAAGCCGCGGAGGCCGAGATCCTCCTGAACGCTGGCCGTCCAGAGGAAGCGCTGCTGCAGGCCCAGAAAGTGGCGGCCAGCTCGAAGCTGGCTGACCTGCCCTATTCTCAAGCCATCGCCGAACGAGTCTGGGGCTGCGCCTTGAGCCGCCTCGGTAAGAGTGCGGCCGAAGTCAACGCTCACTTCCTCACTGCTCTGGAGATCTGCCAGCGCGCAGACCAGGTGATGAATGCGGGGCAGACGGAGCTCTGGTGGGGCAGGATCGCACGCGAGCAAGGAGACCCTGCCGCGGCACGGCTGCACTTCGAAAACGCCTTGCGAGTGTTTGCAACCGGTGGCTATGACTACGCATTGGCGAATGCTCAGCAGTTCGTGAAAGATCTGTAACAGCTGCATTGCCAGGCTGCGGCTTGTGACGATCCTTCGCAAAAATAAAGTATTGCGTTCCTGATACCCTGGGGGGGGGCCATCAGACGCAAGAGGCGGTGCCAGTGCCTCGGCGCGAGTCCACAGAGACCGTCGTCGGCTCCGCAGCCTCATCGGGCCTGCCTTGTCATAAGAGTCAGTTGTTAGCCTAGAAAAGGACTTATGACCATTAAGACTAATGTCGAGATCGAGAACTTTTTATTGGATCGTCTTCGCGGCTGGCTAAGCGTATCCGATCAAGAGATTGACGTCAATGAGACGTTCAGCGCGCACGGCCTGGACTCAGTTGGCGTGACCGGCATCTTGGCTGAGCTGAGTCAGCTGCTTGGCCGCAGGATCTCTCCCACCTTGGCCTGGCAGTATCCGAGCATCAGGGCGCTGGCCGGGTACCTGACAAGCGGCGCGACGGCAGCGGCCGGGCGCCTGGAACCGTCGAGATCCTCAGATGAGCCGATCGCCGTCGTCGGCATGTCCTGCCGCTTCCCCAAGGCTCCCAATATCCGCGCCTTCTGGCAGCTCCTGGCAAGTGGGTCCGACGCGATCACCCAGACACCCAAGGATCGCTGGGATGAGTCCGTCCTGTACGGATACGACAGCGGTTCGCCCAGTAAGAGAGACCACCGCTGGGGCGGGTTCCTGGAGCAAGTAGATCGGTTTGACCCCCTGTTCTTTGGTATCTCCCCGAAGGAGGCGACCCAGCTGGACCCGCAGCAGCGGCTCATGCTGGAGCTATCGTGGGAAGCGCTGGAAGATGCGGGAATCCCGCCGCTCTCGCTCAAGGAGAGCCGGACTGGGGTCTACTTCGGCGTCATGTGGCCCGAGTATGCAGTGCTGCTGCATAATAGCGGCCCGCAGGCGTTCACCCAGCACACCGTACTAGGCTTTCTTCACAGCTTCATCGCCAATCGTGTCTCTTACGTGCTCGGCCTGCAAGGTCCTAGCGTGGCGCTCGACTCGGCCTGCTCTTCGGCGCTCACTGCAATTCACCTGGCGTGCGCCAGCTTACGCCGGGGCGAGACGGCGCTCGCAGTCGTAGGCGGCGTGAACCTGAACCTGCTCGCCGACATCACGATGCTCGAGTCCAGGGTCGGGGCCCTGTCGCCGGACGGCCGCAGCTACACCTTCGATGCGCGGGCCAACGGCTGCGTGCGCGGGGAAGGCGGCGGCGTCGTGGTTCTGCGGCCGCTCTCGCAGGCCGTTCTGAACCGCGATCCCATCTATTGCGTCATCCGCGGCAGCGCGGTCAACAACGATGGCCCGAGCAATGGCTTCAGCGCACCGAACCCCCGGGCCCAGGAAGCCATGTTGCGCGAAGCCTATGCAGCGGCTGACATACCGGTCGCCGAAGTGGATTATGTAGAGCTCCATGGCACTGGGACCCAGCTCGGCGATCCCATCGAAGCCGAGGCGCTAGGACGCGCCCTGTGCAGCGACCGTCCTGCCGAGCGCCCGCTCATCGTCGGCGCCGTCAAGACCAATATCGGCCACCTGGAGGCTGCCGCCGGCATCGCCGGATTCATCAAGACCGCG
>Ga0075163_10006528_pt1 | contig 15463 bp, 11 predicted proteins | sample JI1023141ADNA_FD_71478 | JGI IMG/M metagenome (GOLD analysis project Ga0075163, IMG submission 71478) | Wastewater effluent complex algal communities from Wisconsin, to seasonally profile nutrient transformation and Carbon sequestration -... | ecosystem: Engineered > WWTP > Effluent > Algae... | reverse complement strand
TACAGCAGTGACTATCTGCGCAGCACGGACATCGAGCGGTTGAAGACCAGGCAGAATGCCGGCCAGAAGACGTTCCTGGCATCCGGCAAGTTCGACATCACCGCGACCCCGACGATCAACTTGACCTTGGGCGGGTCCATTGATAATGGCAACCGCCAGGACTACAACCGGAACAATGCGTTGTTGAACGCGGACAACAACTACCGTACGAAGGAGACCACATGGAGGGGCTTCATCCGCTTTACCCAACGGTTCATCAACCGCACGGAAGAGGAGGAGAAGAAGAGCAACATCAAGAACGCCTACTACTCGCTGCAATTGGATTATTCACGCTATGAGAACCACGTGGCCGACTATGAGCACGACGATCGGTTCTTCGACTACGGGTATGTGGGGAAGTTCGTCACGTACAAAGCCCCGACATTCTCGTTGACACCTGAGCACCCTGACCAATGGACCCAGACCGGCGCCACGGATACGCTGGTCCAGTTCACGCCTGGTGCGCAGAATCCTGACCTCGCAGCGCTGAATACCTTCTATTTCAATGCCCTTCCCCGCGAACAATTCCCGCTCAGCGAACTGGTTGGCTTCGGAAGTGACCCGAATTATGTAGGGTATTACCGGAACTACTTGGAAACGCAGAACCGCGGGGTCATCTGGAACGGCAACTATCCGCGTTCACTGTATGGCTTGTGGAACAACATCGGGCTCATCGATGATCCCAACGGCGCGGAGTTCCGCGAGCGTCGCAACGATCAATTGCGGTTCACCGCTTCGGGCAGCGCCGATATCGGATCGCACGCTGTTTCGGTAGGTGTTGAATATGAGCAGTTGACGCAGCGGCGGTATGACCTGACCCCGGTAGGGCTTTGGGAACGTGCCCGTAACCTGGCCAACTTCCACATCCAGAACTGGCAGAGCGAGACGCCCACTGGGAGCATCGATCTTCCCGGAAGCACCTTGCCGTTCGTGCTATACTCCCGGTTGTACAACGACCTCTCCGCCGCGACGCAGACGACCTTCGACCGGAACCTTCGCACCGCATTGGGCCTCGATCCGAACGGAGTGGATTACATCGATGTGAATTCGCTGGACCCCGGTGTTTTCGCCCTGAATATGTTCTCCCCCGATGAACTCTTGAACAATGGGAACAATCTGGTCGAGTATGTGGGATACGACCATCTGGGCAACCGGTTGACCAGCAAGCCAGGCTTCTCGGAATTCTTCGATGGCAAGGATGCGAATGGCAATGCCACCCGATTGCAGGCGCCCTTCGCACCAGTTTACATCGCTGGGTATGTGATGGACAAATTCGCCTTCGATGACATCATCTTCAACGTGGGCGTGCGCGTGGATCGTTACGACGCCAACCAGAACGTGCTGAAGGATCGCTACCTCTATCAGGATGCTTACACAGCGGGATCCGCAGTGCCGGATGCTTTCATCCGTAGTCAGCTCGCAGACCGTCCGAGCAACATCGGCGATGACTTTGTCGTGTACGTGGACAACTACGATACACCCAATGTGATCAAGGGATATCGCGATGGGGACCAATGGTATTCAGCCCAAGGGGTGGAATTGACCGATGGTTCTTCCATTGCGGAAGCTGGCCAGATCAAACCCTACTTGATCGAGAAGGGCGAAGGTGGTGACCTGACCGGTTCGGATCTGAGCAAAGAGGCGTTCCGGGATTATACACCGGTGGTCAACGTGATGCCGCGTGTGGCCTTCTCTTTCCCCATCTCCGACGAGGCCGTGTTCTTTGCACACTACGATGTACTGACCCAGCGGCCCACCGCAGGCCAGTCGCGCCTGAACTTGGTCGACTATGCCTTCATCCAGAACACGGGTAATGTCTTGAACAACCCGAATTTGAAGCCGACCAAGACGATCGACTACGAATTGGGCTTCCAGCAGGTATTGAGCAAATCCTCCTCCTTGAAGCTCTCCGCTTTCTACCGCGAATTGCGCGACCAAATCCAGATCCGCAACGTGATCAATGCCTGGCCACGTGACTACCGCACCTATGCCAACTTCGACTTCGGTACTGTAAAGGGCTTCACGGCAACTTTCGACTTGCGCCGCACGGGCAACGTTTGGATGCGTGCCAGCTACACCCTGCAGTTCGCCGATGGTACCGGCTCCGGCCCTACGACCGGCATCAGCTTGGTCAACTCCGGACAGCCCAACCTACGGACGATCTCGCCGCTGGATTTCGACCAACGTCACCGGTTCCAAACGACCTTCGATTTCCGCTACGGTGGAGGCAAGGATTACAACGGTCCAATGTTGTTCGGCAAGCCGATCCTGAGCCGTACCGGTGTCAACGTGGTGAGCATCCTGGGCAGCGGTACACCATACAGCCGGAGCAGCCAGGTGTATAACGAAGGCGCCAACTCGGGCAGTTATGCCTTGGAGGGGACCCTGAACGGTGCACGCCTCCCATGGCAGTTCACGACCGATATGCAGATCGACCGCGACATTCCGCTGTCCTTCGGCGGTGGCGATGGCGACAAGGCGAAGAGTGCGGACCTGAACGTCTATTTCCTGATCACCAACGTGTTCAACACCCAGAACGTCACGAACGTCTATCGCTACACCGGTTCGCCGGACAACGATGGGTACTTGGCCTCGGCCCAATCGCAGCCCCAGATCGCTGCACAAGTGGACCCAGCGGCCTATCGTGATCTGTACGGTTACAAGGTGGATTCGCCCTACAACTACGGGGCACCGCGTACGCTTCGCATCGGTGTACGCTTCAATTTCTGATCGAACTGACAACGCAAGACCATGAAAGGCACACAAAGAGCTGTACTGACACGAACCTTCGCTCTGGGTCTCGTTGCGCTGCTCGTCCTTCCGGCGAGCGCAAGGGAACGTGATCGTCCGGCTGGGACGACCGGCGGGCTTCAAGCCGGACGCCCCAAAGCAGCGGCCTGCGTACCCGCATCGGCCGTCACCCAGATCTCGTACAACAACGTGCGTGCGGTGATCGAGAATGGCGGCAACATGTGGAGCCGTCGTGGTGGTTCCACCCGTTCAGGGTATGAGATCCCGAAGACCGATGATTTCACCGGGGCATGCGCCATATATGCTGGTGGCCTTTGGATGGGTGGTGTTTCACCGGACAACCAATTGAAACTCGCTGCGGTGCTTTTCCGCGCGGAAGGGAATGATTTCTGGCCGGGTCCGCTCACCAATACGGGTGATGCCTCCACCAGCCAGGAAGTGTGCGGGCTCTATGACCAGTTCTGGATCACTGAGCGTGCCCAAGCCGAGTCCCATATCCAATGGATCCAGTGCCAGAACGACCCCACTTGCGTGCTGGAAGAAGTGTTCCCGGATGGATATTCCGTCCCTCAATCGTTCGCCACCTGGCCAGCTGAAGGGGATGTTGATGCCGGGCAGGACCTTTATCTCGCGCCCTTTGTGGATGCCGATGGGAATGGAACGTACGACCCGTTCCAAGGTGATTATCCGGATTACGGCTTCGACGAGACCGTGCAGGAATGCAAGAACCGGCAACGGGAAGATGCGGTGAACCTGTTCGGTGACTACAACATCTTCTGGATCTTCAATGACAAGGGTGATGTACACACCGAGTCTTTCGGTGGCCAACCCATTGGTCTCGAAGTACGGGCGCAGGCATTCGCCTTCAGCTCCAACAACGAGATCAACAACATGACCTTCTATAATTACACGGTCATCAACCAAGGAACGCAGACCCTGTTGAACACCTATTTTGGCCACTTCGTGGATGCGGATCTCGGTTGTTCCAACGATGACTTCGTCGGGTGCGATGTGCAACGCGGACTTGGCTTCGCATACAACTGGGACGATAACGATGACGCCAACTGCCAAGGAGCTGTGGGCTACGGAGCGCAGCCTCCTGCCATTGGTGTGGATTTCTTCGAAGGACCCTATCAGGATGCCGACAATGTGGACAACCCCGGCCCCCTGACAGGTTTGCAGACGATTCCATGTTTGCAGGCACAAGTCGAGAAGGGCATTCCATATAAAGGTCTTGGGATCGGTTATGGGGATGGATTCGCGGACAACGAGCGTTTCGGTATGCGGGCTTTCCTCTATTGGAACCGTGATGGACCCTTCGCTACGAGCGATCCAGAGGCCCAAGGCCATTTCTACAACTACCTCCGTGGTATTTGGAAGAACGGTCTGCCGATGACCTGGGGTGGAAGTGGGTACAACGAAAGTCCGGGCGCGATCCAGACCCGGTACATGTTCCCATGGTCATCCGATCCCGTGGGTTGGGGTACGAACTGTGCCATCCAACCTGATTGGCGTGAGACCACCCAAGCTCCTCAGGACCGTCGTTTCGTACAAAGCGCGGGTCCATTCACCTTGGAGCCAGGTGCCTACAACAACATCACCCTGGGCGTGGTCTATGCACGTGCTGCGACCGGTGGAGCAGTGGCTAGTGTTGGTTCGTTGCGTGTTGCTGATGACAAGGCGCAGGCCTTGTTCGACAACTGCTTCAAGATCCTCGATGGCCCGGATGCCCCGGATCTGGAGATCGTGGAGTTGGATCGGGAGTTGATCATCTTCATGTCCAACCCGGACGGTAGCAACAACAACATCAATGCACCGCTGGACTATGATGAATTGGACCCCATCATTCCGGAGTTGAACGGCGCTGGTCAACCATACGACCGGACCTACAATTTCCAAGGTTACAAGCTCTACCAGTTGAAGAACTCCGATGTAAGCGTGTCCGATCTCGACAACATCGAACTCGCACGGCTGGTCTATCAAGGTGATCTCGAGGACGACGTTGACCAGATCATCAACTATCCGTACAGCGACGTTCTGGACCTTCCCGTACCAACTGAGATGGTGAACGGGGCGAATCAAGGGCTGGCCAGTTCGGTGCAGATCCTGGAGGACAAGTTCGCCGCCGGTGATCCCCGGTTGGTGAACTTCAAGTCCTACTACTATCTGGCCATTGCCTACGGTTACAACAACTACGAGCCGTATGATGTGAACGCGCGTTCGGGTCAAGCCTTCCCGTACGTTGCCAGCCGCAAAGGTGCCTTTGGTTCCATCCGGAAGTACGTGGGCATCCCTCATCGACCGGACCCGGCTGCAGGAGGCACGATACAGAACACCTTGTATGGAGAAGGTTTCCAAGTGACCCGTTTGGAGGGTCAAGGCAACGGTGGACTTGCCATCGAACTGACCCCGGAGTCTGAGGAGGAGATCGTATCCGCAACACCGTGGAGGAAGGATGCAATTACCTATCGGCGCGGAAAAGGACCGATCGACATTAAGGTGATCGATCCCCTGAAAGTGCCGAATGCCGAATTCGAAGTATGGTTCAAGGATGACACCATAACACCCGGCAACCTGAACGACGCCAATTGGTTCATCGTGAAATTGCCTGGCATCAACCGTGAAGACACGGTGACCAGCGAACGGGTCATCGATCTGCCATACGAACAAGTGATCCCACAATGGGGCTTGAGCCTGACCATCAGCCAAGCGGTGTACGACGGTGATTTCACCGATCCTGTTGGTCCCGGTTCCATTTCGTTCGCGGATCCGTCGAAGGCCTGGTTCACGGGCATCGTTGACGGCGAGGCTGAGCAGGTCCAGAACTGGATACGCTCAGGTTCATACAACAACACCGAGACCCCGGTCTTCAATGACCGTGGTGATGTCTCGGAGAAATACGAGGATGTCTTGGGTGGCACTTGGGCTCCTTGGTCCTTGGTGGGTCAAGCGCCATTCCAAGGTGGTACGCCTTCTGAGTCGAACGAGGATCTTCCACATGCTTCTACAAGCCTGTCCCTGATCCGGGATCTTCCGAGCGTTCAGTTGGTCATCACCAGCGATCGCAGCAAATGGACCCGTTCTCCTGTCTTCGAACAGGAGGCTAGCACAAGCTTGTCCCAAGGCGGTGCTGGTCGTATGGCATTGCGTGCTTCAGCGAGCATCGATAAGGATGGCCGCAAGTCGGGTACGACCGGCTGCAACGAGGCCGAAGCGCAACTCACCAGCGCCACGAGCATGGGCTGGTTCCCTGGTTATGCCATTGAAATGGAGACCGGTGAGCGATTGAACATCGGCTACGGTGAGAACAGCTTCTGGGGTGGCGAGATCGGCCGGGACATGAAGTGGAATCCGAACGACCAACTGTACACGACCGCTGGTGCTCCGTTCTTCGGCGGCAGTCACTGGATCTACATCTTCAAGAACGATCGCCGCATTCTGGAAACCGAAGATCGGGTGCCGATGTACGACGAGGGCCAGTACATCCGCACGACCATGCAAGGCAATGGCGCCCAATCGCGTCTGAAGACCTTCCGGGCGATCAGCTGGGTAGGCAGTGCCATGGTGGCCCAAGGTGCCGAGTTCCTCTCCACGGATGTGAGGATCATCCTGAACGTGACCAAGGCATACGGAACCTACTTGGACTACGACGGCAACCCGGCCCCCATCGTGCCAGAGCGTAACAATGGCCTTCCGCTCTACGCCTTCGCCACGGACGGTATCGCAACGGTGAACAACGATCTGGAAACGGCCAAGACCGCACTGGACCTGATCAACGTGGTACCCAATCCGTACTATGCCTTCAGTGGTTACGAAACCTCCAGGCTGGACAACAGGATCAAGTTCATCAACCTGCCGCAGACGTGTGTCATCTCGATCTACTCGGTGAGCGGCACCTTGGTACGCAAATACCGCAAGGACAACTCGCTCACCTACCTGGATTGGGACCTGAAGAACGCCAATAACATCCCCATTGCCGGTGGCGTGTACATCTGTCACGTGGATGTACCGGGCGTCGGTGAGAAAGTGATCAAATGGTTCGGTGCGTTGCGCCCGATCGACCTACAGAATTTCTAAGCCTACGGGAGGACACAATACGGATCGACCATGATGCGAACGATGGAACGGAAAGCGATGCTGGCAGTGGCCTTGGTGGCGTTGTCTTGCAGCCCTGCCCTAGCCGGTAACCCGGACAGGGCAGGCTCGGCAGGAGCAACCCAACTGCTGATCAACCCCTGGGCGCGCTCCGCAGGATGGGGCTTGGCCAATACGGCGTCGGTGCGCGGTGTTGAGGCGATGTTCGGCAACATCGCCGGCCTGTCACAGGTCAACAAGACCGAGATCGTCTTCACCAATACGCGTTGGTTGAGCGGTTCGGGCACAACGATCAACAGCATCGGTTTCGGCCAGAAGATGGGCGCCTCGGGTGTGCTTGGTATTTCCGCGACCACGATCGGTTTCGGGGAACTGGAAGTGACCACAGTGGACAACCCCGCCGGTGGGCGCGGGACATTCAGCCCTACGATGGCGAACATCGGCATCTCCTATGCCAAGAGCTTCTCCAATAGCATCCACGGCGGCCTGCTCATCCGCATGGTCTCCGAGAGCATCGCGAACGTCCGGACCCAAGGGGTGTGCTTCGATGCAGGTATCCAGTACGTGACCGGTCCCAAGGACAACGTACACTTCGGGATCGCCCTCAAGAACGTAGGCCCGGCCATGTCCTACTCCGGCGATGGTCTCTCTGTTCAAGGATTGCTCACCTCCGGTGGTGATCAGTTGACCTTGGAGCAACGCTCTGCACGCTTCGAGATACCATCGCTCCTGAACATCGGGGCATCCTACGATTGGCATTTGAACGACATGCACCGTGTGAGCTTCGCAGGGACGTTCGTGTCCAACTCCTTCACCAAGGACCAGGGTATCCTCGGCGTGGAATACGCGTTCCGCAAGATGGTACACCTTCGTGGTGGGTACATGTACGAGGCCGGCATCACCGGCGATGAGGATCGCACAACGGTGTACACCGGTCCTAGTGCAGGTGTAAGCGTGGACCTGCCCTTCGGCGACGAAAAGAAGTCGGCCATCGCCTTCGATTATGCATACCGGTCGACGAACCCGTTCTCGGGGATCCATAGCATCGGCGTGCGCATCAGTCTCTGATCCGGCATACTATCTTTGGAAAGAGGACCTATTGAGGTCCTCTTTCATTCTTTCCCACCCGGCCTACTGCAAAGACAAGGCTGCACCAAGACACGCGGATCATGAGCACAACGGCCTATTACACCGAAGATGGCCTGCGGAAATTGCAGGAGGAACTGCATCATCTCCGTACCGTGGAACGCCCGCACATCAGCCAGCAGATCGCCGATGCGCGGGACAAGGGCGATCTGAGCGAGAACGCCGAGTACCATGCTGCCAAGGAGGATCAGGGATTCCTGGAAGCGCGTATCGCCAAGTTGGAAGAAGTGGTTGCCAGCGCGCGCATTATCGACATGGACCAGCTGGACCTGAGCAAGGCGTACATCCATTCCTCGGTGAAAGTGAAGCAGGTCGGCTCCGGTGCTGAAAGGATGTTCACCCTGGTGGCGGAGAGCGAAGCGGATATCAAGACCGGCAAGATCAGTGTAAGCTCCCCGATCGGGAAAGGCTTGTTGGGCCGTTCCGTGGGCGATATCGCTGAGGTGACCACGCCTGCAGGTACCACCAAGTTCGAGGTACTCGAGATCACTCGCTGATCCATGGCCAGCATCTTCACCCGCATCATTCTGGGAGAGATCCCGTGCTACAAACTGGCGGAGGATGATCGCTACATCAGCTTTCTGGACATCACTCCTATAAGCAAGGGTCACGCTCTTGTGGTCCCGAAGCGTGAGGTGGACCACCTGTTCGACCTGACAGGTGATGAGCTGTCAGGTATTCTGCCATTCGCAAAGGAAGTGGCACGGAAGATCAAGGCTGTTGTACCATGTACGCGCATCGGGATCAGTGTGATAGGGTTGGAAGTGCCACATGCGCATATCCATCTGCTGCCGATCGACTCGTTAGGCGACATGGACTTTACGCGACCGAGGCTGAAGTTGTCACCAGAGGAATTCACCGACCTCGCCGATAAGATCCGCAAGGCCTGACCGCTTCTGCACTTAGCGCACCCGATCCGGGTTGTTGCGCAAGAAGCTGCTCCAATCCTTTCCACCACCGCGTTTTGCACTTGTGCCGGCGGCACGGCCGGTGTTCGCGAAGTGATGGCAAACGGCAACAGCGACCGCATCCGTGGCATCGGTGCTGGATGGTAGTTCGCGCAAACCCAGAATGCTCAGGAGCATCGCTGCCACCTGTTCCTTGGCTGCGTTCCCGTTCCCGGTGATGCTCTGCTTCACGCGTTTGGGAGCATATTCCACCACACTGATATCGCGTTGCAAGGCTGCGGCGATCGCCACCCCTTGCGCGCGACCCAGTTTCAGCATGCTCTGCACGTTCTTTCCGAAGAACTGGGCCTCGATCGCCAGCTCATCCGGCAGGTGACGATCGATGATCTCCGTCGTGCTACGGAAGATCGCGCGCAGTTTCAGCGTGTGGTCGTCGCCGGTTGGAAAGCGTATGGCACCGGCCTCCAACAAATACAAGTTCTTTCCTTCCACGGCGATCACACCGAAGCCCATCACGGTGGTTCCTGGATCGATGCCGAGGATGATACGTTCGGTCACGGGCCTACTTTTGGCCACTTGCCCGTCTTGGGTAGTAGTAATGTCCGTTGGCCGTGCGCTGCTCATGCTGTTCCGTTGGGGGATCTTCCTCCTGGCGTGCGTGTTCCTATATGTGCGCTTGTTCGGCCCTAAAGGTATCCTTGCCGCAGGTGGACAGGAGCGCATCATTGCGGGTGATCATCCATGGCCGACCATCGTGTTCTCCGTTGTGCTGATGTTCGGCAACTGGGCCGTTGAAGCAGTGAAGTGGCGTGCGCTCTTGTGCCGCGTAGAGCGTCTTTCATTCCTGCGAGCGTTCGCGGCGACCATAGCGGGCACCAGTGTGGGGCTGGTCACGGTGAACCGAACGGGTGAATTCATCGGACGTGTATTGTTCCTGGCACCGGAGAACCGCGTTGCCGGCAGTTTTGCATCGGCCCTGGGCAGCATGGCGCAATTTGTGATCACGCTGGTGTTCGGCGGCATCGGTCTTGTCGCACTCACCGTGATGGAAGTACCACTCCCGTGGCCATCCGGCTGGGTCTCGGGAATGTTAGCGACGCTTACCGCTTTGGTCACGGGTACTGCGCTGGTCCTCTTTTTGCATCCGGGCTTGTTCCGTCAGTTGTTGTTGCTGCTCCCTTTCCTGCGCCGCTTCAATGAAGCATCCAACATTTTGTCGCGTTTCGAACGCAGCGACCTGGTCACCGTGCTTCTTTTGAGTGCAACGCGCTATGTCATCTTCGGTCTGCAATATGTACTGTTGTTGTCAGCGTTCGGGGGAGGTGTCGATGCCTTCACAAGCATGGCAGCGATCGCGGTGATCTACTTGATCGCTACGATGATCCCGTCCGTCATGCTCACCGAATTGGGCGTGCGTGGCTCGGTTGCGGTTGCCGTTCTTGGACCCATGGGTGTGCTCGGCGCAGTAGCGCTTCTGGCCACTAGCTGTCTTTGGATGATCAATGTCGCCGCGCCCGCATGCGTCGGTAGTTTGATCCTGCTCTTCGCGCGTATCCGCACCAAACGCGAACAAGCGTGATCGATCCATTGGTACCATCGTTCGTGCTGTTCACAGCAGCGCTCGTCCACACCTTGGTCGTGAACGCCTGGCGCGATCGGTTGAAGAAGGCCATTGAGGGATCCACTGCGCTGAACGATGTTGCGGACCGCGCTCCACATATAACGGTCATCGTTCCCGCGCGCAACGCTGCTGATACACTGGTGCCGCTGCTGCAAGACCTCAACGCACAGGATCTTCCGAAGGAGAATTTCGCCGTGATACTGGTCGATGATCACAGCGATGATAGCACGAGTACCATTGCACAGGGCATGGTCCGCATGTGGTCCGGATTGAAGGTGTTGATGAATGAAGGGACAGGCAAGAAAGCGGCGATCACTACCGGTGTTTGTTCGGCGGAGGATGGCATCATCCTTCTCACCGATGCAGATGCACGATGCGGTCGTTCTCGCTTGCGCAACATCCTGCACACGATGGAAGGTGATGGACTGGACCTGCTCTTACTTCCCGTTCACACGGAAAGTGCTGGCGGCTTCATCGGTCGGTTGCAAGAAGAGGAGCAGGCAGGGCTACTTGGTATGGCGGCCAGTGAAGCATTGCTTGGTAGACCATCGCTCGCCTATGGTGCGAACATGGCATTCACGCGCAAAGCGTTCGAAGAAGTCGGTGGGTACCGCGGTGATCGGTTTGCGAGCGGTGATGATGTGTTCCTGCTCCAACGCATGAAGCAAGCGAACATGCGCATCGGGTTCCTCTATGATCAGCGTGTCCTGGTCACGGTGAAAGCCGAAACGACCTGGGGTGCATTCCTGCAACAGCGGTTGCGATGGGCAGGCAAGATGCGTGGGTTGCGCGGCGCTTTTCCATGGATCGGATCTCTGGCACTGCTGCTGCCGTGGCTGTTAGTGGCCGCAACAGTCCGCTTCAAGATCGAAGCGATCATGGAAGGTCATGGCTTCGAGGCACTGCTTTTCCTTGTCCTCGCTTGGTTGCTCTGGATCATTCCTCCTGTTGCCCTGGTGGGCGATGTGCGCAGATATCTCGGCCAGCGCCGATCGCCCCTGATCACGACGGTCTGCTATGTGGTTTTCACAGTTTACGCGCCGTTGATCGCCATCACTTCCATCTTCATCAGACCACGTTGGAAAGGGCGGAAGACCTGAGCATAGCCATCCCATCACCGCTGAAGAACAGCAGTTCGTTACACTAGCAAACGGATCGCTTAGAACGGCAGGTCGTCCTCATCACCACCGACCGGTGGCATGTCGGCGATGCTCGGAGCAGGTGCGGCTTGGTAGCTGCCTTTGTTGCCTGCGGCCGATGCTGCGCCTGTGCGCTCGATGCGGTTGCCGCTCAAGCTGAGGAAGTACTTCGTAACACCATCCTTACCGGCCCATTCGCGACCGTTCACGAAACAGGTCACGGTGACCTCGTCACCATTGTTGAAGCCGTCCAGCAGACCACACCGGTCCTGGGTGAATTCCACCGGTATGTGTTGCGGACGTTGACCACTGGGTTCGGTGATGATCAATTCGCGCTTGCGGAACTTGTCGCTGACGTCTTGGGTCTTGCCGATCTGTTTGATCGATCCGGTGATGGTTACTTGTGCCATGTTGAATAACGTCCGCGTTCTTGCGGACCTGCTTGTTGGTTACCGTGCGTTAAAAGCCAGAAGGGTCTTCCATGCTTCGTCCAATCTGTCCTGCGCGAGGAGGTCGTGGGCGTGCTGGTGGAGAGCGGTGAGCAGCGCGCTGGGGTGATCCTTGTGGGCAATGAAGGTATCGCTCAATTCGGTCAACTTGTACTCGTTCACCGCCGTCTCGTCCGGAACGGTGAGCGATACACCGAGTTTGCCGAGGTCGTTCCCTGTAAGGATGTGGCTGTTCCGTGCCTCGGGTGGCAATCGGTCCACACCCACCCCGATCTGTGTGTTGGGTTGTGCCAATTCGAAGAGCGCATCACCGTGTGCCCGTGCATAGAAATGACCACCCATGCGGCCAACGGTGTCGATCTTTCGTTGGTCGATCTTGCCGTTCGCATCCAGGACGGCCTCATCGATGTGGATCATTACGACTTCACAGATCACCAGGTTACCGGCACCACCATCAGTCCCGGTCTCGATCACCCGCTTCACTATGCACTCGAACTGCACCGGACTTTCCTTCACCCGGAACGGTTTCACCTTTTCCGAAGCGATCGGCGTAAAGCCCGCTTTCTCGAATTCGTTCACGCCCTCCGGATATTCGGTGCTGGCCAATGAGGTCTGTTGCACCATGGCGTAGGTCACCACGTTGATCACCACTTCGGGCACGGCCTTCACATTGTGGTAGCTATGCTTGGTGGTATTGTCCCGGCCACGTCGCGCGGGGCTGAAGATCATCAACGGTGGATTGGCCCCGAAGACATTGAAGAAACTGAACGGACTCAAATTGGGTCGCCCATCGGCATCGATCGTACTGGCAAAAGCGATCGGGCGAGGCCCAACGGCTCCCACCAAGTAGCCATGCAATTCGCCGATGGAGAGGTTGGCGGGGTCGAAGGTCTTCATCATGCGGGTCAGCGGGAGCGCGAAGGTAATTGCGCAATGGGGCCGGTTCCCCGATCAACCCATGCGGGCTATCTTTGCAGCCCATTTCAACACGGACGTGGCGGAATTGGTATACGCGCCAGACTTAGGATCTGGTACCGCAAGGTGTGGGGGTTCGAGTCCCCCCGTCCGTACAGTGCTCGCCGAAGCTCACACAAGGTGAACTGAGGCGAGCAATTTCGTGATAGGCTGTCAGTTGTCCGGTCAATTCGGCCGATTCCATTTTCGGCCTGCACATTGCGAACAGCATCATCCAGATATTCGTTTTTCACCAATGAACATCGAACGCGAAGAAACCGGCACGCTCACCGCCACCCTGAAAGTGAAACTGAGCCCAGAGGATTACAATCCCGGTGTGGAGAAGGCGTTGCGCGAGCAGCGGAAGAACGCGGTACTGCCGGGCTTCCGGCCGGGCCAAGTGCCCATGACGATCATCAAGAAGCGTGTTGGGCGTACCGTGTTGGTGCAGGAGATCGAACGCTTGATCGACGCCAACCTCAAGAACTACATCCAGTCCAACTCCCTACGTGTGTTGGGCCAACCCTTGCCGAAGCACGAGAGCAGTGCGGGCAACGATTGGGAGCAACCGGGCGATTTCACCTTCGCCTACGAGTTGGGTATGGCACCCTCCATTGAAGTGGACCTCACGGACAAGATCGGCGTGGATTATCCCGTAGTGGATGTAACGGATGAACTCGCCCAGCGCGAGATCGCAGACATGCAGCGCCGTTTCGGCACGGTGGCCGATGCCGAGGTGAGCGAGGACAAGGACATGCTGCTTGGCGACATGATCGAGCTCAATGCCGATGGTGCCATCAAGGAAGGCGGCATCATGAACCGCTCCACCATGAGCTTGGAGTACATCGAGGACGTGGCCAGCAAGGCAGCGCTCACCGGCAAGCGCCAAGGTGATGAAGTGATCTTGGATCCGCACAAAGTGACCAAGGACCATGATGATCTTGCCCGGATGTTAGGGGTGGGCCACGATCGCATCCACACCTTGGAGGGTAACTTTCTTTTCCGCATTGCGGAGATCAAACGGATGCAGCCCGTAGAACTGGGGCAGGAACTTTTCGATCGCGTGTACGGAAAGGACGCCGTCACGGACGAGGCCGGTTTCCGTGAGAAGGTGAAGGAAGGGCTTGGGAACATGTTCCGTAGGGACAGCGACCGCCTCTTCAAGCGGTTGGTGATGAAGAAGCTGCAGGAAGGCACGCGCTTCGAATTGCCGGACACATTCCTGAAGCGCTGGATCACCGAGACCAGCCAGAACCCGGTAACGCCTGAACAGGTGGAGGAGAACTACACGAACTATTCCGAAGGCTTGAAACGCCAGCTTTTGGAGGATCGCGTGATCGAGAAGTACGGCTTGGAAGCGAAGGGCGAAGAGCTGGATGCGTTCTCGAAGCGCTACGTCAGCGACCAGTTCATGCAATACGGCATGCCCGCGCCGGAAGGCGAGCAGTTGCAGCAGATGGCAGCGCGTATCCTTGGTGATCGTGAGCAGATCGGCCGCATCCGCAACACCATCGTGGAGCAGAAGCTGATCACGCACTTCAAGGCGTTGCTCAGCCCGAAGGAGAACAAAGTGAGCTATGACGCGTTCGTAACCTTGGCGCGCACAGCTTGAAGTAATAGGGTCGCGAACGCGTCCTTTAACCAACCAAACGCACACCGATGTTCCCATCAGACGAATTCCAGAAGTACGCGGTGAAGCACCGCGGCATCACCAGCACCGCCCTCAATGGTTACGTGAATGCTTCGATGACACCTTACATCATTGAGGAACGCCAATTGAACGTGGCCCAGATGGACGTGTTCAGCCGCTTGATGATGGACCGCATCATCTTCCTCGGCACCGGCATCAACGATCAGGTGGCCAACATCATCCAAGCGCAGTTGCTGTTCTTGGAGAGTGTGGACGCGAAGAAGGACATCCAGATCTACATGAACTCGCCGGGCGGTAGCGTATATGCCGGTCTCGGCATCTACGACACCATGCAGTACATCAACCCGGATGTGGCAACGATCTGCACAGGTATGGCGGCCAGCATGGGTGCGGTGCTCCTGTGCGCCGGTGCCAAAGGCAAGCGCAGCGCGTTGAAGCACGCCCGCGTTATGATCCACCAGCCGATGGGCGGAGCCGAAGGGCAGGCCAGCGACATGGAGATCACCGTGCGCGAGATCCAGAAGTTGAAGAAGGAGCTGTACGAGATCATTGCCAACCACAGCGGGCAGCCGTTCGAAAAGGTCGAGAAGGACAGCGACCGCGACCACTGGATGGTGGCCGAAGAGGCCAAGGCCTACGGCATGATCGATGAATTGTTGGTGCGTAACACCAAGTAAGGGGCGAAGATCTTTCGCCCCATGGGTGGCGGC
>Ga0075163_10006527_pt1 | contig 15464 bp, 5 predicted proteins | sample JI1023141ADNA_FD_71478 | JGI IMG/M metagenome (GOLD analysis project Ga0075163, IMG submission 71478) | Wastewater effluent complex algal communities from Wisconsin, to seasonally profile nutrient transformation and Carbon sequestration -... | ecosystem: Engineered > WWTP > Effluent > Algae... | reverse complement strand
TACTATTACGTCTTCATTGTATGTACCTGCATCAACAGTGATCGAATGTCCGTTCAAAGTTTGAACAGCATTGATCGCTGCCTGAATCGTACAATAGTTCAAGCCGGTATTTGTGTTGTGCACAGGTGTAGCAAAGCTTGCTGTAACCGTAGTTGTTGCAGAAGCTGAGCAGCTATTGGCATCAGTAACAGTGTAAGTATAAGTTCCGGCACCAACAGTGAAAGTCCCTTCACCAGAATATGGTGATTGTCCTCCTACTGCTGAAACATTAATGGAAACAGAACTAACGTTACAATCCAATGCACCTGTTACTACAACATTTGCAAAAATTTGTGAATAGGTAAAGTTATCCCAATATATATCATATGTTACTCCGGCAAGGGTATTGTGCCCTTGTAAGATCACATTGGCAAGTCTAACGCTGGCATCAGGAGCACTTGTTGAAGTTTCGGCCTGAAGATCATTTACACTATAGCGGAATTCACCACTTGGCAATACATCAATTTTTAATGTCACCCAAGAATCATAAGTAAATCCTGAAGGTAAGCCCATATCAATCCACGTTCCTGTTCCTGTTTCGTAGGCACGGAATCTTGGATTGCTAAGATCACTTGTAAATTCAAGGATTGGAAAAGCAGATACAGCATCACTTATATCAAATGCTGTTGCCCAGAATCCTGCCATACGTTTTCCTGAAGTTGACCATGCAGATGGGATATATAAGTCAATTTGTGATGATCTTGTACCGGCAGGAAGATCAAACTTTCTTCCTTGTGTATTATAAAAAGCCGTATTAAATCCAACTCTGCAGGTTTCACAATCAGATGCACTGATACTTTGTTGTAAACGTGCATCACCACCAAAAACAACCGGTGAAACAAATCCTGCCGGAGCAAAACGATCTGTATACCATGTATTCGAGGCTGCAGTTGCACCAATTGTTACCGCGGAGCTGAAATCATTATCAGTTGAACAAGGCAGACCAGTACAACTTGCAGAAGGTTGGAATCCCGGATTAACAGAACCATCAGCTCCTCCAATTAAGTATGGAGTATATGAAGCGATGTTAGAATGTAATCCGGCAATAACTGAATTGTTTGTAGTGTTATACCAATTGCAACTGATATTGATACCAGTGTTTGAAGTAGTATTAAGTACTGCATTATTTGAATAGCTATTTCCAAAATCATTATTTGTAACGGTAATTCCGGTTGGTGAAGAGTTTACTTTATTGAATTCACCAATACGTAATCCATTTACAGGTCCACTGATATAATTATTCATCATTACAAATCCTGAAAGGGACGCCGGATCAGTGTTATATGAAGGACTGTCGTCACGTGCTTTAATCGCTAATGCTGATGGATTATTAATTGCTGAAGCAGTTCCCATTGATCCACAATTTGTAATTGTAGAATTCTGAATGGTGATATCTGAATAAGAATCATATTTAAGATTGATATCGATACCATTATTAAATCCATAATTCGGATCAACTCCGGAATTGTCAATTACTACATTGTCGATCAATGCATGTCTCAATTTCTCGAAGTACATTCCTTTCTCAAGGTTGTTACTGAAATCAGAATTCTTAATTGTAATATAATCGAATGTATTTGCTGCCGGTGTTCCTGCAGCGATGAAAATTCCAAAACCATTTAATGTTGTTCCATTGCTTTTAACTTCTGAACTATCCATTAAAACGTTGCTTACATTATCGCCTGTTCCTGCTCTCCAGCCGCCAACATTATTGTTATTGAATTTACACTTAATAATTGAAAGACCATTCGTTCCATTTCCGGTATTTATACCATACTGGCAATTTGAATTGCTTTCTACATTATATAAATTAATAGTTGAAGATGAAGTACGTATTCCGTAATTAAATCCGGTTACCGCAAGATTCGAAATATTTACATTTGCGACACCTATTGAAATACCATCACCTGTACATGCTACAGTTGGTGTCAAAATTGTCGACGCCGGACCACTTCCAATTAAAGTAAGGGCTTTAGTGATGACAATGTTTTCATTGAAGGAACCTGCATCCACATAAATAGTATCTCCTGCAACACAAGCAGCGATAGCTTGAGAAATCGTTGAGAACGGACACGTAGCAGTTCCTGTATTTCCTGCGTTTCCAACTGCTGTTGTAAATACGTCAGCTGACAAACTGTTATCATTTACATACCATTTTGTTCCTGTATGTGCAGGAGCTCCTGAAATAATTATTGAAGCTGTATTTGAACAACTGTTATTATCAGTCACAGTATATGTATGAGTTCCTGCTCCAACGTTGAAAGTACCTTCACCTGAATACGGTGCTTCTCCTCCAACTGCGGATACAGTAACATTTACTGATCCTGTTGTACATGTAAGTGAACCTGCAGAAACTACATTTGCATATATAGGTGAGTACGTAAAATTATCCCAATAAATATCATAAGTCACTCCTGCAAGTGTGTTGTGTCCTTGTAAAATTACATTTCCCAATTGAACACTTGCGTCAGGAGCACTAGTTGAAGTTTCAGCACGAAGATCATTTACACTGTAACGGAATTCGCCGCTTGGCAATAAATCAATTCTCAATGTAACCCATGTATCGTAGCTGAAACCGGTAGGTAATCCCATATCGATCCACGTTCCAGTTCCTGTTTCGTAGGCACGGAATCTTGGATCGCTAAGGTCACTTGTAAATTCTAATATCGGGAAGGCAGAAACGGCATTACCTGCATCAAATGCTGTAGCCCAAAATCCTGCCATGCGTTTATTTGTTGTTGCCCAAGCAGAAGGAACATAAAGGTCGATCTGAGAACTGATAGTACTGGCAGGAAGATCGAACTTACGACCTTGTGTATTATAGAATGCTCCGTTGAATCCACCACGGCATGTTTCGCAATCTGCTGCATCAATATTTACTTGTAAGCGGTCATCTCCACCAAATACAACTGGTGAAGTAAATCCTGAAGGGGCAAATCGATCGGTATACCAAGTGTTTGCAGCAGAAACCGGTCCGGTTGTTACGGCAGCACTGAAATCATTGGTAACACCACAAGCAGGTGCACATACTGTTGTTGAAACTGCTGCGCTTCCTGACATTGATGCAGTACATGATGTGGTAGAATTGGTTGCCACCACAGTGTAGGTTCCTGCAGTTGTCTGATCTCCGAAATTAATTGCCAGACCTGTACCTGCTTCAGGTGATCCAACATTCGTTACTCCGTCAAGTATCAATTGATAATTAACTCCCGTTTCAGAGCTTGCCAGTCCAACAGCTACTCCGCTGCCACCTGTACAATATGACCCGCCGCCGGTTACTGCAAATGAAGTTGGGCTTGTACATGCTGTACCGGTTACTGTAAAGTTATCTACACGGTTTGTTCCGCCGGTTCCAAATGAACCTGAGATCGCATTGGTAGAATTGCAAACTAACCTGAAATATGCTGACGATAGTCCGTTAAGTTCTGTGACTGCGCTCAAATCAAAAGAATGTTTCGAAGCACTCTTAGGTGTAGTAGCAGACCAGCTATCGTTTGTGATATTAAAATTCGACACCACTGTAAAATTTACACCATCGGGACTATAACTGAAAATAAAATTATTTGGTCCGGTGTTGCTACCTGTTTGCTCAAATGAAACTCCGATGCTATGGAAATTTGATGTGTTGACTTGGAATTGATAGTAATCATTCAGAGCCCAATGATCTGATGTTGCACATCGAACAGATCCGTTCCCTGCATTCGCTGCCCATACTGTAGCTGAGCTTGCATGTAAGGCACTGAACTCTGAACCTGAAGTTTGTAATCCTTCTTCAGCTAATGCAGAACCAACTGTAAAAATAGCTGTAGGACCCGGTGTGGCAATTGTGCTTGCATCGAATGTCCATTTAGCGATTGGGTCAATTACTACAATTGAACCACTGGTGATCTGACTGAACGCTCCTGAATTTGCATTCAGAGTATATGTATCAGCAGCATCTAATTTAATGTCATTGAATGTTGCAACTCCTGCAAAAGCATTTTTTGTAAGTGTTCCAAGCAATGTACCCGAACCGGTTGCAATACTAATTACAACGCTTCCTGTAAATGTATTATCAAGAGAATTGTCTGCTCGGAGAGCTTCAACTGTAAATGAATTCAAATATGAGTTGGTTACACCGTCAGTTGGAGTATTGACAAAGACAATATGATCTGCTGCCGGTGCCGGTATATTAAATGGATCCGAAGAAACTGAAACTAACCCGGGACTTGTAAAATCAATTGTTGCGCCTGTTACTGAACTAAGACTTGTTGCTGTTAAACCACTAAATGTAGCTGTACCACTTACGCCATTGGCAGTAGTACTTCCTCCCGGAGTCCATGCTCCGGAACCTGTATTTGCAGTAACTGTAGCAGTACTTGCAGTTGCATTTCCGTATTGATCCTGAATAAATACACTTGGTTGATCTACCAATACACCGCCGTTGAGTGCAGGTGCAGTTGGTTGAATATTTATAGCAAGTTGATAGTCTGCTCCAGCTCCAATTGTTTGCATAACTGATGCATCATCATAGCCAAGTGCTGAAACTGTCACCGTTTCAGTTCCTGCAACATGTAATGCAGTATTTCCACCTGTTGGTTTCAAAGTTAATATCCCTGCAGAAAGTGAATAATCTGTTCCTGGTGTTAAAACTGCAGCACCATACGTTACCGATGTTACAGCAGCTCTCCATGAAGCATCATCAGAAAATGTAATGTCAAAGTCTGCGTCAACTGTTGCAGTTGCGGCTACCAATGTTGGAGGTGTTAAGCCTGCCGGTGCCGGAATATTAAATGATGCTGATGAAACAGAAACTAAACCGGGCGATGTGAAACTAATTGTTGCACCAATTACCGCTGCCGCACTTGTTGCTGATAGTCCACTGAAAGTAGCAGTACCACTAACTCCGGTTGCAGTTGTCGACCCTGTCGGTGTCCATGATCCAGAACCGGTGTTCGCTGTAACAATTGCTGTACTTGTTGTTGCATTTCCATATTGATCCTGAATAAATACGCTTGGCTGAACTGCTAATGCTGCACCATTTGAAGCTGGTGCAGTCGGCTCAACATCCATTGCAAGTTGAAAGTCAGCTCCGGCACCGATTGGTTGGCTAACTGTTGCATCTGTATATCCTGTTGCAATAACAGTGACTGTTTCAGTTCCTGCTATGTGTAATGCTCCATTGCCTCCTGTTGGTTTTAAAGTTAAAATACCTGCAGCGAATGAATAATCTGTTCCTAATGTCAATGTTGTTGCTCCGTATTTAACAGAAGTAACTGCCGCTCTCCAAGCCGGATCATCAGTAAAAGTGATATCAAAATCTGCATCTACTGTTCCTGTGCCGGCAGTGAGTGTTGGTGTTACTGTTGCAGATGTAGAAGTAACAGAAATATTATCAATTGAAATTTTAGGTTGAGAACCTGAAGGTGATGGTAAACCACCTGTAGAAGTACTATGTTCATAAAATCTCAATCTTGCTGTAGCTGAATTATTGAATGCAACCGGTAAAGCAATACTTGTTATACTTGCGCTTCCACTGACATTGTTCCTTGCAGCATAAGGCAGGTTTGTTCCTGTCAATTCCGTAAAAATTGTTCCGTCCGTCGAATAGAACAACTTCAGTTTTGAGTCTCGATTTCCGGTAGAATTAAATACTGTTGCAGCGTCGAAACTGATCGTACCGGCATTTCTTCCTGTGAAATCCAGAAATAGATCAATTGCGCATGAGTTTGCTGTACTGGTTGAAAGCAAAACAATCGTGGCAGAACCTCTTTGAACTCCACCGCCGGAACCTGATGCAAACGTAGCTGTACTTGTTGAAGTCTTCACTCCATCTCCGACTGTTCCGGTAGAATTAACAAGAACAGAACTCCATTCAACACAATCTGTTCCATTAAATCCATTTGGCCAGTTGGTAGAATTGGATATATTTAAAAAATCTTCAGAATAATTTCCACCGGACATTATATAAGGTGTTTGTCCCCAGCTTTTCTCTAGCCCTGTTGCAAAAAATAAAATCGACAGTACTATAATAGCGAATGTCGGTTTTCTGAAATGAAATACATTTTGTAAGTCTGTGTTTGCAGCGTTTGCATTTTGACCTTTAAGTGTGTAGTTCTTAGGATTCATGTTATGTTTGTTTTGTTTGTTTTAAAGGGAAGGAGAGAATGCCCGGTATCGGAGCTTAAAAATAATTATTTTGTAAATTGATGTTGAAAGACTTTATTATTGTAAAGTCTTTCGCAATCGTCTCAATTTGTCGTGTTGCGGAACAGATTTTAAAAAACTGAACACTACAAATTCATGTACTAAAAAATCCTTGCTTTTGTAGTTTGGGAAATTCGTTCCTGATTTGCTTAAAATAAATTTAGCACGTAATAAAACAGAAGTGAAAAATAAAAACAACTTCGAATTAATTAAATGTTGTGTTTTCATCATATATGTGTTCATTATTGACCATATAATACAAAAACCAAAAGGCAAACCAATCCTATCTCAAGACTGAGTCACGTTACTATCAAGAATAAATGAGTGTTTCGAATTTCAAGACAATTTTCGTGGGTTAACTAGAATAATTCTGAGTGAGTTCAGAAGTGCGGTTTGTGTTTGATTTAAGTGTGTTTGTTAGTAATATGCTGTATAGTTGTTATCAAGAATTAAATTTCATTGAATCATTTTGAAATAAATTTATTTTCTCGTCTATTAAAATAAATTAATGCAATCTAAATGATTCATGAATTATTTAGTGCCGATATTGATCTGGTAAAAAGTCAAAAAAGGCAAATAATAAATCAATGCTATAAACTTCTAATTCCAAACTTAAACAACAGTCTAACTTCATTATTGAAATTAAAATTTATTGCTTGTTTCTGATTGAAATACTTTTATAATTTTTTTATCAGGGGCACTAAATTAGAAATAATATTTAAAGAACAAAATGATTTTAATATTAACCTTTCATGTAAACTCAGTAAAGACAGGTTGTTTGGGGCATAATATCCGCTTTTAATAAAAAAAACAAAACATATGAGCCAATAATTCATGTTCAATTACTTTTCAACAATAAATATTTATATGGCATTTTATGTACCTATCTCAAAAAAATCGACTCGAAATATTTTTCAATTTATAGATGGAGTAATATTAAATGAGTGAAAATAATGTTAAAAGTAACTGACACGAAATAATCTCAACCTGAAATGGAATTAAGACTTGATAATTATCCTGCATCCTTTAAGAAGATCCAAAATTGTTTATTGAAAATATTTTAATGGCTCGGTACTATTCGGATCTATCTGACCAAACCTGTTTTTATAAATTGAAATTAAAAATCCGGTGAACTTTAAATCGTTCGAGTCCAGCCTATCAGTTAGATAAGAGGAGTATGAACCATGATCAAATATTTCAATATACCAACGGAATGGATCTAAGCAATAAAATAAATTTGAATCTCTGGGTAAACGGTTGAAAATGATTTTTAAATTAAAAAGAAGACATAAATATCAGGTACGAAAAAACCCCTGTAATCTAGTGATTATCAGGGGTTTAGTTTGCGATGTGATCCCGCTGGGACTCGAACCCAGGGCCCATACATTAAAAGTGTATTGCTCTACCAACTGAGCTACGGAATCAGTACTTGTTTCTTTAAGCGGCTGCAAAAATAGAATTAATCAGCGTAATACCTCGTCTTGTTGAAAAATAATTGAGGAAAAAGTGCATTTTTTTCAGAAGAAATCACCATTTTGAGCGTTTTAATCTGTAAATACCTTAAAATGAAGGTTAAAGAAATCACACTAATTTAGAAGAAAATTATCCACTTATGAACATTCAATCAGCCAATTCAGACGAATCGATCGAAAAGTGTTTTTTGGTCATGAAAACGCTTCGTCCGCATTTAGAAAAAAACTCCTTTGTTGACATAATTAAAGATATGGCAACACGAGGATATAAACTGATCTTCATTGAAGAAAATGGAATTGCTCTGGCAGCTTCCGGATATCGTTTTGCAGAACACTTACATTGGGGAAAAGCAATTTACATTGATGATCTCACAACACTCCCTGAAGCACGCGGAAAAGGCTACGCTTCTGCTCTGTTGGATCACATTACCTCTGTCGCAAAAGAAAACGGTTGCGCTCAGGTTCATCTGGATTCAGGATGCAATCCCGCACGTTATGATGCACATCGACTCTATCTGAAACATGGGTTTAATATTACATCTTTTCATTTTGCAAAAGCGGTAATTAGCGAGTAGTAATTAATCCTACCTGCCTGCATTTGTCTTACCGCGCACAGGAAACATTAATCATGAATTCAAAAACGCACTGGACAAAAGTTCATTTGAGTGTTATTCGATGTTCAAAGTTCAAAGTTGGCTTCATAGCATACTACGAAGCCAACTTTGAACTTTGAACATTGAACATTGAACTTTGACCTAATTTAGATTCGGATCTTCCGGAAAATCATTCAGAATTCCATAAACGTGTCCCATACGTTGTAGTACATTTCCCCACATAACTGTAGGCTCTTCAATTAAAATATCGTAAGCATCCGCTTCAGTGATCCACCAGTTATCGGTCTTTAATTCTTCCTGCAGATCTTTTTTATGCCATGCAGAATAGCCGGCAAGAAATTTTATCTGTTCCGGTTTAATCTCTTCAGCTTCGATCATCAGTTTTAATTGCTGATAATCTCCACCCCAATACAAACCTTCCGAAATCTTATGCGCTCCTTTTAAATGTGGAATGGAATGTATGTAATAGATCGAATCAAGTTTGATCGATCCACCCCAGTAAATGCAAGCATCAAACTCCGGAAAATCGTCCAGCGCTTCACATACTTTCAATTGCGTTGGTTTGTTGATGATGAATCCAATTGAACCTTTGCCGGTATGCTGACTGATCAACACAACGGAACGCTTAAAAGTAGGCTCAGGATTAAATGGCTCTGAGATCAAAAGTGCTCCTACAAATGGCTTAGGTAAAGTTTTGGCTTTCTTTTTCATACCGGATTCGGCTCGTACCATTTTTAACTCCGAAGGTTTAAAAATGTTTCCGGCATTTTAAGCCATTTTTTTCAAAAAAAACCAGTTGTTTATCCCTATTTACAACTATTTATTTTCCTATTTATCAGTACTTTATCGCCTGAAAGGGTTAGCAAATAAACGCCGGCACTTACATTGGGACTCAAACCCAATTCAATCATATTTTCGCCATTTTCGTAAAACGAAGGCTGTACTTCCGAAATTAACTTTCCTGTCATATCACTGATCGAAAGTTTCAATTCCTCACGTTTCAAAAGATTGAAGCGCACGACAGATCGCTCTGTCACCGGATTTGGAAAAACTTCCATAGAACTTACTGAAGTATTCAGTTCATCAATTCCAATCGTCCGGCCAAATTTGAGGATCATTTCCACAGGCAAGTGATCGGAACAATTGTAAAGTGCCATTGCTATGTTAGAAGGAACAGCAGCATTTGGTCCATTATTGATCGCCCGGTCAAAGTGATTTCCATCGTTACCAATATTGTTAAAAGTTCCCGGCTCATAATAAACCCCATCCGGAAGTGCTACACCATTTGAATAAAGGATCATATCAAACCTGTCATTCATACCGCCCGTTGAACCACCGCCTACTGAATTCAGTCGGGTCGATTGCGTATGGTGCCGTGCATATCCGGAATAATTCCAGGTGCCACTTATATTTATCGGATCAATAAAATTTCCATCGTTGATTCCATTATCATACAACAAAGCTGCATACCCCGGTTCGAAGGAACTGTAGAAATTAAAATCACCTGCTACAAGAAAATTTGTTCCTTCAGGAAAAGCATTGGTAACATCCCTCAGTAATAATACTTCATCGCGACGATTTGTTTCAAATCCCTGACTCGCTTTTAAATGAACTGCAAAAATATGAATAGTATCTCCTGTTCCGATAAACTTCAGTGTATAATGACTTATATCCCGCAGTGCAGTTATGATTGGCACATTCGATATAAATTCAAAAAGTGAATCGTTATAATAAATTGCATTATCTGAATCATAACCATTAATGTATGTTCCTTGCGCAAAGTGACCTTGTCCGGAGTTCATAACATTCGATAAAAACCAACCTGCTCCTGTAGCAGAAGTGTTCTCCATTGTCACCACCAGATCCGGATTGGAGTATTGCATTACTTTTCTGTATTCAGGAAAACGCAAAGCTGAATCAGCAGTAGGATTTGAATTTGGAAAATTCAGGATATTCCACGACAAAAATTTAACAGGATAGTTTACTGATATCTGAGCAAAAGAATTTCCCTGTAAAATAAAGAAGAGGAATGATATGATCATTCCTCTTAAAGTTAGTTTGAACATTCGTATTTTATTTAGCTGCAATTTTCATTTTTTCAAATGTATTTCCATTGATAGCATCAATCGCTTTCTTTAATGCATTATTCAAATCATTTATCACTTCAAAATATGCATTGGTATCCCAGAGATTTCTGGCAAGCAATGCTTTCAGTTGAATTCTCAATGCCGCTTCAGAAGTTTTTAATCCGGCATCATCTTTCTTCACGCCGGCTTTATCACCGGCCGCAAGAAATTCACCGAATAACTTATCATCAAGAACAAAAGTGCTTTTGAAAGCTTCAATGTTCGGATACTTCTTAAGTAATTCTGCACGGTGATTATCTGTATAAGTCAAACTAAAATCACCTAAAACTCCTTTTCGTAACAAGTCAGTATAGAAAGTTGAATTGTTACTCGTATCTAAAGGTACGAAAAGATCCGGCATAATACCACCGCCACCTTTGACAAGCCTTTTTGAATTGGTATAATAGTTTGTTGAATCCTCAAATTTCACACTGTCAGCGCTGAATAATTCACCACTTTTAACCCGGTTTGAGAAATCCAGTTCGTACTCATCTTCTTCACCTAATTTATATGGCTTCTGAATATTTCTACCTGAAGGTGTGTAATAATGTGCAACGGTTAAACGGATTGCAGAACCATCAGGCAATTGAAATGGTTTTTGAACAAGACCTTTTCCGAATGAACGTCGACCTATAATCAGTCCTCTATCCCAATCCTGAACAGCTCCTGAAACGATTTCACTGGCTGAAGCTGAAGATTCATCTACAAGAATGGCAAGCTTTCCTTTTTCCCAGCCACCGATCACTGATGAATTATAATCTTCCGGCGGACTTGTACGACCACGGGTGAAAACTATCTTTTTTCCTTCCGATAAAAATTCATCAGACAGTTCTACTGCTCTGTTCAGATATCCGCCACCGTTTCCTTGTAGATCAAGAATAAGACTTTCAAGCCCACTCTTCTTAAGTTTTGCAAGTGCTGCTTTGAATTCATCAACTGTAGAATCCGCAAATCTGGAAATTTTTATATAACCTATTGTTGGTGTTACCATATATGCAGCGTCAAGTGAAAAAATTGGAATCTGATCGCGTGTAATTGTATAATCGATCAAGTCTGTAAGACCACGACGATAAATACTCACAATAACCTTTGTACCTTTATCACCTCTGAGTTTTTTGAAGACATCATTATTAGTGATCTTAACATTGGCAACACCTTTTCCATCGATCTTGACAATTCTGTCTCCGGCACGAATGCCTAATTTTTCAGAAGGACCACCGGGAATAGGTTGAGTTACAAGAATTGTATCCTCATGGATATTGAACTGAACTCCGATGCCCTCAAACTTTCCCACCAAAGGCTCATTCATTTCCCGCATTTCTTCAACAGGAATATAAACTGAATGCGGATCAAGATCTTTAACCATTGCTCTTAATGCATCTTCAGTAAGTCGTTTAGAATCTACCGTATCGACGTATGCATATTTAATCAGTTCCAGTGCATAATTGAACTTGTCTTGCGGTGGAGCCAACTGAGCTGTTATCTGAGACGATAAAAAAATACCGCCAAGAAGAAACGAACTAATTTTATTGATTGAATTTTTCAACATACTTAATTTTTATTATGTAACACAAAGATAAGGGCAAATGATGTTAAGAAAACGCTAAATCCTCGGGAAATATTAAATGAAATGTCACAAATCATCGTGGTTTTACTCAAATCAATTCAAAATTCATCCTTTCAACATTTTTGACTCCCTTTTCACTCCTATTTCCCAAGTCCGAAAGGAACATGCAATTGAACTGATACATTTCTTCCCATATCCTCAACTCCATTTGTACCCAGATTGCGAAGCAAAGAATATTGATTGTAGAAATTAGTATTCAAAACGTTATTTGCAGAGATCGTCAGGTCAAAAAATTGATTTCCCCAACGGAAACTTCCACCTAAATGAAAATCCATTAGTAAATAACTTTCACTCGTTTTTTCAGTTGATGCAATGTTGGTTCTTTCTGAATAATTTCTTGCTGCCAGGGTTAAAAATGGTTTGTACAGATAATTCATCTTTTCACTTTTGATTGTAAGAGCAGCAGTTAATTTGTTGGAAGGAATTTCCGGCAAATACCCTGCACCATCAAACTTTCCTTCTATCATACTATATGAAAGCTGAAGTTTTATCCATTTTGCAGCCGGTGGATTTATTGTAACACCAATTTCTACTCCGTTGATCGAAGCATCAGCCTGATCATACCTGAATATATTAAACGTATCAACCTGATTTGAATCTATCGGGAGAATTGTATCAATACCTGAATCAAATGCATAAATGTAATCTTTGATCATGTTTGAAAATCCTTTCATCTCTATTGCAATAGCAGGAAATTCCAGCTTTATATTCAGATCATATTGCAGATTTGATTCTTGTTTCAAAGACAGATCTCCTATCTCAAATCTATTCTTTCTCGTATGTAATGAATAATTCGTGAGCTGAAGATAATTTGGTGTTTCAGATCCTGATGCGGCTCCGATCTTGAAAGTTAAAAACTTCAAAGGCTGATAGGAAATTGAACCTGATGAATTGATTGATAAATAATCGTCCTTAAAATTTATTGCTGAGCGTGATGAAGATGTATCGTTTAAACCTTTATATGTTTTCAATTCAACATTTTTCATTATTGCCTGCGCCGAACCTTGAATTAAAAATCTCTTCCATGTATAATTTATATTAGCAAAGCCTCTTTGTCCCGATTCCTTTGCATCAGGAATCCGGCTGAAGGTACCTTTGTTGTTAACTTCTTTCATGTTCCCTCCAGCACCTATATTGAAAGCAAATTTCTTTAACGGATTGCTTGCATACCGGATGTTGTAATTTATCGCTGCAAGATCGAGCCCATCAGTATTCTCAATTACGTTTTCAAAATTGTTCATGAATGTTTTATTTTCATTCATCTGATAGGAAAGATCAATTGCAATCAAAGATTTTTTTACAAAGAGAGTTGTATTAGACCTGAACAGATTATTTTGCACTTCCTGATATGGAGTTGAAATTTTCCGATCTCTTTCTATTCCGTCTGCCAGGTTCTGAGCTTCTTCAGGTATTTCTATTATTCCATTTTTATGTGTCAGAGATGATAAAGTAATTTTACTCATTCCCCATTTTTTATTTAAACCGATTGTTGCTTTTACATCAGAAGAATTGAATTTGCTGTTAGAGGCAAAGGCACGCTCTTCCGTGTTGACCACCTTTGTTGAATCTCCACCCTGAATATAACTTGTCTCTGATTGAAAGCCAAATCTCAAAGAGTAAAACAGCCCTTTTGCCGACGAACCCTTAAAACCTGCCTGTCCGTCTAAACCAACAGTATTCGAATTGAAACGAAGTTTTACATCTCCTGTTTTCTTTCCTGTAATAGGTGTCCGCTCATCCTGCAGAATGACAACACCAAAAGATCCTGAACCGAGTACGGAAGAAGCTGCACTACTTACAACTTCAATATTTTCTATTCCGTTGAAATTAATTCCGGGTGAATAATAATCATCCCAAAAATTACTTTCCAGCATAGTTCCTTCTACAAAATATCCTACACGATTTATTCCGGAGCCGTGGATGGACAAATGTGTATTTCCATTTCCGTCTGAGATCACTTCTGATTCGGGATTATATGCCAGTGAACTTATCACATCGATCGAGCCATGTTTTGAAAGTTCTTTAGTTGAATATACGGCAACAGGTAAAATAGAATTCATAGGCAGCTGGTTATGAAAACTAGTCTGCGTAGTTACTTCCGGAGAAAGAATGGATCTAACAAGTTCAACGTTAATTACGACAGCACTGTCGGAAGTTGAAATCGTTCTTACTTCAGTCTGATAACCTTCTTTCGAAAATCGTATGTGCACAGTACCGATACCGACATTGGTTAAAATATACGTACCACCTTCTTTTGAAATATCGGATTTGTTTAACTCCGGTATATATACTGTAACACCTTCATGCAAAAGTGTTACATCTGCTTTGTCAGAAACTATACCACTGACAGTATGTTGTGCATTAGCAAAATTGGATATTGTGAATAGTATAATCAGTATTGGTACAATTCTTCTCATCATTCTTTTAATATTTCCGGTCTTTAAGTTTTCCGAAAGGAAGCCAAAAGAAAGCAAAAAACATCAATAATTCACGGAATATTTTTTCACAAATTGTGCATAACTGATAAAGAAAATCATTCAACAAATCTTTTTCCAATAGTTGTACCAGCTATGTAGCCTGTTGTCCAGGCCGCTTGAAAATTGAAGCCGCCGGTAATGGCATCAATATCCAGAACTTCGCCGGCGAAAAATAAATTCGGTATCAGTTTGCTTTCCATTGTTTTGAAATCTACTTCTGATAAGTCTATTCCGCCACAAGTCACAAATTCTTCTTTGAAAGTTGTTTTTCCCTTAACCTCATACTGATCATTCACGAGCGTATTCACTATTCGGTTTAAAGTATCCTTCGAAATATTTCCGATGATCTGTTCACCGTCAATTTTCAATTTGTATAAAATATATTCCCATAATCGCTTTGGCAATTCAATTTCATTGAGTCTGAATAGTGTTCGCTTTGGATACTTTGATTTCACCTGCAGAATGAGATCTCTCACATCCCCTTCCTTTTTATTGATCCAGTTTACTGCAACTGAAAATTCATATTTCATTGCTGCTAATTGCCGTGCTGCGAATGAACTTAATTTAAGTACTGCGGGACCGCTGATTCCCCAATGGGTTATCAATAACGGACCACTATATTCCAGTTTTGTACCAACGATTTTTACCTGAGCGTCAGGGACACTTATGCCCATTAATGCTGAAATTGTTTTATCCCTGAAATTAAATGTAAAGAGCGACGGAACAGGATCAACAATACTGTGATTAGTTGAAGACATCCAATTGAAACCGGATTTATTCGGATGTCCACCGGTTGCGATAAGTACAGCATCGAAGAGCTCTGAATCATCGTTGTCAAAAGTCAGTTCAATCTGATTGTTTTTGCCGGCTATCTTTTTTATGTTGCTTCCAAGTGAAAACTGAACACCTGAAGTTTCTGCTTC
>Ga0075163_10006526_pt1 | contig 15467 bp, 11 predicted proteins | sample JI1023141ADNA_FD_71478 | JGI IMG/M metagenome (GOLD analysis project Ga0075163, IMG submission 71478) | Wastewater effluent complex algal communities from Wisconsin, to seasonally profile nutrient transformation and Carbon sequestration -... | ecosystem: Engineered > WWTP > Effluent > Algae... | reverse complement strand
GCAGCGTAGGTATCCACAACTTTGGGAATCTTTGCTTCCATCGCAGCAGGATCACTGCCCGGCTTTAATCTGAAATAGGTATACGATGAAAAGCTGATAAAATTTTCGCGGGCAGTAAATGGAAAGGTAATAACCGAAAGCAGCGAACTGAACTTCAGATGAGAGTTTTGAGGCACATCTTCGATCACACCGGAAATTTTAAATTCCTGTTGTCCGGCCGTGATAATTTTTCCAATCGGATCAACCTCACCGAAATAGCGCCTTGCCATTTCCTGCGTGATCACCATTTCATTTGCCTGCCTTAGCACTTTATCAGGATTACCCTTCAAGAGTTTAAAGCTGAACATCTTTAAAAAATTACTATCAACAGCCAATACAAAATCTTCATCGAACTGGCTCACCTCATCGCGTTCGTTTTTGTAGGACATTGAAAAATTCTGAAACCCAAAGGCATTGGTTGATTCCTCCACTTCCGGAAAATTGCGCCTGATTACACCTTCGAAAGAGTTTGGGATAATGGAATAAAATGTGGAGTGCGTGGGGTATTTTCGCTCCAGAACCATGCGATAAATGCGATCATGATCCTGAAAGAATTTATCATAAGAAAACTCATTCTGTATAAATAGCACAATGAGCAGGCAACTTGCTATGCCAACTGCTAGGCCCAAAACGTTAATAATTGTATATATTTTTTGCTTCAGCAGACTCCGTGAAGCAATTTTTAAGTTGTTTTTGAGCATGGCTGCTGGTTTTAGACTGCTAGTAAAACTATAAATACTTCCAGTAACGTAGATGGTTACGAATCGATTTAAGTTTTACTCAAATGGTAGTTAGCTGCGTTTTCCTGGTTACTAATATTGAAAAACTACGTAAATCGCTCAGGAGTAAAAGCATCTAACGGTGTAGATGTTTGCTTTCCAGCTACTACTTCAGCAATCAATTTTCCAGTTCCAGGCCCTAAGCTTAATCCCATCATGGAATGGCCAGTTGCGTAAATCAAATTAGAGATTTTTTTTGAACGACCGATGTAGGGCAATCCATCGGGTGAGCAGGGTCTTAAGCCGTGCCAGATCTCTTCAACTTTCGGCATGGCCACTTTCATACCAGGATAATAGCGCGGAATTGAATCAACAATTCCCTTAACTCGGTTTAAGCTGATCGAATGATCGACCCCGGTGATTTCCATCGTACCACCAAACCGAAGCGTTGTTCCCATAGGGGTTACAGCTACCCTCGATTCCAGAAAGATGGATGGGATCCGAATATTCTTCTCAACATTCTGAAGTGTAAAACTATAGCCCTTACCAGCCTGCATGGGCAACGATATTTTTAATTTTGAAGCAACCAACCCCGACCACGAGCCAGTGGCAATCACAACTTCATCAAAAACGTATTCACCTTGATTCGTTTCTACAGATTTGATTTTTCCATGCTCAACTTCAAAATCCGTAACAGATGTATTGATAAGAAATGTAACACCCTTGTCTTTTAGAAATTTGATCAACTGGGTTACTAATGCCTGTGGCGTAATGTGTGCATCGCCAGGAAAATAAACTCCACCCCTAACAGTTACCTTCACATCGGGCTCTAGCTGTTGAACTTCCTCTGGGGACAAAACCCTGGCATCTATTCCATGATCATTAGCGATGGCTGCCGTTTCAGCTTCTTCATGCTCTGTTTCTTTAGTTTGATAGAGCATTAAAAGTCCGCGCTCATGATAACCAAATTCAAATGGAAGTTCTTTCGACAATTGCTGATACTGGGCCTTACTAAGCAGACTCAACTCCTTAAGCGCAGGAATTGATTTATTTACATGGTCTTTGGTAGCATGTTTATAAAACTGATAGCCCCATTTTAGTAAGTCTGAATTTAGACGAGGCCTCACATAAAACGGACTCGTTGAATTAAACATCCAGCGTATGCCCTTGGAGATCATGCCCGGTGCCGCCAATGGAATGATATGACTTGGTACAATCATACCCGCATTGCCAATCGAGCAACCATCCTTCAGATCACTTTGTTCAATAATGGTAACCTGATGTCCGGCCTTAGTTAAATAGTATGCTGAACTTAACCCTATAATACCGCCTCCAATAATTCCAATTTTCATTTATCTACTTTTTTAACACATAGGCACATAGATTACATAGAATTAATGCAACTATGTGCCCTATATTTCTATGTGGTTTATATAACCTGAAACCCAAATGCATAGGGATCATCATCCGGATCAATCTTGATCGTGTTATATCCGTAAATCTTTGCCCAACCTTCCACACTGGGAATTATGGCAGGTTTACCATTCAATTCGGTTACTTCTTCTATTCTTCCAATGAACTTGGAACCGATAATACTTTCATGAATAAAATCTTCTCCCTTCTTCAACTTTCCTTTGGCATGCCATTGTGCCAATCGCGCAGAAGTTCCTGTGCCACACGGTGACCGATCTATTGCTTTATCTCCATAAAACACTGCATTGCGAGCTGTGGAGGTTGGATCAATCACTTTTCCAGCCCACAGAATATGACTACAACCGTTGATGGTTGGGTTTTCAGGGTGTACAAACTGATACTTCTTATTAATGTTCTTTCTTAACTCCCGGCTCCAGCTTATCAATTGATCAGCAGTGAACTTTTCAAGACCAGGAAAGTTTGGTTGCGGATCAACAATGGCATAAAAATTTCCACCATACGAAACATCCAATTTTAATTCGCCAAGATCAGGACACTCTGCAGTAATATTCTCAGCAGCTAGATAAGCTTTTACATTCGTAATCTTTACCGATTTAACTTTTTTTCCTTCCTGCTTGTATTCTACACGAACTAATCCTGCTGGAACCTCGAGATTTAATACACCCCGAGTTTTTGGTATCACCAATCCTTCTTCAATGGCAATCGTTACAGTACCTATTGTACCATGCCCGCACATGGGTAGACAGCCACTCGTTTCAATGAATAAAATTCCAATATCATTGACTGGATCAGAGGGTGGATACAAAATACTTCCACTCATCATATCATGACCACGGGGCTCAAACATTAGTCCTTTACGTATCCAATCATACTCACTCAAAAAATGCTGACGTTTTTCGCTCATGTTTTTCCCTTCCAACTGCGGACCTCCACCCGCTACCACCCGAACCGGATTACCACACGTGTGTGCATCTATACAGAAAAATGTTTTACTCATAGTTATAAATTACTGAGTTGACAGTAGGCAAGAACAGCAGGCTATAAAATGCTCAATTGCCTACTGCATGTTGCCTATTGTCTAATTCTTACTCCATTCATTATTTCTTAATCTCCAAATCCGCAATGGATTTCCCTCTTTAAGTTCATCAGGCAAAAGGGAATCAGGAAAATTCTGAAAAGCAACGGGACGAGCAAATCGTTTGATGGCATCCGTGCCAACGGCAGAGAAACGAGAATCAGTTGTTGCCGGATAGGGTCCACCATGCTGCATAGACGGACAAACCTCAACACCAGTCGGAACTCCATTCACCACCAAACGCCCGGCCTTCTCAACCAACATATTGAGCAGACTGGAATACTTAGTCATCTCTGCTTCATCTGAAATTATAGTGGAAGTTAATTGTCCGTGCGAGCGATTGATTACGGTATGCAATTCATCGTTGTTCTTGCAGCGCACAATTAGCGAAAATGGACCAAACACTTCCTCTGCCAGCATAGGGTTTTTAATAAACTCTTCACCCGCTACAGAAGCAACATGAGGTCTTCCTTGCGAAGCATTTGCTTCCGTAGAAGATTGACCTTCCACTTTCACGCCTTTTTGTGCAAGTGTCCGCGTTAATCTCTTTGTGTAGTTATCCGCAATACCTTGATGCAACATGGTGCCGGGCATCACTTTTTGAATTTCGGCTGATAACGATTTAATAAACCTGTCCAATCCTTCTCCTTCAACCGCTATTATCAAACCAGGATTTGTACAAAATTGTCCTACTCCAAGTGTAATGGAAGCTGCCAGATTAGCCGCTGTCTTTTCTGCGTCTCGTTGTAGTGTTTCCGGTAAAAGAATAACGGGATTGATGCTACTCATCTCAGCAAAGACAGGAATAGGTTCTGGACGTTGATTAGCCAAATCAAATAACGCCTTCCCCCCTGCCAATGATCCGGTAAATCCTACGGCCTTGGTAAACGAATGCTTTACTAAAGCTTGTCCAACTTCGAAACCTGCACCATGCACATGTTGAAAAACACCTTGCGGCATTCCGGTTTTTTCAATGGCCTTATTAACAGCGCCAGCGATAAGTTCAGATGTTTCAGCATGGGCTGGATGTGCTTTCACTATAACCGTACAACCAGCAGCCAGAGCAGAGATAGTGTCACCCCCAGCCGTGGAATAGGCCAATGGAAAATTAGCCGCACCAAAAACCACAACAGGACCAATAGGTACCAGCATCTTTCTAATATCCGGCTTGGGTGCCGGCACACGATCTGGAATAGCTGTATCTATCCTTGCTTCTACCCAGGATCCATCCTCCACCAGATCAGCAAACATACGACAATGACCTGTTGTGCGGCCACGTTCGTTTATGATGCGTGCTTCTGGGAGATTGGTTTCACGCATAGTGGTTGTCACCAATTGAGTACCCAATGCTTCAATCTCATCTGCAATGGCGCGAAGGAATTCTGCTTTTTTCTTTCCAGAAAAATTTTTGTAGGAAAGAAATGCAATGTGTGCTTCCTGCATAGCCGCATTCACATCGCTCATAGTTGCATCAGTGTGTTTCATAGTGTTAAATTTCAAGTAGCCCGTAACTAAAGTCTTGGGAATTAGACTTTAGCCCGAGGTTTACAAAGATGGTCTATTCTTAATTCCCTCACGAATGATTTTCAAAATCCGATCACGCTCTTCACCTTCTAGAATCAGGCGCGGTGCACGCACATTCTCAGAACCGATTCCTGCCTCTTGTTCGGCAAGCTTAATGTATTGAACCAACTTTGGATGAATATCCAACTCAAGCAATGGTAAAAACCACCTGTATATTTTCAGAGCCTCTGCGATTTTATTAGCTTTTGTCAATTTGTATACTGCCACGGTTTCTTTCGGAAATGCGCATACCAATCCGGCCACCCAGCCATCAGCACCCAGCATTAGCTCTTCCATCGCAATGGTATCGACACCACAAAGAATTTTAAAGCGATCGCCAAAGCGATTGATCATGCGTGTAACATTGCTCACATCGCGCGTGGATTCTTTTACTGCCTGAATATTTTTATTATTTGCCAACTCACCGAACATGTCGAGAGTAACTTCAATTTTATAATCAACCGGATTGTTGTAGATCATGATGGGCAAGCTGCTTGAGTCCGCCACCGCCTTAAAGTAAGCAACCGTTTCGCGGTGATCAGATTTATAGCGCATGGGAGGCAACATCATTAGCCCCTTAGCACCACATTTTTCAGCTTCGCTGGCCAACTTCACTGCTTCCCGTGTGCTGCCTTCTGCGATGTTCATCACAACCGGAACTTTACCGGCAACTTTCTCGACAGTAAATTTTACGAGATCAAACTTCTCCTCATTGCTTAATACACTTGCTTCACCGAGTGTACCACCAAGAATTACACCTTCAACCCCAGCATCAAATTGAGCTCTCAGGTTCTTTTCAAACAAGGGAAAATCCAATTTATCATCAGAAGTAAACTTGGTAGTAAGTGCCGGGAAAACTCCCTTCCATTGAATTGCCATAATCAGAATTTTTGGTTTATAACTCAAAATTAAGCCTCTGAGATGGATTATGGTTTGCATGAAGTAGTGAATAATGATACTATATTGATCAATAATAAGATATATAGTGTTTATTTTTGATCAAAATAAGCCAAAATGAAAGTAATTCCTTTTAGTATCCCCAAAACATCACGCGAAGCTTTCCGTATTCAGGTTGATGTACTTCCCTACTTCTACGACAAACTACATCAGCATCCGGAGACCCAAATTATGTTTATTGAGAAAGGTGAAGGCACCTTGATTGCGGGTGATTATGTTGGACGGTTTTCAGCCGGGAGTCTATTCCTTATTGGTAGCAGCCAACCACATGTATTTCGCAATGATGATATTTATTATAAACCCAAGAGCAAACTACGGGTAAATGCAACTTCTCTATATTTTGATGAACGATATGCGGGAGAAAATTTCTGGCAACTGGATGAACTGCAAAAAGTCTATAAATTTCTTTTACAATCGGGTGTAGGGTATCGCATTCAAGGAAAAACACACTCTCTACTTGCCCCATTAATCAGAGAAATGATATTACTGAAAGGCGTTAGTAAGCTAATTCACTTTTTGCACTTGCTCAAGGCGTTAAGCGAATCAAAGGATTTAATTCCATTGTCTGTAGCTCAGGTACACTCTAACCTAACCGTAAATGAAGGCAAACGTATGAATGATATTTTACAGTTCACCTTCAGTCAAAGCAATCGCAAAATTAAAATTGAGGAAGTAGCCGCAGTAGCCAACCTGTCAGCGGAAGCCTTTTGCCGGTATTTTAAAGTGCGAACCCGAAAAACTTATACAAACTTTTTAAACGAGGTAAGAATAAGTAACACCTGCAAAATGCTCATTGAGAAAAGAAAAAATATCCAGGAAATCTGCTATGATGTTGGGTTCTCAAATTTATCACACTTCAACCGAACATTTAAAAAAGTGACCGGTAAAACCCCAAAGGGATATCTTAATTAGGAATTCAGGCGCGCTTCAATTCCAGGATGGTAATTTCAGGTGGCATTCCTACACGACCGGGATAACCCAGATACCCAAACCCACGATTGACATAAAGATATTGCTCACCTTCTTTATATAATCCCGCCCATTGCTTATACGCATACTGAGAAGGGCTCCATTTAAAACCACCGATCTCAACGCCAAACTGAAAGCCATGTGTGTGGCCCGATAGCATCAGGTCAATATCTTTGTAAGTAGTCCGAACCTGGGCATCCCAGTGACTGGGATCATGAGAGAGTAAGATCTTTGCACTTGCTTCTTCCGTACCAGCATAGGCCTGATCCATTTTTCCGTATTTTGAAAATCTTCCGGCTCCCCAGTTTTCAATTCCAATGATAGCCAGCTTCTCTCCGCCCTGCTCAACAAATCGGTTTTCATTCATCAAAAGATCAAACCCTAACAAACGATGTGCTTCAATCAGATCGTTAAAGTTTTGCTGTTTAACCTCTTTTGATGACCAGCTTTTATAATCTCCGTAGTCGTGATTGCCTGTAACGGAATAAACGCCAAGCGGTGCACGAAGCTTGTTAAACACATCGATATATTCTTTTACTTCGATTGACTCATTATTCACTAAATCCCCGGTAAAGAATATCATATCGGGCTTCTCCTTCATCACCATCTCAACCCCCCCTTTTACTGCAGTCTTATTAAAAAAACTTCCGGAGTGAATATCTGATACCTGTGCAATCCGCACTCCATCAAATGACTTAGGTAAATTTGGTAACTTGAGAGAGACACGTCTCACACGATAATCATGCGCACCCGAAATAATTCCGTAGGCCATTGCACCAAATGGAATGGCTGTTGCTGCCAGGGCTGCATTAGTTAGAAATTGAGACCGCGAAATCACTTCTCCGGGCAAAGCAGTTTTGGGATCTTTTGTGAAATATCTTGCCACCCAACGAACAAGACGTTGACCATCATCAATCAATAAAAAGAAGACACCGAATAATTTTGAGAAATAAGTAGCAAACAATCCTGTAAGAATCCAGTTTCGCAAGCCGGCACTTATTTTATACGGATCAGCAAATGTCCACCATGTTAACGCAGCAATACAAAGTACGGTAGGCACCCAAAAACCATAACGAACCACTCCCTTCCAGGTAGCAGGCCAATCCTTGCTTACATTCAATACCGCCTGAAAGACATAGATGTCAATCAGGAGAAAGGCAATCACAAAAAAAGTAAGCGTCATAATTCTATATCTCATAAATAAACCATCCAACAACTGTAGTCGTTGGATGGTTCAATTTATTGCAAATGCAGTTTATTTACCGCACTCTTAACTATTCTGAAATTTGCACTTTAGTCCTGTTTTTAAATAACCGGGCTTTTAACCTTGCAACCAGTAAATACATCACTGGCACGAGGAATAAAGTAAGGAAGGTTCCGAAGATCAATCCGAATATCATCGTCCAGGAAAGAGGTCCCCAGAAAGCAACGTTATCACCACCAAAGAAAATGTGTGGATTAAATTCCGTAAATAGTGTTACAAAATCAATGTTCAATCCAACGGCAAGCGGAATTAATCCCAGTGTGGCTGCCATAGCTGTTAGAAGCACCGGTGTCATCCTGGTCTTGGAGGCTTCTACAATTGCTTCTTTCAACTCAACACCTTGAGAAATTAACAAGTCCGTAAATTCTACCAGGAGAATACCATTACGCACAACGATACCAGCCAATGCCATAATACCTACCCCAGACATTACGATTGAGATTTCCATTTTAAACAAAGAGAATCCAATCAACACCCCAATCACGCTGAAGAGAATTTCTGCCAAAATAATAATGGGTTTGCTCGTTGAGTTAAACTGTGTAACTAAGATCATAAATATTAAACCAAAAGCTAACATAAATGCTACACCAAGAAATGCAGAAGTTTCAGCCTGATCTTCCTGCTCACCAGTCATTTTCACAGTCACTCCATCCGGGATACCATACATACTAAGCTTCGACTGAATATCTGCCACCACCTCGTTAGCGTTGTAATCACCCAGCACGTTGGATGATAATGTAACTACCCGTTTTTGATCAATACGATTGATACCCGCATAGCTATTGGCATATTCAATTTTAGCAATAGCGGACAGAGGTACATGACGCACCATTCCGCCACTGGCCATATCACGATACGTTAAGGGAAGATTCATCAATGTATTGATGTCATTTCTCACCGCATCATTTAAACGAAGGGTGATGTCGAAATCATCGTTATCATCTCTGAACTTCGAGATTTCGCGGCCATTGATTGCTGTATTCAATGCCATGCCAATCTGAGCAGTAGAGATACCTTCTCGGTTTGCCTTCTCACGATCAATCGACACAATGATCTCGGGTTTGTCACTTTGAAAATTAGATTTCAATTCTTCCACACCGGGTACCTGCAATGAATCCAGATAACGCTTAATGTTATCGGAAGTCGAAACCAATAAATCAAAATCTTCAGCGGCTATTTCAATGTTGATCGGCTTACCGGTTGGCGGACCATTCGCTTCCTGATTTACTGATATTTCAGCGCCCTTCACACCCTTTACTGCTTCCCGAATTTTATCCAGGTAATCCTTCGTAGATTGTCCATCGCGCTCAGCAAATGTCACAAAAGCAACACTTACTTTCCCCAAATGAGGCTGGGCATTAGTGCCGGCAAACTGATCTTCGGCTGCGCCTACCGCCACATTTGAAATAATTGATTTTACTATTTTGTTGTCCTTACCAACTACGTTAGCGACTCTCTTCTCAACTATTTTAGTAATTGAATCAGTAACTACCTGATCCGTGCCAATGGGCATACGAATATATGCGTAAATGAAATTGGGATCTCCCGCAGGGAAAAACACAACCGGAGGCTTTCTGATTGCAGTGAACGCGATGGAGAAAAAGAAAAGAAAGATAACACCGCCAATCACCACGGCTGGGTTCCATCCTTTCAAACACCAGGCGACCAATTTCTTATAACCAGTCTGAACTTTAGGCCAGCCAATCGTTTGAAAATTCGAGATCACCTCTGATAAATAAAAGTGATGAAGTGAGTAAACTCCGAAAAGGAAAATGGCGAAGTTCCCTAACCCAAAAGCACCTGTTATGTAAGACATCAAGGCCAGGGCTGCGAATACTACTGCCTTTATTTTATAACCCTTCGTGAATTTCGATGCCGAGTGATCGTGATCATGAGGCTTCATGAAATCTGCCGCAAATACCGGGTTAATGATATAGGCCACTACCAATGATGCCAACAAGGCAACGATCAAGGTGATAGGTAGGAAAAACATAAACTTACCTATTACCCCAGGCCAAAAGGCCAGCGGAACAAAAGGTGCTAAAACGACCAACGTACCTGATAAAACTGGCATAAAGACTTCACCGGCAGCAATTTTTGCAGCCTTGCGAATAGGCACCTTACCATTGTCAAATACGCGGTGTGTGTTTTCAACCACCACAATCGCGTCATCCACCACAATACCCAACGCTAATAAAAATGAGAATAGCGTCATCAGGTTCAATGTAAAACCGATGGAAGGGAAAACGAGAAATGCAATAAAACTTGAAAGTGGAACCGACAAGCCTACGAAGATGGCGTTGGTAGCACCCATAAAGAACATCAAAATAACGGTCACCAAAATGAAGCCGATGATGATGGTGTTAATCAAGTCATGCAAGGTGACGCGGGTAACATCCGATTGATCGGCCGTGATTGTTACATCAACTCCTTTAGGAAGAATGTTAGCCCTGTACTCTTCAACAATAGCGTTAATCTGATCCGAAGCATTAATCAAATTTTCACCACTCCGCTTAATTACATTAAGGGTGATAACATTCTTATCATTTAACCTTGCAAAACTCTCCTGTTCTTTGTGCGAATCTACCACCTCGGCAATATCCTTCAGGTAAATTTTACCACCGGCCGTAGACCCAATTACCGTATTACCTATTTGATCTGCTGAAGTGAACTCACCATTAACAGTCAAGGAACGCTTCATTCCATCTACAGACAACTGCCCGCCAGGAATAATCACATTTTCACCTGAGATCGCCTGCGACACATCGTCCAGGCTAACACCTGCATTGGCAACTTTAAACAAGTCTATGTTAATCTGGATTTCACGGGTGAGTGCTCCAATAATATCTACGCGCCTGATTTCACGAACATTTTCAATCGCATCCTGCATTTGTTCTGCATACTTCTTTAGCGTTTGCAGATCATAATCTCCCGAAAGGTTGACATTCATGATAGGTAGCTCAGAAATGTCAATTTCAATTACATTCGGCTCATTGGGAAGATCCGTAGGTAAGTTAGGCTTTGCACGATCTACCGCATCTTTCACATCTTGTTTGGCTTTGTCGACATCGATGTCGGTTTCAAATTCAACAATGACGTTGGAGAAACTCTGAACCGAACTGCTCCTAACCTTCTTAACTCCGGAGATTGACTTCACTTCCTTTTCAATCTCCTTCGTAATCAGACTTTCAATATCAGTAGGTGAAGCTCCCGGGTAAACAGTAGCAACAAAAATCTGAGGAAAAACCACTTCGGGGAAATTTTCCTTTGGCAAACTCATGTAAGTCATAATCCCAGCAAGGCATATGATGACTGTGGCTACATAGATGCTTACTTTATTATCAATGGCCCAACTGGTGGGCTTAAATTCTTTTTCGATGTCCTGCATATTGTATGAGTTAAACTCTTACCTCGATTTCTTCAATTAGATTTTTACGAATTCACCATCATTCAATCCCTGATAACCTACTGTAATAACCTTGTCACCCGCTTTCAAACCGGTTTTTACTTCGGCCAGGTTATCAAATATGCCTCCTACCTCTATTACCTTTCTTCTGGCAATAGAATGCTTTCCATCGGACTCCATAACATAGACCACCTTTTGTCCATTAATTTCCTGAACCACATTGATAGGCACACATAATGCCTGAGGTTCAGATAGAAAGATTATTCTCAATACAGCAGTCATGCTGGGTCGCAAATCAACTGTGTGGGGTAATTCAACCTCCACCGGGAATGAACGTGAAAGTGGGTCAATATTTCTGCCTACAAATGAAATGCGGGCTTCAATAGGTTTATCCTGATCGGAAAAACTAATCTTTACCAGGTTTCCTTTCTTAATGGTTGTAACATAAGCTTCTGAAACTTTTGCTTTTACCTTAAGATCTGCCATGTTGATAACCCGAAAAGCCGGTACCCCGGGAGCTGCATTCTCACCAATCTTAACATTAACAGCATCTATTGTACCATTAATCGGAGATTTGATCCTGTACATATCAAGTTGTTCGTTGAGTGTAGCCAGTCTCTTTTCCAGGCTTTCCTTATTGTTTTTGGCTTGCAGGTACTGAATCTCAGTACCTATTTTCTTATCCCACAAACTTTTCTGGCGTTCGTAAACGGTAGTTGCTAATTGTAACGATGCCTTTACTTCCTCTATTGAGCTGGTAGTAATAGCATCATCAATTTTCGCTAACGTCTGACCCTTAACAACGGATTGCCCTTCGGTAACCAGTACAGAAGAAATTACCCCTGCGGCCTTTGCACTCACCAAAATGTTCTGTTCAGATTCTACCATGCCTTGGGTTTGAACATAGTATTCAAACTTGCGCGGAGTTATTTCCAGTACCCCGATATCCTTCATTCGAACAACCACTTCTTCAGGATTCTGAGAAGCAAGTTCACTCTCAAGCGATTCAATCTCCTTCGCGAGTGCTGCCTGTTCTGATTTTAATTTTTCCAATTTAGTCGCCTTATCACCACAGCTTGTTAAAAGCAATGAAGTGATAGCAACAGAGATTATAGTAAGTGTAGATAATGATTTCATATTGATGAGTTTGTGTTTTTGAATTATTTAGAACTTTCGGCTACGATTGGTAATAATTTGCCATAGGCCTTGTCCAAATCAACTTTGGCAACCATGGCGTCAAACATGGCTCCATAGTAATTAGTCTGGGCCTGACGTAAACTATTTTCAGCATCAACAACTTCGATGTTGGAACCAACTCCTTGCTCGTACTTTAATTTGGTTACTTGCGCTACCCGGCTGGCGAGATCCATGTTTGCCTGCTGCGTTTCCAATGTGGCTATGGCGTTTTCAAAAATCAAGGATGCTTGTTTTATCTCAAGGTCAATTCCGTTTTTCAAACTTCTGAATCCATTGTCCACTTTACTGAGAGCAATCTTTTCCTGTTGAAGTTTATAATAGCGTTGCCCGCCAGAGAATATCGGTATATTTAAGCTTACTCCAATTTGTGAATAGTTATACCATGTATCCGGGCCAAGACCTCCATAATCTTCAATCTGTGTATTCGTTTGAAACAGGCCGGCAATCTGTGGCGACTGGGTTGAGTATCCAAACGTAGCGAAGGCGTTTAGTGTAGGCATAAAGGCCGCATTTTGATTCTTCACGTTAAGGGCCTGCAACTTTCTATTAGTTTCCAATACCTGATAATCAGGACGGATCTTGTAGTCCCACCCTTCTTTGTAGTGTTCAAGATTTGTATCAACCTGAACTTCGTTAATGCTTCCAACAACCTCCAGGGGTTGATCCATGGGATAATTCATTTGAAATTTTAAGACTTCGATACCAAGGTCGTTCAGGTTTAGAAATTTATTTCTTTCGGCTAACAGGTTATTGAGCGTTACCTGAATCCGGTCTACGTCAATGGCCTCCGCGAAACCATTTTCATTCAACGCTTTTGTATTGCTTAAAAGTGAATCAACGCGCGCAATGTTATTTGCAAAAAGATCAATGCGCTCCTTGTTGATGAGAACAGCATAGTAAGCCTTCATCACTTGTTGAATAATTTGTTCTTTGGTTTGATTCCCGGTTTTGACGGCCAAATCCCTATACACTGAAGATGCTTTTAAACCAACCAGGTAAGATCCGTTAAAGAGCAATTGATTTAACCCAATACTTGCCCCTCCGCTGGATTGCAACTGGAAAAAGTTCCTTGCTGCTATAACATCCCCGGATTGAATGCCGGGAACGCCAGACAAGTCGCCAAGAAACCCATCAGGACCTGAATAGGTTGTAAAGAATCTTGAAAGTTTCGGGTTGTGAACGAGAGATCCATCAATTGAAATTTGGGGAAGCCCTATACCAATGGTCTCCTTGACTTTAGCCGAAGCAATCTGCTCGTCTAAAACAGAGTTTTGAACATTGATGGAATTTTTTAATGCATAGTCAATGCACTGATCTAATGTAAAAGTCTGCTGAGCATTCACATGCCCTGCTAAGAGCAGACCCAACATTAACATTGAGAGTTTATAATAGTGTTTCATTGATTTGGGTGGTTTAAACGGGTATTACTTCTTTATATTTCTGATATAATTTTTTTCCTTTCTCTGTACACATACCGTGTACAAACAGTTCGAAAAGCTGAGTCTGTACTTCTACGAAATTGAAACGGTCTTTAGGAAATAATTCAGGATTAAAAGCCGCTTCAATTAAAATCAACCGGGTTATCGCCATAATCTCGGCATTGATTTCGGGACGATAGTATCCATCGCTAATCCCCTGGCGAATATTACGCATCACCGACTGGCTAATGATTTTGACTTTATGTTCAGTGTAAAGAGCCCACGATTTAGGATGATACTTTTGCAAGTCATAGAGCATGGAAGGATTCAAATTCTCCAAATCGTGTTTCATACACGCAGAGATTTTACTCAATTCCTCGATCGAGTTTATTGAAGTTTGCGCGATTTGATCATACTGCCGGAAACTCCGCTCCAGGTACAGCTCCGACATTTTGTAAACCAGTTCATCTTTGTCAGCAAAATGCTGATACAAAGTTTTTTTCGAAACCGACAAATGCCTTGCAATGTCGTCCATGGTTACGCTACGTATCCCATACTTCATAAAAAGCCCCTCTGTGCCTTCCAGAATTTTCTCTCTTGTCTCTATCTCTTCCATAAGCGGGCGCAAAACTATGGAAACTATTTACTTTACAAAAGTTTCCATAGTTTCCTTCAACGCCCTTTTTGGGTATTTGTTCGATGTTTCTACAAAAAAGTTTCTGGAAATTTCGCGAAGTGCTCCCTCAACCGTTTGAAGTGCCTGAATTCGCAGCTGGGCTGTCTTCACCCTTGTAACACCATTTTTCTTTCATCTTCTGTTTAAACCGCTCGCGATCTTCGGCAGGCATGCTTCCCCACTTTTCCTTCATGTAATATTTCCACGGGCCAGCGCCATGACTTTGTTGACAATGGCATCTTCTGCCAAAACTCCAAAAGAAGATCTTGGAGAGGGCAAGCAAGCCCAGGGTTTGCCAGAAGTTGAGAACCGGGCCATTAAATAATTCAGGCACTAACCAGTTCCATAAATACATGGTGCCTATGATAATGCCAAAGGCAATGCTGATCCCTACCAGGGCTATCACTAAAATTTTTCCAACCCACATTCCACGTTTCATACATTTAATATTTTAAGTTTCTTAATTATCTCTTCTCAGGCGTCTGACCGCTAAGAGCGGTCTGACGCCATCAACTTTATCCAACCACATCATCATAAAAATTCTGTAATCTTTTACGCAACGCCATGATGGCATATCGCTTACGCGATAACAACGTATTGATCGATACCCCTGTTTCATCTGCTATCTCTCGAAAGCTCTTATCCTCCAATTCATTGAGAATAAAGATCTCACGCTGATCAGATGGTAGCTCTGTGAGCGCCTCTGTTATTTCATCCCAAATTGCCTCGCGCAACAACGTTGCCTCTGGT
>Ga0075163_10006525_pt1 | contig 15468 bp, 6 predicted proteins | sample JI1023141ADNA_FD_71478 | JGI IMG/M metagenome (GOLD analysis project Ga0075163, IMG submission 71478) | Wastewater effluent complex algal communities from Wisconsin, to seasonally profile nutrient transformation and Carbon sequestration -... | ecosystem: Engineered > WWTP > Effluent > Algae... | reverse complement strand
TTCGTCACCGCGCAGCTCTCGTAGTCCCAACACGCGCCGCCTCCCTGCATAAAGATCAGCAGGTCATTACTCCCCGGGGACAGGCTGATTCCGATGCCGGTCGGGGTTCCATCATCACAGACCGCGTCCGCAAAGGGCACCCAGGTCCAGGTCTTGGCTGGCGCGGTGATCGCAGCCCCAAGCGGTGGTAGCGTCGGAAGAGACGGTGTGCCATCGGTCATTTCGTCCGGCAATGGCTTGTCGGATACGCCTCCGCAGCCAGGCACAGACACTCCCAAGCAAGCCACAGCAAGCCAAGCGAAAATCGGCCATAGACGCATCGTGGACCTCCGTTTTCGGCGCGGACTTTGGCACAGCCCACCGCCTATTGCTACAGCGATTCACAACACGACCCGACCACAGGGCCGGAGCCTGCGCTGTCGCAGCTTGGGTCGGCAGGTATGCGATAAGACGCGGCGATTCGATTATGATAAGAGTCTTTTTAGAAGACTCTTATTTCGATCGGCCAAGCCAACTTGAAAGTGTACTAAGAGCGACGAGAGGCGAGCTTTGGACCGACAGAAGGCGGTGGGGTGTTTTCGCTGGTTGCGCCGGACGTCGCGGCGGGGTTTGAAGACGCCGGAACCGGGGCTCTGTCCCCGCTGTTGGTTCGCACCGGAGTGGTGACCGCACCGCTCGAAGCACTCCCTTCGGAGGACTCGACCGCATTGCGCAGTGGCGGGATCGGTGGGTTGTGACTGCCACCCCGTCCTCGATGAATCAGCGCCGCCGCGACGATGTTATCGGTCGGTAACATGTAGCTCGTCGAGACATCCGGGCACAGCGTCTGCTGCTCCGCTTGAGTCAGTGACAGCCCGGCAATCGGCTTGAAGTTGTGAATGTTGGCGATGATGAGCGGATAGTTGGCACCCCGGTTGGCATTGGCCCGCCAATACGATTCGGCTTGTTCCGCTGAAAATCCGCAGAACTGACGCAGCGCCAACGCCGATACCATCCCTGCGTAGTGCAACCCATTCCAGCAGTGGACCAGGACTGGACCTTTTTCGGGATTGCGAACGCTCTCGACCACATCGCGGAAGATGTTGGGCAGCGTCCGCAACCGGGCCGATGGTGCCGAACGCCACTCGATCGTACGCGGAGTACCATCGGTTTGGCAGTTCCGCACATCCCGACCGTAGCGCAACATGTTGGCGTTGCGCGGTCCGGTCTGGGTGGTGTGCTCGCCATACAGTGAGTAGACTCGCTTCCAGCCTCGCTCACACAGGTGCGAGAGCGCCGCTTCACTCGGAGTCCCCGAGCGATACAGGGCACCCCGCAGCACGGGCCGAAGCCGGGGCAGATGATCGAGAGGCTCCACAGTGACCGTCGGCTCGCTGCGGCCCATACGGCTATCGCGAACTCCTCCATGGAGCGCGGTATCACCGAGTGCCACTCGCTGCTGCGCATGGGCGCTTCCTTCGAAAAGCCCCAGTGCAGCGCCAAAGATGGTTGCCCCCCAGCAGATGAAGTTGACGTGGGTCTTCATTGGCTCCCGACGAGAAAGGATGACAATACGCAGATTATACAGAGATTTTTTTGCATCTGTAGACACAAAAAAACAACTAATTGCCAGAACTAGCGAAGCGGCCTGCGGGTAAGACTACGTCTGATATTGGGAACGCAGCGGTAGGCCCACGATGGGCCCACTCGGTGCGAAATCCAGCCACTTGTAAGGAAGAGCAAAAGGACAATCCGGGGAGAGACTCGTTAGTCAGAGGTGAACTGGCCGCCCGCGAAGGGCAGCCCGTTGCGCTGACACAGGTCAACCAGCGTACGGCGCGCATCGGGTGACTTCATGTTGCGATAGGCGGTCGTCGCAAGCGCGGCTTGACGGCTGCTACAGGCCGCTCCACCAACGAAACGCCACGCGCTTGCGGCATCCTCACCGCCCCGCCGCGTCACACCCAGCGCCATCGCCAGCGCTTGCTGCCTGTCGCCGCGCACGAACGCTTGCTGGGCGTCACGCAAGGCGGCCTGCCCCTCAGGCGTTGCAGCGGCTGTCGCCGTCGTCTTGGCCGCTACCACCGGTCGCACCGCCGCAATCGCCGGCTTCACCGCGGCAGGTTTGAGCGCTGGCGGCGTCGCCTTGAGCGCCAGCTTGCCTGGCTCGGGCTTCACTGCCGCCACAACCTTCGCTGGCTCGGGCTTCACCGCTGCCACAACCTTCGCTGGCTCGGGCTTCACCGCTGCCACAACCTTCGCGGGCTCGGGCTTCACTGCCGCCACAACCTTCGCTGGCTCGGGCTTCACCGCCGCCACAACCTTCGCGGGCTCGGGCTTCACCGCTGCCACAACCTTCGCAGGTTCAGGCTTCGCGGCGGCACCAACGGCGGAGGTCTTGGCCGCATCGGCCTTGGCCATGAGCGGCTTCTGCTCGGGATGTGCCGCAGGTTCCACTTTCGTGGCAGCAGCCTTGAGCAGAGCCGGCCGCTGGGCCACCTTCTCGACTGCATCTTTGTCCGGGGCCGCAGCCAGCTTGGCCGGTGCGGTCGGCTTCTCATCGTCTGTCTTCGCCGCGCCTTTGGCCAGAAGCTGCCCGGTGTGCGCCTTGGTTCCTTCTGCTTTGCTCTTGCCCGACGGCACTTCACCCGGCTTCACCGGAATGATCGGCGTCGCCACAAACGGCTCATCGGGAACGCCCTCCGCAGGACGCACCGGCACCTCGCCCACGGTGTCGATGGGAACATTCTTTCGATTCTTTTGATCATTCGCGGTGACCACCGGCTTGCGGGTGGCGTTGACCAGATAGGTACCCAGTCCGATTCCGCCCGCGAGAACCAGCAGACCGAAGCCAACCATCACCGGCCACTGACGCTGCGGCGGTGGCATCGGCATCGGCTGCATCACCGAGTTCGGATTGCGCGTTCCCGTGGCCTCGGCGGTCACTGCGCGCACCCGCTCGGTGTCGATCGCGTACTCGGCCAGCTCCCCTGGGCTCCGACCGGGTGGAGGCTGGATCTCTTCCTCTGCAGTGGGTACCCGATTGAGCGGCGGCGGTGCCGTCCTGGTTAGACCCGGCATCGGCGGATTCGTCGTGCGCATCCCAGCCATTGCCTGTGAGTTGGTTGTGCGCAGCCCGGCCGCGACCGGTTGCGGCCCCGTGGTCCGTACCGCGGACGGCTTCGCGGGTGAGGTCAGCGGGGGAGCTTGGCCACCAAACAGGCCCGGATTGGTCCGGGTCAGCGACGGATTGATCGGCGGATTGGTGCGCGACAGCGGGGCCATCACCGGCATCTGCGGCGAGCTCTGCCGAACCCCGGGCGCAATCAGGCCCGGATTGGTTCGCGTGAGGCTGCCTGGAAGTCCCGGTATCGAACCACGATTCACCATGCCCGGCAACGCCGGAGCATCAAACTCAAGCGCCCGACAGAACTCTGCCACCGTCGGGAATCGATCATTGGGATTCGGTGCCACAGCTCGCAAAAGCACGGCCTTGAGCGGTGGTGGCGCATCGAGCCCCTCGATCAGCCCGGCTCGGTCCATCACCATCTGCGGCGTCAGCTCTTTGCCATAGAGCGCATACAGAGCGCACATGCCGAGCGAGTAAACATCCGATCGGGCATCGCCGAGGTGGCCGCCGGCTTGTTCTTCCGGTGCGGTATAGACGGTGCGGTCGGCCCGGCTCTCTTGCTTTTGGCCCACATCCGACGGCCACACCATCCCAAAGTCGGTGAGCCGCGCATGCCCTGCCGCATCAAACAAAATGTTGGTCGGCTTGATGTCGCGGTGGAAAACCTTTTTGTCGTGGGCATAGCTCAGCGCTGCCCCGAGTCGCTGAAGCGTCCGCATCAGCTGCATCCGGGTCAACTTGCCACCCTGGACCCACTGGCGAAGGTTGCCGCCCGCCTGCAGTTCTAGGACGACGTAATGGGTGCCGTTTTCTTCTCGGGGCTTGTTGAGCACACCAACGATGGTGGGATGAGACAAGCCCCCCATCTGCTGCGCGCTCCGCCAGAATCGCTCAACGAGCTGCGGATTGTCTGCCGCTGCACCGTGCAGGATCTTGAGAGCGACCTGCTCATCCTTGATGCGATCGTAGGCGTTCCACATCGTCGCGACCGCTCCCTGACCAATCTCGCTGGTCAGAAAGTAGCGGTTGGCCAACACCAAGCCGATTCCAACCTGCAGCGTGGCCGAGGCTGGCGTACGAAACGCATCAGGCGCTTCGCTGCTGCCCGCCTTGGCTTCGGCAGTCGGCTCCGCAACCTGCATCGAAGCCACCAAACTGGCCGGAACTTCTGCCCGGAGAGTGGGCGGCGCTGGAGGAAGCGGCGGCAGCGGCGGCATCGCAGCAACCGGTGGCGCGCTCGGCACCACCACAGGCGACGAAACCGGAGCGGCCACCAGCTCCGCAGGCAGTGGCGCGATCGACTCTGTGGAGCTATTCGAGTAGGCTTCGGGTTGACTCTCTCGACGCTTCTGGGCCCAGTCCCTCAGTCGATCGCGCAGCAGGTTGCGCTCGACATGAGCCAACAGCAAATCGGTCTTTTCTGCTCGCGACAGCGGACTATTGAACAGCCGCGCAACGTGCGGAAAGTACGTACTGCAGAATAGATCCAGCTCGGCCGATAGCAGAATCTGGACATCGATCTGTTGCCGCAACTCTTGGGTTTCCGAGCGCGGGGCCGAGCTTTGAAGCTGCGTAGGCCGATCGTCGAGACTTGCGTCCTCGCTGCTCAGCGCACGCTGGAGCTTCTGCGAGACTCGGACCTCGAGACCCGAACTACCACTCTGTTGAGCGGACGCCGGCATCATCCCGGGCAACATCCCCGCCGATCCACTCATGCTGGGATACGTCGGCGTGCGCTGACTGGGTACCGGTGGAGTCATCGCCGGGTTATAGAGAGGCGTTCTGTTGCTCGCAGAATCACCAATCTCTGCCGAGATCGATGCTGAGCCCGGCATGCTTCCGGTCACCACCGGGTACTTGGGAGTACTGGTGCTCGGCGGTGGGCTCGGTATCACCGCACCAGCATAGGTCGGAGTCCGCTCACTCGGCGGTGGAATGGACGGAGTTCCGCCAAGATAGGTTGGCGTATGCTGGCTCGGTGGCGCAGTACTGGAAGGCGTGCCGGTCCCCAGCGACGCAGCATAGGTCGGCGTCTGCGTACTTCCCGTGGTAGCAGCCAACCCGTAAGTCGGCGTCTTGTGGCTGTGGTGGGCCGGTTCAGCAACAGCGGGCTCGGCAGGCTCTGGAATCGATGGGGCAGCCACCACACCATAGGCTGGCGTCTGGGTGCTCGCGACGGGCGGCTCAGCCGCGATCGGTACTGGTGCCTGGACCGCGTCCGTTGGTTCGATCAAGGAAGAATCGAGCACCGGTTGGTCGTGATCGAACTGTGGTCGCTGCGGCTGCTGCTTCGGTGGCGGTGGCTCACTAAGCACCAGGAATCCCGAGTCTTCGTCAGGATTGACGACTATCGCATCCGCGTCATCGTCCACCTCGGCATCCGAGCTATCGAGTCTCTGATCGATCGATCCTGGCCCCTTGATGGTGGCAATCTGTACCGTGGGTCTCTGGCCGACCGGTTCCGGGAAGGCCAGTGGTCCGCCTCGTCCGAAGACCCGTTCGTAGATCATCGCTCGATACGGGAGGTCTTCTTCACACAGTCCGGTGAGTGTCAGGCTGGTGAGCATCTCCTCGGAGATCGTCTGGCCACGGCACAGTCGCTGGAAGGCGTCGAGCAAATCCTGATCGCTGCTAAAGGTTCGAAACAGGTTGGCAAAGTGCTCGATCTGGGGAGCTCGTTCGATCAAGTCGTCGACCGCACGATCGACATCCGCCGTCTCAATCGCGGTACCCCTGATCTGGGTGTCTTCCCACAGCGATGACAAGACCTGCTGACATAGGAATGGGAGTCCACCGCTGTGATGAGTCAGCCGACTTCCGACGTCAGCGCTCACGGGAACGCCGCTGCTCGACAGATGCCAGCTCAACGCATCGACCTGCTCGGCATTGAAGGGCCGTAGCTGGATCTCGGTGCCAATTCCAAACGGTGCCTGCAGGTGAATGGGAATCAACCGACGCCCGGACACCGCTCCCGCCAGGAACACTTGCAGACGCGAAAATTCTTCATTCTCGTTGCGGATATTGTAAAGAAGCCGAAGCTTTCCAAACACCGCATCGCTTAACTCGGGTCGCTCTAAGACCTCGCAGTTATCGAGGAAGATCACCAGGCGCTGAGGAAACGTTCCCATCCACGCCAGGATCGAATCCTCGGGATTATCGGGAAGGATCTCGCGCTGATCGAAGTCGCCTTCCTTGGCAATTGCACCGAGCAGCTCTCCCATAAACTGCGTCGGTGAACCGAGTCGCAGCCGAGACAGATCGACCGATAGAACGCAAAATCCCGCAGGATCTAGCGAGTCGATCGTGTGCCGGATAAGGCTCGTCTTGCCACTCTCGGGCGGAGCGGTAAGGAGCGGAAAGAGCCGATTGTCAGACAGCTCGCGGCGCAGACGGATATCGGCCTCGCGCTCGACGTACACACCGCCCATGCCCGCGGTGCGATAAGGGTTCTTCGACGTCACAGCTTGCGTCTCCTGTCCCTGGCTTCCGCCCCCATGCAAAGACCCGTAGACGCGGCGCTATCCATTAGGACCATCCACGACCAAAGGTCACAGAGCGGCATATGATCAGAATATCTAGTTTTTGCCGCTAGATCAAAGGGTGTCGCTACTCGAAACAAAATGCGCAGCGCAGTGGACACAGAGTGCGCACAGAGGACAGGAGCAAAGAGCGCCCCACTTCGACGGAAAATCGCTCCATTCTGCAGCAGAAATACGCCCCCATTGCGAGGTTCCGCGCAAGCCTTCCGCAGAGCCATTTACATAGGTTCCCATACATCCACTTCTGGGTAGGGACACCAACAGTTTAGGTGGAGCTACGTGCGGAGACGAAAGTAAATCACAGCCAGTGGCGGGAGCAGTGCGCGAATGTAGTGTGGTTGGCTTGCCAAGGAGCCGTCAGGAGGACTCGGACTGGAGTTCAACCCCCCGAGATTTCCGAGTCCACTTCCACCGTACGTAGCGGCATCGCTGTTGAGGACTTCTTGCCAAAATCCATCCTCAGGAACGCCAATCGGATAATCGGCTCTCGGTACCGGCGTGAAGTTACAGACCACGACCACCGTGTCACTTGCTGCATGACCGCGACGCATAAACGTCAGCACGCTGTGATCGCGATCATCGGCACAGAGCCAGCGGAAACCCTCTGCTTCATAGTCCTGGCAGGACAGCGCGGGCTCTTGTCGATAGACCCGATTCAAATCAGCCACAAAGCGCGCAATTCCTGCGTGCTCCGGTGACTCAAGGAGTGACCAGTCCAGACTCCCTTCGTGATTCCACTCGCGCCACTCGCCCAGTTCCGCGCCCATGAACAGGAGCTTCTTACCAGGCAGCGCGAACTGATATCCAAACAGAAGTCTCAGGCTCGCCCGCTTTTGCCAAGGATCGGCTTGCGGTCCTCCCATCTTGGTGAGCAGAGAACCCTTCAGATGCACCACTTCATCGTGAGACAGAGACAGGACGAAGTTCTCGCTGTGCGCGTACATCCCACGAAACGTCAGCAGGTTGTGATGATGAAAGCGATGGACCGGATCCAGCGAGAAGTACTTCAGCGTGTCATGCATCCAGCCCATGTCCCACTTCATCCCAAAGCCAAGTCCTCCCACCGAGGTCGGACGTGACACGAGCGGCCAGGAAGTTGATTCCTCGGCGATGGTCTGGACATCAGGAAACTCCCGATAGACATCTTCGGAAAGCTGGCGCAGAAACGAAATCGCGTCGAGATTCTCTTTGCCACCGTACCGATTGGGAATCCACTCCCCCTCTTTGCGCGAGTAGTCGAGATACAGCATCGACGCCACCGCATCCACTCTCAGCCCATCAATGTGATAACGATCCAGCCAGAACAGCGCACTCGATAGCAAAAAGGATCGGACTTCGTTGCGTCCGTAGTTGAACAGCAGACTGTGCCACTCAGGATGAAATCCGAGCCGTGGATCTTCGTGTTCGTACAGATGAGTACCATCGAAAAATCCCAGTCCATGGGAGTCCGATGGAAAATGGGAAGGAACCCAATCTAAGATCACTCCGATTCCGGCTTGATGAAGGGAGTCGATCAGGAACATCAGGTCTTGCGGAGATCCGTAACGACTGGTGGGTGCAAAAAATCCCGTACACTGGTAGCCCCACGATCCGTAAAACGGATGCTCCATGATCGGCAACAACTCGACGTGAGTGAAGCCCATTTTCTGTACGTATTCGACGAGCAGCGGAGCCAATTCCCGATATGTCAGGAATCGACCTTCCGGACTCCTTCGCCACGACCCCAGGTGCAGCTCATAGATCGACTGCGGAGCCGTCAGCGCGTTGTGCGAGCGCCGCTTCCGCATCCACTCGCCGTCCCCCCATGCATAGTCAAGCTGAGTCACCACCGATGCTCTGTCGGGTGGCGTTTGCGCGCAAAATGCAAATGGGTCGGCTTTGTCCACCCGATACCCACCATAGCGAGAGGTCACCTGGTAGACGTAGCGATGACCTTGTCGAACGCCCGGTACAAAGCGCTGCCAGATTCCCGATTGTCCCGCACAGCAAAGCAGATCACGGTCGGGATTCCAGTCATTCCAGTCACCGAGCACCGCGATCCGCTCGGCGTTGGGGGCCCACACTGCGAAGTGACATCCGGGCTGTTCAGCCTGCGGTTGCAGTTGCGCACCCAGCTTTTCGTACAGACGAAGATGACGCCCTTCGTTTAGCAGATAGAGATCCGTTTCGGAGAGGATGTTCATCGCGGCTACGTCTCGCAAGGCAGGAGGAGATTCCTCAGCCCGGAGTCCTGAAACGATAACCGAAAGGAACCGGGCAGAGGTGCTAGCTAACGAGAGAGGGAGGCCGATCGCCGACGGGTGGCGATCTTTGCACGACTCTTACCGGCAGAACGCGGAGCGCTCTTTTCTTCGGCTACCGGATGGGTCACCGGTACCGCATGCTCCACCGTTGCGGCAGCATCTGTCGATTCTTCCTCTGGCCGTGGTTCAGAGGACGATTGGCTGCCGTTCTTTCCGTCCGTAGACTTGCCGTTGCGTGGCGGCATCGTGCCACGACGTTTCTCACGCAGACGCTTGAGCCCACCCGCCAGGATCTCCGCAATCAGGGTACGGTAGTCCATGTTGATGGCTTTTCCGATCAACACCAGATCCGACCAGTCCGGCGTGAGCCCAGGCAGTGGATTCAGCTCCAGAACGTACACGTTTCCATGAGCATCCATGCGCAGGTCGATCCGACCGACATCGCGACAATCCAGCGCCAGGAAGGTCTCCAGCGCGGCCTTTTCCACCGCCTTGAGTTCCTTCGGCGTAAGCTTCGCCGGACACTGATACGATACTCGGGAATCCCAGTCCTGCTTGTAGGTGTAGTCGTAGACTGGTCGCCGATCGTTTTGATCGTTAAACACGATCTCCATGGGCGGCAGGATGCGCGGTCGCCGCTCACCCAGGAGTCCCACGGTGAACTCTCTCCCGGTGATGTACTCCTCGACCAGCGCTGGCTGACGGTAGAGCTTGATCAGCTCATCGACCACCTTACGCAGCGAAGGAATGTCATCGACTACGCTCTTTTTGCCGGCGATTCCTTTCGATGATCCTTCGGCAATCGGCTTGACGATAAGCGGAAAGCGCAGCGTCGGGGAGATCTTCTCTCGTCCAGTCTGGAAGACCTGGAAGTCGGGAGTCATGATGTTGCGCTGTTTGAGCAGTCGCTTGGTCAGTGCCTTGTCGAGCGCCAGCGAAAGCGTCGCCGCATCACTGCCGGTGTAGGGAATCCCACACAGCTCACACAGCGCAGGCACTTGCGCTTCGCGATTCCGTCCCGAAACACCCTCAGCGATGTTGAACACTAGGTCAACCTGCGCTTCTTTTAGCCGGGTCGGTAGATCGCCGTTCGCTTCGAGCTGAACGACTTCGTGACCCAGCGACTCGAGCGCTGCGGTGATCGCGGCAATGGTCGCTGGTGAATCGTATTCTGCCTCTGCATCGCCCAGCGCTTTGCCACCCGGACGTTTGACATTGTAGGCAAAGCCGATCCGCACTTTCTTTTCGGAAGGCCTGGCCGGCTTGACCTGCTTGGGCTTGGCGCTGTCCGAAGGCAGTAGCTTCCAGCGAACCGCCGAGTTCGACAGGATCGCGTTGATGGTTCCTTCGAAGCTTACGCCTTCGCGCCGAGTTGCGACAAACACGCTCGCCCCCGGATCGAGGGCAGGCAGCGCATTCACTTCTAGGAAGTAGATCCGGCCATCCTCGGCCAAGCGGAAGTCGATGCGAGCCACGTCCCGTATCGAAAGGAGCCGCACGATCTGTTTGGCCAGCACCCGTAGCCGCGCAATCACATCACGAGGAAGATCCGCCGGACAGCGCATCCGCACCTTGCCGGGCTCGCGGTTCTTCAGGCGATAATCGAGGAGGTTATACTTCGAGCGCACCGAAGGATCGATCGAGAACTCGACCGGCTGGAGGATGCCTTCGTTTGCCGGATCGCTGATTCCTTCGACAAACGGAACCGTGACATCAATGCCGGCGATGTATTCCTCGACCAGGACACCTTGGGGGTACTGCTCGATCATCTTGCCAACGACCGTGCGCAGCGACTTCCAGTCCCGCGTGACCGATTCATCGCTGATCCCCTTCGAAGAGCCCTCGAAGTTCGGCTTCACGATCGCCGGAATGGGAACCCCGAGCGATCCGCCGAGGAATCCGTCGAGCTTGCTGACATCAGGAATATCGCGCTGCGTGAAAAGACGCCCGCGAGGGGTGTCTATTCCATGCGAAGCCAGCACCCGCTTGGTCAGCCACTTGTCGAGTGTCACGGTCAAGGTATGGGCATCGGAACCGGTATACGGATAGCCCAACTCCTCGAACAGAGCCGGATAGAACGCCTCGCGAGCCCGTCCCCGTTTGCCTTCCCCCAGGTTGAAGATCAGATCGGGCGAAAACGCCTCCAGCCTGGCTGCCAGATGCGAAGCTGGACCCGAGACTTCAATCTTCTGGACCTCGTGCCCGTCGCGGGTTAGCGCGGTGGCGATGGCCTCAACCGTCTCGGGCGAGTCAAACTCTGCCTCTTCCTCAGCATCGCTGAGGCGGAGGTTGTAGGTGAACGCGATCTTCATGCAACCTCTTTTTTGGAAACCTGAAAGTAGCTGGTGCCGATTCGCAGACCGATCAAAAGCGGGCCGCGAGGATGCTGCACTGAGCCTTGGGAATGGCAGGCCAGCGAGCGCCAAAAGGAAACAAGGATCTGGCCAAGTCGTCCCGGAGATCGCTGATTGGTAGGCGTTTCAGAGCACCGGTTCTCGATCACCGATAGAAGCGGCAGGGTTGCCGGTGCGCTCGATGCGGAAGGACCGTCCATGGGACGATCGCTAGAATGACCACCCAAAGGACGGTCGCTTACATGACCGCCCAAAGGACGGTCGGGGGTACTGTCTGGCTCTTCGTTCTTTTCGGGCATCTTCCGATACGGAAGCACGGGGAAAACCGGCTTCTACGTTTTTGAGTTTTACCGAACCAATTCACCAAATCAACAACCACCGCAGGGTTTTTTAGCGCGGACTGCTGGGTGCTTTGTCTTCCGCTGGCACAGGAGCCGTCACCGACGAAGTCGATGATTGTTCAGATCCTGGGGTGGGCGTCGCAGTGGCGGTGGATGTGGGGGATGGGCGACCCTTGGTTGGTGGTGGCGGAAGCGGAAACGGTAGCTCAGGAACCCGCGCCGATAACGGAGTTCCATGGGGCAGTGGCTGAAGCCAGCGGTAGGTAAGGAAGCTCGACAGCACGCGCTTGGTGTAGCCACGTGTCTCGTCATACGGAATCGCCTCTACAAACAGATCGATCTCTTGCAGGTCCGCGTAGTTTTTCAGCCACCGCCACACCGCGCCCTCCCCTGCGTTGTAGCCACTGATTGCGAGCGACGGATGATGGTTCATCGCTTGCCACAGAAAGCCCAGGAACCGACTTCCGATCGCCACGTTGGTTGCGGGATCGCGCAGCGCTTGGCGATCGAACGGCAAGCCATTTGCGAACCGCTTTGCCGTAGAGGGAATCATCTGCGTGAGCCCGATCGCGTTGGCAAAGGACTCAGTCAACGGATCGAATGCCGACTCTTCCCGCACAATCGCAAACTGAAGCGCCTCTGGATGTCCGTTCTGCTGCGCGGCACTCACCAGTAGCTCGGCATAGCCACGCGGATACGCCAGGAGCCAGCGACTCCGCCATTCCCCGACCGGATAGTGCTGCTGCCACGACGTCAAGATATGCCGTGGGATGAAGTGGGAACGGTGCCAGTCGCCCGCTCGTTCATACAGCACCGAGGCCAACCACAGCAGCTCGCTCTCCGATGGATCCCGTTCTTTGTCCGCCCCGCCCTTTTGTTCGGGAACGACAATGCCGACCGCCGAAAACTCCCGCCGCGCCTCACCACCGAGCCCGAGCCGCAGCAACTCGATCCCGCGCAAAAATCCTGGCATCGAGTACAGCGCCCGGGGGGAAAAGTGCAGCGGCTCATCTTGCGGATCGCCGTACAGCTCGCGCAGCAGCGCCGCAAACTCCGGATCAAAGCCGACGCGCAGTCGATTGAGCGATAGCAGCGTATAGAAGCTGAGCGGATAGGTCCGCGCCGTCCGCTGGTAGTAGTCGACTGCGGCCTTGCGGTCACCGGACTGCTCCGCGATCCGAGCGAGCCAGTACAGCGTCCGCCCTTCCTGGTCCCACCCGACCTCACGCGGGATCTTTTCTAGAGCGGACGTAAGCCAAGCCTTGGCCTTGACGAGATCCTTTTTGCGCAGGGCCCGAAAGGCCAGCCGCCACAATGCCTCGGCCCGGCGATCACCATCGGGATAGCGGGTCGGCAGCTCAGCCAGCAGCGCGGTGAACTTGGCCTCGTAGTCGGGGCACTGCTCGGCCTCGCAGGTCTTCTTGGGACCGTCTTTGGCGAGCCGCTCGGCCAGATCCAGGTACATCTCGGCCTGGCGCAGCCGCGAGTCATCGGCATAGCTGTGCGTCGGATGCTCCGCCTCGGCCTGCGCAAACAGATCCGCTCCTTTTTGCAGCTTTCCCGCCGAAGCATGACAGCGCGCCCCCTGATAGAGCGACTTCATATGGAGATCGTCGTTCTTGGCCGCCGAAGGAGCACAGGCCACCACCGCCTGATCAAACAGCGGGGCCGCCCGTGGCCGTTGTCTTTGTTTAAACACGCTCTGGGCGAGGTGATAGCGCGCCACACACTTCTGTTTGTCGTCGAGATCCGGCTGTTCCAAGACCAAAAGGAACGCCGCCTCACTCTCGGGGTTGCGCATCTCGTCAAAGAGAACCTGCGCCCGCTCGAGTAGCTCGCTGGCAGAAAAGGGCGCTTGCTTGACGCCCGGCTGCTCCAGTCGCCGAGCCGCTTGCGTCGACACTGATTCGGTCGGCGCTTCGATGTACAGCCGTCGCCAGATTTGCAGCGCCTCGGCCGATCGTCCCAGTGCATCCAGCAATGTCGCGCTCTGAGCCTGCGCCTGCCGACGATACCGAGCGTGCTCGCCACACGCCGACAGATACGCCCGATAGGCCCCGACCGCCTGCTCACGCAGCAGCGGGGCTCGGTGTTTGTCCAGCTCCGACTCGGCTCGCAGCGCTTCACCGCGCAGATACCGCGCCTCACAGTCGAGCACCGATTCACTCGGAATCTTCTCTAGGTGTGCCAAGCTGTCTTTCGGCTTGCCTGCCGACAACAGGGCCTGTGCCGCAAACAGCGAGTGATAGCTCGCCAGCAGCGGATAGCTTTTCACCAACGCATCAAAGTGTTGGGCTGCGCCTTGCGCCGTCGTGGTGCGCTCCGGTCCCGCCGGAAGCTGCTCTGCGGTTCGCAGCATCGCCATCCCAAGCAGAAAGCGAACCTTGACATCCAGCGCGTCGTCCTTCGCGTCCTGACGACGAGCCGAGCGCTCTCCTCGCCAGGACACCACATAGTCGGTGATAAGGCCCCGTGCCGCCGCCGGATCCCCGGAGCGAAGCCGCTCACTCGCTTTGGCGAGCGGACCCTCGACAAAATAGGGCGTTAGGCTGGCCGGGTCGAACGCCACCACTGGGGTAGCAGCTTCTGGAGCTGCCACCACCGGGGATAGCACCGCCACCACAGAAACCGTGATGGCACAGCGCAATAGAAACGGCATTAGAAGGAGAGTCTTGCGCCGAAACGCAGATAGAGCGGCGACTGGTAGGCCGTGGGTTGGCCGTAGTTCGAGTTCAAGATCGGCTTGGTTCCATCCAGCGTGCGCACCGAAGGAAGATCCTCAACCCTGCCGCCCGCAATCGGATTTACCACCGAGAAGGTGTACTCATCATCGACGTTGATGATGCCGCGCTGGTTGGCGAGGTTTATGACATCGCCATAGATCGACAGCTTCACAGCCTTGGTCAGCGCATGCTCATACGCCAGGTGGGCATCAAGCTGGGTAATGGTCGGCGTACGACCCGCGCTGCCCGACGGTAAAATGAAGGTGTTGCGGGCACCGTACTGGTTGTGCTGCCCGAGCACCTGAATCGGTCTACCCGATAGCGCGGTGAAGGTGATGCTCGCGGTGATGGTGCCGCTGCCGCCAAATACCGGCTGCTGGTAAAAGCCGGTCGCCTTGAAGTTGTGGGGCCGGTCGTTGTTGAGCGGACCGTTGCGATTCACCGTCAGGTCGATGATGTCGTACTGAACGCTGATGTTCGGATCGAGCTGATTGTTATACGGACTATACGGACCCGGATAGTTCCCGAGCAGCCGCGAGTACGTGTAGTTCATCAGCACCGAGAAGCGATTCGACAGCCGCTTCTGCAGTGTCAGCGTCATCGCATGATAGTCACGGGTCGCTTTCGGGAACAGCGCCTGCGCCTTGTAGACATCGGCCTTGTTCTGCGCCATCTGCGCATCGCGGGCGAGCTTGGCATCTCCAGGAGCCGCCGCCGCTTCCCGAGCCATCCGATCGGCCTCGGTCTGCAGGTCCGCAGCGGTCTTCGAGTCCGCCTCGGCCCCAGGGTTCGCGATAAAGAAGGTATCACCGCCGTTGACCGATAGATCCTCGACGATGCTACCGAGCCAGCGGTACGTGTAGTAGGCACCGACGACGATATCGAGCCCCAAGTCAACCTGGGCACCACCGACTACTTCATCGAGATACTGGCCCTTTAGGAACGGTGCAACCGGCGCAAACACACCACCGCCTGAGACACGCGGGTCGGATAGCGTACATGGCGCGCCCGGCAGTTGCTTGGGCACCGGCACGGGGCTTCCCGACGGTGAAAGCTGCTCACGACCGCAGTTCGAGACAAACGCCCGACCGACGAGTAAGCCTTCTCCACTAAACGAACGGTCGTTGATGTCCATCGGGATGGACTGATAGAAGCGACC
>Ga0075163_10006524_pt1 | contig 15470 bp, 12 predicted proteins | sample JI1023141ADNA_FD_71478 | JGI IMG/M metagenome (GOLD analysis project Ga0075163, IMG submission 71478) | Wastewater effluent complex algal communities from Wisconsin, to seasonally profile nutrient transformation and Carbon sequestration -... | ecosystem: Engineered > WWTP > Effluent > Algae... | reverse complement strand
GTGCTGCTGGCCGACCGGCCGACGCCAGCGGCGGTGATGGCGACGCTGCGCGCCCACCAGCCGACGATCTTCTGCGGCGTGCCGACGCTGTTCGCCGCCCTGCTCGCCGACGACGGCCTGAGCCCGGCGACGACGTCGACCGCGCTGCGGGTGTCGACCTCGGCCGGCGAGGCCCTGCCCCGCCACGTCGGCGAGCGCTGGCAGGCGCGGATGGGCACCGAGATCCTCGACGGCATCGGCTCGACCGAGCTGCTCCACATCTTCCTGTCCAACCGGCCGGGCGCGGTCCGCTACGGCACCACCGGCCGGCCGGTGCCGGGCTACGACCTCGACCTGCGCGACGACAGCGGCGGGCCGGTCGCCGACGGCGACGAGGGCTCGCTGTGGGTGCGGGGCCCGACCGCGTGCATCGGCTACTGGAACGACCGGGCCCGGACCCAGGCCACCTTCCACGGCCCGTGGACCCGGACCGGCGATCGCTACGTCCGCGACGTCGACGGGACCTGGATCTACGCCGGCCGCGCCGACGACATGCTCAAGGTCGGCGGCATCTGGGTGTCGCCGTTCGAGGTCGAGTCGGCGCTGATCACCCACGACGACGTCCTCGAGGCGGCGGTGGTCGGCCACGACGACGCCGACGGCCTGACCAAGCCCAAGGCGTTCGTCGTCCTCAAGGACCGGACCCGGGCCAGCGCCGCGCTGATCGACGCGCTCAAGGCCCACGTCAAGGACCGGCTGGCGCCGTTCAAGTACCCGCGCTGGATCGAGCTGGTCGACGAGCTGCCCAAGACCGCGACCGGCAAGATCCAGCGGTTCAAGCTGCGCGCGGTGTAGCGCGCGGCGCGCGGGTCAGCGGTTGGTCATCGTCCGCGGCTGCGGCCGCGACCACGGCGCGTTCGACGGCGACGGCCCGAGGGTCGCGCGCGGCCAGCGGCGGGCGCCGAAGCGCGCCTGGTAGGCGGCGACGATCACGTCGGCCGCCGTCTCGACTGCCATGGTGCCAGTCGACACCACCAGATCGTAGCTGGTCGGATCCTCGACGTCGCAGCCGTGCTGCTCGCGGACGAAGGCCTGGCGGTCGCGCTCGACGTACTCGATCGTCGCCCGCGCGGTCTCGACCGAGAGCTGCGAGCGCGCGGCCAGGCTGGCCACCCGCTGCTCGAGCGGCGACACCACCCGGACCCGCAGGCAGTCGTCGGCGCCGAGCAGGAAGCCGACGCCGCGGCCGACCACGACCGCCGAGCCGCGCCGCGCCAGCGTCTGGGCCACGGCCTGCAGGCCGCGGATGTAGTCGGCGTGGCCGACCCGCGACGCCGCGGTCGCGGCCAGCGCCTCGCCGGTCTCGCGCCGGTGCTCGTCGAGCGGCGACAGCTCGGTGGCGTCGACCTGGAGGTGCGCGGCGATCGCCGCGACCAGCTCGCGGTCCCAGCAGGTGTAGCCCAGCCGATCCGCGACCAGCCGGGCCACCACCGCGCCGCGCGAGCCGTGCTGGCGCTGGAAGGTGATGAGTGGCATCGGCCGCGGCTGCGCCGCCGTCGATCGTCCCGTACCACCGCTACGCGTGGCTGCGTCGCTCATCGCATCCCCCCGTCTGACGTGACCCGCTGTCCACTCTACGCTCATACCAGCGGGGTGGATCCGCAAATCACGATCTCGTGACATCCGCGAGAGACTGTCCACGTCGGTGTTCTAGCCCGGACGGAAAGTTCTCCGCCAGCCTCACTACCCGACCCGACCCTGCGGCGATCGCACGCAGGCAGTGTGCAGGAAGCTGCACAGTGGCCTCGAATGCGCGTCGATGGCGGTGGCGCGGCGACCTACGCGGCGGCCGGGCGATCAGGGGATCGGCAGGTCCCACGCGCCGGCCGCCAGGGCCTCGCGCAGGTGCGGCACCAGGGCCGCGGGCGGCTCGGGGTCGGGCAGCCCGCCATAGATCGTGGCGATGTCGCGCATCGGCGCGTCGTCGCGCTCGGCGCCAGCGCCGTAGCGGCCATAGGGGATCTGCGGCCGCAGCGACACCTCGCCACCGACCGGCATCGGCGTGATGAAGCCGCGGCGCAGCGCGGTCCCGACCCGTGCCGGGCACCGGCACGGGTTCATCGGATCGACGTGCTCGCAGCGCGGCGCGAGGTGGTCGGTCACCTTCTGCCGCGCGCGCGACAGCCGGACCCGGAACGCGCTGACCCGCACGCCGAGGATGGTGGCGGCCGACACGTCATCGAGCTTGAGGACGTGAGCGGCGATGAACGCGGCCCGCTCGCCCGGCGGCAGGCAGTTGACCACGCTGGTCATGCAGCCCTGCTTGAGCTCCCACAGCAGGTACTCGCGCTGGGGATCGGACAGCGATCGGACCACGTCGGTGCGGGTCGCCTCGCTGCGCAGGGTCTCGTCGAGGACGTCGAAGTTGAGGTCGGGGCTGCGCGGCAGCCGGCGGTCGAGGTGCTCGCGGGCCAGCCGGAGCAGCGCCAGCGGGGTGGCGGCGTCGTCGGCGACCAGCTCGGGCTCGGCGCGGTGGCCGGCGGCGAAGGTCTCGCCGGTGACCGCCGCCGCCAGCTCGGCGTCGAGGGTCATGCGGAAGGCGAAGTTGTAGACCCGGCCGACGAAGCCGTCGACCACGGCTGCGAACCGCTCGCGTCGGGCTTGGGCCCCCACGGCCACGGATGCTATCACGCGGCCATGGACGGTCAGGCCGGTGAGCGCCCACGGTCCCGGATCGCTGGGGTAGCCGGGGCCCTGGCGCTGGCCGCGCTGGCGCCCGCCTGCGCCGGTGACGAGGGCCGGCCGCCGGTCGCGCGCATCGAGCTGGTGCCCGATCAGATCGGCGAGAACGACGGCTTCCAGACCGTGGTCGTCCTCGACGGCACCGCCTCGGCCGACCCGGTCGATCACCCCGAGGGCGCCCGGCTCGGCTACGCCTGGCAGATCCTCGACGACGAGGTCCGGTTCGAGCCCGGCAGCCACACCGACGACGACGCGCCCGAGATCCGGCTGCGCGGCGACCGCCCGGCGACCATCGTCCTCACCGTCACCGACGAGGACGGGCTGACCTCGTCGACCACCGCCCGCCTCCGCCTGACCGCCAGCCGCTAACGGGTCGGGCGCGGCTCCGGCTTGAGCTTGCCGCTGCCCGACGGCGCGACCGGGGGCGTCGCCGCGACCTTGTCGCTGCCCGCGAGCGCGGTCGGCGCCTCGAACGTCGCCAGCTCGGCCGACACCTCGGCCAGCAGGTCGGCCTTCTCGCGGTACGGCATGAACGCGCTCTTGAAGCCGGAGATGATGATCTCCTTGATGGTGGCGAGCGGCCAGCCGTAGTGCTGGTGGCACAGCCACAGCTCCTTCGACACCGTGGTGTCGGTGATCAGCCGGTTGTCGGTGTTGATGGTCACCCGCAGGCCGTAGTCGACGTAGAAGTCGACCGGGTGGCTCTCCCAGCTCGTCGCCGCCTTGGTCTGCAGGTTCGACGACGGGCAGACCTCGATCGGGATGCGGTGATCGTTGATGTAGTTGAGCAGGTCGCCGCTCTCGACCGCGCGGACGCCGTGGCCGATGCGGTGGGCGCCGCACTTGTGGATCGCCTGGTGGACCGAGTCGGGGCCGAACGACTCGCCGGCGTGGGCGGTGCAGTTGATGTTGTTGTCGATGACCAGCTGGAAGGCCTGGCGGTGGAGCTTGGCCGGGTTGTTGACCTCGGAGCCGGCGAGGTCGAAGCCGACCACGCCGCGGTTCTTGAACGCGACGCACAGCTCGGCGATGCGCAGGCTCTGCTCGGCCGGCAGCGACCGGATCGCGCACAGCAGCACGCCGTAGCGGATGCCGAAGCTGCGCTTGGCCATCCGCAGGCCGCGCAGCACCGCCTCGACCGCCTGCGACGGCCGCAGCGTGCCGCGGAGGTGGAGCAGCGGCGAGTAGCGGACCTCGAGGTAGCGGACGTTCTCGCGCCAGGCGTCCTCGGCCAGCTCGAACGCGCACCGCTCGAGCGCCTCCTCGGTCTGCATCACCGACAGGGTCAGCTCGAAGGTGCGGAGGTAGTCGTCGAGCGAGGCGCAGCGCTCGCCGGCGTAGAGCAGGGCGTGGAGGCCGTCGCGATCGAACGTCGGCAGCTCGACGCCCTGCTTGCGGGCCAGGTCGATCACCGTGTCGAGCCGGAGCGAGCCGTCGAGGTGACAGTGCAGATCGGTCTTGGGCAGCTTCTCGATCAGCGCCAGGCTCAGCGCGGGGGACGACATCGACGGACTATCGATCCGGCGACCGGCCGGCGCAACCGCGGCTGGCGCACCAGCGACCGTGGACGAATCGGCGACGGCGGGCCCTTGCGAGGCGCAGCAGCGCTCCTCGTTCCTTCGGACCCTCGCTGCGCTCGGGGTCCTCAGGCGTGGGTGCGGGCGGTGGCGGCGGCGATCAGGCGGCCGAGGACGTCGGCGGCGACGTCGCGCTGATCGAGGGCGGCGATGTGGCGGACGCCGGTCGGCGAGGTGATGTTGATCTCGGTGAGCCGGCCGCCGATGACGTCGATGCCGACCAGGATCTGGCCGTACTCGCGCAGGGTCGGCGCGATCGCGGCGATGATCCGCTGGTCGTGGGCGTCGAGGGTGGTCTTGACCGCCCGGCCGCCGACATGGAGGTTGCCGCGCGCCTCCTGCGCCGCCGGCACCCGCAGCACCGCGCCCACCGCCTCGCCGTCGACGAGGAGGATGCGCTTGTCGCCGTGGACCGCCTCGGGCAGGTAGCGCTGGGCCAGGGTCCAGCGGCTGCCGCCGCCGGTCGCGGTCTCGAAGATCGACGACGTGTTGAGGTCGCCGGCCCGGACCACGAAGATGCCGAGGCCGCCGAAGCCGTCGACCGGCTTGACCACGATGGTGCCGCCCTGCTCGTGGAGGAAGGCGTCGAGCCGCCGGGTGCTGCGGGTCACCAGCGTCGGCGGCGTCAGCTCGGGGAAGCGGAGCACGGTCAGGTGCTCGTTGAGCTCGCGCAGGCCGCGCGGGTCGTTGACCAGCAGGGTCTTGCCGCGGGCCTGCTCGAGGATCCAGGTGGCGTGCAGGTACGAGACGTCGAACGGCGGGTCCTTGCGCATCAGGACCATCTCGACGTCGCCGAGCCGGACGGTCTGCCGCTTGCCGACCCGGAACGCCTCGTCGGGGATGGCGGCCTCGAGCACGGTGGTCGACACCACCTCGGCGATCGGGTCGTCGTGCTCGAGCCCGAGGTGCTCGATCTGGCAGGTCAGCACCTCGTGGCCGGCCTGCGCCGCCGCCAGCATCAGCGCGTACGACGTGTCACCGGCCAGGGCCAGCCGCTCGAGGGGATCGACGATGAAGAGGAGGCGCATCGGGGGCCGACTCTAGCAGCCAGGGCCGGCGCGGGTTGGCCGGGCGGTCCTGCCCGAGCGGCCAGGGCGGCCAGGCGGGCGCGGTCAGGGGCGCTCGGGCTCGGTCGGGCGCGGTCAGGCGTCGCGATCGCCGGCGCCGAGCGCGGCGACCAGCGCGTCGACGTCGGGATCGCCGGCGCCGAGCGCGGCGAGGGCGCGGGCCAGCTCGACCACGTACTCGCGGTTGCCGCCGCTGGGCCCGACCGCGCGGCGGACGATCGATGCCGTGGCCGCGACGTCTTCCGGCCCGATGAAGTACGGGTTGGCCGGGGTCGCCAGGTAGAGATGAGCGCGGACGGTCTCGACCACCGGCCCGGCGCGATCGGCGGCGGCGAGGCCGGCGTCGACCATCAGCCGGGCGTAGCCCTGCTGCTCGCGGTGCTCGAGCGCGGGCTCGATCGCCGGCCAGGCGTCGGCGTCGATCGCGTAGGCCACGCCCCACAGCGTCGCCGGCGCCTCGATCAGCGTCAGCACACGGCCGGGCGCCTCGGGCGTGCCGCGGTGATCGGTCGACGCCTGCCAGAAGCGCCGGGCCCAGCCCTCGATCCGCGCCGCGCGCCGCTGCCCGTGCGCCATGCCCGGCCGCCACACCAGCGAGCCATAGCCGAACACCCAGACCGGATCGCGCGCGCTCATCGCGCCCGCATGATGGCCGATCGAGGGCCGTTCGCGGCGCGCGGCGCCGGTGACTCGCCGCCGACGTGCCGCCTGCCCCGACGAACGTCCGTCAGCGCGGGCCGGCACGCGCCATGCAAGTCAGCGCGCCATGGCCAACATCGCATTCGTCCTCGGCGAGGACTTCGAAGACAGCGAGTTCCGTACGCCCTACGACGGCCTCAAGGCCAAGGGGCACTCGATCGACGTCATCGGCGCCAAGGCCGGGACGACGGTGAAGGGCAAGAAGGGCATGGAGGAGGTGCGCATCGAGCAGGCGGCCGGTGACGTCGACGCCGGCCGCTACGACGCGCTGGTCATCCCCGGCGGCTACTCGCCGGACCACCTGCGGCTCGACGAGGCGGTGGTCGCCCTCACCCAGCGCATGCTGCGCGAGGGCAAGGTGGTGGCGGCGGTGTGCCACGGGCCCCAGCTCCTGATCGAGGCCGAGGGCGTGAAGGGCCGGGTGGTGACGTCGTGGCCGTCGGTGCGCAAGGACCTCGAGAACGCGGGCGCGACCTGGGTCGACGAGGAGGTCCACGTCGACGGCAAGCTCATCACCTCGCGCAAGCCCGACGACCTGCCCGCCTTCACCGCCGCGATCGCGAAGCAGCTCGGCTGACGCGCACGGGGCGCGGCGCCGTCCGCGGTGAATCGATCGGCTGCCGGGCCCAGCGACGGGCGCGGACCGCTATGCTGCGGCGGTGGAGCCGTCGCCTCCGGCCACCGAACCGCCCGCCGTCACGCAGTCCGCGGCGCTGACAGCGTCGAGCGCGGCGGAGGTGAGCATCCCGTTCGTGCCGGAAGCGGTGCCGCCGTCCACGCCAACGCCCGTGTGGGTCCGCCTGAGCCGGTTCGGGCTCGGCATCGGCGTCGGCGGCATGATCGGTTTCGGGATGGTAGTGCCGGCGATCGCGCTGTTCGGCGGCGGGTTGCTCGCGCTGTCGGCCGGCTGGAGCTACTGGGTGCGGGCGCGCGCACGCCGCTACGACGCCGCGACCCACGAGGTGCTGCGCGCGCTCGGCCGCGGCGATCGTACCCGCGTGCGGTCCATCCTCACGCCCTGGCTGCATCGCGGACCCGCGTTCGTCCGCGTCCACGCCCGTCACAACCTGGCCTGGAGCGAGCTCACCGGCGGCGATGCGGCGACCGCCATCCGCCTGCTCGCCGCCAGCGAGGGCGAGGCGAAGGCCCTGCGCACCGTCGGCATGCACGCGACCTGCGCCGTCAACCTCGCGCTCGCCCACGCCTTGCTCGGCGAGCTCGCGGCCGCCCACGCCTGGCTCGCCGAGACCGACCGCCGGATGGCCGCGGCGACGAGCCGCTCGTCGACCGACCAGGCGATGAAGACGTACGTGCGCGCCATCCTCGACTGTCGTGAGGGCCGGCCGGCCGACGCCGCCCGCGCGCTCGCCGACGCCTGGGCCGAGCTCGAAGCGCTGCTCACCGGCGGCACGGCGCGCCCGCTGCGCATCCTGCGCGCGTTCGCGACCGCAGTCGCCGATCCGCGCGACGCCGGCAAGGCCGACCGCCTCCTGACACCGCCCAGCTACCCCGGCGAGTACGACTTCCTCGCCGCCGCCTGGCCGGAGATGGGCGCGTTCCTCGCCGCCCACCAGCTCGGCGCTGACGCGAGCTGACCCGCCGCGGCGCGCTCGGACGCGCGCGCGGCGTCGGGTGGCTCACGGGCCAGCGGGCGGCGGCAGCGAGGCCCGCTTCATCCGGTTGCGTCCGCCCTGCTTGGCCTGGTAGAGGGCCGCGTCGGCGCGCTCGACCAGGGTCGCGATCGAGTCGGTGTCGGTCGAGACCGCGACGCCGACCGAGACCGTGACCTGCGGGTGACGCGCGGACGGTGCGTGCGGCTGGGCCAGCGCGGCGACGACGGTGACCAGCCGCTCGGCCTTGGCCGCGGCCTCGCGCGCGCTGGTGTCGGGCAGCAGCACGACGAACTCCTCGCCGCCGTAGCGGGCGAGCAGATCGGGCGTCGCCAGCGCCCCGCCCATCGCCGCGGCGACGTCGCGCAGGCAGCGATCGCCGGCGCCGTGACCGAAGTGGTCGTTGTACTTCTTGAACTCGTCGACGTCGATCATCAGCACCGCCACCGTCGCGCCGCCGCGTCGGGCCCAGATCGCGGCCAGCTCGGCGTCGAAGCGGCGGCGATTGGCGACCGCGGTGAGCGGATCGCGCCGCGCCTGCTCGCCGAGGATCTCGTTGTCGCGGGCGAGGCGGGCGACGTCGGAGCGGAGCGGGGCCGCCACCCGGTCGGCGCGGTGGTGGATCCACCACGACAGCGCGCGCTGGATGCCGAGCGTGGCCGCGACGAGGGCGAGCGCCATCACCACCCAGGTCAGCGGCCGGCGATGCCACGGCACTGGATTGACGATCCGCAGCCGCGCCGGCTCCGACCACGGACCGCCGGCGACCCGGACCGAGACCTCGAACGCGTGGTCGCCGGCGGGCAGGTGCGAGTAGAACACGCTGCGCTCGCCGCCGACCTCGGTCCACGCCGCCTGGCTGGTGAGCCGGATCCGGAACCCGGCCTTCTCGGGCGTCGCCAGCACCGGCGCCGAGAACGCGATCTCGACGTTGTCGTCGGCGCGGTGGATCCGGATCGGCGCGCGGGGATCGACCGGCTGGCCCGAGACCCGGACATGCACGATCGACGGCGTCGGCGGCGGCCGCGGCGTCGCCGGCGCGATCGCCGGGTCGATGACCGCGAAGCCGGCGATCAACGAGAACCACAGGCGGCCGTCGGCGTCGCGGTAGCAGGCGGGATCGCTGCCGCCGTTGGTCTCCTCGGGGACCAGCCCGTCCTCGGCGTCGTAGGTGACGACCTCGATCCGCGCCGAGCGCCCGGCGCCGGCGACCTGGTCGGCGTCGAACATGGCCAGCCCGCGATTACCGCTGGCCCACAGCCGGCCGTGACCGTCCTCGATCAGGCACGACACGGCGTCGTCGCGGAGCCCGTTGCTGCTGTCGTAGATGGTGACGTGGCCGGCGCGCACGACGGCGAGGCCGGCGCCGTAGGTCCCGATCCACAGGCCGTCGGTCGGGTCCTCGTACACGGTGCGCACGAACCGGCTCGAGATGCCCTCGGCCGGGCCCCAGCGCTCGACGACCTCGCCCCCGACCAGCCGCAGCGCCCCCTGATCGCCGGCGATCCACAGGCCGCCGCGCCGCGATGGCCGGATCCGGGTCACGGTGACGCCGTCGAGAGCCGTGATCGGCTGTGGCGTGGCGACGGCCGGCGCGTCCGCGGTCCCGAGCGCGACGCGATAGGTCCGCCGCCCGACCGCGACGTAGAGATCGTCGCCGGCGACGTGGATCGACCGCACCGTCTCGTGATCGGACCAGCTCGCGTACGGGTGGACCTCGTCGCCGACGACGTACACCAGCTTGCCGTCGGTCGTGCCGGCCCAGACCCGACCGCGGGGATCGCGATGGAGCGCCCACACGCACGAGCTGCCGACCCGGTCGACGGTCGACCACGCGGTGACCACGCCGTCGCCGCCCAGCCGACGCATGCCGCTGCAGTTGAGCCCGAACCACATGCCGTCCGGGCCGCCGACCATCGCCAGCCCGGGCGCGTCGAAGCCGTGCGCCGCGTCGTCGAGGAGCCCGACCTGCGCGGCGCGGACCCGGAGCAAGCCGCGCGTGCTGCTGCCGAGCCACAGCGTGCCGTCGCGATCGCTCATGCCGACCAGGAGCTGGCGGATCGGGTCGGCGACCGGGCGCAGCGCGCGGTCGGTGCCGGCGTAGGCGGCGCCGTCGCGGGTGCCGATCCAGAGCGTGCCGGACCGGTCCCGCACCACGGTCCCGACGTCGGCCCACTGGTGGTCGGGGTCGAGCACCTGCCAGCGCCCGCCGACCCAGCGGTACAGGTCGTCGGTCGCCACCCAGACCTCGCCATCGACGACGGCGAGCATCCCGACCGGTGCGTCCACCGAGCCCGGCTTGGGCAGCGGCTGTAGCGCGTCGCCGCGCAACGACCACAGCGCGGTCCGCGACGCGATCACCACCTCGCCGGCGCCATCGATCGCGCCGAAATCGTAGGCCGCCGCCGCGCCGACGCGGGTCGCGGTCGCGGTCGCCGAGCCGGCGTCGATCGCGAACAGCCCGGCGTCGCTCACAACGAGCACGCGCGGGCCCTGCAACACCAGGCTCGCCACCCGGCAGCGTCCGTCGCACAGCGGCAGCCGTTCGAAGCGGTCGTCGCGGTAGACCGACACCCCGGCGTCCTCGGAACCGATCCAGAGCTGGCCGCGGCCGTCCTCGACGAGCGACAGGATCCGGTCGCTGCTCGGTCCCTGGCCGGCGCGGCTGCGGTGGACGTCGAACCGATGACCGTCGAAGCGGGCGAGGCCGCCGAACGTGCCCAGCCACAGGTAGCCGTCGCGGGTCTGGACCAGCGACGTCACCGAGCTCTGCGGCAGCCCGACATCGGTGCCGAACCCCCGCACGCTGTCGTCGGTGCGGACGATCGACGGCAGCGGCGCGGCCGTGACCGCCGCGGCGCCGCCACCGACGGCGGCGGCGACCAGCGCACCGATGACCACGACTCGTCCGAGGAACAACCTCCGGATCTTGGACCCGGCGCCAGCACGAAGCAATCTGCCGCCGGGCGCGGGGCTGGCCAGCGCCCCGACCGCGCCCCGACCGCGCCCCGAGGAGTGGTGCGCGACCCAACGCGCGCGTTCGCCGCGCCGCAGGCGACCCGCTATCGTTCCTCATGCAGCTCCATCGCGGACGGCTGATCGATCACCTGCATCTGGTCGTCGCGGACATCGAGGCGAGCCGGCGGTTCTACGCGGCGATCTTCGCGACCCTCGACTCGGTCGGACCGCGCCCGCCCGATCTCGACGAGATGATGGAGGAGCACGGGCCGAAGAAGCCGCCGTCCACCGGCGGCGGCGGCGGCAAGCTCGGCAACAACCCCTACATCTGATCCGGCGCCCGCCCCGGCTCGTGCTCCCGCAGCGCGTCGCTCGACGCCGATCGGCTACTCTCGGTGGGCGATGACCCGCAAGCGAGCTGCGGCCCCCGACTGCGAGCAGACCCTGGTCCCTGACCCACTGTGAGCGAGGCGCGCTTGGAGCTCCCGTCGTTCGACCCGCCCACGCTCGCACCCCACGAGCTCGAGACCCACGAGGTCAAGCGCACGCCGCCGAGCGACCGGCCGCAGCTGCAGGGCACCTGGGTCGAGCGGCGCGCCGACGGCGTCCGCGACGGCCGCGAGGTCTGGCGGTTCGCCACCGGCGAGCCCTTCCAGGCCGGGGCGCGGCGCGACGGGCTACGCGTGGGCACGTGGCAGACGTTCGACCTGGGCGGCCTGGGCTACAAGACCGAGACCGCCCGCGCCGACGGGTGCTTCGACGTGCAGCGCTTCGTGCGCGCCGACCTCACCGCCGCGTGGATCCTGGCCGCGACCGGCGTCGCCGAGCCGGCCGCCGACGGCGCGCTGCGCGACCACGGATGGTGGACGTACGACCCGACGGGCGACCACCCTTACCAGGTCGAGTATCGCCACGGTCACGCCGTCCGTTCCCGGCCCATGCTCGACCGGCTGCGCGAGGCGCTCGATCGCGGTGACGTGCCCCGCGCCTTCGAGCTCGCGTCGTACGGCGGCGACACGCTCTACTTCGGCATCGAAGATCTCGCGCGCGATGGCTACGTCCTCGCGCCGACGTTGCTGCCCTGGCTCGTCGAGCGAACGCTACCGTCTCAGCTGTCCTTCCTCTTGCCCCACCTGCGCGCCCAGGCCGCAACGCTGCGCCCGGTGTTCGAGGTCCACGCCGACGAGCTGGTCGCCGCAGGCTTCGAGAGCTCGACCGGCGGATCCGCCACATGGCAGGTCACGCGGCTGGCGATCATCCTCGCGGACCTGGACCGCGCGCAGACCGGCGCGCCGCTCGACCCGCGCTGGGACCCGCTGCTCGCCGAAGCGCTGGTGGCGAACGAGCGCCAGGTCCACGCCCAGGAGCCCGTCGAGCTGCTGACCGATGTCGTGCGCCGGCTGCCGATGGCGCGGCGGGAGGCGCTGGTGCTGCAGGAGCACGCGCGTCGGCGCTGGGTCCACGGGGACGTCCTGTGGACCTATGCCGCGGCAGCGGCGCCGTCGCCGCGCGTGCTGGACCGCGCGCTGGCCGCGATCGCGGCGATGGCGCGAGATGAGTTCTCGGACAAGCTGGCCCTCGACTACGACCGCGTCCGCGAACGGACGGTGCGACACACGCTGTCAGCGTTCGGCAGCGAGGCGGTGCCGGCGTTCGAGCGCTGGCTGGCGGGCGACGGCCAGGATGCGCCGCAACGCGCGCTGGTGATCGAGGCCATCGCGAACGCGCGCGTGCCGGCGTCGGCGGCCACGCTCCTCGCCTTCGCCGGAGATGCCTCGGATCCGGCGCGAGCGGCGGCGCGCCACGGGCTGGCGAAGCTCGGCGCGCTGGCGCTCCCCGCGCTGCAGGCGGCGGCAGCGGGCAAGGACGGCAAGCTGCGCGCCACGGCCGAGGCGATGCGCGAATGCCTGGTGCAGGCCGCGGCGCCCGGTCGCACGGTGCCCGCGAGCACCCAGGCGCTCGCGACCCTGCGCGCCTCGATCGGAAGCGAGACCTGGTCCAGGTTCGAGACCATCGCCCGCATGCGCCACGGCGAATTCCACGCGATGTATGGGGAGGCGTTGGCGGCCGATGCGCCGCGAACCTTCGTGATCGTTCACGACCTGGCCATGCAGGACCACACCGACGTCGTGTGGCAGCGGATGGACTTCGACCAGAACACCCACGCCGTTCGCCATCACCTCGAGAAGCACCCGGGCCTGGCCGCCCTGGTCGCCGAGCGGCTGTACCGCGTGCCCCACACCCCCGCGCACCGCGCGCTCATCGAGGACAGCCTCGCCGAGCGGACGGTCGACGTGCTGGAGCCGCTCGGGTACCTCTGCGAGGGTGCGCTGCCGCTGGCCGCCGACTACCTCGCGGCCCATGTCGCGCGGCACTGGCCGTGGGCCGGACGGCGCGTCCTGCTGGCGTGCGCGACCAGTGAACGCAAGGTCGTGCGCGCCGCGGCGGTGGCCGGGCTGATCGCCTGCGGCGCGCCCATCGTCCCGGAGGTGCTTCCGCTCCTGGCCCGCAAGGATGATGGGCCACTGGCGGCGGCCGAGGTCCTGACGGCGCTGGCCGAGCCCGGCGCCATCGCGGCGCTGCAGGCGGCCCTGGCGATAGAGACCCGGAAGGTGCACCGCGACGCGATGAAGAAGGCGGTCACCGCATGCCGGGCCGCGCAGCGTCGAAGCGCCGCCCGCGGGTAGCGCCGATCAGATCAGATTCAGAGCGTGCCGCCGGATTCGACCAGGAAGGCGTCGGCGTAGGTGCGCCAGTCGGGGGCCCAGAGGTTGGTGCGGGCGACGTGGTCGATCGGCGCGTGGTTGTAGACGTAGGTGCGCAGCCGCTGCTCGTAGGCGGCGGCGGCGGCCGAGACCAGGCCCTCGAGCCGCGTGACATCGCCACGCGCGAGCGCGGGCAGCCTCGGGGCGAGGGCCTGCGCCCAGAAGGCCAGCCGGGCCTGGGCGTGCTGGCGGCCCGTGGGATAGTTGCCGGGCTGGTACGCGGGCAGCGCGGCGGCGGCCCAGAGGGTGGCTTCGGTGAGCGTGGCATAGCCCCGCAGGGTCACGTAGAGCTCGGGCGTCTGCCGGGAGATGCCGAACTTGAGCTCGACGGCGGCATTGGCGTACGTGGGCATGCTGCCAGGGACGTAGACGAGGCCACTCTTGACCGCCAGGGCGTCGAAGGCGGCGCGGATGTCGGCTTCGTACTCCGGGTAGGTGTTGTAGGAAGTGGACACGATCCTCGATCCTCCGTGCTCCATCTTGCGCCGGCTCGTGAGCTCGTGCCACTGCGCGCGCCGGCCGTCATCGCGACGATCACCGGCTGCGGTCAGCGCGGCGCGCGGTCGCCGGCGGCGCAGGACCGAGAAGGGGACGGTCAGCCAGGCACCAAGCTCACGCTCGTCGGGTTCACCTGGGACCGCCGGCCGACCGGCCCGCCGTGGGGAGCGCGAGCCTGCGCGGCCGCCCTCCGCGCGCGGCCCCGGTAACCTGGGGGCACGACTCGCCGCCATCGACGTGATCCGTCAGGGCGCGCGGGAGTAGGTGACCTCCAGGCCGCCCTGCTCGAGCGTGAACGACGGGGCTGGACCAGGGCCGGCGACGTCGAACACCACCGCGATGCCCTCGCTGGGCTCGAAGAAGCTGGCGCCGCCGGTGGGCGCGAGGGTCGTGGCCGGCTGGCCGTTGGGCGTCATCTCGATCGCGCCGGGGGCGCCGGTGATCGTGATGGACTCGACGCTCTCGATCACCGCGGTCGGCAGCCCGAGATCGACCAGCCGCTGCTTGCTCGCCGCGGTGATCGTGTAGGTGCCAATCAGGCGCGGGACCAGCGCCGGGTCGAGCGTGGCCTTGGCCCGCGTCGGCGGCGGCTCGATCGCGGCGCCGAACGCGGCGTCGATCGCGGCCCTGGCGACCGCCGAGGTGTCGGTGCCTTCTCGGTTGGAGAGCACGATCACGACCAGGTCGGCGTCGGGCACCCGCCAGAGATCGGCCTGGAAGCCGTCGATGCCGCCGTTGTGCCAGATGGCCCGATGTCCGGACGGCTTGGCGATCATCCAGCCGTACGCGTAGCCCTCGAGCGCGGGCGCGTACAGCTTCGCCTTCGCGACGGCGCCAAGGATGGCGTCGCCGGACAGCGCGCGGTGCCAGCGGACCAGATCGTTCGCGGTCGAGCGCACCGCGCCGGCCGAGAACGGCAGCGACATGTCGATCGCAGCGGCCGGCTTCACGGCGTCGCCCGCCACCGCATAGCCCTCCGCGCGATCGGGATCACCGGCGGCGTCGCCGACCACGGTGCGCGTCATCCCGGCCTTCGCGAACAGCTCGGCCGTCACGTACTCGCCGTAGCTGCGGCCGCTGACCCGCTCCACGATCGCGCCGAGGATCGCGTAGCCGGAGTTGGAGTACGCGAACTTGGTGCCGGGCGTGAACTCGAGTGGCAGCGCCTGGAAGGTCGCGAGCAGCTGGGGCACGGTCCACCGCTGGTTCTTGCGTGCGAGCAGCGCCGCGTCAGCCGTGAAGTTCGGCACGCCCGCGGTGTGGGTCAGGAGCTGGTGCAGCGTGACGTCCTTGGCGGGGCCGGTGTAGTCGGGCAGGTGCTTCGACACCGGATCGCTGACCGACAGCTTGCCGTCCTGCTCCAGCGTGAGGATCGCGGTGGCGGTGAACTGCTTGGTGATCGAGCCGATCCGGAACGACGTGTCGGCGGTCGCGGCCCGCGCGTGCTCGCGGTCCGCGAACCCGAACGCGTGGGCATAGATCGGTTGATCGTGCTGCGCGACCAGGACGAAGCCCTCGAACAGCGCAGCGTCGCCCCAGCCGGCGCCGATCGCCGCGACGTACGGCGTGAGCCGC
>Ga0075163_10006522_pt1 | contig 15474 bp, 8 predicted proteins | sample JI1023141ADNA_FD_71478 | JGI IMG/M metagenome (GOLD analysis project Ga0075163, IMG submission 71478) | Wastewater effluent complex algal communities from Wisconsin, to seasonally profile nutrient transformation and Carbon sequestration -... | ecosystem: Engineered > WWTP > Effluent > Algae... | reverse complement strand
CTGGAGGTCTGGAACTGCTCGCCGAGCAGCCCGCGCGTCATCTCATCCAGCCAGATGGGAATGGCCCCAGAGTCGCGAGATCTCGATTCCAGATCGGCATCCGAGCTGGCATCCGCCCCCCGCTGCTCGGCCCGCGCCAGCAGGCCCAGCACGCGATCCACCGAGCCGCGGTCCAGCACGCCGTCCTCGATGTCTCCGCGACGGGTGGCCACCGCGAGCTGGAGCTTGCGCGGTGGGCTTGTGCTCGTTTGCTGGCGCAGCGCTTCTTCACAATGGGCGCGCACCTGCAGCGCCAGCCGGGCCGCCTGGCGAGCCTGGTCGCTGGCCGTGGGCTGACCCGAAAGCAGGATCAGCACCGAGCCATCCGGCAGCCGATCGCACCGTCCGCCAAAGGGCTCGGCCAGCGCGGCCAGGGTCTTGAGCCAGCCCGACTCGGGTGCCGCCGCCAGCGTGGCGTCTTCGGCCAGATTGGCCGAGTCCGGAACGACCATCACCAGCGACAGCAGCCGCTGCTCCTTGGTGGTCAGGTGCAGCCGCCTGGGCACCTCCACGGTGGCGGCCAGCCCCAGGTTCAGACGCTCGGTGATCTGGATGCCGCGCAGCACCTCCAGCACTTCTTCCGCGCGGCCGGGACGCAGGTTGCGATCCTTTTCCAGCATCGCGCTTATCAGCGCGCACAGCGCCCTGGGCAGCGCAGGCTGAAGGGTCGCAAGGTCGGGAGCCGGCTCCAGCAAAATTTTCGAGAGGATGGCGGTGGGGCTCGGGGCATTGAAGGGATGGCTGCCATTCAGACACTCAAACAGCACACAGCCCAGCGAGAACAGATCCGTGCGCAGATCCAGATCCCGCTCCCCGCGCAGCTGCTCGGGCGACATGTATTCCGGAGTGCCAACCACCGCCCCTGCCTGCGTCAGCACCAGGCTTCCCGACAGCTGCGCAATTCCGAAGTCCACGACCTTCACACTGCTTGTTTCTCGATCGAGCAGAAACAGATTGGATGGCTTGATGTCGCGGTGAACCACACCGCTGGCATGCGCGGCTTCAAGCGCGCTGGCAACGGCTACGCCCAGATCCACGGACTCTTCCACAGAGAGCGCCTGCCGCCCCATGCGGTGCGCCAGATCTTCGCCCTCCAGCCACTCCATCACCAGATAGAGCTGCCCCGTGGCCATCGCACCATGTGAGATATAGCGCACGATCGCGGGATGGTGCAGCTCGTGCAGAATCTGGACTTCCCGCTGAAAGCGCAAAATGGCATCGCTCTGCTGCGCCGTCAGCACCTTGAGCGCGACCGTCTGATCTTGGCTGAGATCATGGGCGCGAAAGACCACGCCCATGCCCCCCGAGGCGACGGCCTCCCGCAGCTGAAAGCGGCGAGCGACCACCGTCCCGATCAGATGGCTCGAAAGAGAAGCCATCTCAGGATTCTACAACGCCGGGCGGGAAGTTTTCAGCTCCTCGCGCTGCGCCGCAGCTCAGTGCGGAGCATGGCGCAGGATGATGTCGACCGAGCGCGCAACGCCATCCTCGCGGGCCAGCTCATGGCTGATGGCCTGCGCGCGCTCTCGCAGCCGCGGCTGCGCCAGCAGCTCCTCCAGCGTCCGCCGCAGCTTGTCGACGGTGAGACCGCGCCGGGCCAGAGCCGGCGGACTGGCCCCGACCTGCTCGACGCGCCGCGCCCAGAACAGCTGCTCGACCGAGAACGTGACCACGGCAAGGGGAATCCCTGCTCGCAGCGCAGCAGCAATGGAGCCCACGCCGCCATGCAGGATCGCAGCGCGCACGCGCGCAAAGATCCAGTCGTGCGGCACCGAGTCCACTACGCAGATCTGCGGAGGAAGGTCCTGGCGGCGATACCCGGCCCAGCCGGTTGCCAGCACCGCCCGCTGACCGGTGCGCCGCACCGCCTCCACCGCCATATCGAGCGCCGCTGCCGCACCCAGGGTCATGCTGCTAAATCCGATGAACACGGGCGGCGGGCCGCTCTCCAGAAAAGCTGCGAGCGCGGGCGGCGGCGCATACGCGGAGATGGCCTCATCCGGAAGCGTCCAGAATCCGGTCACGTGGTTATGCGGTTCCCAGTCCGCAGGCCTCGGCACCAGCGCCTGACTGAAGCCATATAGGAGCGGCAGCCGCTGCTCATGAACCGCGCGCAGGGGTGGGTCGGCCAGCGGCGGCAGCCCGAGTGTGTGCTGGCGGAACTCATTGACCGCCTTGCGTGCGACCTCCCACACCAGGCGCTGGCCCACCACATGCGTCAGCTGGTTGTACAGCTCGCGAAGCGCCGGCGGCAGCCAGGTCAGCTCGAAAAGCAGGGGGTGGCTGGCGTAGCGCGTATTCGTGGTCGGATGCAGCGAGGCTGTAACCAGCGGCACCCCGCGCCGCGCCGCCACATCCGCAGTGGCAAACAGCGCGGGCATGCTGGTGACGATCACATCGGTGTCCTGGCACGCAGCCATGGTGCCGGCCATCGACTGCTTTATGAGCTCGCCGAACACCGCGAGCAGCGCCGGAATTGAGCGCAGCGGATTCGCGCTGTTTAGCGCCGGCATGAAGTCGTTCAGGATCTGGAGCGGGTCTCCGCCCACATCGCGAAACTCCAGCGCGTACTTGGTGATCTCAGCGGCAAACAGAGCGTGGGTGGCAACCCGTACCTGACAGCCCGCCTTGCGCAGCCCCAGCGCCAGAGCCAGTCCGGGTTGAACATCGCCGCGTGAGCCAATCGGAACAATGGTGACGTGCACTTTGGTGCTTCAACATCTATCACAGGAGTCGCTGCGCACAGACACGGTTTCTGCTTTTGCGTAGCGCAGTTGCGACGTGTGGAGGGCGCGTGCGAAGTGCTCCCGGAGTCATCCGCGCTCGCACCTCCCCCGCCCCGGAAGCATCTTGTTATAATCGCCGGGAAGGAGTGTCCTGGTGAGCGCAGAGCTGAAGGTGGGGCGGCACACTGTCCGGTTGGAGGACGATACCCTCTACCTCGCTGTCAACGGATCCATGGATCTGGGCGAGACCATCACCGTTCATCGCGAGATAGAAAAGATCCTGACGCAGCTGCGCCGCGTCTTCATCATCGTCGACAACCGCAGCGGCTCGGGCATCACTCCGGAGTCGCGGCGCTGGATCGGCGAGTGGAACCGCCAGCACAAGGCCTCTGGAGTCGCGGTCTTTGGCAACACGGGGGCGACGGGTCGGGCGCTGATTGCGATCGTCTTTGCGGTGATCCGCATCTTTCGCAAGGACGCGCTGCCGCTGGTCTGGGTCAAGGGTGAAGCCGAAGCCCGCGCCTGGATCGCTGCCGAGCGCAACAAGCTGCTTCAATCGCGCGGCAGCCACCCGCCGGCACCCTGACATCCCTTCCCAATTCCCTCCGCTGCCTCGCTTCCCTGCATCAACGATTGATAGCGCCGCTCCGTCGAATTCCGCGCTCCTGATCAACGCTTGACCGCGCCGCACCGTTGCTCCGACCTCAAGCCGAGGAGCGAGCGAGCGACGTGAACAAGCGCCCAATTTTTGATCACGCGACCTAACTCGGTCCGCAGGCTCAGCTTCATCGGGTCCACGCCAGCGGATCGGGAGGCCGGCCCTTCTCTGGCACGTGCCCCCGGTCTATCATGAAGCGAGGTTTAAGTCGTCTTATTACGAGGAGAGCAGCTTGAGATACTCAATACTTTGGTGTGCACTGGCCGCCACGCTTTCTGCGGCCTCTGGTTGCAATAGCAATTCGCTGGGTGGCAGCAGCGTTGACGATGGTGGCACCGGCGGCGACGGTGGCGGCGGCGTCACCAAGGTCTTGGACGTGCAGCCCGGCGCAGGGCAGACCCTCAACATCACCCTCGGGCAGATGTCGCCGACGGTCACCTACACGGCCACGCTGGATGGGCAGCCGGCCGCCGCCAACTGGAGCGTGGACCGCTCCGACGTCGGCACCATTGCTGCCGGTCCAAGCATCGATGCGACCTTTGTGCCGACGGGCACCACGGCGGGCCTGGTGACGGTGACCGTCAAGGCCGGCGGCCAGACGGTCAAGAGGCAGATCGTGGTGGCCCTGAGCGCAAGCCAGAACGGCGTCAACACGAACATTCCCAGCGAGAAACAGCAGGTCCCCACCACGGCCGCGGACCTCACCGCTGGCGGCGGTGTCGGTGGCGTTGGCGGCGAAGGACTGGGCCCGGCAGTCACTGATCAGGCGACCCTGGACGCGCTGGACAACCCGACGAGCAACGGCGCGACGCAGAGCCTGGCCGTGCTCTATCCCTACGACAAGACCGTGTGGCCGCGCGGCCTGCTCGCGCCGCTGCTCATGTGGAACTGGACCCCGGGCGACGCCGACGCCATCAAGATCGAGATCAAGAGCACGGGCGGCTCCTTCACCTACAAGGGCACATTCGGCAGACCTGCGATCCTCGCCACGACCGGCCGCAAGTTCATCCGCCATCCCATCCCGCAGGACATCTGGGACCTGGCCTCGAACAGCGCCGGCGGCAACAACGACAAGCTGGTTGTCAGCATCACCCTCGCCAAGGGCGGCGTGGGGTACGGCCCGATAAGCCAGACCTGGACCATCGCAGCCGCGCGTCCGGCCGGCATCATCTACTACAACTCCTACGGCACGCAGCTGCGGCAGAACTCGGGTGAGCCGTCGTATAACAGCGGTCCCGAGTTCGGCGCCGCCGTGCTCTCGATCAAGGCTGGCGATACCAAGCCCTCGGTTGTCGCCGGCACCACGACCCCCGGCAGCAACGCCGGTTGCCGCGTCTGCCACGTGGTCGCCGCGAGCGGCAACAAGCTCATCGTGCAGCAGGGCAACAACTACACTCGCACGTCGGTGTACGACCTCAAGAACAACAATACTGAGAACGTGCTCACCGGATATGACGGCACGTACGGCTGGGCCAGCCTGAGCTCCGACGCCTCGCTCGCATTCACAAACAAGGCCGACCTGGCTGCCAACGCGCCCCAGAGCCGGCTCTACAACTTCCCGCCCACCTCGACCACGGCCATCAACGTGAACGGCATCCCGACCGACCTGCAGGCCGGCTCGCCTTCGTTCTCTCCCGACAATCAGCACATGGCCTTCGAGTTCATGGGCGGCACCATCGGCACCGCCACCGGCAACGGCACGCAGCTCGTGTCGCTCGACTATGCCTCCGCGACCAAGACCTTCAGCAACCTGCGCGTGCTCGCCACCATGACGGGCGGCAAGCGCGCTGGCTTCCCCTCGTTCCTGCCGACCAACAACGAGCTGGTCTTCCACTACCAGACCGTCAACTCGAACCACCGCTACAACACCTGGCATGGAGCGCAGGCGCAGATCTGGCGCAGCGATCTGGCGACTGGCAACGCCGTGGTCCTGAGCGCGCTCAACGGCCTTGGCCCCGACGGCAAGACCTCGTACCTGCCGACCATCGGCACCAACCATGCCAACGACACCACGCTCAACTACGAGCCCGTTGTCGCCCCCATCGCAGCCGGTGGATACGCCTGGGTCATCTTCACCAGCCGCCGCCTCTACGGCAACCTGGCCACCACGGATCCGTGGCAGAGCGACCCGCGCAACTACGATGCGGGCCAGTACAACAACGTCACCTGCAAGAAGCTGTGGGTGGCCGCACTCGACCTCAACGCGCCCGCTGGCACCGACAGCAGCCACCCGGCGTTCTACCTGCCGGCGCAGGAGCTGGTCGCTGGCAACGCGCGCGGCTTCTGGGTCCTCGATCCCTGCCGTCCCGACGGGGCGACCTGCCAGACCGGCGACCAGTGCTGCAACGGCTTCTGCAACCCGAATGGCTCGGGCGACACGGCCACGAACATCTGCGCCAGCGGGTCGACCAATCAGTGCTCGGGTCTTCAGGAGCGCTGCTCGACCAAAGCCGACTGCTGCGACCCCACCAACCAGTGCATCAACAACTTCTGCGCATCGGTCATCGGCTGAGCTGTTGAGCTGCGCAGCTCAGTGGATGAGCTCTGCTGCGCTGGCTCACTTCCTCAGACGCTCATCGAGTCCGTGCGCGCCGACAACTTCAGTCGGCCGCGCTCATCGAAATAGCCAGAAAAGACGATGGGTCGGCAGCAGACCTCACAGTCCTCGATGAACTCGGCGACTGTGCTGCCCTCGTCGGCATCAACTTCCATCCAGAGCTTTTCCCCGCAGTAGGGGCAGCGAATCGGCGCGGCTGGCCTCATGCCGGCCATCCTACCACAGCGCCCCATGTCGAGAATCACCGTCTGAGCGCCCGCCCCAAGCACTGCCAGACCGCACCCGGCCACGCTGAGCAGACAGCCTTGATCGATCTTGAGATCCGAGCTCTTCAGGTACCTGTTTTCAAACGACAACTCCGCCCCCCGATCTCAAGCCGAGCAACGTCCTGGTCGCGGATGAGCGCGGGACGCCGCAGGTGAAGGTGCTCGACTTTGGCCTGGCGGCGTTTCGCACCAATGCGGCGGGACACGGGCATGAGCTCTCGGGCACGCTCGGCTATCTGGCGCCGGAGCTGCTGCTGGGAGATGCCCCGAGCGAGCAGTCGGATCTCTATTCTTTCGGGATGCTTGCGTGTGAAGTGCTGCTTGGGGATCGACCGTTTGCAGAAGCGCGCAGCACCAAGTGGATCACCTCTGTGCTCAATCAGGAGCCGGATCTCGATGGCGCCCCGATCTCGCCCGGACTGCGCGCGGTGCTCGGCCGCCTGCTCGCACGGCTGCCCGCAGAGCGCTACGCAAGCACCGTCGAAGCCGCCGCTGCGCTGGCCGCCGCGACGGGAGTGGCGCTGCCGGCGGAGTCGGCGCTCATCCGCGAGAGCTTCCTTCAGACCGTCAACCTCATCGGCCGCGAGCCCGAGCTTGCCCGTCTGAAGGGCGCCCTGGCGCGAGCGCTGGGCGGCAGTGGCAGCGCCTGGCTGGTCAGCGGTGAGAGCGGGGTTGGCAAGTCGCGACTTCTGGACGAGCTGCGCGTTGCCGCACTGGTCCGCGGCGCCCGCGTCTACCGCGGTCAGGCTGTGAGTGCAGGAGCTGCCGCCTATCAGTGCTTCATCAGCGTGCTGCGCGAGCTTGCCCTGAGCCTCAAGCTGGAGCCGCTCGAAGCCTCGGTGCTAAAGAGCATCCTGCCCGATCTGGCCGCGCTCCTCGAACAGCCCATCTCCGACGCCCCTCCCCTTGAAGCCCAGGCCGCCCAGGCCCGCCTCCAAGGCACCCTGGAGAGCGTGCTGCTGCGGCAGCAAGAGCCGACCGTGGTGATCCTCGAAGATCTGCACTGGGCTGCCGCCGAGAGCGTGGAGCTGCTGCGCCGCCTGAGCGGTCGCCTCGCCGAGCTGCCGCTGCTCATCGTCGCCAGCTTCCGGGATGACGAGGTCCCCAACCTGGCCAAGCAGCTGCCCAGCTGCCACGTCCTCAAAGTCGAGCGCCTCGGCGAAACCAGCGTTGCCGCCCTCCTCGCCGCCATGCTCGGCGACCCCGGCCGCCGCCCCGAACTGATCAGCCTGCTCCAGCGCGAAACGGAGGGCAACGCCTTCTTCCTGGTGGAGAGTGTGCGGGCTTTGGCGGAGGAGGCTGGGGGGCTTTTGCGGGTTGGGGAGGCGACGCTGCCCGAGCGGCTGCTGGGAGGTGGCATGCAGGCTGTGGTGCGGCGGCGGCTGGAGCGGGTGCCCGAGTGGGCGCGGGCACTCCTGCGGGTGGCGGCCATCGCAGGTCGGCAACTTGAGCTGGCACTGTTGCGCCATCCCAGCCTGGCAGCGGAGTCGCAAGGGCGGGAGCTTGAGCTGTGGCTGCGCGCCTGCGCAGAAGCAGCGGTGCTGGAGGTGAGCGATGACCGGTGGCGCTTTGCGCACGACAAGCTGCGCGAAGGCGTGCTGGCAGAGCTTGCGGCCGCGCAAAAACAGCAGCTGCACCGGCAGGTCGGCGAAGCGCTGGAGCAGCTGTCGCCCGCCGGCACCAGCCCCGGGGCTGCGACCACGCTGGCCTATCACTTCGAGCAGGCCGGCGCCTGGGAGCGCACGCTTCACTACGCGCTGGCGGCCGGCGAAGAGTCGCTGCGACGCGGTGCGCTGGCCGAGGGCACGGCGCTGCTCGAAAGGGCGGTTGCGCTCCAGGCGCGCACCCGGCCAGACCCGGTCCTGGCCGCCCGCGCGCACCGCTTGCTAGCCAAGGGTCTGCTGGGGATCGGGCGTGTGGCCGACAGCCTGGTGCGCGCAGAGGAGGGGCTGCGGCTGCTCGGCTACCCGATGGCCAGCGGCGGCTGGCCAGCAGCACGGGCGCTGGCCGAGGCCGCTGCGAGCCAGCTGCGGGCGCAGCTGCACGACCCGGCTCCAGCCCGTCCGGCTGGCTCCCCGCCCAGGTCGGAAGCGCTGTCTGCGGATGAGCGGGCGCGGCTTGACGAAGCCTATGCCCTGTTCGCAGTGCACGGCGAAGGCTGCATCTACTACTCTGCCGACAAGCGGGTGCTCTACTGCGTGCTCGGCTGCGCCAACATTGCCGCGCGCACCGGCGATCCCGATCAGCAGACCTTCAGCTACTCGGCGCTCGCGTTCTTCGCATCGACCATTCCGCTGCACGAGCTGTCCAAGCGCTATCTCGCGCTCGCTGAGGCAGCGCAGCAGGCAGCGCGGCTGCCGGGCTCGCCCATCGAGTTTCTGCGCATGCGCAGCGCCATCCAGCTGGGCCAGGGGCAGTGGGCCGGGGCGCGGGCCGACTGCGAGCAGGCGGTCGCGCTCTACCGCCAGCTGGGCGATGACTTCGGCACGATGTTCGGCTTGCAGATGTGCTCATGGGCAGCGCTGCTGCCCGGCGATCTGGAGACCGCGGCGCGCTACACCCAGGAGCTGCGAGCGCTGGCAGAGCGCGCGCACAATCCGCTCTACCTCGCGTGCGGACATGGCATGTTCGGCGCAACGCTGCTGCGCTCTGGACGGCTTGCGCAGGCGCGGCAAGCGCTGGATATTGCTGCTCCTTTTGCGCGCGAGTCTGGCGGCGTGCTCATCGAGCGCACCGTGATGAGCGCCTTGGCCCTGTGCGCAGCTCGCCAGGGGGATTTTGTGCTGGCCCGGCAGCTGGCCGATGCCACGCTCACGGCCATGCGCGTCAATCCAAGTCAGATCTATGCAGCGGTCGCGCCCCTGCACAGCCTGGTCGAGACTTATCTTCTGCTGCTCGACAATACGCCCAAGATTGCGCGGCAGGCGCTGCGGCAGCGACTGGACTGGGCGCTCGCACTGCAGGTGCGGCTTGCGCGCCATCTCATCATCGCCAAGCCGCAGCTGCTGCTGTCGCGCGGCCGGCTGGCAGAGCTGGATGGCCGACCGCAGGCGGCGCAGCGCCACATGTGGGCGGCACTGGCGCTGGCCGAGCGTCTGGGCATGAGTCACGAAGCCGCGCTGGCCCGGGCCGCACTGGCTGCGCTGCCCTGAAATCAGCGGTGCGGATCAGGCTGCGGCCAGCGGCGCGGACGGCACGAAGTTGCCGTGAAAGCCGGGCGGGACATGGTGCGGAAGCATGGCGACTGCGACCGTAGAGAGGTCGCGCGCATCGAGCACGTAGAGCAGCGACCGCCCTCGCTTGCCGTCGTAGACCAAGGTCAGCACATAGCCATCGTCCTCGCTCCTGGCAGCTGCGCGGGGGACCATCACCGGCTCGCCCGGCACCGCTGCGCCCAGATCGCGAATGAGCGTCTTTTTCTCGACCGTGTCATAGCGCAGGATGCAGTTGAGAAACGGATACGGCGACTCAGCCGGCGCACCGATCGCATAGCCGTAGCGATAGGGCAGGCCCTGGTGCTGGGGGTGGGTGCGAGGCAGCTCGCCCGGGTGAATGCTGAGCACCTCCTCGTGAGCACGGGACTGCGCTGGAGCAGCTGGATCGATCACAAAGCGGGTGAGCCGCTGCGTGGGCTTCACGAGCTCCTGCGCGCGCACAAGCTGCGCAGGCGCCGCAAAGTGCGGGTAGCTGCCGACGCGCATGCCGTCGATCACGACCTGTCCGCGCGCATCTTCATAGGCGTTTACGAAATGGAACACGAAGCAGGGCGCGGCGCTAAACCAGCGCACCTGATCAGCGCTGATCCGCGGCATCTCCTGCGAGCCATTGGCAGGGGCGCCGGGTGCAAACAGGCTGCGCGGAACCATCAGCACCTGCGTCGGTGCGTCGGCCAGCGGCATCAGCGCCTCAACCGGTGTCTTGAGCCCGATGAGCGCCCGCGGAATATCGAACGCAACCGGGTAGAGAAAAAAGATCAGCCAATTGGGCGTGAGCACAAAGTCGTGCACAAAAGAGAGCTGCCGCAGCGCGAGCTCGCCCAGGGGCGCAAACACGCCCTCCGAGATCCGGTACAGCAGCAGCTTCGGAGGCTGCCCCATCAGCATGCCGAAGTTATACAGATCGCCGCTGGCCACGTCGTAGCGCGGATGGGCCGCAAAGGGCAGCCTGGGGCTGAGCGTGCGTGCCAGCCAGTTGCCGCGATTGAGCAGGCCGCCGTCGAAATCGCAGGGTCCGAGGGTCTCAAGCGTGACCGGATCCAGACGATGGGGCAGGCCGCCCTCCCACAGGGCCAGGAGCTCATCGCGTTGACCGGGACGGCTCGGATGCCCCGGGGAATGGATGACGTTGGTGTTGGCCGAGTTCTTGAAACGCATGCGCAGGAAGTTCTTGTGCAGTCCCCCCGGGCGATTGGTTCCGAAGTTGCGGTAAAGGAGCCGGCCCGCCCTCTCCTCTTCGATAAACTGCGCGGTGCGCACGTAGCGGTTGCGGTAGTGCAGGCGCGGTGTGCCGTGGGAATCGGCGCCAAAGGCCAGCCGCAGGACCATGCCGTCGCCGTCAAAAAGGTGGCCATACATCTGGCCGCCCACCCCGAGGCGGCCGGGGCCATTTCGATAGAGCACGCCGCGCAGATCCGCGGGCAGCGCTCCTTCGACGATGGGCAGCTCGCACTGCACCTCTTCATCGAGCGGCCGGTAGGCCTCTATCCACGCATTCGTGAGCTGTTCCGTCATGTTGCGCTGCTCCAGACGCTGTCCAGGTTGGCCCAGCTTGGCCGGGCGCTGTCAGGTCAGCCATCCTACAGGCTCTTTCGCCGCTGCCCCAAGGCCTTTGCGCCGCAGCCAAGCCAGCGTCGGGCTTGGCCGAAAGATCATGTTACACTTGAGCCAATGTCCAGCTCTGTGCCGCGGCCGGTAGGCCCGCGCTATGTCCTCCATTCCTCTATCGGCCAGGGTGGAATGGGCGCAGTGTTTGAGGCGACCGACCGGCTCACAGCACAGCGCGTCGCGCTCAAGCGCGTGCGTCTGGCTCACGCCGCCAAGTCGAGCTCGACCCATGTCGAAGCCCTGACTGCGACCTCGCCGGCGCTCTCCGCGCTGACCGAGCTTGCCCGGACCCGTCCCGAGGCGCTGGGCGCGACGAGCAGCGCCGAACATCTGCGCGCCGCACTGGCCCAGGAGTTTCGCATCCTGGCGGCGCTGCGCCATCCGCACATCATCAGCGTGCTCGATTTTGGCTTCGACACCGACCGCCAGCCCTTCTTCACCATGGAGCTGCTCCTCGACGCCCGCTCCCTGCGCCGCGCCGCCCGCGCCCTCGCCCAGCCCACCCGCGTCCTGCTGCTGCTGCAACTTCTCCAAGCCCTGACCTACCTGCACCGCCGCGGCATCATCCATCGCGACCCGATCCCCCCGTCGAGAAACGCGCTGCGATTTTCCGTAGCCGTCTGAGGGCTTCGGAAAATGTCCGAGCCGATGGCCTAAATTGCGCTAGGTAATCAGCTGGACGAACGGCTGCGGCCTGGGACCTTTTTCCGTTCAGTTGCCTGCCCTTCCTGTTTCTATCGATCCTCGGAGGAGCAAACGCACAACCCTGCTCCCGCTGCATACTGTATCTCTCGAAGAAAACGCCGCTGATGAGGCGGAGTCGTTAGTCCTTTTTTGAATTCCTACGAGCGCCTAACAATACCGGCGACCCTGCATCATGCAGCAAGGGCTTTTGCCTCCTGCGCCTCTTTGTGAGCTAAACAGCGCCTACGTCGAACCCCGCGGTTTATGAATCACCCCCATACCGCAGCCAGAGACTGCTCGGGGTGTCCATGAAACTGAGGGAGGATCAATGCGGAGCCGGATCGGGCAGAGCGCTGGGGCCGCGGCTAGATGAGATCCTGGAGCTTGAGGGGATTGAAGGCAATGACCATCGGGTGAGGATACTTTCCCGACCCCACCTTCTTGTCGTCTTCGTCCGTCTTCTCACCCTCATGGAAGTAGCCCGACATCTGCAGCATGAACGGCGAGTGGTTCGTATACTTAGTGATGACGTTCAGACCCTCATGAGGGCCGTTGTTCACACCGGAGATCGTCTTTCCATCGGCGTTGAGGACGACCCAGTGCCCGTTCCAGCCACCAACCCCGGACTCCGTGCAATACAGATGATAGATGTACCCCGGCTTGAGGAGTTTCAGCACGGCATCCTTCGCAGTCTTGCCATCCTTGGTCTTGATCCAATCCACGTAATCCACCCCATGGGGCATCATGATCTGCGTCTGGTCCCAGACAGCCTTGCCCTGGCCGTAGAAAGCGTTGCAGGCCGTGGGGTGGTTGACGGCGCCGTCCCTCGTGATCCACCGCGCCGACACGATTCCACTGTGCAAGAGCCAGGCGTTGACCCCGTTGTAGCAGGTCTCCGCCGGGCCCCTGGGATTGGGGTCGTCACGAGAGAACGTGAGGTGGCCGGCCAAGGTGACTTTCTCGCCGATGGGCGGCCCGTTGAAAGCGACGGCGGCCAGATCGGCTGCCGTCTTCGTCGGGTCGCGCACGAACATGGCGATGCCGGCCCGGATCTGCTTCTCGGTCTTGGCCCCCCAATGCGCCAGGCTCGTCTGCTTCCAATTCGGGGTTTCGGATAGCGCGTCGAACGGCACGGGCGCACTGTTGGGGCCCATGGTCCGCTTGGACCAGAGCTTCGAATAGTAGATCCTCTGGCAGAGGAGCAGGGCCCGCAGCGCCTGTCGCTTCTCCTTCGGAGCCTTCTGGTAGGTGGGGTCGTCGTCGTCGACGCCCTTGCGCCAGCCGAGCGACAGTTCGCCCGAAATCAACTGCTTGGTATCCTTGGGACCCGCCTGGACCGGGTGCTGGAGCACCCATTCGATATGCTCGGCGAGCGTCATACCATTGAATTTCTGAGGGAAGTACTGCTGGAGGTACCCGATCGTCTCGTCCCATCGCACTTGCCAATCCTTGCCCATATATCACTCCTATTCGTGCCGCTCATGAAGCGCTGAGCCTACGCAGCACAGGTGTTTCAAGACAACGATCCGGGAAGACGTCCGGGGTCCGGCGCACGACCTGAGCTCGGTCCATTATAGAGTACGGATAGGCCTGATCGACGGTAAAAACGGTTCTGTCGTGCGCGTACGGCGCACCCATCGCAGGACGGCGCCGGCTCTCGTATTTCAACGGGGGTACGGTGCGTCACCGTTGTAAAGACACCCCGCAGCCCCAAGCGAAAGGTCTCTCTGCAACAGCTGCTCCTGGGCGAAAACAAGCTCATGCCCAAAGGCTCGCGCGTCTCCACGCCCCTAGTCGCAGTCCACTTTCCGCTTTTTCCGTACCCTTTCCGAATCGCGATATCAGAAGCGTGTTTCTCGACGGTGATTAGCGAACTGAACAGTCCATCGCGGACCCAATAGCTCGACATCACCGACGGGAAAAATTGGGAAGGGATGCTTGAGTAACTTCGCTGTAACCTAAAGTCCCTGCCAGGGCCAGAGCGGAGCACTCATAGAGCTGCCGTAAATCCAGGAGCCGGCCGCCAGCAGACCAACGAAGCGGTCGTCGCGCTTGTCCACACTCAACGGGAGCGCAGCTCCAGGCAACTGCGCTAGCGCTTGTCGTCCACGCTGCGCGACAGCAGCGCCGCCTGTTTGGCAAAGCCGCGCCACTGGGTCCAGGGGACCTTGCTCTTGAGCTTGCGCAGCTCCAGGAAGACGCCGCTGCGCGCGCCCTTGTGCGGGCTGGCCTTGCCGATATCGAATTGGCTGGTCGCGTTCATCAATTTATCTTGATAGTTGGTGCCAGTCAGCGAATGCATCGAGTGCGCGCCGATATTCGCGATCCGGTCGCTGCCGGTGATGAGCTCTGTGAGCAGTGTTTGAATCGTCCAGTTGGTATTCGTGCTCCAAAAATCGAACCTGAAGAACCGCTCGCGCAAACCGGCGTTATCGGCATAACCGAAGGCCTTGGCCATCCTGCCGTCCGCAAGCATGTCCTTCCAGATCTCTTTTTCATCATCGCTGAGCGCCTGACAGACCTCGCCCAGATGGTTTCGCAGCATGAAGGAGGCAATGTTCTTTAGGTTCTTGAGCGGCCTGGTGGTCCTGCGCTCTCGGATGTGATAGCTCGCCAGCAGACCGAGAACGCCGCGAATCTTCTGATACTCCGGCGTGGCCACGTTCTTGCCCAGCGCCTTGTCCACGTTGCTCAGCGCCTTGGCGGTATCGGCCTGCGCCATGTTCCACCCCAGCTGATCCTCTGCCCACGTCTTGTTGCCGTCCCGGTCTTTCGGACCGCGCCGCTTCTGGTCCGCCAGCACATTCATCAGCGAAGCCAGCTTTTCCACTCGCACGCCGACGGTGGTCTGAGGATGGGCGGTGAACGTATCGTTGCGGAAGTGGGCGACCCCCAACCCATACTCGCCATAGTGCTGCGGGTCCGGGGATAGCGAACTCACTTCGCTCTCTTGCGGACCCAGGGGCGCCCCATTGGGCATGAGGCGTCGCTGGGTGTTTCGCTGCCTGATTCCTCTATTCGCCTGAAGCCGAGCGCGTTTAATAGACTGGGAATCCATTGGACGGCCCGGAGCTCTGCCATCAACACTGTAAAGTAGATATTTCGGATGCTTTGCGTTCTGTTGAATCCTTCCCATTTCACTCTCAACTTCGTCGAATACCTCGTCGAGCCGATTCATTCCGGCGTCGTTCTCTTCAACTGGATCCGTGACAACCTCTATGTCGTTGTCGTCATGCACGATCTTCCAGCCGTTTGCCTGGTAAATCGGAGTGGCAGCGTGCTGCATTCTGGGCTGGTGGCGCGGCGGTATCTCCAAGTTGGACTTCAAATCATAGACCTTGGGGTTGCTGCCGAAGCCCACGGTCTGAAACTCGAAGCCGATCATCCAGCCGCTTACCGGCGGACCGGGCTTCAGGCTGGCCAGCACGTCCGGAGATCGTCCGGCCCGCTGGGCAGTGGCTTCGTCGGCGCCCATGGCGTGCGCGAGCTCGTGCCGGGCGACCTCGATGCCCGCATCCGATCGCAGCGCTACCTTACCGTCGTGGCAGACGCCGAGCCCCGGCAGCGATGACACGATCTTTGCGGGCACCGCGTGCGGATCGAGCAGTCCCTGGCTCTCGTCCCGGATGCGATCGCCGAACGGAAAATGGCCGGCGCTGGCACCGGAGACCGCCTGCTGGGCCACGGCCGGTGAGAACGCTTGGGCGTCGAAGAACTGCGG
>Ga0075163_10006521_pt1 | contig 15475 bp, 13 predicted proteins | sample JI1023141ADNA_FD_71478 | JGI IMG/M metagenome (GOLD analysis project Ga0075163, IMG submission 71478) | Wastewater effluent complex algal communities from Wisconsin, to seasonally profile nutrient transformation and Carbon sequestration -... | ecosystem: Engineered > WWTP > Effluent > Algae... | reverse complement strand
GTTCAGTTCTGCTGCGTCGGCCAGCCGTCGCACGGCACCGGTTGCGGGATGCCGTTGGGGCCGATGATCGGGAACTGCGGGAACAGCCCGCAGAAGCCGCCCTCGATGGTCGCGGCCTCGGCGTCGGTGAGCGGTTGCAGGATCGAGCGGCGGTCGTCGGTCTTGGTCATGGTCGTCCTCACGTCAGGCGGTTGAAGCGACGCCGAGCGCACCTCGCGCGCGGCGTCACGGGGAGTCGGAGTCCAGGTCATCTGGGTACAGGCCCTCGGCGCAGGTGCTCTCGCTGCCCATGCTGTAGCGGGCGTCGATGAACGCGCGCGCGGTCGCGGCGTCGAAGCACCGCGCGGTGTAGCGCCAGTTCCAGGCGATCAGCGCCACCGCGACGCCGGGCGGGAGCTCGGCGGGCGTGACCAGCGTGCGGTGGCGAACCGGCGCGGCGCACCGCGGATCGAGCGGCAGCTCATCGGTGAGCCCGACCAGCGCCGCTCGCGTCGCCGGGTCGCCCCGGTGAAGCAGGATGACCCCGCCATGCTCGGCGTTGTGGAGCCAGAAGCCCGGCGGCACGACCTCGGCGTAGTCGCGGTCCCAGGCCGCCCAGGTCCAGTAGTGGGTGCCGGTGGCCGGCGGCGTGCTCGACCACTCGATCGGCGTCTCGATCGGCACGTGCTCGCCGAGCTCGTCGGGCACCTCCTCGACCACCGCCCCACAGGGCCCAACCGGCTGTGGCTCGGTCGCGGGTGCCTCGGTGCAGGCCGCCTCGGTGCACGCCAGGGCCAGGACGACGACCGCCGCGCGGCGGGTCACGGCGTGCGCTCCAGGATCGCGCACGCGACCTCGGTGACCGCGTCGATCGTGAGCGGCGGTGGATCGGGGGCGTCGATCACCGCCAGCATCCCGCGGGTCTGCCAGCAGCGCTCGCCGGCCCGCGTGATCACCTCGACCTCGGCCGGTCCGACGGGAAGCTCGGCGACGACGACCGGCTCGACGTCGCAGTGGACCTCGGTCACCACCGCGGGGCGGGCCGCCGCGGTCGGGGTCACGATCACGCGCGCGGCGGTGGCGCCCGCGCACGACGGCACGGCGAACCGCCACGGGATCGTGCGCCAGCCCGGCAGGTCGCCACGCTCGAAGATCAGGTCGAGGCCCGGCGCATCGGCGGCGAAGGGCCGCGCCCGCCGTCCGCGCAGCGTGCCGTCCTGGTCCCACAGTCGGGCCACGACGTCGTGGTAGCCGGGCGCCAGGCCGGCCAGCACCAGCGGCCCACCGTCGGGCTCATCGGCGGTGAAGAACCCCCAGTAGCCCTCCAGTTCGTCGCAGCCCGTCGCGGTGAGCGTGAAGGTCTCGGCCCCGCTGATGTCGAGCGTGAGGCGGTCGACGCCGGCGAGCTGACACGGGTTCCACGCCGCGAGCCCGGTGCGCAGCTCGACCTCGGGGAGCACGACGAACACCGCAACCTCCGCCGGGCTGCCACAGCCCGCGATCATCAGAGCCAGCGCGCTACAGCGAGAACCGAACGACGACATCGAGCTGCGCCTCCAGATCAGGTGTGGGTTGTCCATCGACGCGCTCGGTGAGCCCGGTGGTGCCGAGCTCGGCGCGGACGGCGATCGGCCCATGCAGCCGCCAGGTCAGCGCGGCGCACCATCCCGGCGCGAAGGCGGCGTGTTCGCGGAACGGCTGACGGTCGCCGGCGATCCGCGCCAGCCCCAGCACCTCGACCGCGGCGGTGGAGAACTGGCGCGCCATGCCGGCCACCGCGAAGGCCCGCGGCGCCCCGGCGGCGCCATCATCCGCCCGCACGCCCGCGATCGCGACCCAGCGTGGGCGCCCACCGTCAACGCCAACCCCAAGCACCGCGGTCATGGCGGCGCCGGCGGTGCCGACGACCCCGCGCACCTCGACGTGGCCGCGGCCGCGCGCGAGCGCGAGCTGGGCGACGCCGGTGGCACCGCGCACGCCCAGGCCGCCACCAAGTCCGACCGCGACCTCGGCGTGGGCCGCCGCCGCATCGGCGACGACGAGCGCGAGGACCACGAGGGCGCGGGAGCGAACGACCACGGGCCGTGGCCGCTGCAAGCGAGGTGCCGCGCGCGGATGCGCGCAGCCGCAGACCGTCGACGGCACGCAGCCAACTCGCGCACCGCGGGCTGCGCAAGCCGCGCAGCCGGCCCGGCCGGTTCGCGCATCGAGCTCGCTCGGCCGCGCGGTTGGCGGTGGACCGCCGCGTGCAAATGCACAGCGGCGATGTCGTGGACCCGCAGCGCCCTGTTCCGTCAACCCGTGTGCGTCCGCCAGACCGACCAGAGCGACTGCGGCCCCGCGTGCCTCGCGACGGTGGCCTTGCACTACGGCCGCCGGGTCAGCCGCGAGGCCCTGCGGGCCGCGGCCGGCACCGATCGCGTCGGCACCAACCTGCTCGGCCTGGTGCGCGCCGCCGAAGCGCTGGGCTTCGCACCGCGCGCGGTGCGGGCCACCTGGGACGCCCTGGCCACCGCGGCGCTGCCGGCGATCGCCCACGTCACCAACGCCCAGGGCCAGGGGCACTTCGTCGTGCTCCACCGGGTGGCGACCGACCACGTGATCGTGGCTGACCCGGCCGGCGGCGTCGAGCGGCGGACCCGCGACGCGTTCACCAAGCAGTGGAACGGCTACCTCTTGCTCTTGACGCCCAGCGCCCTGGCGTCGTCGACCCTGCCCAGCCCGCGCTCGCCGTGGCGGCGCCTGGGCGGACTGGTGACCGCGCAGCGGCGCGCCTTGACCTACGCCTACGCTTGCGCCGCGACCCTGGCGCTCCTGACGATCGCGTCGTCGCTGTTCGTCCAGCACGTGGTCGACGGCGTCGCCCGCGGCGACGACGCGCCGTTCCTCCGCGCGCTGGCGATCGGCATGGCCGTGGTGGTGCCGCTGCGCGCCGGGTTCGTCGCGCTGCGCCACTACCTGGTGGCGTGGATCGGGCGGCAGGTCGGACTCGAGCTGATGACCGGCTTCGTGCGCCACGTCCTGCGGGTGCCGCTGCGCTTCTTCGAGACCCGCAGCACCGGCGACGTGCTGTCGCGGGTCGCCGACAGCGCCAAGCTGCGCGACGCGATCGGCGGCGCGGTCCTATCGACGATCGTCGACCTGACGACGGTCGTCCTGGCCCTGGCCGCGCTCTTCGTCCACGACGTCGAGCTGGCCCTGGTGGCCGCCGCCTTCATCCCCGTGCTGGCGCTGGTGGTCGCCGCCCACTACGGGCCGACCCGACGACGGGCTCGTCGCGCCATGGAGCAGGCCGCGCTGGTGCAGACCCGCCTGGTCGAGGACGTCACCGGGATCGACACGGTCAAGGCGCTCGGCCTCGAGCGCCGCCGGGCCGATCAGGCCGACGACGCGATGACTGGGTACGCGATGGCGGCGTTCCAGCTGCAGACCGTCGGCGTGAGCCTCCAGGCGTTGATCGCGCTCATCACCGGCGCGGCGGCGGCGGCGATCTTGTGGTTCGGCAGCGGCCGGGTCCTGGCCGGCGACCTGAGCCTGGGCCAGCTCATGTTCTGCAACGCGATCCTGGCGTACCTGCTCGAGCCGCTGCAGCGCTTGGCCTCGGTCGGCCTGCAGTTCCAGGACGCGGTGGTCGCCGGCGAGCGCCTCGAGCAGGTGTTCGAGCACGCCGCCGAGGACGACGCCGGCGCGCGCCCGCCGGCCCCGCCGGTCACCGGCGGCCTCGAGCTGCGCGGCGTCGGCTTCGACTACGGCCCGCGGACGCCGGTCTTGCGCGGCATCGACCTGACGATCCCGGCCGGGCGCACCACCGCGATCGTCGGCGAGAGCGGCTCGGGCAAGAGCACGCTCCTGAAGCTGCTCCTGCGCTTCCACCAGCCGACCGCGGGTCAGATCTTGTGCGATGGCACCGACCTCCGCGACCTCGACCTGGCGTCGTGGCGCGCGCGCCTCGGCGTGGTCGCACAGGAGCCGGCGATCTTCGCCGGCACGATCCGCGACAACGTCCTGGCCGCGGCGCCCGACGCCACGCCTGAGCGCGTGGCCGCCGCGGTCCGGGCCGCCGGGCTCGACGCGGTGGTCGCCCGCCTCCCCGAGCGCTGGGACACCCAGCTCGGCGAGCGCGGGCAGAACCTGTCGGGTGGCCAGCGTCAACGCCTGGCGATCGCGCGCGCGCTGGCCCGTCAGCCCGACGTGCTCCTGCTCGATGAGGCCACCAGCCACCTCGACACCGCGACCGAGGCGCTGATCCAGGACGCGCTCGACGGGCGCGACGGCCAGACCGTGATCGTGGTGGCCCACCGGCTGTCGACGGTGCGCCGGGCCGACCAGATCGTCGTCCTGCACGACGGCCAGGTCGCCGAGCGTGGGACCCACGACGACCTCCTGGCCCGAGGTGGACGCTACGCCGCGCTATGGGCTGCGCAACACGGCAGCGAGCCGCCCCGGCGGCTGGCGGTGGGCGCGGAGGGCGCGCGATGAGCTCGCCGGGCGGCCTCGACGATCTGACCCTGCTGCGCCAGACCCTCGCCGGTCGACCAGCGCCCGTCGCACGGCTGGCTGCGGCCCTCGGCACTGCGGTGGTCGCGGCGGCGATCGTCTGGGCCGCGACCACCCGCGCCGCGCTGGTCGTGCGCGGCCCGGCCCGCGTCCGCCCGGCCGACGGCGCGATCGCCGGCGGCCTGACCGGCGGCGCCGATCCGATGGCGGCGCCCGAGCCCGGACGGATCGCCCGCTTGCTGGTGCGCGACGGCGAGCGCGTCGGCGCGGGCGCCCCGCTGTACGCCTTCGACACCGAACTTCTCGAGCTCGAGCAGGCGCGCCTGCGCGCGGCGATCGCGCTGCGCGAGACCCAGGTCGCGGCCCTCGAACGGCTGGCCATCGCGGTCGGGCACCAGGGTCAGGCGGCCAACCGCGCGCTGGCGGCCGAGCTGACCGCGACCCGCGCCGACGAGCAGGTCGCGACCCGACGCACCGACGCCGCGATCAGCGCCGCCGCGCTGGCGGTCACGGCGGCGCGGGCCGAGGCGACCCGCCTCACCGCCCTGGTCGCGCAGGGCGCGGCCCCGGCGGTCGACCTCGAGCGTGCCCGGCGTCGCGTCGAGGAGGCCGAGGTCGAGGCCACGCGAGCCGCCCTCGGCGTCGGCGGGCGCCGCAGCGCGGTGATCGCTGGGCAGCTCGAGCGCAGCAGCCACGACGCTGAGGTCGAGGCCGCGCGTCTCGCCCACCAGCGCACCGAGGCCGAGCTGGCCCTGGCCGGGGCGCGCGCCGAGCTGGCGCGGATCGACGCGGCGTGGCGCCGCCGCACCGTCCACGCCACCACCGCCGGGGTGGTCATGCTGCAGCCCGGGATCGCGGTCGGCGTCGAGGTCGTCGCCGGGCAGTCGATCGTCGCGATCGTGCCCGACCGTGGGCTCCGGGTCGACGCGGCGATCCCGGCGCGGGCGGTCGCGGCGTTGCGGGTCGGTCGCCCGGTCACGATCCGCCTCGACGCCCAGGACGAGCGGTTGCGCCGTCCGCTGACCGGCACGATCACGTACATCGCCCCCGACGCCGAGCTGGTGCGCGACGGCGATCGCACCGCGGCCCGCTATCTGGTGTCGATCGCGCTGTCCGACGATCCCCGCCTGGCTCGTCTGCGGCCGGGCATGGTCGGCGAGGTGGCGATCATCACCGGCCACCGGCGCGTGCTGGGGCTGGTGTTCGATCGCGTGCAGACGGCGGTCGATCTATGAGCCCCCGTCGCTGGGTCGTGGCGACCGCCCTGTGCGGCGTGGTCACGATCGCGCGCGCCGAGGCCACCACCGAGGAGCTCGACCGGCTGGTGGCCGCCGCCCAGGCCCACGATCCCGAGCTCGACGCGCGCCGGTGGACCACGCGCGCCACCGCCGCCGACGCCGTCGCTGGGCGCCGCGCGTTGACGCCGCGGCTGACGCTGGGCCTGACCAGCACCGTCGATCGCCCCGACGTCGCGGCCGGCGCGCTCTATCAGCTCCGCGCTAGCGATCGCGCCGCGGTCTACGCCGCGGTGACCACCCAGACGCTGACCGGCGCGCGCCTCGAGCTGCGCGCCGAGCTGCCGTTCGAACGCACGACCGCGTCCCTCGATCTCGGCGCCGGCCGACGCGCCAGCGAGACCCGCGGGCTGGCGCCGGCGACCCAGGTGCGCGTCCAGCTCCCGCTGTGGGGTGGCGCCGGCGACCTCGCCCGCCTGCCCGGCCACCGCGATCGACTCGCGACCGAGCTGGCGATCGTCGATGAGGCCGAGCGCGCCACGGCCGTGGCGGCTGCCGTGCGCGAGCGCTACTGGCAGGCGGTGGCGGCGATGGCCATCACCGCCTTGCGCGAGCAGTCCCTCGAGCTGGCGCGGACCCACCTGCGCCGCGCCGAGTTCCTGGTCGCGGCCGGCGTGCACGGCGACGATGCCGCCGCGCGCGCGGCGGTGGCTCGCGGCGAGGACGACCTCCTCCGCGCGCGGGCCGAGCAGGCCACCGCGCTGGCGGAGCTCGCGGCCCTGACCGGGCTGCCCGACGTCGCCCCGACCTTGCGCCCGCCGCCGCCGCCGCCGCCGCCGTCCCGAGAGGCGGCCTGGGCCCGGGTGCTCGCGGCCAACCCGCGGTTGCGCCGCCTCCGCCTCGACGCCGATCGGCGCGCCGTCGATCGCGCCCTCGAGGTGGCGCGCGCCCGTCCCCGGCTCGAGCTCGACGTCACCGCGCGCATCGGTGGCGACGCTCCGCACCTCGAACGCGCGGTCGCCGAGCTCACCGGCGCGACCGCCGCCCGGATCCAGGCTGAGCTGGTCTTCACCACCGACCTCGATCGCCGCGGCGAGCGAGCGACCCGGACCGCCGCGGCCGCTGCGCGCGCCGCCAGCGACGCGGCCGAGGCCGCGCTCCAGCGGGCGCTCCGGCTCGAGGTCGACGCCGCGATCGACGCGCTGACCCTGGCCGCCGCCCGCGCACCGATCCTCGCCCAGGCCGAGGCCGCGACCGCCCAGGCCCTGGCCGCGGAGGACGCGCGCTTCGACGCCGGGGTCGCGACCTCGACCGACGTCCTGGCCAAGCAGCACGAGCTCACCGAGGCGCGCTGGCGGACCTGGGTGGTCGCGATCGACGCCGCACGAGCGTCGGTCCAGCTCGCGGCCCTGACCGGCGAGCGCTGACCGCCTCGGCCTCGCGCACCGTCGACTCCCATGCCAGGCTGCCGGCTTGCGTAGCTCCCTCGCCGTCGCTCATCCCGGCCCGTCACGGCTGGCCGTCCTCGTCACCGCCACCTGCCTCGCTGCCTGCTCCGCCGGCCGACCGCCGGCCGCGCCAGCCGCGCCGTGCCCAGCCGCGCCGTCCACGCCAGCCGCGACGCCCACCGCAGTCTCGCCGGCGGCCCTCGAGGGCGCCTGGGTCGTCGACCTGCGCGGCGCGCCCGGAGACGAGCCCTACACGCAGCCGTTCGTGGTCGAGGCCGTCGACGAGACCGCGCGCACCCTGCGCGGCAGCTTCTACAACTCCGAGATCTCCTGGTCGCGCTTCAACACCGCGTGGGGCAAGCTGGTGATCACGTTCATCACCAGCGACGGCCAGGGCGAGTACGTGCACACCGCGACCCTCGAGGGCGACACGCTGGTCGGCAGCAGCACCGCGCAGCACCGAAGCCTGCTGGTGCCCTGGACGGCGACCCGCGCGCCCTGACCCGGCGGCCCCCACGGTCGGCCGAGTGTGCGTACACTACCGGCGTGCGCTGGCTGGCCAACGTCGCTCACGTCGCGTGGGTCGGCCTCGTCGTGTTCGTGGTCGTCCTCGGCTACGGGCTGGCGCGCCTCGGCCTGCTCCTCGGCCTGGCGTGGAGCGGCGCGCGGCGTCGACGGGCGGTGGCGCGCCTGAACGGCTGGACCCTGCGCAAGCTGATGGAGTTCCTCGGCGCGTCGTTCATCAAGATGGGCCAGGTGATGAGCACGCGGCCCGATCTGTTCGCGCCCGAGACCATCGCCCAGCTCAAGCGGCTGCAGGATCGGCTGCCGGCCTTCAGCTTCGCCCAGGTCGAGAAGATCATCGCCGCTGACACCGGTCGGCCGCTGACCGAGACCTACGCCGAGTTCGACCCGACGCCGGTGGCCGCGGCCTCGGTGGCCCAGGTCCATCGCGCCCGCCTGCGCGACGGCCGCGAGGTCGCGGTCAAGGTGCTGCGTCCCAACGTCCGCCGCCAGGTCGAGCGCGACGCGGTGCTCTTGATCTTCGGCGCCCGCGTGATCGCGCTCCACCCGCGCCTGCGCCGCAGCGATCCGGTCGGCCACACCCGCCACTTCGTCGAGGCCATCCACGATCAGACCGATCTGCGGATCGAGGCCGCGAACTACCGCCGCTTCCACGACAACTTCGCGACCTGGACCACGGTCAAGTTCCCCGAGGTGCTGGCGCCGTCGACCGAGCGCGTGTTGACCATGGAGTTCATCCGCGGGGTCAAGATCGACGCCCTGCCCGACGACGCCAAGCGGCCGATGTCGTCGGTGGTTCGCAAGGCGATGTTCCAGATGTGCTTCGACGACGGCTTCCTCCACGCCGATCTCCACCCCGGCAACATGCTGGTCGACGAGGCCGGCCGGCTGGTCTTGTTCGACGTCGGTCTGGCCAAGCACCTGCACGAGGACGTGCTCCTGCAGTTCATCGACATGGGCAAGTGCCTGACAATGGGCACGCCGCACGATCTGGTCGCGCACCTCAAGCGATTCCACACCTACCTCGGCGAGATCGACTGGCCGGCGGTCGAGCGCGACGTCGCGGTCTTCGCCCAGCGGTTCCGCGGCCAGAAGGCCTCGGAGCTCGACTACGGGCGGCTGTTCAACGAGATGTTCGCGATCGGCCGCCGCTACCACGTCCGTCCCGTGACCGACATGACCTTGGTGCTGGTCGCGCTGGTGACGGCCCAGGGCATCGGCAAGATGCTCGACCCCACGGTCGATGTCTTCGCCCACGTCGCCCAGCACCTCGTGCCGGTGCTGCAGAAGCGCAACGAGCGGGTCCCCGACACCGACGTGGCCCGGGCCGCCGCCGCGCCGCGGTGATAGCCTCGACGGGATGCAACCCGCGCCGCCGCCCGGCCCGCCCCCACCTGGCCACCCCGGCTACCCGCCCGGTCCGCCCCCGCCGGGCTATCCCGGGTACCCGCCACCTGGCTATGGGCCCCCCGGCTACGGCTACCCGCCCCCCGGCGGCAAGAAGCCGTCGCTGACCTGGCTGTGGATCACCCTCGGCGTCCTCGGCGCGCTCATGATCGCGGTGGTGATCTGGCTCCTGACCACCGCGACCGACAAGGTCCGCGAGTACCAGACCCGATCCAAGCGCATCGAGGCCGAGCTGTTTTTGCATCAGCTCGGCAAACACATCCGGGTCCACTACATCGAGTACGCCGCGCTGCCACCGCTGGCCGCGCCGATCACACCGGCCGCGTCGTGCTGCACGACCGACCTGCGGCGGTGCCAGTCCGACCCCACCTCCTGGCGCACCGAGGCCTGGCGCACCCTCGACTTCCAGCCGCCTGAGGACACCCACTTCTTCCGCTACGCCTACACCCCGAGCGCCGACGGCCAGTCCTTCACCGCCACCGCGACCGGCGACCTCGACTGCGACGGTGCGGAGGTCGTGTTCACGCTGCGCGGCCGGATCGAGGCCGGGGATCTGGTGCTCGACCCGATCGAGCGCCCGCGCAGCCCCGACTGAGCCGAACGCCGTCGACGTGCCCGACCGTCGGCGCGACGATCGGCTTGACGCCCCTCGGGCCCACCGGTAAGCCCGAGGCCATGCCGAACCTCCGCTGGGCGCCGCTGGCGCTCGTCCTCCTCGCGGCGCCTGCCGCCGCCGCGCCCAAGGGCCTCACCATCGACGACATGCTGGCGATGCAGCGGGTCGGTGAGCCGGCGGTGTCGCCCGACGGCAAGTGGGTCGCCTACTCGCTGCGCACCACCGACCTCGACGCCAACAAGGGGCGCCTCGACCTGTGGCTAGCCGCGGTCGACGGCTCGGGGGCCCGGCGCTTGACCTCCGACCCCGCCAACGACTCCAGCCCGGCCTGGTCGCCCGACGGCGCCTACGTCTACTTCTCGTCGACCCGCGGCGGGTCGTCCCAGGTGTGGCGGATCGCGGTGGCCGGCGGCGAGGCCGAGCAGGTGACCAAGGTGCCCCTCGACGTCGGCGGCTTCCGGCTGTTCCCCGACGGCAAGCGCCTGCTCCTGGCGATCGACGTCTGGCCCGACACCCGCACCCTCGCGGCGTCGGTGGCCAAGGACGCCGAGATGGCCAAGATCAAGACCTCGGCCCTGGTCTACGACGGCCTCCTGTTCCGCCACTGGGACACCTGGGAGGACGGTCGGTTCTCGCACCTGTTCGCGTGGTCGCCCGACGCGCCGACCGAGGCCCGCGATCTCACGCCCGGCCTCACCACCGACACCCCGACCCACCCGTTCGGGGGCATGGACGACACCGCGATCTCGCCCGACGGCAAGACCGTCGCGTACGTCGCCCGGGTCGGCGGCAAGGCCATCGCCTGGACCACCAACACCGACGTCTTCCTGGTCAAGGCCGACGGCACCGGCAAGCCGACCGCGCTGACCGGCGCCAACCTGGCCTACGACTTCGCGCCGACCTATTCGCCCGACGGCAAGTCGCTGGCGGTCCTGGCCATGGCCCGCCCCGGTTATGAGGCCGATCGCCAGCGCATCGTCATCTACGACGTCGCCACCGGCAAGCCGCGCACCGTGACCGAGGCTTGGGATCGCTCGCCGGGGTCGCTCGCCTGGAGCGCCGACGGCAAGACCCTCTACACCTCGGCCGACAACCTCGGCCAGCACTCGCTGTTCGCGGTCGACGCCGCCACCGGCAAGGTCACGACCCTGGTCGAGAAGGGCTACAACGCCGGGCCCCAGGTGGCCCGCGGCGAGCTGGTGTTCGCGCGCGACACCCTGCGCCAGCCGGCCGAGCTGTTCGCGATCCCCGCGACCGGCGGCGCGCCGCGCCAGCTCACGCGCCACAACGACGCCCGGGTCGCCAAGATCGCCTGGGGCGACTACGAGCAGTTCACCTTCAAGGGCGCCAAGGGCGACACCGTCTACGCCTACCTGGTCAAGCCGGCCAACTGGGACGGCAAGAAGAAGGTGCCGGTGGTCGCGCTCATCCACGGCGGGCCCCAGGGCAGCTTCGGCGATCACTTCCACTACCGGTGGAACCCGCAGGTGTTCGCCGGCCGTGGCTACGCCGCGGTGGTGATCGACTTCCACGGCTCGACCGGCTACGGCCAGGCCTTCACCGACGCCATCAACGGCGACTGGGGCGGCGCGCCCTACGACGACATCATGGCCGGCCTCGATCACGCGCTCAAGACCTGGTCGTTCCTCGACGGCAAGCGCCTGACCGCGGCCGGGGCGTCCTACGGCGGCTACATGATCAACTGGATCAACGGCAAGACCGATCGCTTCAAGGCCCTGGTGTGCCACGACGGCAACCTCGACGAGCAGCTCGCCTACTACGACACCGAGGAGCTGTGGTTCCCGGAGTGGGAGCACGGCGGCACGCCCCACGACAACCCGGCCGGCTACGCCAAGCACAACCCGATCGATCTGGTCGCCAACTGGAAGACCCCGACCCTGGTGATCCACGGCGGCAAGGACTACCGCGTGGTCGACACCCAGGGCATGTCGACCTTCACCGCGCTCCAGCGCAAGGGCATCCCGTCGCGCCTGGTCTACTTCCCCGACGAGAACCACTGGGTGCTCAAGCCGCAGAACTCGAAGAAGTGGCACGACGAGGTCTTGGGCTGGCTCGATCGCTACACCGCCGGCGTGAAGTAGCGCGGCGGCGCGGCGCGTGTAACGGCGGCGGCCGGCGGCGGTCTATCGGGGCAACAAGGAGCCGCCGATGCCCGCACCGTCGTTGACCCGCCCCCTGACCCTGGCCCTGGCCGCCCTCGCCGCCGCCGCCGGGTGCGCCGACAGCCCGCCGCCGGACGACAACGAGGGGCGCCTGGCCGCCCCCGGCCCCGACGACGTCGAGGCCCCGACCACCACCGCGGCGGCCCTCGACGAGGCCGCCGGCCCGTGCCCGGCCAACGTCTGCCAGAGCAAGGTGATGGTGATCGGCTGCGACGAGCGCCAGCTCATCCCGGCCGGCACCAACGCCACCACCACCTCGCCGTGGCGCCACGTCGGCTGGCTGTCGATGGGCTGCACCGGCACGCTGATCGGCCCCAAGCACGTGCTGACCGCGGCCCACTGCGTCGAAGGCGCCGACCCCGGCGAGTCGATCTACTTCCGCCTGGCCCAGACCGATCGCGGCGTGTGTCCGATGGGCACGCGCTACGTCAAGCGGGTGTTCCGCCCGGCGGCCTGGGACGGCAACGACAACCAGGCCGAGGCCGCCCTCGACTACGCCGTCCTCGAGCTCAACTCGAGCTTCACCGGCGCGGTGCCGATGGACTTCGCCTACGTCACCTGGGCCGACACCGAGGTCCGGCGCTCGTACTCGATCGGCTACCCGTCGACCACGGCCGCGTACCAAGACGATCGGCCGGTGTCGACCGGCACCGGCGACTTCGGGCCGAGCCCGTCGCGCTGGCTCGACGGCGGCGCCAAGGGCACGCTCGAGGTCGACAACGACGCCGAGGGCGGCCAGAGCGGCGCGCCGATCTACGTCTTCATCGACGGCGTGCGCACCGTGGTCGGCGTGCTGCTCGGCAGCCCGATCGCCTCCTGCCAAGCTGGCCACCTGTGGGCCTCGCGCCTGACGCCGGGCGCGATCGATCACATCGAGGCGGCGATGACGCCCAACACGATCGACCTGTTCTGGGAGGTCGTGAACCTCACCGTCGAGCCGGCTCGGAACGGCTGCTGACGACGGCGACGCCGGCGGTCACGCCTCGTCGGCGACGATCGGCAGGTGCAGCTTGCCGCCGCGGGCCACCGGCAGCGCAGCGGCGTGGGCCGGGCGCGGCGCGGTCGGCGCGGTCGGGCGGATGTCGTCGGCGCGCTCGGCCCAGGCCCGGGCCACGTCGCGATCGAGCAGGTGGCTCGGCCGCACGTTCTTGAGCGCGTTGGCCATGATCGACCGGACGTGAGGATGATCGCGCTCGAGGTCGGCCAGGAGCTTGGTCATGGCGTCGCGCTTGAGCCCGTCCTGGGAGCCGCACAGGTTGCACGGGATGATCGGGAAGGCCAGCTCGCCGGCCAGCTCGGCGATGTCGCGCTCGCCGCACTCGATCAGCGGCCGGATCACGTCGAAGCGATCGTCGTCGGTGCGATAGCCCGCCGGCATCGCCTGGAGCTTGCCGCTGTAGAACAGGTTCAGCAGGAAGGTCTCGAGGGAGTCGTCGCGGTGGTGGCCGAGCGCGATCTTGGTGCAGCCCAGGCGCTCGGCGGCGGTGTAGAGGATGCCGCGGCGCAGGCGCGAGCACAGCGAGCAGTAGGTCTGGCTGGCGTCGAGGCGATCGGTCACCACCGAGTAGGTGTCCTCGCGCAGGATCTCGAAGGGCTGGCCCGAGGCCTCGAGGTAGGCGCGCAGCCCGGCGCCGTCGTAGCCGGGCTGGACCTGATCGAGGTGGACCGCGATCAGCTCGACGCGGAACGGCAGCCGCGGCACCAGCCGGGTCAGCAGGTGAAACAGCGTGTAGCTGTCCTTGCCGCCCGACATCGCCACCATGACCCGATCGCCGGGCGCCAGGAGCTGGTAGCGCTCGCAGGTCTCCTTGACCTGGCGGTACAGGAGCTTCTCGAGGCGGCGCATCTCGGACATTGCGGGCATCCTACGGAGCCGACGCCGCCCGGCAAGCGAAAAGGGCCATGATCCCCGAGCCGCGGCGCGCACCGGCCCCCCCGCCCAGCGCTGCGTCCGCTCAATGCGGGCGAGGATCGCGCGGCGCATCGCCGAGCGCGCGGAGCTCGTCGGCGAGGCGCCCGACGGCCAGGCTGAAGTCGCCAGTGCGCGCGCTGCCGGCGGCGATCCGCGCGTGCAACAGCTCGAGCCGATCGCGCTCGTAGGTCGCGCGCTCGCGCGCGGTCGCCTCGAGCGCGGTGAGTCGCTCGAGCAGGGCGACGCTCGCCGCGGCCACCGCGTCGCGGGTCAGCGCCGCGACCGCCGGATCCGCGATCCGCGTCAAGGCCGCCTGCGACTCGCCGTGCTCGGCGGCCCACCGGCGCAGCGCCAGATCGTGGGCGGTGGCCGCGGTCCGCTGGACCTCCGCGCGGAGCGCCCGCGACTCCAGCACCGCGGGACGGGCCAGCGGATCGACCTCGGCGAGCCCGCGACGGAGTTCGTCGACCACCAGGGCCACCAGGCGATCCGGGTTGGGGTGACCGCGGTAGTTGCGCAGCTCCCACGGCAAGATCTGCTCGCGGAGCAGGGTCAGGCCTGCGGCGCGCGCGTCCTCCGGCAGGCCAGCGGCCAGCTCACGGGCGACGGTATCGATGGGAGGCGATGCGTTGGCGGTCATGGCGTCCTCGGCGACGGGGGCCGGCGATGGCGGTCGTGGCCGCTGGCCAGAGCGCGGCTCGTCACCGCACCCGACGACGACGACCAGCGCAATCCAGCTAGAACAACGCATTGGCGGCGGCGTAGTCGGGCGGGTTCTGGTTCAGGTAGCCCTTCCACTTGTCGAAGGTGCCGGCGCCCTTGGCGGCATCGACCGCACTCTTGAGCGCGTTGATGTCTCCGGAGAAGTAGGCCTTGGCGGCCGCGTCGACCGAGGTCGCAGCGATCACTCGCTTGGCAGCATCCCAGCGATCGGCCAGGGCCGGGTTGGTGCCGGCGGCCGGCACCTTCTGCTCGGTGATGAGCGCCTGAGCAAAGTACTCGGTGAAGCCCTCGCTGATCTCGAAGCCGAGGGCCTTGAAGGCGTCGCTCTGGTAGAAGTGGATCGACTCGTGGATCGCGGTGCGCGGCTCGCCGGCGTTCTCGTCGATGTGCATGCCACCGTCGTCGGCGGTGAACGCGCGCGGCACCCACGCGCGAGCCTCCGCCTCGGTGAACACCGCACCAGTCGCGGGGTTCTGCTTGGTCACCGCGTACTTCACCCAGGCCTCCACGAAGTCGGCCGAGCTGTAGAAGAACACCCTCCCGTCAGCCTTGACCCCGGCGTCGCGCTTGCTCTTGATGTACGGGCCGAGCAGCGCGCTCTTCGCGAGCAGCGCATCGACCTCGGCCCCGGCCAGGTGCTTGACGGTGCCGGCCGGTTGGGCGTGGGCGCCGGCGAACTGCGCCGACGCCTTGGCGCCTTGCCCCTTGGAGCACCGCTGCAGGGTCAACCCGGTCCGCCAGCCGGTCATCGATCGAGCGACGCCGTCCTTGCCGGCGTGTAGTTGCTCGACCGCCGCGACCGCCGCGACGTCCGCCTGGTCTTCCGCCGCGGCGCTCTCGCCGCCGATCGGCTGCCGGCGCGCGACGGGGTCCGACGCTGCGACCGCCTGCTGATCGACGTGCGCGAGCTCGTGCGCGAGGAGGGCATCGCCGAGCACCGTGCCCGCGGG
>Ga0075163_10006520_pt1 | contig 15475 bp, 17 predicted proteins | sample JI1023141ADNA_FD_71478 | JGI IMG/M metagenome (GOLD analysis project Ga0075163, IMG submission 71478) | Wastewater effluent complex algal communities from Wisconsin, to seasonally profile nutrient transformation and Carbon sequestration -... | ecosystem: Engineered > WWTP > Effluent > Algae... | reverse complement strand
GGGCTGGAGCTGGTCTTCCGACGGCTCACCATGGATGTCGCACACGATCGGAAGCGGCCGTACATCGAGTCGGTCCTCTCCCGCGAGTTCACCTTCCTCCTGAACAACTTCGCGCTGCTCGGGTTCATGGTGTTCGTGCTGGTGGCGACCACCTTCCCGATGCTCTCGGAAGCGCTCTGGAACGAGAAGGTGACAGTGGGGCCGCCCTACTACAACGCCTGGGTGCAGCCCATCGGGCTCGTCATCTACATGCTCATGGGCATCGGCACCCTCTTCGGCTGGAAGAAGACCAGCGACGCCGCGCTGAAGAAGGCCTTCGTGGCGCCGGTGGCAGCCATGGTGGTAGCCGTGGTGCTCCACTTCGCGGTGGGCAAGCAGCTGGGCTTCCCGGCCATCGTGTGGGGCGACGCCATCTACTCGGGCGGTCTCGGCAGCGGCCTGCGCGGCTTCAACGCGGCGACGCCGGTGCTCGGCGTGGCGGTGGGCGTGTTCAACCTCGCGGTCATCGCCCAGGAGTTCGTGTTCCTGTTCCGCGCCCGCAAGAACAGCGGCGCCGACAAGACGCCGATGATTCTCTACTACATGGGGCTCCTCCCGGGCTTCGTGTACACGCTGCTCACCCTGCCCGCGGCCTCGCGCCGTCGCTACGGCGGTTACATCGTCCACCTCGGCCTGGTGGTCATGCTCCTGGGCTTCACCGGCCAGTCGTGGAACGTCAGCCGCGAGACCGCGCTCTCGCCGGGGCAGACCTACGAGGTCGAGAACTACGCCATCACCTACGTGGGCCCGCGCATGGAGGTCGACACCTCGAAGCGCATGGTGTTCGCCGACGTGAAGGTGAAGAAGAACGGCAAGGACCTGGGCGAGGCCTCGCCGGCGAAGTTCATCTACAAGAAGATGATGGAGAACCCCACCACCGAGGTGGCGATGCTCCACACGGTGCGCGACGACTTGTACCTGGTGGTGGGCAACATCAACCCGCAGACCAAGCTCGCCACGTTCCAGATACACATCAACCCACTGGTCATGTGGATCTGGCTCGGGTGCCTGATACTCATCGCCGGCTCGTTCGTGGCCATGTGGCCAGAGCTGCAGCCAGAAGAATCCAGAGCCTGGCGCTTCGCCCGAGGCACCGCAGCTTCGGTGGGCGCCGCGTCCATCGGCATTCTCATCGCGCTCATGCCCACCCAGGCATTCGCGTTTCAAACGTCGTCGCTCCACTCGGGAACGGTGAAGATAGAAAACGATCAGGAGCGTGACATCTTCCAGTCGCTCCGCTGCATGTGCGGCACCTGCGCCCGCGACGCGCTCTCCACCTGCGCCTGCGGCACCGCAGAGGAGATGCGCGAGATCATCCGGGGCAAGATCGCGCGCGGTCTCACCAAGGAGCAGATTCTCAAGGAGTACGCCGAGGAGCACGGCACCGAGTCGCTCAGCGTGCCCCCCAACAGCGGCGCCATGCGATCCATCTACGCGGTGCCGCTGGTGGGCATCGCCATGGCGGGCGTGGGCCTGGTGCTCATGATTCGCCGCTGGCGCAAGCCGCCGGGTGGTCCGCCGGATGCGCCGCCGGGCGCCGGTGGCGATCCGGAAAAGAGCAAAGACGCCTACGACAAGCGCCTCGACGACGAACTTCGAGATCTCGACGGATGACCACCGAACCCCAAAAGAAGAAGAAGAAGCGACCGGTCTCCACCGAGATCGAAGGCGAAACGGCGGCCACCCGCGAGCACGAAGAGGTGGCCAAGGAGCTGCGCGAGGAGAAGAAGCAGCAGACGGCGGCGGAGGCTGCAGCGTCCGGTTCGAATCCGCTCGCGCGCTTCGCGCCCATCGGGTTCGCCGCCATCGGCGCCGTGATGCTCGTCATCTTCGGACGCTCGTTCCTCGACGCCAGCATCGGTGTGCTGGCCGCGGTGGCGGTGGTCATGCTGCTGGCCATCTTCGCCTTGTGGAACAGCATCCGCATGCTCACCGGCGAGATGCCGGTGCCGGAAGAGCTGGCTGCGGCGGAGCTTCGCGGCACCGTGCCGCGCGCCGAGAAGAAGCGCAGCATCCTGCGCGCGCTCAAGGATCTCGAGAACGAGCACGCGCTCGGCAAGATCGACGACGAGGACTTCAAGGTCGTCGCCGGCCGCTACCGCGAGGAGGCGAAGAACCTCTTGCGCGAGCTCGACACCGAGGTGGCGGTGTACCTGCCCAAGGCCGAGGCGCTCATCCAGAAGCACCTGAAGCAGAAGGGGCTCACCCAGGACCCGAGCCCCTACCGCGAAGCGAGCCGGGCCGCATCGGCCGAGGCGCCGGCAGCCACCGAGAGCGGCACCGACGTCGAGAAGGCCGCCGAGGCCGAGGACGGGACGAGCCCCGCGCCCATCGAAACCGTGGGCGACGCCGTCAAGGCGATATTCGGCGACGACTTCGGCACCGAGAAGCACGGCCGCGTCGTCTGCGAGAAGTGCCAGACCCCCAACGATACCGACGCCAAGTTCTGCAAGAGCTGCGGCCAGACGATGAAGAAGGAAGAAGAGACCGATGCGACCTGAACTGCGTACCGGCCTCGCGCTGGGAATGCTCCTCCTCACGAGCATCGCACAGGCACAACCCGCGGCGACTGCAGCGCCCACCGCGAAACCCACAGCCTCCGCCACGGCGCGACCTGCCGCGAGCCAGGCCGCAACCGCGGCGCCTTCGGCCAAGGCCACCGGCGCGCTTCCTCCGGGGCACCCGACGACGGGCGCCGAACCGGGCGACGACGAGCCGCAAGCCAATCCCCATTCTGACCCCCATGCGCAGGCGGGCCGCGGTGGCAGCGCCGACGGCGCACCTCCGCCCCCTCCGGAAGACGTGGAGGAGCCGGATCTCTCACTCCCTCCCGGCACCATCACCGTGCGCATCGTCGACGGTGACAACAAGCCGCTCCCGCAGACCGAGGTCACCCTCGGCATCCTCGAAAACTCGGTGGCCAAGGGCGAGAACCGCAAGCGCATCACCAAGACCACCGACGATCGCGGTTTCTTCCGCTTCGATGGCCTCGCCACCGGCACCGGCATCGCGTACCGCGTGACCGTGGTGAAGGATCTCGCGACCTTCGCGCTCATGCCGTTTCAGCTGCCCGACAAGGGCGGTATGCGCACCGAGCTGCACGTGTACCCGGTCACCCGCGACATCGAGAAGGCCGTCATCGTCATGCAGTCGGCGGTGTTCTTCGACTTGAAGGACGACCGCGTGCAGGCCGAGCAGGCCTTCATGATCTACAACTTCGGTCGCACCGCCTGGGTGCCCGACGAGCTCGTCGTTCCCCTTCCGGAAGCCGCCATGGCCGTCACCAGCCAGCAAGGTATGAGCGACGTGGGTATCGACCCCATCGAGAAGCGCGGCGTGCGCATTCGCGGCACCTTCGGCCCCGGCCGCCACGAGATCCAGTTCCGCTGGCAGCTGCCGTACAGCGGCGAAGACACGCTCAACATCGAGGTGGGCATGCCGCCGCACATGGCGAGCGCGCGGGTCATCGCCACCGCCGCCACCTCGATGCGTCTGGAAGTGGCGGGCTTCCCCGCCTCGGTGACGCAGCCCGATGGGCAGGGTCAGCGGGTCCTGATCTCGGAAAAGCAGATGGCGCGCGAAGAGCCGCCGCTCAAGAACGTGAAGATCACCCTCGCCGGCATTCCGCAGACGGGTCTGCCCAAGACCCTCATGTGGGCCGCCAGCGGCGGCACGTTCCTCCTGCTCGCCTTCGCCATCACGATGGGCGTTCAGGCCGGCAGCCGTCGCAAGAAGAGCGCCGAGCTGAAGTCGTACCGCGACGTGCTCCTCGCCGACATCGAGGAGCTGGAGCGCGCCCGATTGGCCGGCGACATCGGTCCCAAGACCTACGAGCGAGCCCGGCGCGAGCTCACCAGCGAGCTGGCGCGGACCTTCGCCGGCAGCGGCGACAAGAAGGCCGCTGCGCCGGCAACCGCCACCGCGTAGGCGCGATTACCTCGGGTGCGTCCATGTGCTCCATGGCGCAGCGTGTGCGGCCGTATTTACGACTGCGCACGAAAGTGCTTTCCATCCTCGCGCGTCATAGGCATTTTCGAAGTCGAACTTCGGAGGACGACCGGATGGCCGACGACGCGACGATTATCGCCGAGCACGCGGCGCGGGTGACCGAGCAGGCCGCCAAGCTGACGCGGCAGGCGGCGCTGGTGGGCGAACAGGCAGCCGCCATCGAGGGCCTCAAGGCGCGCCTCGATGCGCTCCTCGCGCGCTCGTCGTGGGCGCGCTCCACGCCAACTGCGGCGCCGGCCTGGCGAAGGTGGGAAAGGCACGGTCGCCCGTCCCAGCCCTCACCGTCGCTCCGGAGGCGCGAGCCTCCGCAGAGTCCGTTCGCGCGCTAGCGGGAAGCTCGCACTTCTTTCATGTGCGCCACCAGCTGGTCGACTGCGGCGCCCCACCCCTCCGCAAATCCCATGTCGGCGTGCTGCGTGCGAGAGGCCTCGTCGTGATGGAGCACGGTGGCGGTGTACTTGGTGCCGGCGCCGCTGGGCTCGATCTCGATCATCGCGGTGAACGAGAACGGGCAGTTGGGCGAAGGCGGCCCTGCCGGGCGGAAGTCCGTGACCAGCGCGTTGGTCCACACCAGCTTCCGGTTGGGAACGATCTCGAGGAAGCAACCGAAGTTGGGAAACTTCTGCCCCTCCGGCGACTGCATCACGGTGTTGAACACGCCGCCGGGCCGCAGATCGAGCTCGCACTCCACGGTGCTCCAGGGGTGCGGCGTGAACCACTTCATCAGGTGCGCGGGCACCGTCCAGGCCATCCAGACGAGCTCCGGCGCCACGTCGACGTTTCGTTCCAGCACCAGATCGAGCTTCGGATTGGTCTTCATTTCTTCTCCTTCGTTTCGTGTTCGGTCGCGAGCTCGACGAGGTAGGCGTCGAGTTGGTCCAAGCGGCGGTCCCAGACGGCGCGTTGGCCGGCGAGCCAGCCTTCGGCGGCGTTCAGTGGGCGCGGCGTGAGCTTGTAGGTTCGCACGCGCCCCTCCTTCTTCGAGCGGACGAGACCGCACGACTCGAGCACGCCGAGGTGCTGGAGGAACGAGGGCAGCGCCATCTCGAACGGCGCCGCCAGCTCGCTCACGGCCGAAGGGCCGCGGCTCAAGCGCGCCAGGACTGCCCGACGCGTCGGGTCCGCGAGCGCCTGAAAGACGCGATCGAGGTTCGGCGATTGGCTAGGCATGGGCCTAACTATAGGCACACGAATAGATAGGTCAATGCCTATCTATTCGCGCATGGGGTGTATGACCCGAATGTCGCGCCGCCGGACTCGGGATACGCGATGTGGATGGCTTTGTCGGGAGGCATGGACGTTGCTACCCAGTCCGCATGCACCGCATCCTCGCCGGCGTCCTCCCGCTGCTTCTGGTTCCGCCCGCCACCGTTGCGTGCGGCACTCCGTGCGATGCCATGTACCAAACGGTGCCCATCACCATCGCGAGGGACATGGCGGTGCCCATGTCCGAGGTGGGCGACCTCACCATCGAAGCGTGCTCTGGCTTCGACCCCAAGAGTCGCTGCGCGAACGCGCGGGTGGTGGCGGGAGAGCTCCGCACCATCGGCCCCGGCGGCCTTCCGGTGCCGGGGACCGACGCGCAGCAGCTGCTCTTCGGAAAGGTCGTCGCGCTGCCGGGCGGTGGGTCGCGCATCGAGGCGACCATGTACGTCAACGAAACCAGCAACCCGGTGGTCTTGCAGGTGAAGAACCCGAAGGGCGCCATCGTTGCCAGCGCGCTTGGTTACCTCGATTGGTCGAGCGACGCCTGCCATCCGACGCCCTCGAGCAGCTCGCTCTGAGCGAACGGGTCAGTGCGCCGCGCCGCGAATGCGCGCCCCCACCAGAGCCATCAGAGCAAACGCAGGCACCAACGCGAAGAGCACCAGCGCGCGGTCGCTGCCCACCCACACGCCGTGCGCCGCGACGGCGAGGTACCCTGCGAAGCTGATGCCGTGTAGTCCGCGCCAGAGTCGCGGACCCAGATGCCGGCGCAGGTAGTGGCTCGCCACGAGAATGCCCATTCCAAAGAAGGCCAGCTGCCCCAGCCCTACGGCCAAGGGGTGCACCGGCGCGCTGAACGGAAGGATCACCTGCAGCGGCGTGAAAGGAGTGTGGCGATCGCCGAGCAGAAGCAGGCCGTGCAGCGCCGCGAGACCGAGACCCACCAGGCTCGCCTCCTGATGAAATGCGAATGCTGCGGGTGCGCCTGGCCAGGATTTCGCGAGCCGCGTGGAGAGCAGGAGGCCGAGCGTCATCGACAAGGTGACGAGCCCGAAGGCGACGAGACCTGTCGCGCGAACGAGAAACCACCACACCTTGGGCTGCGGCGCGAATATCGAAGCGGAGAGCGCGGGTACCAACCAGGGAAGTACGATGAGCGCAGCGGCGGCGCCGACAGCTACCGCGGCACCGGTGAGCGCGATCGTGCGCGGTGCGTCGAGGCCTTCGTTCGAACGTTCGCGTGCATGTTGCATATTCATTCTCGCCACAAGTGGCGCTCCATTCGCGGACTGCGAAGTACGGTTCCGTCGGCCTTCACCAGCAGCGTCGCCAACGCGGGTTGCGCTTCGACCCATCGCCATCCCGCGTCGCTCCCGAGGACGAGCACGCATTTGGCGGCAATCTCCGCCGCCAGGGCCGAAGGTCCGATCACGGTCGCCGCCAGCACGTCGGTATCGGCAGGACGGCCCGTGCGCGGGTCGATGATGTGGTGCGCCGACCCCCCGCCCCTCGTCCACCGCCGGAAGTCTCGGCCCGAAGTGGCGATGCCGCCGGCAGACAAGAGCGCCAGTGCCAGAGGCTCCGCCGCTTTCGCGCTTCCGATGGGCCCCGGATCGCCGATGGCGATGGGCCAAGGCTCGCGGGGCAGAGGCCCGGCCATCGCGATGTCGCCCCCGACGTCCACGAGCGAAGCGCCGAAGCGGCCCAGCGCCCTCGCCGCGTGATCCGCGCACCAGCCTTTCGCCACCCCGCCCAGGTCGAGACGAACACCGGGCCCAAGATGGATGGAGCGCGCGCCGGGTGTCCGCCGCACTGCCTCCGCGGCGGGCGGGCAGGCAATGGCTAGCGCGGGCTCCATGTCCGTCGCGTTGACGCGCTCGAAGGAGCGGTCGTAGCCCGCGGCTTCGAGGGCCGGAAGCACCGTCGGGGTCACGATGCCGCCAGTGCTCTCGGCCCCGGCCAGCGCAGCGTCGACGACGCTCCACAAGACGTCGTCGGCGAACGCGAGCTCTCCGGTCGCGTTGAGCCGCGAGAGAGCACTATCGCAACGAAAACGAGAGAGGCATTGCTCCCGCGCTTCGAACCATGCGGGGAGCGCGGCAATTGCCCTCCGCGCGGAATCGGAAGACGAATCGACGAGCGCTCGGGCGCGAGAGCCCATAGCGCGAAATTCGACGGTGAGCATGGTCATCGGGACGAACGCGTGACGGCCACCGGGATCGGCCGGCGCGCGTTGCGAGCACGGGGCGACGGAGTGAGCGCGGTCACCATGGGGGGCAGCGCGTCGATCCTGGCGTCGCCCGAGGCAATCGGCGCAAGGCCGGGCCAGGCGCGCGACGGCGCGGCGCTCACGCCATGGCTCTCCACGGCGAACGCGCACCAGCCGGCGAGGGTTGCTCCGAAGGCCCCGAATGCGAGGGCAAGTCGGGCCCAACGGCCAAGGCTTCGTGGATCAGCCATCGTCGTTCTCCCGCTCGACGTGCCCGTGGCGGCGCTGCGAGCGGCGATGGTCGCGCTCGTGATCGTCGTGCTCGCCCCGCTCTCGAGGGTTGTCGGGGTCGAGGGGAGCGGGCTCGACCACCGGTGCGTCGGGTGCCGGAGCGGCAGCGGGTTGGGCTCCGAGGCGCGCGTTGGCCTCGACGAGGAGACGCTGATACTCCGCCTCCCGGGCGCGAACCAACTCGAGCGGAACCGCTTCTCCCACATCCGCCGAGGGCGAGGGAGCACGATACGTGGCTGCAGCGCCGACCAGGACGAGAGCGAACGCGCTCACCGCGGCGGCGAGAACGAGAACGACAGGGCGGGACATGATGACCTCCGATGGCTCCCACGATGCGGTGCCGTCCCCGCCAAAGCCATCGAACGAATGACGGATGCCCCGGAACCATTGCGGAATCGGCGCGTCCGCGGGAGCGCCTACGGCGGAGGCTTCGCGCCGGCTGCGCTCGAAGGGAGGAGCAAGTCCTCCAGAAAGAACGCCGAGAGCTCGGCCCGACCGCCGAGCCCGGCTTTTCGATACACCGCCAGCGCCTGCTGGCGCGCAGTTCTTTCGGCGGTGCCGCGGGCGTCCGCAATCTCTTTCATGCTGAGCCCCTTGAGCACGAGCAGAGCCACGTCGCGCTCGGCCTCGGTGAGGCCCCAGCGGTCGCACTGTCGATCGATGGCTTCACCGAGCCCTGCCAGCGCGCTCTGCGCTTCGGTTCTCCATCGTGCAGCTTCTGCGGTGGCATCGCGCAAGTGACCGCGGAGCTCGTTCACGCTCTCTTCGAGCACGCGCCGAGCTCGAGCCCATTGCACCACGAGCCGGGCCGCGGCCAGCGTTGCAACGATCGTTGCGCCGAGCTCGAGCGCTACGTGCCCCCAGGCACTGCCTCCCGCATCGGCGACCAGGTCCGTTGCGAGGAGCACCGCGAGCACCACCAGGAACGCCACCTCCGGCAGCCGACGACGTAGGTCATCTGTCGCATACAACGCGCGATTTCGCGGCTTTGTGGCCGGCGTCGAACGTCTGCTCGATGGCGATGGGGAGCCTGGACCCTCAGATTTGGACTGCATTCTGCACCACCCAAGGAGTCATTCTATGCTGCCTCTTCACCCCGCCATCGTCCACCTTCCGCTCGGCCTGGCCGTGGCGATTCCCATGGTGCTCGTGGTTCTCACGGTCGCGCTCTACCGCAACCGAGCGCCCGCTGGCGCCTTTCTCGGAGCGGGCGTCCTGCAGGCGATGGTCGTCGCCGGCGGGGGGTTGGCACTTTTCACCGGCGGCCAGGAAGAAGAGCGGATGGAGGGACGGATCCCCGAAGCCGTCCTGGAGCAGCACGAACATCTCGCGACAGCGTTTCTCTTGGCGGCCACCGTCACGCTGGTGCTCACGGTATCGGTCGCGCTCGTACACAAGTGGGCTTCCTGGTGGACGCGACGGCTCGCCATCGCGAGCGCTATTGGGTCGCTCGGCGTGCTGGTGCTCGGTGTGCTCGTTGGTCACGCCGGCGGAAACCTCGTCTACCGCGACGGCGCCGCGGACCTCTACCGGACGCCCGCGGCCACACCGGAATCGCGCCATCAATTGTAGAAGCTTGCTGCGCATACTCCAGAGGGCGCAAGATCCGCGCCGAGCTTCGAGCGCCGGTGGAACGGGCGCCCGCGCGTATCGATGGCGCTACAATCGCGCCCCCCGCAGAGGCTGCACGTGAGCCCTTGCGAGAGCGTACGAGTCAGAAGGAGATCGCGTACTTGGTCTTCAGGTAGCTCTGCAGGCTCGTGAGCTCGGCGTCGGTGGTGGGGCCGGCGCTGAGCACGAGCTCGGCGATGTAGCCTTGAACCGGCCCACCGACCACCAGCTCGCCGCCCACATCACCGGGAACTTCCGGGCTGTGCACGGCGATGTTCTGATCGTCGTACAATGCGAAACCGGTGGCGGTGCGGCGCAGACCGATGACATGGGGCCGGATGTCGGCGAAGAATCCCGGCGCGGGATAGAGAAATGCGCCCATGCCGGCGCCCAGGACGTGGCCCTCGAAGGTCGAGGCATTCACACCCAGGAATGCGCGCGACCCGAACGGTGCGTGCCCCTGGGACAGGGATACCGGCCTTCCGTTGACGAGCGGCGTGCTCAGGAAGAGCTGCGTGTTGCCCGTGGTCACCGCCATGCACACGCCCATGACCAGGAAATCGCCGGTCATCGGGGCGTTCTTGGGAATCGTCACCAGCCCTGCGTGATCGCGCTGCAAGGCTCCGTCCTCGGAAAAGTCGATGACGGCATGCCCGTTGAGCGCGCCGGGTCGCTTCGCCGCGGACACCGAAGTACCGGGCAGCGGCGCCACGTCGTTGCCCTTGCCCGATTGGTCGCTCCACACCTGCGTCGCGCTCAGCCCGGTGTCGCCTTCGAGCCACAGCGCGAGGTTCGGCAGGGCCTTCGGCGACCAGCCCGGCGATGCGTCTTCGAGCACGGCAGCATCCACGCCCGCATCGGAAGGGAGCGGGCTCGCGTCGCGCGCCCCAGCAGCTGCATCGGCGACCGGCGGCGCGGTGGTCCCCGCGTCGGCTGTCGAGCTCGGCTCGGTGGTCGAGCCACAGCCCACTGCGAAGAGAACCGAGAAGCCCATGCGCCAGGTCGCCATGGGATGCGTGGTGCATCCCCGGAGACCTTCATTCACCGAGAAAAGTGCGCTTCCGGGAGCGCATGCGCCAGCGGCGACCACCGACGACGGCCCCGACCACCAGCAATCCGAACCAGGGAAGGCCGGACCCCGGAGCCGTCGCACAACCGCTCTCACCAGCCGGGCTCGGTGACGCGACGCCGCCGCCGCCGTCTGCGGGTGGGACGGGCGGCGGCCCGGCGTCTTCGGCACCTGCGTCCGCAGCGCTCCCGTCCGGCGCGCCGGCATCGGGGTCGACGGGCACCACGTTGGAGAAGCCACAGGGCGCACGAACGCAGCGCAACGTATCGCCCTGCGCGAGGAGCCAGCCGGCGCCGATGGCGGCGAAGCTCCCGGGACCGCGTGCAACCTGCACGGGTTTGCCGACCAGCGGCATCAGGTAGTCGGTCGCTACGTCGCCGACGAACGTCGTCACGGAGACCTCACCGCCGTCGCCCAGACGCTGGGGCACGCCCGCGGTGAGCACCGTGCGATCGACCACGGTGCCGTCGGGCTGGCGAACGGTGATGCGGCCATCGGTTGCGAGGGCGAATCCGTCGCGGAGCTCGAGCAGGCTCCCGGTCCAGAACTTCGTGGTGTCGTAGTAGAGATCGCCGCGGAAGTTGGTGGGCGAAATGTCGAAGGCGACGTGCCCGGTGTCGTCGAGGAGGACCACACCTTTGGTGAAGCTGGGCGCGCCGGTGTCGGCCGCCACGCCGCCCGCAATGCGAAGAATCGGGCGGGCATTGCCACCGGTGTTTCCGTAGACGTAGACGTCGCCATTGCGGGCAATGCCAAGCGGCCGGCACAAGCTGGCATTTCCCGGATACAGCGCCGCGAAGTCCGCCACCTCGGTGGAGGCGCCGGTGGCGAGATCCATCACGTAACACTTGTAGGCGTCGCCGGATGGAATGTCGGTTCCGGCGTAGACGACGCGACGACCATCGGTCGATAGGCCCTTGAGGTACGAGCCCCGTCCGGTGCTCCCGAGCGCGACGTTGGGTCGGAGCGCGCCGGCCCAGAGCAACGTGGTCCCGTCGGACCCGCCGGAGGCAAGCGCGCCCTCGTCCACCAGGTAGCCGGTGGTGGCGACCGCCGAGATGAGCGTATCGGTACCGGTGCGGCGATCGCGAACGCTCACCCCGCCCGATCGCGGCGCGAACAGGATGTATTTTTCACTCACCTGGAGAATGGCGCCGTCCACCCGCGACAGGACCGGGATCCCCGGCGTGAGATCCACCGTGAGACCGAGCTCGACACGGGTCTCGATGCCCTTGGTGTCGGTGGCCACCGCGAAGAGCTTATAGGCAGGGCCGATGCCGTCGAGGGTGGTGGTGGGGAATGCGACGCTCGCGGTACCAGTCGCCAGGGTCGTTTCGCTCCGGTTCGCTTCGACGCGACCGAGCCGCAGGCTGGCGCAGCCGAAGAGCCCTGTGTCGGCGCAGGTGAGCGAGAGTGTGGGGCTGGTCACGAGCGAGCCGGGCGCGGTGCCGAGAATCGCGGGAGCGTCGTCCACCACCACCGGCTGCGTTCCGGTGCTGACGTCGTCGAACACGTCGGTGACGTCGACGGAGAGGTTCGCCGGGCCGTTGGCGAGCCCGGTCGTCGGCACCTGGGCGTAGCAGATGCGCCCGGTGGCGTCGGACGACGAGCAGTCGGCGGTGGCCATCGCGCCGGCTCCCACCCGGACGGTGACCGTCTTGAGGGCGAACTCCGAGGCAACGTGAACCCGCGCGGCGACGATTCTTCCCCGGGCCAGGCCGGCGTTCGCTGCGGGAAATTGGACGTCGATGGTGGCCGCCGCGTGGGCCGCCGAGGTCCACAACGCAACGCCCAGCACCGGAAGCACGACGCGAAAGGCCTTCATGGGAGCTCCCCTTTTCCAGAGTACGCTCCCCGAATCCCGATGTCGCACGCTTCGTCGGCGATTTCTTCGTCGCCCTCAGCCGGTGAGGTCCTTGAACCACTTGGCGCCCAGGACGCTCTTGAAGTCGGCGTCCTTCTTGGCGCGCGCCTTCACCTTGTCGCCGGCGACGGCGATGGCCAGGCGCAGGGCCTTCTCGGCATTGGGAGCGTCGCCCAGCAGGGCGTAGGCGCAGGCGAGGTTGTAGGGCGGCAGCGGCGCCTTGGGGTTCGCCCAGGTGGCTTTCAGGAACAGATCGCGCGAGGCGGTGTACTCCTTGGCCTTGTGGTGGCGAAAGCCGGTGTCGTTGTACACGTAGCTGGCGATGCGATCGTGGGAGAGCCGCGTGATGACCACGTCGTTGCACCACTCCATGCAAAAGAAGTGACCGAGGAGCGCCAGCTCGTCACCGGCAGGATTCTGGAGAATGCCGTTCCACTCGCCGGAAAAAGGCATATCGGGCGATGAGCTCTTGGCCGAGAGCGAGACCGGATACACCACTTCTTCCTTGGCATACTGGCCACCGAACTTGAGCACGCCGCCGCTACCAGAGACGTGCAAGACGATGTCGCGGGCGTAGCGCCAGTTGCCGGCGACCGGCGGCGGCATGAGGGTAGCGGCCGCGGGCGTGAAGACGAGATCGTGCGGATGGCCCTCCTTGAGCGTCTTCAGCGCGGAGGCCAGCGCCGGCCCCACGAAGGGCGACTCGCCGCTGGTCTCGAGACCGATCTGCTTGGTGACGCCGCCTTCGTTCACGAAGCAGACATTGCCCTTCTCGTCACCCTTGGCGGAGAGCGGGGCCATGCTCCCGCACGCCACGACGCTTTTGCCGTCCTTGGAGTATCCCATGTACGTGGCATAGTCGCGCATGCCGGTGCCGAGCGCGGCCGGGTACCCGGTGATGGCGAGCGGGCCCGGCGCGCCGAAGTCGACCGTGGGTAGGCCGACGCTGGTGGGCGTCGCGGTGGGCTCCGCGGGAGCCACCGAGGGATCGGAGAATGCAACGACCGGCTCCGCGGTTCCGTGCGGCTTCACCGCGCCGGTGTGCGCCGGGAGCGCGAGGCGTGTGGCCGCCGCGTTGGCAGTGGTCGCAGTCGCGGTCGCCGAGGAAGGTGCCGCGACGCTGGCCGACGCGGAGGAAGATGCGCCCGGCGCGCTGCTCTCACCGGTGCGGCACGCCATGGTCGCGGCGAGTGCGAGGGTCGTACCGAAGCCGAGGATGAGCCTTCGAGATGTCATGCGATGATCTCCCACGGTACACAAACGCGCGGGTACTGCGGGCGATTCCGCGGCGGGGACCCACCACGAGCCAGCCTCAGTTTCCGGAGGGTACCGGGGGCTTGGCGTTCTTGCCCGGATCGTTCCACGCCACCACGATGGCGACGCTGAGCACCACGATGGCAACGAGCAACACGGCGCCGATGAGCACCGGGAGCAGAAGCGAACCCTTGCGTTGCGTCGGCGCGTCGACCCCCTGGGCCACATGAAGGCGGGGGATGGTGGCGGCGCCTCGCTGCCGCTTCTCGCGCTCGCGCTGCACCACTTGCTCCGTCGGCACGTTGGGAAGCATGCGTGTGGCCGGTCGAGCTGCCCGCTCCGGGAGCGGCGTATGCGCAGGATCCGACCCCATGGCGAGGCGAACCGTCTTCTGTGCTCCCCGCTGGGGTGCGCGATCGCGAGGGTCTTGTTCCATGGGCGGCCGATCATCATACGCCAACGCGAAGGTGCGGTGGCAACCCGCGCGCAGACCGAGGCATAGCAACGCAGCGCGCCAAGACCGCTTCGTGCTATGCTCACCCCGTATGCCGACCACTGCCTGACGCCGCCGCGGAGCCGCTGTGCTCTGCGGAATACGAACTGGAGATAGGCCACACCCGCCTTCGCGCGGCGTGGCCCTGGTGCGTTTTTCGTCGCGGTGAGGTCTGGAATGAATTTGAAATCGATCGGGTATCGACCGGTGGTCGAGGCGTCTTTTTGCGCCCTGGAGGCAGAGGGTTGCGAGCCGGGTAGGGTCGCACGTACGGCGGGCGATCGCGCCCTGGTATGGACCGCGAGCGGTGAGCGCCTGCTCCTCGTGCCGCGGGGCCTGCGCGAACGGGCAGGCGGGCTGGTGGCCGGCGACTGGGTGGCGTGGCACGACGGGCGCGGAGCGGTAGAGGATGTGCTCCCTCGCTTCTCGTGCTTCGAACGCAGGCGGCCCGGGCGGGCCGAACGAACGCAGGTGGTTGCGGCCAACGTCGACCTCGCCGTGGTGGTCATGGCGCTCGACGGCGACTTCAGCGTCCGCCGCCTGTCGCGGTATCTGGCGCTGGCCCACGGTCATCAGGTGGAGGCGTGCTTTCTGCTCACCAAGGCCGCGCTGGCGCCGGACGTCGAGGCGCGCCTGCGCGAGGCGCGAACTGCCGCGCGATCGGTGCCGGTGCATGCGGTCGACGTGTTGGCTGGCGTCGGTCTCGATGCGGTTTCGGCCCTCGTCGAGGAAGGCCGAACACTGGCGCTCCTGGGTTCGTCCGGCGTGGGCAAGTCCACGCTGGTGAATCACTGGCTCGGCACGGGCGAGCATCGCGTTCCCACCGCCGAGATCCGCGCCAGCGACGGTACCGGCAAGCACACCACCACCCATCGCGAGCTCCACCGACTCCCCGGAGGCGGACTGGTGCTCGATACGCCCGGCCTGCGCGAGGTGGGCCTGGTGGGCGGCGACGACGGCGTCGAACGAACCTTCGACGACATCGCCGAGGTCGCACGCGGATGCCGCTTTCGCGACTGCCTTCACCAGGGAGAGCCGGGCTGCGCGGTGGCCCGAGCGATCGAGGGCGGGGTGCTCGACGCCGAGCGGGTGGCCGAGGCGCAGGGGCTCGGACGGGAACGCACGCGGGCGGAGCGGCGGGCCTGGGAGCGCGACCTGAAGACGAAGAGTCGACAGGCCTCCCGCGCGCTTCGCGAGGTGCTCGCGCGCAAAGGACGCACCTGAGTGGGCCTTTGGGAATAGACTGCAGCGTGCGCGGGGCTTGGTCCGCTGCGCACGCTGCATGAAGCCTCATCGACCCCAGGAGACGCGCAAGTCGCGCACGGTGGCCCAGGTGCGGATGCATCTGAAGGGCACCCTCGGTTGGCTCGAGGGGTACCCGGCGGAGCGGTCCGCTTCGGGCGCGCTGCGCTGGGTAGTACCGGCTCCTTC
>Ga0075163_10006519_pt1 | contig 15476 bp, 14 predicted proteins | sample JI1023141ADNA_FD_71478 | JGI IMG/M metagenome (GOLD analysis project Ga0075163, IMG submission 71478) | Wastewater effluent complex algal communities from Wisconsin, to seasonally profile nutrient transformation and Carbon sequestration -... | ecosystem: Engineered > WWTP > Effluent > Algae... | reverse complement strand
ACCGATGCCGACTGCACCGGCCCCGGTGGCTGCGTCGCGTCGATCAAGCCGGGTGGCGAGTTCATCGCCGGCGGCGGTGGCAAGGACTCGTGCTTCGGCGACTCCGGCGGGCCGGTCTACCTCGACACGCCGCGCGGGCCGGTCGTCGTCGGCGCGGTGTCGCGCGGCCTCGACGGCTCGGCGACGCCGTGCGGTGGTGGCGGCATCTACGTCCGCACCGACAAGATCGTCGACTGGATCGAGACGACCACCGGCAGGACGGTCGAGAAGGATCTGTGCGGCGCGGTCGACCCGGGCGGCGAAGGCCCCGGTGGCGAAGGTCCGGGCGGGAACGGCCCCGATGGCGAGTCCGATCCGAGCGGGCTGGCGGGCGGCGGCGATCTCAGCGGTGGGTGCTCGACCGGCGGCGGCAGCGGCGGGGCCCTCGCCCTGCTGGGGCTCGCCTTCGCGATCCGTCGCCGTCGTCGCTAGTTACACGCGCGCGGTCCGCCGGTGCACGTCTCCAGGCCCGACAGATCGTTGCAGTACTCGAAGCAGGCCATCCGGCGATAGTCGCCGTTGCCGTCGAGCGTGCCGATCGACAGCAGCTCGCCGTTGCGCGGCAGGTTCGGATCGAGCACGCCCGTGTCGTCGGTGAGCTCCGGGTTGAAGCTCGCGTCGAACGCAGCGTAGCCGTTGCCGACCTGGCCCGGCCGGTCGTTGTGCACGACCGCCTCGGCGATCGTGACGCCGCGCTGCTCGCTTCGCAGCGACAGCTCGATCACGCCCTCGAACGCACCGGCGATGCCGCTCGCCTGGAGGCTGACGAGATCGCCGTAGAGCAGCGCGTCGGTGCGAACGATGGTCTCGAGCGTCGGCGCGAACCGCGTGACCACACCGGTATCGAGGATCCGGCCACCGGCCTCGCGAACGACCAGCGTCAGATCGTCGGCGGCCTGGACGCTCGCGGGCACGATCGCGTTGACCTGCGAGCCCGACGCCACGCTGGTCGCGACTTTCGTCAAGTTCCACGGCTGCGCGGGCGGCGAGGCAAACAGCTCGACCTCGACATCGAAGTCGCGCGTGTCGAGCACGCGACCGAGCTGCATCTGCACGAGGCGATCGGCGCCGACCAGCGCGCCGGCTTTCGGCGAAGCGAGGACGTCGGTCTCCGGACCGGTGCAGTCCGGGCAGTAGGTCGCGAGCTGGAACGTCGTCGCGGTCGCGAGCGCGTGCGAGCCGACGACCACCAGGTACTCACCGGTCTCGGCGGTCTCGATCGTCATCTCGATGTTGCTGCGCGGCGAGCCATAGCCGGCCGCGGCGATCACGTCGCGCTTGCCCTGGTGCAACGGGCCGAGCACCGCGACGCGAACCGAGTCTTCGTTCGCGGCCGTCGCGACCACGTCGATCGCGAGCCCGCGGTCGAGCCACATCGGAAACACCTTCCGGCCATTGGCATCGGCGTGGTCCCAGATCCGCTCGCCGACATGCAGCGTCGAGGCGTCGACCCAGGAGGCGTCGGCCTTGCCGTCGGTGAAGTCTGAATCGGTTTCGGTCGCGAGCTCGACATCCGAAGTCGGTTCGGAGACGCAGGCGGTGAACAGGATTGCGAACGAAGCGAGGCGAAGCATAGGAAGATGACCGCGCGCGGTGCACCAAGCGGACCCGCCGCAACTCGGGTGGGCTGCACAACTCGTGCAAGGTTTCCGAGCGATGTTGTCGCGATCGGCTAGTCGAGTAGCCGTCAGCGGCTCGGTTGATCGGAGCAGAAGCAGCACTCTTCGCTGCCATCGGGCGCCCGCGATGCACCCGGGGCGCAGCAGCTCACGTGACAGCGATGCGCGTCGTACGCGTGCGACGCCTGCAGCGCGATCTCGAGCTCGACCTGATCGGCGCCGACTGCAACCAACCGGATGCAGTGATCTCCGAACGGGTGGTACGCGCGATCGCGAGCGTCGGGCATCCACGGCGACCCGTACAGCTCGAGCGACACCACGGTCTCGCTGTGCCCGTCGGCGAAGTGATCGATCGTCGTGCCGCGATAGACGCCGCGCCCGTCGCGCGAGAGCGCCGTCTCCGTGTCGCGCGACACCACCACGCGATGCGAGGTCGCGAGCTTCGCGCACGCCGGGTCGGGCGTCACCGGCGCCGGTGGTGGCGGGGTGTTGATGATGACGGGAGGGCGCGCCGGATCGGAGCAGGCCACGAGCGCGAACCAGATCAACCGCATGCGGTGAGCGTAGACCCGTTACTATCCGCACATGAGTCGCGTGCTCGAGGTGACGGTCAAAGGCGATCCGAAAGCGATCGTCACCAAGGCGAAGGGCGTCGCGCAGAAGTACGGCGCCGTGTTCGACGGCGATCACCTGTCCGGGACGTTCGCCGGCAACGGCATCTCGGGGACCTACCGGTTCGTCGATCGCGTGGTCGTCGTGACGATCGAGAACAAGCCCGACTTCGCACCGTGGCCGATGGTCGAGCACGCGATCCGCGGCTTCTTCGAGGCGGATCCCGAGCCGGTGGGCGAGGCGTCGCCCGTCCCGGCAGCCGAGGCGGCGGCCGCGCGCCGGGATCGCGTCGAGGGGATCATCCGCAAGCACGTGCTGTGGGCGTCGGGTGCCGGGCTGATCCCGATCCCGTTCGCCGATGTCGCCGCGGTGACCGGCGTCCAGGTCAGCATGCTGCGCGACATCACGCGGCTCTACAAATCGGAGCTCTCCGAGGCGGATCTCCAGAACTTCATCACCGCCCTCACCGGCGGGATGCTCGCGCGGCTCGGGGCGAGCGCCGTCAAGGCGATCCCCGGCATCGGCACGCTGCTCGGCGGCGCGTCGATGTCGATCCTGTCGGGTGCGTCGACGTATGCGGTCGGGCGCGTCGCGAGGACGCAGCTCGAAGCCAACGGCAACCTCGCGGCCGTCGATCTCGAGAAGGCCAAGCGCGAGTACAAGCAGGCGTACGAATCGGGCAAGGACTACGTCTCGAAGCTGAAAGACGACGAGCCGACGTAGTCCGGTCCTACGCCACGCTGGAGCTGCGAAGCTGCGCTGGCCCGTCGGACGATGTGCCGCCGGGGGATAGCCCCGTGACTCACAGTCGGGCCTCGACGAGACTCCGCGCTGCACGCTCTCGGGACACGCCGCCTGCGTAGTACAACTACGAGCTCGTGACGGACCGGGTCAGAGAAGCGCTCGCTGCGGTATCCGCCGCCGCGGCGGAGTTCGCGGAGAGCACGACCGACTACGATCGGCTGCTCGAGACCGTCGCCCGCTGCGGCGGGAAGGTGCTGTCCGCCACCTGCGCGGTCTCCCTGGTCGCCGCCGACGGCACGAGCATCAAGCCGGTCGCGATCCACGACGAGGATCCCGCGGTCTACACGCGCACCCAGACCATGCTGTCGGCGCGGCCCCTCAACACGACGATCCACAGCACGTTCACGCCGGTGCTCGGGACGCTGTTCGCACCCGTGCTCGACCTCGACGCGATGCGCCCGAAGCTGTCGGAGGCCGGCGTGGCGTTCATGGCGGATGTCGGCGTCCACAGCATGATCGCGGTGCTGCTGCGGGTGCGCGGCGAATCGCTCGGCCTGCTGACGATGATGCGGCACCGCAAGGAGCTGCCCGCGTTCGACGACTTCGATCGCGAGATCACCGAGCACCTCGCGAACCTCGCCGGCCTCGCCCTCGCGAACGCGCGCCTGTTCGGCCGCGCCGAGGTCGCCGAGCACGCGCTCCTCCAGGCCGGGCTGCTCGACGCGATCGTGGAGAACATCCCCGACATGGTGTTCGTCAAGGACGCCGACACGCTGTCGTTCGTGCGCTTCAACCGTGCCGGCGAGCAGCTGCTCGGCGTCCCGCGAGAGCAGCTGATCGGCAAGAGCGACAACGACTTCTTCCCGCCCGACGAGGCGCGCTTCTTCATCGACAAGGATCGCGAGACGCTGCGCACGCGGACGCTGGTCGACATCGCCGAGGAGCCGATCCTGACCTCGCAGGGCGAGCGCTGGTTGCACACCAAGAAGGTGCCGATCCTCGACGCCAACGGCGTCCCCCGCTTCCTGCTCGGGATCTCCGAGGACATCACCGATCGCAAGCGCGACGTCGCGGCGCTGCTGGCGGCGAAGGAGCAGGCCGAGTTCTCGAGTCGCGAGCTCCAGGCGTTCAGCTACTCGGTCGCGCACGACCTGCGCGCGCCCCTCCGCGCGATCTCCGGCTTCGGCGGAGCGCTCCTCGAGGACTACGGGGAGCAACTCGACGAGCAAGGCCGGAGCTACCTCGAGCGCATCAAGACCTCGGTGCACCGGATGGGCGCGTTGATCGATGCGCTGCTCAAGCTCGCGCAGGTCACCCGCGAGGGCCTGCAGGCCCAGCCACTCGACCTCGGCGACCTGTTTCGCCAGGCGATCGCGACGCTGCAGCGCAGCGATCCGGAGCGCGAGGTCGAGGTCGTGCTCTCGGGAGACCTCGCCGCCACGGGCGATCCCACGCTGCTCTCGATCGTGTTCGACAACCTGTGCGGCAACGCGTGGAAGTTCACCTCGAAGTCGCCGGCGCCTCGCATCGAGCTCGGGGTCGAGGGGCGCGACGGCGACCGCGTGTTCTTCATCCGCGACAACGGCGTCGGCTTCGAGATGAAGTACGTCGACAAGCTGTTCGGCGTGTTCCAGCGGCTCCATACCGAGCGCGAGTTTCCCGGGACGGGGATCGGGCTCGTCACGGTGCAGCGGATCGTGCAGCGCCACCGCGGCCGCGCGTGGGCGCGTGGCGAGGTCGGCGTCGGGGCGACGTTCTACTTCACGCTCGGCTAACGCGCGCACGCGGCGGCGAGTTGGGAGTACGGTCGCCGCATGAAATTCAACCTCCTCGGACAGACCGGCCTCTACGTTTCGGAGCTCTGCCTCGGCGCGATGACGTTCGGTGGCGGCGGCATCTGGAAGGCGATCGGCGAGCTCGGCGCGAAGGAGTCCGAGGAGCTGATCGGCACCGCGCTCGATCACGGGATCAACTTCGTCGACACCGCCGATGTCTACTCCGAGGGCGAGAGCGAGCGGCTCGTCGGGGCCGCGCTGAAGTCGTTGAACCGCCCGCGCGAGCAGGTGGTCGTCGCCACCAAGGTTCGCGGTCGCGTCGGACCGGGCGTCAACCAGGTCGGGCTGTCGCGCTCGCACATCCTCGCGAGCATCGACGGCAGCCTGTCGCGCCTCGGGCTCGATCACGTCGACCTCTACCAGATCCACGGCTTCGATCCGTCGACGCCGATCGAGGAGACCGTGCGCGCGCTCGACGAGGTCTGCCGCTCGGGCAAGGCGCGCTACGTCGGCTTCTCGAACCTGCCGGCGTGGGTCGCGTCGAAGGCGTTGACCTACGCCACCGCGCACGGGCTCACGCGGTTCCAGAGCGCGCAGGTCTACTACTCGATCGCCGGTCGCGACATCGAGCGCGAGATCGCCCCGATGTGTCTCGCCGAGAAGGTCGCGATCCTGCCGTGGAGCCCGCTCGCCGGTGGGCTGCTGTCCGGCAAGTTCGATCCGTCCAAGAAGGGGCCGGCCGATGCGCGGCGATCGAACTTTGACTTCCCGCCGGTCAACCTGGACCGCCTGCCGTCCGTGCTCGCCGCGCTGGGTCAGGTCGCCGAGGCCACCAAGACCTCGGTCGCGCGGGTCGCCCTCGCCTGGCAGCGCACCAAGCCGTTCGTCACCTCGATCATCATCGGAGCCAAGCGCAAGGACCAGCTACTCGACAACATCGCGGCCACCGAGCTCCAGCTCGCCCCGGAGCAGCTCAAGCTCCTCGACGACGCGAGTGCCCTGCCGATGGAGTATCCGGGCTGGATGGTCGACTTCCAGAGCAACCGCGACCCCCGCGGGGTCGGTAAGGCGCCGTCCCCGGATCAGCAGCGCGACGCGTTTAGCAAGGTGAAGTAGGCCGCGACCGCTGCTAAGACTTCTGGCCTATGGAGAAAATGGATCCTCGGGCCATGGTGTCGATCGTGGCCGGTGTTGCGGCGATGATGTTCATGTTCGCGGTCGACCGCTGGATGCTCCACACGCTGAGCCTGGTGCTCGGCATCTCGGCGGTCGCGAGCGGCTACGCCGTGATGCGGGCCGGCAAGAAGGGCATGGGCGTGGGCGTCGCTGGGGTGGTGCTCGGCACCATCGCGGTGTGCTCGTGGATCCTGACGAAGGTCTACGGATAGCGTTAACTTCGGGTCATGAATGACCTGACCGACCTGCTCGCCGGTGTCGTGCCGTTCGTGCGGGTCGCCGAGGCGTTGAGCTTCCGCAAGGCCGCCGAGCAGCTCGGCCTGTCCACCGCCGCGGTGTCGAAGTCGGTCTCGCGCCTCGAGGACCGGCTCAAGGTGAAGCTGCTGACGCGGAACTCGCGCGCGGTGGTGGTCACCCCGGAGGGCAAGCTGTTCCTCGCGCGCGGCAAGGAGGCGATCGCGAGCCTCGAGCACGCGCGCGCCCAGCTCGGGCGGTCGCGCACGCAGCCGCGAGGTGACTTGCGGGTCTCCGCGTCCCCGATCCTCGGGCCGCTGCTGGTCGCGGCGCTGCCACGACTCGTCACGAGCCATCCCGAGCTGACGGTGCATCTCGATCTGTCCGACCACCTGCGCGGCCTGATCTCGGAGGACGTCGACGTGGCGGTGCGCGTCGGGGCGCGCGCGTCGTCGGGGCTGATCTCGCGCGTGCTGCGCCGCCCGCGCTGGGTCACCGTGGTCGCGCCGTCCTACCTGGCGCGCCACGTCCGACCGCAGCACCCGCGCGAGCTCGCGGGCCACGCCTGCATTCGCTTCGTCGATCCGCGGGGCAAGCCGGTGCCGTGGTCGTTCGACGGCCAGGACCACGAGGTGTCGGGCAGCCTGCTCGTCAACCAGGGCAACCTGCTCCTCGATGCCGCGCTCGCCGGGCTCGGGATCGCCCAGGTCCTCGACCTCATGCTCGGCGAGCTGGTGCGCGAGGGGCGCCTGCTCGAGATCCTGCCGGACCACGCCTGCGAGGGCCCGACGATCCACGGCGTGACCTCCCCGGACCGCCAGCGCAGCGCGAACGTCCGCGCGTTCATGGACTTCGCGGTCGCCACGTTCGACCGTTAACTCCAGGTTGACGATGCGTTGACCGCGAGCCCCTCGGCCGAGGCGATCGCCAGCCCTACGATGGCCGCATGTCCACGCTCGCCGCGACCGTCGCCGTGCTCCTCACCGGTTGCTCCGTCGTGTTCCCGCTGCGAGCCACCGAGGATCAGCCCGACGCGCTGCTCGACGTCCAGGCAACCGACGCCCCACCACCGCGTTGCGCGAATGGCAACGATCCGACGCGCACCGTGCTGCCGGCGGTCGCCGACACGATCCTCAGCAGCGGCTCGGTCCAGCAGAACTTCGGCCCGCTCGGCGTCGCGACGGTGTCCGCCGACCTCGGCCCGATGGGGAGCCACGGGCTGTTCCGGTTTCAGCTCGGCGACCTCGATCCGACCGCGCTCCTCGAGCTCCGCGTGATCCTGCCGTCCGCGATGACCTCGAACGACTGCGGTACCGGCTGCGGCTCGTGCGCGGGCATCGAGCAACCCGGAGTGATGCGTGCGTTCACCGTGATCGATGCGTGGGTGGAGAGCCAGGCGACGTGGCAGCGCGCGTCGGCCTCGCTGGCGTGGGAGGCACCCGGCGCGGCGGGCGCCGCCGACCGCGGTCCGGAGATCGCGGCGGCGGACCACGCGATCGCGGCAGCCACGATCTTCGCCGCGGACCCGAGCGCGTTCGACGCGATCTTCGCGATGGCCTCGGCGGGGCACCTGTCCGTGCTGGTCGAGACGACCGGCGCGAAGCAGGTCGTGCGCACGCGCGAGAACACCTGCGATGGCGGGGCTGCGGGCGCGCAGCTCGAGCTGCTCGGCTGCTAGCCTCGTGATTCCCGGCGGTTCGAAGAAACCCGCCGGGCGATGTCGATTCCGGCACGGCTGATTCGTCGGAAGGGCATGACCACGCTGCGCTCGCTCTTCCTCACCGCCGCCCTCGCCTTCGCGGGTTGTGCCGGCACCACCACGCAAGGAGTCACGCCGATGTCGACGAAGTCCGCCACCACCACCAAGGCCACCAAGACCGGCTACGTCCAGGCGAACGGCCTCTCCTACTACTACGAGATCCACGGGGCGGAAGGCGAGCCGCTGCTGCTCCTCCACGGCGGCCTCGGCTCGATCGACATGTTCGCGCCGATCCTCCCGGGCCTCGCCGCAGGTCGCCAGGTGATCGCGATCGATCTCCAGGGCCACGGCCGCACCGCGCTCGGTGACCGCCCGATCGATTACTCGGCGATCGGCGACGACATGGCCGAGGTCCTCACCAAGCTCGGCTACACGCAGGTCGATGCGCTCGGCTACTCGTTCGGCGGCGGCGTCGCGTTCCGGCTCGCCGTGCAGCACCCGAAGCTGGTGCGCCGGCTCGCGCTGGTGTCGGCCGGCTTCGCGCAGGATGGCTTCTACGCCGAGATGCTCCCGCAGCAAGCCGCGGTGGGTGCCGGGCTCGCCGACATGATGAAGAACACGCCGATGTACACGTCGTACGCCGCCGTCGCGCCGCACCCGGAGGAGTTCCCGAAGCTCCTCGATCGGATGGGCGAGCTGATGCGCAAGCCCTACAACTACGCCGAGGACGTCAAGCAGCTCGCGCCGCAGACGCTGCTCGTGTTCGGCGACAGCGACATGTATCGCCCGGAGCACATCGTCGAGTACTTCCAGCTGCTCGGTGGCGGCAAGCGCGACGCCGGCTGGCAGCGCGAGCATCAGGGTCGGCATCGCCTCGCGATCCTGCCGAACACCACGCACTACGACATGTTCATGTCGCCGCTGCTGGTCCCGACCGTGCGCCCGTTCCTCGACGGCACGCAGGCCGGCGCGTCGTGGGCCGAGCAGGTCGAGAAGCGTCCTTGACGGTCCGAGGCCGAGACGCTATCGCTAGGAAGACGATGTCGAACATCGGCGGAGACGATCCGAGGGAACGCACCTGAGCAGCTCGCCTGCGGCAGGTGTGGTTCCATCGTGGAACACCGCAGGCGATGCAAGGGGCTTCCGATGGAACGGATACGATCGACCGAGCTCGCCGCGCACGCCGGCCAGCAAGTCAGAGTCATGGGCTGGTTGCACTCGCTGCGCCGGCTCGGCGCCGTCAACTTCGTGGTGCTGCGCGACGGCTGGGGCCTCGTCCAGGCCGTGCTGGTCGAGGCGAAGCTGGCGCCGCTCGAGGGCGTGTTACCGGAGTCGGTGATCGAGCTGACCGGCACCGTGGTGACCGAACCGCAGCTCGAGCTGCACGGCGTGGTCGCGCGCGTGATCACGCCGGTCACCGAGCTCGCGCCTGTCCAGCTCGGCAAGAAGCAGCTCAAGGTGCCGCTCGCGAGCTTGCTCGAGCACGCGGTGGTGGCGAATCGCCATCCCACGCGCCGCGCCGTGTTCCGGATCGCCGCCGCCGCGATGCGCGGGTTCCGGCGTGCGCTCGACGAGCGCGGCTTCACCGAGATCCAGTCGCCCAAGCTGGTGCAGACCGCCACCGAGGGCGGCTCCCACACGTTCGCCGTCTCGTACTTCGACCGCACCGCCTATCTCGCGCAGAGCCCGCAGCTCTACAAGCAGATCATGGTGGGCGTGTTCGAGCGCGTCTACGAGGTCGGGCCGGTGTTCCGCGCCGAGCCGCACGACACCGCGCGCCACATCAACCAGTACACCAGCCTCGACGTCGAGCTCGGCTTCATCGAGTCGCACGCCGACGTCATGGCGATCCTCGTGGAGGTCTTGCGCGTGATGTTCGCCGAGATCGCGACCTGTACCGCGGAGCTCGCGTTGCTCGGGGCCACGCTGCCGGTGATCCCCGAGACCGTCCCCGTGTTGCACTTCACCGAGGCGCAGCCCGCGCCCGAGCCCGACCTGTCGCCCGAGGACGAGCGGCGCGTCGGGGCCTGGGCACAGCAGGAGCACGGCAGTGACTTCGTGTTCGTCACCGGCTACCCGATGACGAAGCGGCCGTTCTACACGCACCCCGATCCCGAGCGGCCGGCGCACTCGCGCTCGTTCGACCTGCTGTTCCGCGGCACCGAGCTGGTGACCGGTGGACAGCGGCTGCATCGCCACGCCGACTACCTCGCCGCGCTCGAGGCGCGCGGGATGTCGCGCGAGCCGATCGAGGCGTACCTGACGGCGTTCGCGAACGGAATGCCTCCGCACGGTGGCTTCGCGATCGGGCTCGAGCGCCTGCTGATGCAGCTGCTCGGGTTGCCGAACATCCGGCTCGCGGTGCTGTTCCCGCGCGACCTGACGCGCCTCGCTCCTTGAGTGGCTACTCCGCCAGCGGCAGTGCCTGCGTTGCCGTCGTGACGGGGTCCTCCAGGCCCGGGATCGTTGGTGGCGACCCACCGGTGTTCCGGATGTTGAAGCGGATGCGTCCGACCGCACCACCACCACCGCCACCGGCCTCGCCTCCGCCGCCTTGCGCACCGGCGAGGGTCCGGCCGAGGAGCTCGCGCGTTCCGCCATCCCCGCCTCCGGGACTGCCACCGCGCGACCCGTTTCTGCCCGTCTGACCGTCGCCGTCACCGTTGTCGGCGAGCGCGCCGCCCCCACCACCAGTGACGATGAAGTTCGAATAGACGAAGTCCGCGTAGAAGGCGGTGGACTCGATCAAGATCGTGCCGCCTGCGCCACCGCCTCCGCCACCGGCGGCGGCAAACTGGCCGTGCTTGCCGCCGCAGCCGGCGGCGATGACACCGGCGTACGACAAGGAGGTGCCTTCAAACCGCATCTGCTCTCGTGCGACGAGCTGGATGGCGCCGCCTCCCCCGCCACCGATGCCGCCCATCGGACCACCACCGGCGTTTCCGCCACCACCACCATGCAGCACGGAGATCGCGGCATCGCCAAATGCCGCGCCGGCGGCGCCACCAGGGATCATCTGACCTCTCGGACCATCAGGAAACGACTCGCCGCCAGGACCACCCTCCGCACCGTTGCCACCTCCCGCGCCACCCGAAAAGCCACCCTGACTTGCGACACCCGGTCCGCCGGAGCCGAGCCCTGCGATCGCCCCTCCGGGAACACCGCCCGCGGCGCCGCCCGGACCTGGGGTGGTGCCGACACAATCACCTGTCAGATCGAGGATCGTCCGCACGATCAGGTTCGAGGTCGAGACGAACGCGGCCGGGTTGGTTCCTACGAACCTCATCGAGCCGTTCACGGTGAGATCCGAAAACCGAAACACGCCGACGCCATCGCGCACTTCGAAGCCGATGCCATCGATCACGCCTGCGCCCGCGGCTCGCACATTGGTGATCGATCCCGAGGTGGTGTTGACGACAGTTGCCGTGTCGATCACCACGTTGCTCAGCGCGGGGTCTGACGCGAGATCAGCGGTTGTCACCACTCCGGTCGGAACAATGACGCCACAGTGCGCTTGCGGGGTGGTCATACAACCGGCGTCACACTGAGCGAGTGGGGTTGGGAATTGTCCAATCGCGAGACACTCGACGAGGTAGGTGTCGTAGCAAACGAGGCCGAGCTCCGGACACACGGTCGGGGCATCCGACGACGCATCTACCGGCGTCGCGTCCAGCATCGCGTCGTTCTGCAACGCGTCGGTTCCCGACGACGAATCCGACGACGAATCCGCTGTGCCGTCCGTCGGGGCTTGGGACCCATGACTACTACACGCAACACACACCACCAACACGCCCGCGTATTTCACGATCTCAGCAAGCTAACAAACCAGCTCTCGAAACACGAGGACTTTACGAACAGGCAGTTACGCCAGCGAAGGCAACACCTTCGCGAGCCGCGAGCGCCACTCGACCGAGTACCACTTCGTCGAGAAGCAGCGCTGCAGCACCTCGATCATGATCGACACCGCGGTCGACGCACCCGGCGACGCACCGAGCAGCGCGGCGACGCTGCCATCGGCGCTGGTCACGACCTCGGTGCCGAACTTGAGGGAGCCGCCGCCCTGCCCGTCGTTCTTGATGATCTGCACGCGCAGCCCGGCGATCTGGACGTCCCAGTCGTCGTCGTTCGCGCTCGGGCAGTACGCGCGCAGCTTCTCGATGCGCTCCTCGACGGACAGCATGGCCTGACCGACGAGGTAGCGCGTCAGATCGAAGTTCTCGATCCCGGCGGTGAGCATCGTGCGGAGGTTGTGGATGCCGATCGAGCGCAGCAGATCGAACGCCGAGCCCTCCTTGAGGAACTTCGTCGTGATGCCGGCATACGGACCGAACAGCAGCTCCTGCTCGCCGTGGATCCACCGCGTGTCGAGATGCGGCACCGACATCGGCGGCGCGCCGGTCTCGGCCATCCCGTAGACCTTCGCGTGGTGCTTCGCGATCACGTCGCGGTTGGTGCAGCGCAGCCACTGGCCGCTGACCGGGAACGCACCGTAGCCCTTGGCCTCGGGGATCCCGGTCTGCTCGAGCAGCGACAGCGAGTACCCGCCGGCGCCGATGAACACGAACTTCGCGCGCACCGTGCGGCTGCCGCCATCGAGATCGCGCACCTCGATCTGCCACGCGTCGCCGTCGCGGTGGATCTCCTCGACCTGGTGACTGAGGTGCAGCTCGACGCCTCGCGCGGTCAACGCGTCGAACATCGATCGCGCGAGCGCGCCGAAGTTGACATCGGTGCCGCGGGCCATCCGCGTCGCCGCCACCGGGGTGTCGCCGCGCCCCTCCATGACGAGCGGGATCCACTCGGCGATCTGCGCGCGATCCTCGGAGTACTCGATGTCGCGAAACAGCGATGACCTCGCGAGCTCGGTCGCCCGCGTGCGCAGAAACCCGACGTGCTCGCCGTCGACGAACGACAGGTGCGGCACCTGCCGGATGAACGACGGGGTCTCCGGCACGTCCCCACTCGCGACCAGCGATCGCCAGAGCTCGAGGCTGAGCCCGAACTGCGCGGCGATCCGCGTCGCCTTCGAGCAATCGACGGTGCCCTCGACGGCGGGCGTGTAGTTGAGCTCGCAGTAGCCGGCGTGCCCGGTGCCCGCGTTGTTCCACGCATCGGAGCTCTCGGCGGCGGCGCGATCGAGGCGCTCGAACGCCTGGATGCGCAGGCCGGGCTCGAGCTTGCACAGCAACGTCCCGAGCGTCGCGCTCATGATCCCCGCACCGATCAACACGACGTCGCAGTCGTCACCCATGGCGCAAGCCTATCAGCCGTCGCAGCGTCGCGAGGTTCTGGCCACACCCGACGCGGGCTCGTGGTAGAGCTGACCCATGACTCGCTGTCTCATGATCGTCGCGCTCCTCGCAGGTTGCCAGCATCGCGATTCGGACACGCGCACCTCGCAAGCGCAGCCGCAGCCGTCGGTCGCGACCAAGACCGCACCGTCCGAGCCGGGCGAACCGGGCAAGCCGGCCGCGTCGGGCAGCATCTCCGGTACGGTCGTCGAGACGATGAACGCGTCCACCTATACGTACGCGCGCCTCGATCGCGGTGGGTCGGAGATCTGGGTCGCCGGCCCGCAGGTCCCGCTCGCCGTCGGCACCAAGCTCGACAAGCTCGAGGGTCAGCTGATGACGGACTTCTACAGCAAGACGCTCGACCGCACGTTCGCGCAGATCTACTTCGTCACCAGCCTCGGCGCGGCGCCGGCGGCGAGCGCACATGCAGCCGCCGCGACCGCGCACCCCTCCGCCGCTGCCGATGCAGGCGAAGGCGTCTCCGGCACCGTCCTCCAGACGATGGAGGCCGGCGGCTACACGTACGCAGAGCTCGATCACGGCGGCAAGAAGGTGTGGGTCGCGGGTCCGACGACCAAGCTCGCCGTCGGCACCAAGCTCGGCAAGATGGCCGGCTCGCTGATGACGTCGTTCCACAGCAACACGCTGAACCGCACGTTCGACGAGATCTACTTCGTCGGTACGTACGCGATCACGAACTGACCCTTCCGGCGATCGAGCTGATCGTGAACCATTGGATACAGATCCGCCGTCCGCGATCAGACGCAGGTCGCGGGCTGACGTCGCGAGGTTGCGATCAGGACACCGGGTGGCAGGTCGGCTAGCTACGTCGTCACCCGCGTAAAACACCCCTCCCGAAGGGGTGCGACAGCATGGTTGGGGACATCGATCCCCAGCAAGCGCGGGCGCTGGCAGCAAATCCGCGAACGCTGTCGCGATCGGATGTGGCGTGCTGTCTGCACGAGGCTGGCTCATGGGGAAACGAGTGATCCGGGGGACCGGGGAGGTCCGACTTGGGGATTTTCGGCCGGGCGCACGCATCGGCGACTACGTGGTCGACCACGAGATGCCGGCGACGGGGACCGCCATCATCTACGCGGGCCATCACGTCGCGATCGAGGAGCGCCACGTGGTGATCCGGATCGCGCCAACCTCCGCTCCGGTAGAGGACATCGCGTTCCAGCTCGACGAGCTCGACCATCCGGGCACACCGCGCATCTTCGATCGCGGCATGCTGCCGGACCGGCGGCGCTGGGTCGCGGTCGAGTACATCTCGGGATCGACCGTGGCCGACGTGATCGCGCATCGCACGATGTCGCCGCTCGAGTGTCTCGCGCTGCTGCGCGACGTCTGCGACGTGCTGTCTCCCGCGCACTCGCGCGGCATCGTGCACGGCAACATCCGGCCCGAGAACATCGTCGTGCCGGATGATCGACGCACCACGATCTGTCTGGTCGGCTGGGAAGGCGCGCGGCTCGATACCTCGCTGGAGCTCGCACCGCTCGTTCGCGACGGCGACTACATCGCGCCGGAGCAGCTGCGCGGCGTGGTCGATGACGCGCGCACCGACATCTACGCGCTCGGCGTGATCGCGCATCGCGCGCTCCACGGCGTGCTGCCTCACGAGCGGTCGCAGAAGGGCACGTCGCTGATCGAGACGTTGATCGATCAGATGCTGAATGGTCGCGCCGAGCTGCGTCCCACCACCCCGCGCCTGCGTGCCGCGGTCGCCTATCTGTGCGCGGCGAACCAGATCGAGAAGAAGCAGTCGTGGATCGTGCCGACGGTTGCCGTCGATCTCGAGGCGATCGACGAGCTGACCGAGGTCTGCGACGAGCTACCGACGCACGAGTAACGCGAGCCCGACATCGCTGGGGTGGACGCGATAGTCCGGCTCCGCGAATTGCTGCGCGAGGCGCTGCTCGATCTCGCGCAGCGGCGCGTGGCCACGGAGCAGCACGACCAGCTCGTCGTCGGGGAAGCCGAGGTCGCTCGACGACACGACCAGGCGATCGTCAGGTTCGAGGACCGTCTCGAAGCCATCGATGCCGATGCCGCCCGACGCGAGCGCACCGAGCCCGTTGCACAGCACGTCGCGTGGAAGCGTTGCGGGGTCGAGGCCTGCGAGCCCCGGCACGCGATCGCCGAGCGTGTGCAGGTAGTGCGGCACGACGAGCTCCTCGAGCTGCGCCGCGCCCGCACGCAGCACGCGTGCGCGCCCTCGCCCGACATGCGCGCCCGTGATCCGCGCCCCGTGAAAGCGCAGCGCCGTACACCCCACCAT
>Ga0075163_10006517_pt1 | contig 15477 bp, 6 predicted proteins | sample JI1023141ADNA_FD_71478 | JGI IMG/M metagenome (GOLD analysis project Ga0075163, IMG submission 71478) | Wastewater effluent complex algal communities from Wisconsin, to seasonally profile nutrient transformation and Carbon sequestration -... | ecosystem: Engineered > WWTP > Effluent > Algae... | reverse complement strand
TCCAGGCCCTCGATTGTGGTGACGGGCATGCTGCCCACCGCCGAGACGGGCGTCTGGCAAGAGCGCACCGGTGCGCCATTGAGATGCACCGTGCAGGCGCCGCACAACCCCAGTCCGCAACCGTACTTGGTGCCGACGAGGTTGAGGTTGTCGCGGAGGGCCCAGAGGAGAGGGGTGTCTGCCGGCACATCAAGGGTGCGGGCCTGCCCGTTTACTTTCAGGGTGTAGGTAGGCATGGGGGGAAGCTGCCTCAACCTGACCATGATCGGGGGTGCGTCAAATCCCCAAATCAAAAAAACCTTAGGGAATCTCACCCGCACAGGTGACAAGTCCAGTTCCACGCGCATGCGGCGCAACCGAGGGCTCGACAGGGCCTGAGTAGGGTCAGTCTCCTACTGGCCCGGTAGTTCGTGCGAACTCGGCCGGTCGAAGACCGGCCCTACCTCGGAGGCAGCGTCGCTTTTCGTTGTGGATCGGTGGCGGTGGTGGCCGACCCGGGATGAACACTTAACAGATAGGTGTCCGCCGGAACTTTCAGGCTGGTTGACCAATTCGGTGGCCAAGCCCTAGCTGCCAGCGTTCGTCTCCTTTGAGACTCCATTTGTGAGGAGTGGGACTACTGGGTTGTGGCAGCAGAGGCATGTATCGGAATAGTATGCCTTGATTGATTTCCTGAAAGAACCGACGGACAGGACTAATATCGGCGCGTACGCAGCCGGGCTTAACGCCAATCTCACTTGCTGCGCAGCACGCTGAGGCCGCCGTTGACCGAGTCGAGCTTGACGCGGGTGCCGCCGCCGTTGACGGCGCCGTGGAGTTCGCGCTTGTCGGATTTCTCGAGGGCGATGGGGAAATCACAGTTCACGCGGCCGTTGACCGTGTCGGTGTCGAGATCGAAAGCCGCGCCGGCGGGCAGGGTGAGCTTGCAGGAGCCGTTGACGGTACGGAGGGTGATGCTGCCGAAGGCGGGCATCGTGGTGTAGGCGACGCGGACGGATCCGTTGACGGTGGCGTAGCGGCCCGGTCCCGTGAGTCCCTCGGCCTCGATGCCGCCGTTGACGGTTTCGAGGGTGATCTCGCCGCGGACGCCCGAGACATGGATGTTGGCGTTGACGACGTCGATTTTGTCGAGGGCAGCCCCGGCGGGCACCATGAGCTTGTAATGGACCTGGGCGTTCATCGTTTCCCAGAACTTCCATTTCTTCTCGTACTCGGTCTTAACCCGGAGCCGGCGGGGCGAGGAATCGATCTGGAGGTGCATGCGATCGAGCCCTTCCTGATCGGAGGCGGTCTTCTCGGCCTCCAAGGCGACCTCGGCCTTGTCCCAGCCGATGATTTCGACCGAGCCGTTGATATTTTCCAGGTGGATCGAGCCGTTGGCGTCGAGCGGGTAGGTCTGGGTAAATTTTTCAGTGACCTTGGCCTGCGCCACGGAGGCCAGCGCCAGGGCGAGGGAGAGCAGAATCGAGGGTGTTTTCATGAATCAGCGGGTGGGATTGTCGGCGGAAGCATGGCAACGCATCGCCGTTGCATCAAGGACACGCTGGCGGCCCGGCAGTTGCAGTCATTTTGGGTCCTTTGGCTTGCCGCAATCAGCGCCGCGCCGCCCTGATTGGGCAATAATGCGGCCGGCGGGTCGCGATCATTTTCCCCGGAGACTGACAAGGGGTTTGCGAATCCTGCCTAGGCAGTTCTGTTCTCAGGGACTATTTACTCCAAGGTTGTTACCACAACGTGGTTTCCGCCGTCATACTTCTATCCATGCCCGCACATCCGCCGTCCCCACGCTCCCGCTGGTTTCTTTATGGCATCACAGTCCTGCTTTTTGCTGCCGGGGTGTGGTATTTCAGCATCCGGAAGAAGAATACCGAAGGTCGCTATGGCCCCAATCCCGCCTGGGCGGTCACCGCTGACGGCCGGTCGCCGGCCATGCCCGTCAAGGTGGTCAAGGCGGAGCGCCGCGACCTCGCGGTCCATCTCAAGGCCATCGGCACGGTCACACCACTGAACACCGTCACGGTGCAAAGCCGGGTCGACGGTCAGCTCCTGCGGATCGCCTTTGAGGAAGGTCAATGGGTCGAAAAGGGCCAGCTCCTCGCCGAAATCGATCCCGAGCCCTACCGCATTCGCCTGTCACAGGCCGAGGGCCAGTTGGGCCAGAGTGAAGCCCAGTTGCAGACCGCGCGGGCCGATCTCGAGCGGTTTCAGCAGCTTTATGAGAAAAACCTGGTGACGAGCCAGCAGATCGAGGCGCAGCGGGCGCTGGTGAGCCAGCGGGAAGGCGCCCTGGCCTCCGACCAGGCGGCGGCGCAGAACGCGCGTCTGCAACTGGCCTACACCAAGATCGAGGCCCCGATCGCGGGACGGCTCGGCCTGCGCCGCGTCGATGTGGGCAATCTCATCCGCGCCAACACGGCCGCAGGGCTCGTCACGATCACGCAGACGCGGCCCATCGCGGTGATGTCCACCGTGCCCGAGGTGGACCTGCCCAAGGTCCTGGAACCCCTCCGCGCGGGCGAGCAGCTGGTCGTCGAGGCGTGGGACCGCAGCGAGCGCTCCCTGCTCGCCACCGGCGTCCTGACCACGGTTGACAACCAGATCGACCTCGCCACGGGCACGCTGAAGATCAAGGCCGAGTTTCCCAACGAGAACGAGAGCCTCTTTCCCAATCAGTTTGTGAACATCCGTATCCGGGTGCGCACGTTGAAGGATGCGGTGGTGATCCCCTCCGCCGCCGTGCAGTTTGGCTCGCGCGGCACCTACGTCTTTGTCGTGAACGACCAGAGCAAGGCCACCGTTCGGGATATCGTGCTAGGGGCGGCGGAAGGACTCGAGCAAGCGGTGGTGAGCGGACTGGCCCCGGGCGACGCCGTGGTGCTGGAAGGCATCGACCGCCTGAAGGAGGGTCGCAACGTCATTGTGGTAACGGATGATCACCAGGCGCCGCCGACCCTGCCGCCGGCGAAAAAGCGCAAATGAGCCTGTCGCGCCCGTTCATTCTCCGTCCGGTCGCCACCAGCCTCCTGATGGTGGCCCTGCTGCAGACCGGCATCATGGCCTACCGGTTGCTGCCCGTGGCGGCCTTGCCCCAGGTGGACTTCCCCACGATCCAGGTGTTCACGTTTCACCCGGGGTCCAGTCCGGCGGTGACGGCCAGCTCGATCACGGCGCCGCTGGAGCGTCGTTTCGGCCAGATCCCCGGGCTCAACCAGATGTCGTCCTCCAGTTCGGGTGGGGCCTCGGTCATCACCCTGCAGTTCTCGCTCGATCTCGACATGGGCGTGGCCGAACAGGAGGTACAGGCGGCGATCAACGCGGCCGACAACCTGCTGCCCAACGACCTGCCGACGCCGCCGATCTACCGCAAGGTCAACCCCGCCGACACACCGATTGTCACCTTGGCGGTCACATCGGCGACCCTGCCGCTGCCCCAGGTGCATGATCTCGTCGACACGCGCATTGCCCAGAAGCTCGCGCAGCTGCCCGGCGTCGGCATGGTGAGCCTGGCCGGCGGGCAGCGACCCGCGGTGCGCGTACAGGTCAACCCCGGCGAACTCGCCGCGCGCGGACTCAATTTCGCCGACGTCCGCTCGGCCGTGACCGCCGCCAGCGTCAACCAGCCCAAGGGCAGCTTCGACGGTCCGGTGCGGAGCATTCTGATGGACGCGAACGACCAGCTCCGCTCGGTCGAGGAATTTCGCAACCTGATCATCAGCTGGCGCGACGGCGCACCGCTGCGCCTCGGCGATGTCGCCCGGATCGAGAACGCCGCCGAGGACCGGCGCCTGGCGGCGTGGGCGGACAAGCTGCCCGCCGTGCTCATCAACGTCCAGCGCCAGCCCGGCGCCAACGTGATCGAGGTGGTCGACCGGGTGCGGGCGCTGCTGCCGCAACTGGAGGCGAGTCTGCCGGCGGCGGCGGAACTCACGGTCCTGACCGACCGGACGCAGAGCATCCGCGCCTCCGTGCGCTCGGTGCAGCACGAACTCATCTTCGCCATTTTGCTCGTCGTGCTGGTGACCTTCGTGTTCCTGCGCAACGTGGCGGCGACGATCATCCCGAGCATTGCCGTGCCGTTGTCGCTGATCGGGACCTTTGGCGTGATGTACTTGTGCGGCTACTCGCTGAACATTCTCACGCTGATGGCGCTGACGATCGCGACCGGCTTTGTCGTGGATGATGCCATCGTGATGCTGGAGAACATCGCGCGCTACCGGGAAGAAGGCGCGTCGCCGATGGAAGCCGCGTTGAAGGGCGCCTCCCAGATCGGGTTCACCTTGGTTTCGCTCACCATCTCGCTCATCGCCGTGCTCATTCCGCTGCTGTTCATGGGCGGGGTCGTGGGCCGGCTGTTCCACGAGTTTGCCATCACGCTGGCGGTCTCGATCCTCATCTCGCTGGTGGTGTCGCTGACGCTGACGCCGATGATGTGTGCGCGCATGCTGCCGGCGACCAAACCCGGGGAGCATGATGCGAATGGGTTTCTCGAACGGGTGATCGCCCGGTATGGGGTGATGCTCGATCGCGTCCTCGACAACCAGCGGCCCGCGATGCTGGTCATGGTCGGCACCATGGCGCTGACGGCGCTGCTCTACCTTGTCGTGCCGAAAGGCTTCTTTCCGCTGCAGGACACCGGCGCGCTCCAGGCCGTGACGGAGGCACCCCAGTCCATCTCGTTCTCCGCGATGGCCGAGCGGCAGCAGGCCCTCGCGGCCCGGATCCTGGCAGACCCGGCGGTGCGGAGTCTGTCCTCTTTCATCGGCGTGGACGGCACCAACGCCACGCTCAACAGCGGCCGCATGCTAATCAATCTCAAGTCGCACGACGAGCGCGACGGCACCGCTTTGGAGGTCATGGACCGCCTGAAGGCGGCGGCGGCCGGCGTCACCGGCATCCGGCTCTATCTCCAGCCGGTGCAGGAGCTCACGATCGAGGACCGGGTCAGTCGCACGCAGTTTCAGTTTACCCTGATGAGCCCGGACGAGGCGCAGCTGTATGAATGGACCCCTAAATTCGTCGCCCATCTCCAGGAGCAGCCCGAACTGGCCGACGTGGCGAGTGACCTGCAGAACCGCGGCCTGCAGGCCTTTGTCGAGATCGACCGGGATGCCGCCAGCCGGCTCGGGGTCAGCGTGGCCAGCATCGACGACGCCCTCTACAGCGCCTTCGGTCAGCGGCAGATTTCCACCCTGTTCACCCAGTCGAGCCAGTACCGGGTGATTTTGGAGATGGACCCGCGCCTGGCGAGCGGGCCACAGGCCTTGGAAAGCATTTACGTGAACAGCCGGGGCAACGGCCAGGTGCCGCTCTCCTCGGTGGCCCGCATCTCCGAACGGCAGGCAACCCTGCTGGTCAACCAGATCGGCCAGTTCCCGGCCGTGACCATTTCGTTCAACCTCGGGCCGGGCTCCTCGCTTGGTGCGGCTGTGAAGGCGATCGAGCGGGCAGGGCAGGAGATGCAGCTGCCCGTCGCCATCGAGCTCCGCTTTCAGGGGGCGGCGCACGCCTTCCGCGATTCCCTGTCGAGCACGCTGTTCCTCATCCTCGCGGCGGTCGTGACGATGTATCTCGTGCTCGGCGTGCTCTACGAGAGCAGCATCCACCCGATCACGATCCTCTCGACCCTGCCCTCGGCGGCGGTCGGCGCCTTGCTGGCTCTTTGGATAAGCGGGCGTCCTTTGGACATGATCGCCATCATCGGCATCATCCTCCTGATCGGCCTCGTGAAGAAGAACGGCATCATGATGATCGATTTCGCGCTGGAGGCCGAGCGCAAGCAAGGGCTTTCACCCCGCGCGGCGATCCGGCAGGCAGCGATGTTGCGCTTCCGGCCGATCTTGATGACGACCCTGGCCGCGCTCTTCGGCGCGTTGCCGCTGATGCTGTCCACCGGGTCCGGGGCGGAACTGCGCCAGCCGCTGGGCCTCGTGATGGTCGGCGGACTGCTGGTGAGCCAGGTGCTCACGCTTTTCACGACCCCCGTGGTCTATCTGTTCTTTGACCGTCTGGCCCGGCGGGCCCGCGCCGGACGGCCCACCACCGACGTGCCGGAGGACGTCGCCGAGGTTCCGGCCCGATGAACCTTTCGCGTCCATTTGTGCGACGGCCGGTGGCGAGCAGCATGATCGCCGTGGCCCTCGTGTTGTCCGGGGCCTTGGCGTACAATCTCCTGCCGGTCGCCCCGCTCCCGGAGGTGGATTTCCCCACGATCCGCGTCAGCGCCTCGCTGCCCGGTGCGAGTCCGGAGTCGGTGGCCTCCAGCGTGGCCACGCCGCTGGAGCGGGCGCTGGGCAGCATTGCGGGCGTGACTTCGATTTCGTCCAACAGCCGGCAAGGGTCCGTGGGCATCACGCTGGAATTTGCGATGGATCGGAACATCGACGAGGCCGCCCGGGACGTGCAGGCGGCGATCAATTCGGCGCGCGGTCAACTGCCCGCCGGCATGCCGGGCAACCCGTCCTACAAAAAGGTCAACCCCTCGGCCGCGCCGATCATGGTGCTCGCCCTGAGCTCGGCGAATCTCGGACCGGGCGATCTGTACGATTTTGCCACGACGATCATCGCGCAGAAGATCTCGCAGGTGAAAGGCGTGGGCGAGGTGACCGTGGGCGGCAGCTCCCTGCCGGCGATTCGCGTGCAGCTGAATCCCAACGCCCTGGCCCATTACGGTATCGCCCTGGACGAGGTGCGGCGCGCGATCGGGGATACGAACTCGATAAAGCCCCGCGGCATGATCGAGTCGGCTGACCGCCAGTGGCAGGTGCAGGCTAGCGACCAGTTGCGCAAAGCCGCGGACTACCTGCCGCTGATCATCCGGTATGTAAACGGTTCCCCCGTGCGCCTGGGCGATGTGGCCAAGGTGACAGACTCGGTCGAGGACCGCTACAGCAGAGGTTTCCACAACGACCGGCCCGCGGTGCTGTTGATGGTGAGCCGGCAGCCCGGCGCCAACATCATTGCCACGATCGACGCCATCAACCGGCAGATCCCCGGCCTGCAGGCGCTCGTGCCGGACGACGCGACGCTGGCCGTGGTGATGGACCGGTCTCCGGCGATCCGCGCGACGCTGTTCGAGTCGCAGCGCACGCTGCTGATCGCCTCGGCGTTGGTGATGCTGGTGGTGTTTCTCTTCCTGGGCAGTCCCCGGGGGGCGCTCATCCCCTGCGTGGCGATCCCGGTGTCGATCATCGGGACCTTCGGGATCATGTATCTCTACGGCTTTTCGCTGAACAACCTCTCGCTGATGGCGCTGATTGTTGCCGCCGGACTGGTGGTCGACGATGCGATTGTGGTGCTGGAAAACATCTCGCGGCATATCGAGCGGGGCATGTCGCCGATGCGCGCGGCGATGACCGGCGCCGGCGAAGTGGGGTTTACGCTGCTGGCGATGAACCTGTCCCTCGTGGTGGTGTTCGTCTCGATCCTCTTCATGGGCGGACTCGTGACGAAGCTGTTCCGCGAGTTCTCGATCACGCTGGCGGCCGCGATGCTGGTTTCGCTGCTGGTCTCCCTGACGCTCACGCCGAGCCTGTGCGCGCGCTGGCTGGAGGCCAAGGGAGAGCGTCGGGACGGCCGGCTCAACCGGGCCAGCACGCGGGTGTTTGAAGCCGTGCGGGGCGCTTACGCCCGCACCCTGGGCTGGGTGCTGCAACACACCACCCTGATTCTGCTGATGCTGGTGGGTATCATCGCGCTCAACGTCTCGCTCTTCTACAGTGCGCCGAAGGGGTTCCTGCCGGAGCAGGATACCGGTCAGCTGAACGGCTTTGCCCGGGGTGACGACGGTTTTTCCTTCCAGGTGATGCAGCCGAAGATCGAGATCTACCGGAAGCTGATTCTGGCGGACCCGGCCGTCGAGGATGTGGTGGGCACCAGCGGCGGCAGCACCGGGCTCAGCAACTCCTGGATGATGATCAGGCTCAAGCCGCGCAAGGATCGCGACGTCTCCGCGCGTGACGTGGTCAACCGGCTGCGCGTGGGTTCTCCGCCGGTGGCCGGCGGGAACCTGTGGATGAACGTCGCGCAGGATATCCAGCCGCCCCGCTCCTCGGACGGGGGCTCCTATGACATGGCGATTCTCACGAGCGAGGTGTCCCTGTTGCGCAAGTGGGAGCCGAAGATCGCCCAGGCGATGCAGGAGCTGCCGGAGCTGACGGACGTGGATACGCCGAACGACGGCGGGACGAAGCAGGTGATGCTGCACATCGACCGCGAGGCGGCCCGCCGGCTGGGGGTGGACATGCGGATGATCACGCAGGTGCTCAACAATTCCTTCAGCCAGCGGCAGATCACCACGCTCTACAACCGCCTGAACCAATACCGGGTGATCATGGAACTGGAGCCCCAGTACACCGAGGACCCCGTGGTGCTGGACCAGGTACAGGTCATTGCCGCCGATGGCTCGCGCGTGCCGCTTTCGGCGTTCACGAAGTACGACTACGCCCTGGTAGAGGACCGGGTGCGCCATCGTGAGCAGTTTGTGTCGGAACAGGTCGGCTTCTCCCTCGCCCCCGGCGTCTCGCTGCAGGAGGGGTTGCAGGCCATCGACCGGGCAATGGCAAAGATCATGCTCCCGACGGAGGTGCAGGTGAAGATGGCCGGCGCGGCGGAAACCTTCCAGAGCGCCCTCGAGAACCAGCATTGGCTGATTCTGGCGGTGTTGGTGGCCGTGTACCTGGTGCTCGGCATCCTCTACGAAAGCCTGGTGCATCCGCTCACGATCCTCTCGACCCTGCCTTCGGCCGGATTGGGCGCGCTGCTGGCCCTGCGGTTTACGGGTACGGAATTCACGCTGATCGCGCAGCTCGGGCTGTTCTTGCTCATCGGCATCGTGATGAAAAATGCGATCCTGATGATCGACGTGGCGCTCGTCCGGGAGCGGCAGGACAAGCTCTCGCCGCGCCAGGCCATCTTCGAGGCCGCGCAGCTGCGCCTGCGGCCGATCCTCATGACCAACCTCGCCGCACTGCTCGGCGCGCTCCCTCTGGTGCTGTCCACCGGCGAAGGCGTCGAGATGCGCCGCCCGCTCGGCCTCGCGATCGTCGGTGGCCTCGTGGTGAGCCAGCTCCTGACGCTCTACACCGTCCCCGTCGTCTATCTCTGGCTCGACCGCATGCGCCTCCGTGTTCTCGGCCGCCTCGGCCGCCTCAACCCGGTGGAAGCGGCGAAGGCGGTGGAGGCGTGAGTTGGATAGCCATGCTGCAAATTACTTGGACTGACGTTTGCGTCTCGACTGTGAAATTGCCGTGCGAACGACCGAGGGCAGGGTCGGATCGTCAAGCATTCTGGGTGGGGCATCCCCGGCAGAGCGACTAATACGAACCATCCCCTCGTAGGAACTAAGATAGATCGAGATGATCATTTTGGTTCGTTCGGTGTAGCTTAATCCTTCCTTCTTCGCATGGAGATAAGCATCTGCTGCGCTTATGCCCTTCTGTTTAAGCTTACGGTATTTGGTAAAAGAAATCTCGCGCATGTCTTGTTCTCTAACCCGGATATTCCGACTGCGTAGAAAGCCTACGCTGGCTTGGCCCGCCGAGGGGCAGAAAGGAGATTGAGCCGGTCGCCTTCAACCTCCGATTGGCGGCGTGGCATTCCTTACTCCGCCCGCAGCGCGTCGAGCGGATTGACGCGGGTGGCGCGACGCGCGGGCAGCCAGCAGGCGACCATGGCGGCGGCGAGGAGACTGAGGGCGGCGGCGCTGAAGGCGAGGGTGTCGAAGGCGCTGAAATCCACGAAGACCGTCGCGAGCAGCCGGCCCACGCCGAGGCCGAGCAGGAGGCCGAGGCCCACACCGGTCAGGGTCATCGTCAGGCCTTCGCGGAGGATGAGGTTGCGCACGCGGCCCGGTTCGGCGCCGAGGGCGAGGCGGATGCCGATCTCCCGGGTCCGCCGCGAGACGGCGTAGGCCTTGAGGCCGTAGATGCCGACGACGGCGACGAGCATCGCCAGCCCGCCGAAGACCGAGAACATGAGGGCGGCGGAGCGCACAGCCCAGAATTCGACCGAGGCATCGCGATGCTCGGCGAAGGTGCGGACCTTGAACACCGGCACGCCCGGGGCGGCGGCGCGCAGCTCGCGGCGGATGGTGTCGACCAAGGCGCGGGCGGCGGTGTCGCCGGGGGCCGCGGGGCGCACGTGGAAGTGGATGTTGCTCATGAAGCCCTGGGCGAAGGGCACGTAGATGGCCGTGCCGGGCTCCTTGTCGAATACATCGGCCCGGGTGGCCGGGACGATGCCGACGATCTCCAGGGTCTTGGGGTCGTCCTTGCAGGAAAGATCCTGGAAGTCGCCGACGCCGCCGGCGCCGCCCTCCTCGGCCCGCGGGGCATCGCGCTCGGCAAACTGGAGGCGCTGGCCGAGGGCATCGCCATCGGGCCAGAGCTTTTTTGCCAGCACCTCATCGATGATGGCCACGGGCGGGGCGTCCTTGCCGTCAGCCTCGGCGGCCGTGAAGGTGCGGCCGCGAAGCAGGGGCAGGCCCATGGCGGTGAAATAGTCGGCACCAATGCTGTTCCAGTTGGCGGAGAAGGCGAGACCTTCCGCGGCGGTGGCGGGCTTGGCGCCCGGCTCGGGCCGGAGGCCGGCGCGCCGTACGGAACGGCTGATGTGGACCATGCCGTAGGGGATGACCGAGCCGACGCTGGCGGCCTGCACGCCCGGCAGGGCGGCGAGGCGTTCGCGGGCCGCGCGGTAGATCCCGCGGGTGCGGGTCTCGTCGTAGCCGCCGAAGCTGGCGTCCACCTCGACGATGATGGTTTGGTCGGCGTGGAAGCCGGTGTCGGTGCCCACCACGCGATAAGCCAGCCGGATGAACAGGCCGGCGGCGATGAGCAGGGCGAGGGACAGGGCGATCTGCGCGACAACAAGCGGATGGCGGGGCAGCCAGGCGCGGCGGCGGCCGGGCGCATCGTCCCCGGCCGAGAGCTTGAGATCGGTGAGGATGTCGCTGCGCGAGAGCTTCAAGGCCGGGCCGAAGGCGAAGAAGAACGTGGCCAGCACGGCGAACCCGAGGGTCGCGACCAGGGCGGGCGCGGTGACCGCACCGGGGAAGAAGACGGTGATCGGCAGGAGGGAGTTGACGGAGGTGAGCAGCAGGTCGGTGGACCACACGGCGAGGGCGAGGCCCAGGGTGCCGCCGGCGAGGGAGAGCATCAGCCCCTCGGTGAGCAGCTGGCGCACGATGCGGCCGCGGCCGCCGCCAAGGGCGAGGCGGATGGCGAACTCGCGGCGCCGGGCATGCCCGCGGGCGAGCAGCAGGCCGGCGAGGTTGAGGCAAACGACGAGCAGCACGGCCCCGGACATGCCGAGGAGAACCATGCCGAAGACCTGCAGGCCGTTCTCGGACTGCGGGGCGGTGCTGGTGCCGTAGCGCGGGAGCGGGCCGACCGTGAGCTGCTTGTCCTTGTAGCCGACGGGAAACCTCTGCTCGAGGCTGGCAGAGACGCCGGCCAAGGCGGCTCGGGCGGACTCGAGGCTGCGGCCGGGCTGGAGGCGCGCGACGAGGAAGAGGTTATAGGCGTCGGGCCGGTCGAGGACACGGCGGTCAGCTTCGTCGGCAAAGTCGTTGGACAGGGTGTCGAAGACGCCGAGGGGAAAGAAGAGTTCGGGACCGATCAGCGACATGGTCCCGGTGAAGCCCTCGGGGGCGATGCCGATGATGGTATAGAGCCGCTCGTTGACGCGCAGGGTGGAGCCGACGAGGTCCGGGTCGAAGCCGGTCTTGCGCCAGTAGACGTGGCTCGCGATCAGGACCGGCAGGTTGGCGCCCGGCCGGGCTTCCTCGGCGGTGAAGGTGCGGCCGCGGACCAGCTTCACCCCGAGCACGTCGAAATAGTTGTCCGAGACGATACCCGCAAAGGTGCGACGCGATTCGGCTGCCTCGCCCACGCCGACGAGGCTGAGGTTGTGAGCGAGCACGCCGGCGAAAAGGTCGGACTGCGAGTTCAGCTCAAGGTAGGTCTGGTGGCTGAAACCGCGGTAGTTGTCGGGTTGCTTCTTGTCCTGGGTGTAGAGCTGGACGACCTGCTCCGGCTCGGCGTAGGCGGGGGCGCGGAACACGAGGGCGTGGATGACGCTGAACATGGCCGTGTTCAGGCCGATGCCGAGGGCCAGCACGGTGATGGCGGCGAGGGAGAAGCCCGGGGTGCGGGCGAGCAGAGGGAGGGAAAACTTCAGATCCGACAGGAGGGAATGCATGCGGCGTGGTGTTGCCGTGAAAAACACGGAATCATCGCGGCAGTCGCAGGAAAGTAGACCGAAGCTGCAACCGGGGGGCGCCAGCCCGCCGCTTCGACCGTGCGACCCTCAATTTCACTTCACTGCTGTGGACAGGACCGTGATGGCCACGGGGACGGGCGGCGACTATTGGCGGCTGATTTTCAGATTGGCGAATGCTCCGTCCGAACCGTTTCCGACCCAGAGGCCGACCCGGCCGCCAGAACGATTGTGCAGTGCGGTCACGACCAGCGAGGGCGCGGTGGCGTCGTTGACGTAGACGCTGATCAGCGAGCCAGTGACGACGATGCGCGCGTGGAACCAGCCGTCGGAATCAGGAACAGGGTTTACGGCACTCTCATACTGGCCGGGAAAATCACGACGCAGCTTGTCCCAGGTGAATTGCGGATGGGAAATATATTGGACGGCGCGGGCCCGGCGCGGGATGTCGGGGTTCTTGAAGTTGAACGCGCGGAAATACACCGCGTCGTAGGTTGCATCGTCCACGCCGTGAAACGCCAGTCCGACAAAACTGGCTCCCGGCAGATTCCGCCCGCGCAGGTCGATCTCGATGGTGCCCTCGGCGAAGTCGGAACCGACGAGCCAGGCGATGCCGTCGCCGTCACGGGCGTCGAGTCGCACGCCGGTGCGTCCGGACTCCGCAACCACCGCGCCCGCGCGGTTATGCAGACGCCAGACTTTTGGATCGGCGATCCGGTCGAGTGGTGGAACCACGACGGAAGCGGCGGCGGCCCCGGGGCGTGAGGGATTTGGCTCGACGGACGGCGTCTCGGGCAGGCGCTCGACTCCCTCGGTGGCGATGGCGAGCACGCGGTCGCGATCGTCGAAATGATAACGCTGGAGCACCCGGGCCGCGCGAAAATCGCAGCGATAGAGGAAGGATCGCCGGCCGGGTATGATCCCGCGGCCGACCAGGGTGAGCGCCGAAAGGACGCCGAGTTGCTGGAGTTCGTCGGCAAGGGATTTTTGCGCGGGCTGGAGCTGCGACCAGAATTCCGGCGCATAGTCGTCGGAACGCATTTCACCGCGGGCGGCCTCGTCGAGAAGGCGGCGGACACGCTGGGTAATCGCCGACTCCTGGTCAGGCAAGGGTTGAAATTCGTCGAGAAAGAAGCGCTTCAGGTTGCTGGGCAGTGCGCGGGGTGGTTCGGCCAGTTGGGTGCCGATCCGGGGCAGATCGTAGTAATGGCCGCCCTTCGCCAATTCGGCATCAAGGTCCAGCGTCACGCGCTCGTTGCGATCGGGCGCCGGAATCAGGATGATCTCGCCGCGCTTCAGGTCGAAAATGTTAGAGTATCGCGTGGGCGTTTCGCCCGATTGCCGACAAGCTTGGAGAATTTCGAATCCGTTGGCGGCGGTAGGGACCGGGGAGGACGTGAGCCGCTCCGCAAGTATCCGCCAGCCGAAGCCAAAGCCGCGGCTGACCTTTGACGGCTCGACGTGCAGGCGCCCGTCCTTCGCCCCGATAACGGCCGAAGCTCCCGTGAGGTCGGCCACGAGGATGCGGCCGCGGGCGAAGCCGGGCTCCCAGTGCGTGCGGAAAAAGGCGACGACTTCGTCAACCGTCGTGCAGGTTTCCAGCATGCGTTCGGCGGGATTGCCCCGCACGCGAATCAGCGTCGGGTCGGGCTCCCATTTTTCGTTGACCCCGGCCACCCAGTCGAAAGCGAGCCCGGCGGTATTCACGCCGCCTTGCGTCCAGCCGTCGTCAAAGCCAAGAGAGGCCCGCCCCAGGTGCCCCAGACCAGCCGGCACGAACCAGAGGCGAGTGACCGGATTGGACCAATCCTCGTTGTTGCAGAAGAGCGTATGGTCGGCATCAGTCAGCACGAAGATCGTGCAGGCCCGGCCCGTGAGGCCACTGCAGGTGAGGGCGGCTGCGGCGGTGAGGGTGGCAATTCTTGCCTTCAGTTTTGTGCCCATAAAATAATCGAGACCAAGAAGCATGATGGGAGGGCGTGGATGGCTACTCGCAGGGGATACTGTAAACCGTGACCGTGCGCGGGGCGGGCGGGGTGGTTGGCGGCGGGTTGAAGAGCGCCCAGCCGCTGTTGCCGACGAAGTGGAAGCGGCCGTTGAAGACCTGGCCGAGGGCGAGGTCGGTCATGGCGGTGCGGCCTTGGGCGACGATGCGGGCGTGGGGTGGCTTTTCCTGTAGGGTCGGGCCTTGGCCCGACCTTTCGGCCGAGGTCGTCCCAAGGGACGACCCTACATCGGAAAGATCAATCCGGAGGACGCGCTGCGGGTTCACGCCGTTTTGCACGGCGAGCAGTCCGCCCGGGACGGAATAGAGGCCGTCGATGCCGAAGAAGGTGGCGTTGGCGGGGGCGGAGAGCAGCGCGGGCTTCTTGGTGTCGGTGGCGATGCGCCAGATGCCGTTGGCGTAGTCGGCGACGTAGAGGTTGTGCCCGGCCGAATCCAAGGCGATGCCTTGCAGGCTCAGGAATTCGTCGCTCTCCAGCCAGGGCTCGAGGGCGGTGCCTCCGGCTGAGAGTCGCCAAATGGCCGGCGACATCGAGTCGCTGGCGTAGATCGCACCATCGGCGGCGATGGCAAAGTCGCCGAGCAGGTGCTTGCGTCCGTCGGCCGGTGCGGGATAGCGCTGGCGGACGCGCCCCGTGGCGGGATCAATGGCCACGAGGGACGAGCGTTTCCCGTCTTCGGCGTCGGGGCCGGTCATGACGCCGACCGTCGCAGTGGTTGCCCAAAGGGTCTTCCGGTCTGCGGAAAACGCGATCTTGAAGACGCCGTCGAGCGCGTCCTCGTCATGGGTGAACTTTTTGAGCAGGCCTACGCCCGAGCTGATGTCGCGGACCCAGATGCAACGGTTGCGGACGTCGCTGCAGTACCACGTGAGCGTTTCAGGGTCGATGAGACAGCTCTCAATGATCCCGGTGACGTCGGTGAAGCCGAAGGCGGCTTCATCACGCATGGCCAGGGGGCCCGGACCCGCGGCGAGACGGTCGGCAATGGCCTGAAAAGCGGTGAGGTCCTTCAGCGCGGCATACGCGGGATCGGCGGCGATATTCATCTGCAGTCCCATGTCCGCGAGTCGCTGCAGCGCGGCGATCGCGGCGTCGGTCTGCCCGAGGGCGGTGTTGAGGCGCGCGAGGTTGATCTGGATGCGCGGGTAGTCGGGGCGCAGGCGGGCGGCTTCCTCGAGCTTGGTGAGCGCGGTGGTTTGGTCGCCGGCCTTTGCCGCCGCGGCGGCTTCATGGAGGAGAATTGCGTGGCGGGGCG
>Ga0075163_10006516_pt1 | contig 15477 bp, 19 predicted proteins | sample JI1023141ADNA_FD_71478 | JGI IMG/M metagenome (GOLD analysis project Ga0075163, IMG submission 71478) | Wastewater effluent complex algal communities from Wisconsin, to seasonally profile nutrient transformation and Carbon sequestration -... | ecosystem: Engineered > WWTP > Effluent > Algae... | reverse complement strand
TGGTGCCGGCTGTCCGAATCGAACGGACGACCTTCCGCTTACAAGGCGGGTGCTCTACCAACTGAGCTAAGCCGGCTGCGTCTCGAATTTTGCCAGACGCGCTACCACGTCACTTGATGCGCTTGAGCGAGGGCCGGCCGCCTGGGCTGGCAGGATCGGGCGGATCGTCTTGCGGCCGTTCGGCGGCAGCCTGGGGAGGATCGGGTTCGCTGGTCGCAAGGCGCAGGCCCCGCAGCGGCGTCGGCGCGCGTGCCTCGCCAAGGGGCGGGGCCTCCGGTCTGGCCGCCGCAGCCCCAGCCTCGGTGGGGACCGGAAACGCCATGCCCTGGCCGTTCTCGCGTGCATAGATGGCCACCACGTGATCAACCGGCACCACGATGTCCCGCGCCATGCCGCCGAACCGGGCCTTGAACTCGACGAAGTCGTTGCCCAGCTTCAGGCCGCTGGTGGCGTCGAAGCCGACGTTGAGCACGATCTCGTTGTTCTTCACGTACTCCATCGGCACCTGCACGCTGCTGTCGACGTACACCGCGATGTAGGGCGTGAAGCCGTTGTCCGTGCACCATTCGTGCAGGGCTCGCAACAGGTACGGCCGGGTCGAACTGCCCTGGTTGTCGGGCGCGGACGGCATGTTCATGGCGGCAGGCGATCTCGGGCGAGAGGGCTTACTTGCGCATCACCTTCTCGGACGGCGTCAGCGCCTCGATGTAGGCCGGACGCGAAAAGATGCGCTCGGCGTACTTCAGCAGCGGCACCGCGTTCTTCGACAGGTCGATGCCGTAGTAGTCGAGCCGCCACAGCAGCGGCGCGATCGCAACGTCGAGCATCGAAAAGTCATCGCCCAACATGTACTTGTTCTTCAGGAAGATCGGCGCGAGCTGGGTCAGGCGATCGCGGATCTGCGAGCGTGCCTTCTCGAGTTGCTTGTCGGTGGCCTTGACGCCCCGGCTCTCGAGCAGATTGACGTGTGCAAAGAGTTCCTTTTCGAAGTTGAAGAGGAACAGTCGAACACGGGCGCGCGCCACCGGGTCACCCGGCATCAGCTGGGGGTGCGGGAAGCGCTCGTCGATGTACTCGTTGATGATGTGCGACTCGTACAGGATGAGGTCACGTTCAACGAGGATCGGCACCTCGTTGTACGGGTTCATCAGCGCGATGTCTTCAGGCTTCGCGAAGAGGTCGACGTCGCGGATCTCGAAATCCATGCCCTTCTCGAACAGCACGAAGCGGCAACGGTGCGAGTACGGGCAGGTGGTTCCGGAATAAAGCACCATCATGGCAAGCGGCCCTCGATCAGCAATGGAACCCCGTGGTTCCTGGGAAAAGAAGAACGCAGTGGAGGCGTCTGCGTCCACTGCGCTGGCGGCGCGGCATCGCCCACGCCATGCGGAATGCTACTTGACGTCTTTCCAGAAGGCGGCGTTCAGGCGCCAGGCAATCACGGTGAAGACGGCCAGGAACAGCAGCACCCAGACACCGAGGCGGACCCGCTGTCCCTGAACCGGTTCACCCATCCACTGCAGGAACGCGACCAGGTCTGCCGCGTTGTCGTTGAACTCGGCCTGCGACATCTTCCCCGGCGTGACGGCTTCGAAGCCCTTGAAGACATGGGCCGTCTTCTTGGCGTCGTGCGGGTCCTTCTCTTCGGCGAAGACTGCACGCTGCTGGCCTTGCAGTTCCCAGAGGACGTTCGGCATCGCGACGTTGGGGAAGGCCATGTTGTTCCAGCCCGTGGCCTTGGTCTCGTCGCGGTAATAGCTGCGCAGATAGGTGTAGATGTAGTCGGCGCCACTGCCCTTGGAGCCATCGGCACGTGAACGTGCGATCACCGTCAGATCGGGGGGCAGGCCGCCGAACCAGTCCTTGGCGTCCTTCGGGTCCAGCGACACCTTCATCGTCTCGCCGACCTTCTCGGAGGCGAACATCAGGTTCTGCTTGATCTGCTCTTCGGTCAGGCCGATGTCCCGCATGCGGTTGTAGCGCATGAAGGCAGCCGCATGGCAGTTGAGGCAGTAGTTGACGAACAGCTTGGCGCCGTTCTGCAGGGCCGCCATGTCGGTCAGGCGTTGCTTGGGGAACTTGTCCCAGGCAATGCCGTCGCTGGATGCGTGGGCCAACGGAGACAGCAATGCAAGGCTGGTCAGCAACCAGAGGAGCAGCTTCTTCATGGGGTGGGTGCTTTTCAGGTGCGGCTCAATGCGCATGGAAGACGACTCGATCAGGCACGGCCTTGAACTCGCCGATCTGGCTCCACCACGGCATCAGCAGGAAGAAGCCGAAGTAGAAGATGGTGCCGGCCTGCGCGATGAAGGTACCGACGTCAGACGGCGGCTGGATACCCAGGTAGCCGAGCACGACGAAGAAGATCACGAAGACTCCGTACATCCACACATGCCAGCTCGGGCGATAGCGGATCGACTTGACCGGGCTGCGGTCGAGCCAGGGCAGGAAGAACAGGATCACCACGGCGCCACCCATGACGACCACGCCCCAGAACTTGGCGTCGAAGGTCTTCAGCAGGGCAATGGCGACCAGGGCGCCGATCAGGATGGCGCCCTTCCAGAGGGACGAGAAGCCGCCCTTGAGCACGGCCAGCACCGCACCCAGCGCCGTGATGCCCGCCAGCACGTTGACCATCGGGTCGGTGGTGGCGCGCAGCATCGAGTAGTACGGCGTGAAGTACCAGACCGGAGCGATGTGCGGCGGGGTCTTCAGAGGGTCGGCCGGGATGAAGTTGTTGTACTCGAGGAAGTAGCCGCCCAGCTCGGGGGCGAAGAACAGGATCGCCGAGAACACCATCAGGAACACACCGACGCCGAGCAGGTCATGCACCGTGTAGTACGGGTGGAACGGGATCCCGTCGAGCGGAATGCCACGGGCGTCCTTCTTGGCCTTGATCTCGACGCCGTCCGGGTTGTTCGACCCGACGTCGTGCAACGCCAGCAGGTGGGCCACGACCAGGCCGATCAGCACCAGCGGGATCGCGATCACGTGGAAGCTGAAGAAGCGGTTCAGCGTGGCGTCGCTGACGACGTAGTCACCTCGGATCAGCAGCGCCAGGTCCGCGCCGATGAAAGGCACCGCGGCAAACAGGTTCACGATCACCTGCGCGCCCCAGTAGGACATCTGCCCCCAGGGCAGCAGGTAGCCGAAGAAGGCCTCGCCCATCAGGCACAGGAAGATGGCGCAGCCGAAGATCCACACGAGCTCGCGCGGCTTGCGGTACGAGCCGTACATCATCCCGCGGAACATGTGCAGGTAGACGACGATGAAGAACATGCTCGCGCCGGTGGAGTGCATGTAGCGAACCAGCCAGCCCCAGGGCACGTCGCGCATGATGTACTCGACCGAGGCGAAGGCCGTGGCCGCATCGGGCTTGTAATGCATCACCAGGAAGATGCCGGTGACGATCTGGATCACGAGCACCAGGATGGCCAGCGACCCGAAGAAGTACCAGAAGTTGAAGTTCTTCGGAGCGTAGTACTCCGACATGTGCTTCTTGTACTCGGCAAATGCAGTGGGGAACCGGTTCTCGAACCAGGTGGTCACCTGCACGCCGACCGATGCACCCTCGGGTGCGTCCTTGAATTCAGCCATGGATTCCTCTGAGCTGTGTCTGGCGGCCGCGGGATCAGGCCTTCTTGTCTTCACCGATCAGCACGACGGTGTCCGACAAGTACATGTGCGGCGGGACCTCGAGGTTGTCCGGCGCGGGCTTGTTCTTGAAGACCCGGCCGGCCAGGTCGAAGGTCGACCCATGGCACGGGCAGAGAAAACCACCGGTCCAGTCGTCGGGCAGCGACGGCTGCGCGCCGGGCTGGAAGCGGTCAGACGGCGAACAGCCCAGGTGCGAGCAGATGCCGACGCCGACGAAGTACTCGGGCTTGATCGAGCGATGCTCGTTCTTCGCGTAGGCGGGTGTCGGGTACTGGTTGCGTTCAGACTTGGGGTCGGCCACCAGCGGGTCGTTCTTCGGCAGGGCGGCGAGTTGTTCCGGCGTCCGGCGGACGATCCAGACCGGCTTGCCACGCCACTCGACGGTGAGCTTCTCGCCAGGCTTGATGGCACTGATGTCGACCTGCACCGGAGCGCCGGCGGCCTTGGCACGCTCAGACGGCGTAAAGGTGCTGACGAAAGGAATGGCGGTGGCTGCACCTCCCACGGCGCCAGCGCCGCAGGTGATCGCAATCCAGGTGCGTCGGCCCTGATCAACGGGGCTGTCGCCTGCGGCGTCACTCATGGATGTCCTCTGGAGGGTCGGTCGTTCGGGTCAACCCCGGATTCTAGCCGAGGCGCCCTCTTCGTCGTCGGTCACCCGCTGCCTGACGCGGTGACCCCGAGTTGACGAACCGCCCCCCCGAGCCTACCGTTCAAGGCTCCCGGGACCGAGGAGGTCCATACGGGTACCAGCAACCAATAGCGGGGAACGAACAAATGAGCTTTGCATCGGAGTTCAAGGAATTTGCCATCAAGGGCAACGTCGTGGATCTGGCGGTCGGCGTGATCATCGGCGGCGCATTCGGCAAGATCGTCGACTCGCTGGTCGGCGACATCATCATGCCGATCCTGGGCAAGGTATTCGGCGGGCTGGACTTCAGCAACTACTTCATTCCGCTGGCCGGCCAGACCGCCACGGTGCTCGCCGATGCCAAGAAGGCCGGCGCGGTGTTTGCCTACGGCAACTTCATCACCGTGGCGGCGAACTTCGCGATCCTGGCGTTCATCATCTTCCTGATGATCAAGCAGATCAATCGCCTCAAGCAGACGCCGCCGCCGGCACCGGCCGCGCCGCCCCCGACGCCCGAGGATGTCGTGTTGCTGCGCGAGATCCGCGACGCGCTGAAGAAGTAACAGCCTGAATCAGTCGGGTCCGTGCGAAAGCAGGGCCGCCAGGGCATGCCGCAAAATACGCGACTGCCCTACCCCTCTATGAGCCCGACCGTCCCCTTCCGATTGCCTGCGCTGCTGGAAACTGCCATCCAGCGCGTGAAGCTCGCCGCGCGCGACGCGGCAGAGCGCACCGTGGAAAGCCTCGGGCTGTCGACGCTGGCCGCCTCGAACGCCTTCCAGCGCGACGTGATGCTCAACGCACAGTTCGAGCTCAATCGCAAGGGCGCGATCTTTGCGCTCACCTTCGACGAGACGCTCGACAAGCAGATCCGGCAGGAGTCCGGTCTGCGCGGTCCGACGTCGACATCGGCCGGACCCGACAGCTGGGAGGCCTTGAGCCTGGTCGACGACCACGAACTCGAGGTCAAGGTCTCGGCCGAACGATTCGGCCTGGAGATCTCGCTGGCCTGCGAATGGGAACTGCGCGAGCTGGAAGCCTATGTCGGTTCGCTGCTGGGACATGCCCGCGCAGAGCGCGAACGCAACCCGCTGCGCCCCGAACTGGTCGGCATCGCGATGATCCGTGCCATCGAAGCGGTGGTCGATCGCGCCGACTCGCGCAAGGTGCTCACCGCAGAGTTCGGGCGGTCGCTGGCCGGCCTGCTGCGCACGACCTACGCCGACATCGTGGGAGACATGCGCAAGTCCGGCGTCCAGCCGGTGGGCCTCACGGTCCGCAATGCCGAGGACCGCGGCGAGAACAGCCGCAACGCGGGACTCGACAGCTCGAGAGGCCGCGGTGACGAAGGGCACGGCGGTGACCCCGGCCCGTCGAGCCGGGGCGGCGACAGCCGCTTCGGCGGGCGCCGCGGCATGGACTCGCGGTCCGGGCCGGTTTCACGCTCCGGCATCCCGCCGCGGCGATCGAGCAGCCACGGCACGCCGCTCGGACAGGTCGATCCCGGCATGATGTCGCTGATCCGCCGCTTGACCAGCAGCGACACGATGCGTGCTGCCGGCTCGGAGCAGGGTGAATGGGACGGCGAGATCTCCGGCCACGGCGGCTCGCTGCCGCTGCCGAACCTGATCCGGACGCATCGCGAGGAACTGCGCCAGGCTGCGACCGGCTCGCTCGATCACATGGTGATCGACGTCATCGGCAGCCTGTTCGATCAGATCCTGTCCGACCCGAAGGTGCCACCTCAGATGGCACGGCAGATCGCCCGATTGCAGTTGCCCGTGCTGCGTGCCGCGCTCGGCGACCCCAGCTTCTTCTCCTCGCGCCGCCATCCGGTGCGGCGCTTCGTCAATCGCATCGCCTCGCTGGGTGCCGGGTTCGACGACTTCAGCGACGAGGGCGCGCAGCGTTTTCTGAGCAAGGTGCGCGAACTGGTGCAGGAAGTGGTGGAAGGCGACTTCGACCAGTTGGAGACCTACGAGAACAAGCTGGCAAAGCTGGAGGCCTTCGTCGCCGAGCAGGCCTCACAGGACCTGCAGGCCGACGGCGACGCCGGCAGACTGCTGGCGCAGAAGGAAGACGAACTGCGGCTGCGGCACCTGTATGCCCAGCAGTTGCAGGGCGACCTGAAGGACATGACGGCGCCGGAGTTCCTGCGCGAGTTCATCAGCCAGGTCTGGAGCCAGGTGCTGCTTCAGGCCGCCGACAAGCATGGCAGCAACAGCCAGCGACTGAAGGAGCTGCGAGCGGCCGGCCGCGAGCTCTTCATGAGTGTGCAGCCGAAGACCTCACCGGCACAACGCAAGGCCTTCCTGACCGGTCTGCCCAAGCTGATGCAGGAGCTCAACGAAGGCATGTCGTTGATCCACTGGCCGGAGACTTCGCGCCGCCACTTCTTCGGCCAGCTGCTGCCGGCCCATGCCGACGCGTTGAAGGCCCAGCCGCTGCGGCCGCTGGACTTCAACATGATGGCCAAGCGCATCGACAACGTGCTCGAACGCGAACTGCCGTCGAAAGCCAGCCTGCCGGCCGCGATCCTGCCGGTGCTGGACGACGAGATCATCGTGCCGCGCTTCAGCGCCGAGGAGGCCGCTCGTGTCGGCCTGATCGACGAGCAGTCCTTCGACTGGGACGGCAAGGTCGACATCGACCTCAGCGCCGAGCCGCCCATCCAGGAAGAAGACACCCGCGTCGCCGGCTTGCCGGTGCCCAGCGAACCGGCCGAGCCGACCAGCGGCAAGTCGCTGGCCGACCATGTGCAGGTCGGCTTCTCTTACCAGATGCATGTGGACGGAGGGTGGCAGAAGGTGCGTCTGGCACATGTCAGCGCCGGTCGGGCATTCTTCGTGTTCACCCGCGGCACCCGCCACCAGCGGACCATTTCACTGACCCACCGGATGATGGTCCGGCTGTGCGAGACCAGCCGATTGCGCACGGTGGAGAACGCCTACCTGCTGGAGCGGGCCACGGCGCGGGCCCGCCGGCAGCTGTCTACGCTGGGCGCCTCGGCCAGCCACTGAGGTCCGAGCGCCGGGCTGCGGCCCGCGCGGGGCTCGTCGTCAGTGGCGTGAGGGCAGCAGCGCACGCGCCATCGCGATGGCGGCTTCGAGGCTTGCAGGGTCGGCGATGCCGCGGCCGGCGATGTCGAAAGCCGTGCCATGGTCCGGGCTGGTGCGCACGAAGGGCAGGCCGAGCGTGACGTTCACACCCTGATCGACGCCGAGGTACTTCACCGGGATCAGGCCATGGTCGTGTGTCATCGCGACGACGACGTCGAACTCGCCTTCATGTCCAGGGGCATGGCGGGCACGCATGAAGACCGTGTCCGGCGGGAAGGGGCCGCGGGCGTCGATGCCTTCGACCCGCGCCGCTGCGATGGCAGGCGCGATGACATGCTGTTCCTCGTCACCGAACAGGCCGCCTTCACCGGCATGCGGATTGAGGCCCGCCACCGCAATGCGGGGCGCTGTGGAGCCCCAGGCCCGGCCGGCGCGATGGGTGATGCGCAGCGTCTCGAGCACCGCGTCGAAGGTCACGGCGTCAATGGCCCGGCGCAACGAGATGTGGATCGTCACCAGCACCACTCGCAGTTCAGGGTTGGCCAGCATCATGCGCACCGGGGGAGCCGGCTGGCCCGGCATGGACGCCAGCGCCTGCAACATCTCGGTGTGGCCGGGATGCCCGATGCCGGCGGCGGCCAGGGCCTCCTTGTGGATCGGCGCAGTGACCATCGCAGCCGCGCGGCCCTCCAGGATCAAGGATGCAGCATGCTCGATGCATCGCGCCGCCGCCGCACCGCAACGCGCCTCCACACGTCCCCAGGGAACCTCGCCGAGGCCGGGCGGCAGAGCGGGCGGCGCCAGCAGCGGCAGGCATCCGGCCGGCACTTGCGGAAGGTCATCGGGTGACTCCAGCACCGCCACCGGCACGCTGCCCGATGCCGTGATCGCTGCGGCACGGCGAATCACGGCCGGATCACCGACCACCACGCAGCCGTCGGTCCGGCCGCGGCGAAAGGCATGCACCAGCGTCTCGGGACCGATGCCCGCAGCATCGCCCATCGTCAGCAGGATCGGCAGTGCGACCTTCATGCCGGGTTGTCGATCTCGATGAACTGGTGCTCCAGGCCCAGCAGCGCGGCCAGTTGCCCGGCCACGGCGGGCGCGCCGTAGCGTTCGGTGGCGTGGTGGCCGCAGGCCAGGAAGGCGACGCCGGTTTCCTTCGCCAGATGCGCCTGCGGCTCCGACAGCTCACCGGTGACGAAGGCGTCGGCACCGGCCGCCACGGCGGCCTCGAAGTAGCCCTGCGCGCCGCCGGTGCACCAGGCGATGCGTCGCAACGGCCGGCCATCGCCGGGCAGCAGGACCGGCTCGCGACGAAGGCCGGCGCGAACGGCATCGCAGAGTGCCGAGGGCGTGGCCAGTGTGCCCGCCTCCCCGATGAAGCCGAGATCCTGGTCACCGAACCGGCTGTCGGCCTTCAGGCCGATGCGCAGTCCGAACTGGGCGTTGTTGCCCCACTCGGCATGCGCGTCGAGAGGCAGGTGGTAGGCAAAGACGTTGATGTCGTGGGCCATCAGCCGCGCCACGCGCTGGCGCAGCCAGCCGGTCAGCCGCCCGTCCTGGCCGCGCCAGAACAGCCCGTGGTGCACCAGCAGCGTATCGGCGCCCACCGCGATGGCGGCATCGATGAAGGCCAGGCTGGCGGTGACGCCCGACACGACGTGCCGGACTTCGCGCGCACCCTCGATCTGCAGGCCGTTCGGCCCATAATCCTTGAAGCGGTCCGGCTGCAGCCACTCTCGCAGGCAGGACTCCACTTGTTCGCGCTGGGCCATGGTGCCGAGCACCCTTCCTTGAGTCGTCCGAATTTCGGTTCGCTCGCATGCTGCGAAAAACCTGGCTTCTATTCTCTCAGGCCGTGACCGTCGCGCTGGCGATGCTGTTCGTCGTGATGACGCTCAAGCCGGAGTGGCTGCCGCATTCGTCGATGGGTCTGTCGAACACCCTGCCGGCGCCGACCTACCTGCCGCCGGTCGCCTTGCCGGCGCCCGCGGCCTCCGCGCCGGCGCCGGTCGCCACAGGGTTCGCACAAGCCGCCCGCCGCGCCACGCCGGCGGTCGTCAGCATCGTCGCGACGAAGATGACCAAGCGTCGCCAGGGCGCCGAAGACCCGCACTTCCGCTTCTTCTTCGGCGAGGACGGCAATGCACAACAGCACCAGACTGGCCTCGGCTCCGGCGTGATCGTCTCGCCCGAGGGCTACCTGCTGACCAACAACCACGTGATCGACGGTGCCGACGAGATCGAGGTGCAGCTGGCCGACGGCCGGCAGGCGCGGGCCCGGCTGATCGGCACCGACCCAGAAACCGACGTCGCGGTGCTGAAGATCGAACTCGACAAGTTGCCGGTCATTGCCTTCGGCGACGTGCAGTCGTTGCAGGTGGGCGATGCGGTGCTGGCCATCGGCAACCCGTTCAACGTCGGGCAGACGGTCACCTCGGGCATCGTCAGTGCGCTGGGGCGCAACCGCCTGGGGCTGTCGACCTTCGAGAACTTCATCCAGACCGACGCGGCCATCAATCCGGGCAATTCGGGCGGTGCGCTGGTGGATGCGCAAGGCAGCCTGGTGGGCATCAACACGGCGATCTTCTCGCGCAGCGGCGGCAGCATGGGCATCGGCTTCGCGATTCCGGTCGACACGGCGCGCCAGGTGATGGAGAGCCTGGTGCGCGACGGCCAGGTCACCCGTGGCTGGCTGGGTGTCGAGCAGCGCGACCTGACGGCGGAGTTCGCCGACAACTTCGGCCTGCCGGTCAAGACCGGCGCGCTGATCACCGGCGTGCTGCAGGACGGACCGGCCAGCAAGGCCGGCATGCGTCCCGGCGACGTGGTCGTGCGCCTTTCAGGCGCACCCGTCGGCAATACCACGCAGTTGCTCGCGGCGGTGGCGGCGCTGCGGCCCAACCAGGAGGCGACGGTCACGGTGCAACGTGGCGCCGAGAGCCTGGATCTGAAGGTCGTGGCCGGCACGCGCCCGAAGACGGTGCAGCAGCGGCGCCGCTGAGCAGAGAAGGCCTATCCGGCCTTGTCGGCGGGTTCGGCTTCGTCCTCGGGAGCCTTGGTCGACTTGATGAAGGACGCAGCGGCCAGGATGCCCAGCTCGTACAGGATGCACATCGGCACGGCCAGTGCGAGCTGGGAGATCACGTCCGGCGGAGTGACCACCGCGGCAATGATGAACGAGGCCACGACGAAGTAGCCGCGAAACTGGCGCAGCTGCGCGATCGTGACCAGCCCGATGCGCGCCAGCACCACCACCGCCACCGGCACCTCGAAGGCGATGCCGAACACCAGAAACAGCGTCAGCACGAATCCGAAGTACTGTTCGATGTCAGGGGCCGCGGTGATGGCCGTCGGGGCGAACGACTGGATGAACTTCGACATCGCCGGGATCACGATGAAGTAGCAGAACGCCACCCCGACGAAGAACAGTGTCGTGCTCGACACCACCAGCGGCAGCACGAAGCGCTTCTCGTGCGAGTACAGGCCCGGGGCCACGAACGCCCACACCTGGTACAGCACGTAGGGCAGCGCCACCAGGAAGGCCCCCATCAAGGTGATCTTCAGCGGCACCAGGATCGGTGAGATCACGTTGGTGGCAATCAGCTTGGTGCCCTGCGGCAGGTGCGCCACCATCGGCTGGGCCAGCAGGTCGTACAGCGCCCCCATGCCGGGCCAGAAGGCCAGCAGCGCAAAGGCCACGGCAATCGCGATCAGCGTTCGGATCAGCCGGTCGCGCAGCTCGATCAGGTGCGAGACGAACGGGGCTTCGGTGCCTTCGAGTTCGTCGCGCTGTCCGTCGCCGCTCAAGGACGCACCCGCGGGGGTTGCGGACGGAAGCGCGCCACACGCGCTGCACCGGACAGGGCCTTGGTGCGCACGCCGTTCTTGCGCTTGTACCACTGCGGTGTCGCGCCACGCTTGAGGCGCCAGTTCTTTTTCGGGTGGCGATAGTCGGGTGTCGGCGTCGACAGATACGAACTGCCCGTGCTGTCACCCAAGGACGGTGTCGATTCTCCGGACCAACCGGTGTCCAGGGCGTTGAACTCGTTCTGCGCCTGGGACACTTCCTTGTGGACGGTCTGTTCGACGTCGCGCGCAGCGTCCTCGAACTGCGTCTTCATCTTCTTCAACTCGTCGAGTTCGATCGAGCGATTGACCTCGGCCTTGACGTCGGCCACGTAGCGCTGCGCCTTGCCGAGCAGATGGCCGACCGTGCGGGCCACTTTGGGCAACTTCTCCGGCCCGATGACGATCAGCGCCACCGCTCCGATGAGCGCAATCTTGTCGAATCCGAAGTCGATCATTCAGAAGGGGAAACTTGCAGCCGCCACTGGGCGGCCGTGATCACGACTTGGACTTGGCCTCGACGTCGACCGTGTGCGGGTCTGCCGCCCGCTGCGTGGTGACCTGAGGGCTCGGGGCAGCCGCTTCCGGCGTGCCCTCGCTGCCCCCCTTGACGCCGTCCTTGAAACCCTTGACCGCACCGCCGAGGTCGGAGCCGATGTTCTTCAGCTTCTTCGTGCCGAAGATCAACACCACGACCAGCAGGACGATCAGCCAGTGCCAGATGCTGAATGAACCCATGACATTTCTCCGTCCAGGAATAGCCCACGATTCTAGGTGACCCCGCGTCTGCCGGCTGGCAGCGCCGCACAAGTCACCCCTTGAGCCAGGGGCGAGGACCGCCCATCACGTGCATGTGCAGGTGGTAGACCTCCTGCCCGCCGTCTCGCCCGGTGTTGATGACAGTGCGGAAGCCGTTCGTCACACCCAGGTCCTTCATCAGGCGCGGCGCCAGCGCCAGCATGTGGCCGAGCAAGCCTTGGTGCTCGGGCCCGACGTCCTCGAGGGTGGCGATGTGCACCTTGGGAATCACCAGCAGGTGCACCGGCGCCCAGGGATGGATGTCGTGGAACACGAGGACCTGGTCGTCCTCGTGGGCCTTCTTCGACGGGATCTTCCCGGCGACGATCTTGCAGAAGATGCAATCGGGGTCCGAGCTCACGGTCTTATTGCGGCAATGCGCGGTTGTTGTTGAGACTGACCCAGCCACGCACCACGCGGTACAGGAACCAGATCGAGATCAAGGTCCAGGCGATCCAGCCGGGAATGGCGAACAGCAGCCACAGCGGTGCCGTCACGGCGTACAGCACCGCCGCCCACACCACCGTGCGGATGCGCCAGCTGAAATGCGATTCGTGCCAGGTGCCGCGCGCATCGGAGCGCTTGACCAGATCGAGGATGAAGGCCACCAGCAGCAGCGCCACGCTGGCCTGGGCACCCGGCAGCACGGCCGCCACGGCAACGATGGTGTGCAGCAGGTAACTGATGTGCCCCACCGTCTTCAGCGAATCGTCGCGGCCCGCGACGTCGACCACTTCGTTCATGCAGCACCTCCTTCAGCGTCGCGCCCCTTGCGCGCCGCAAACTCTTCCAGCCCCGACAAGCCTTCGCGCCGCTCGAGTTCGGCCAGCACGTCGGACGGCTTCAGGCCGAACGCCGCCAGCGCCACCACCGAGTGGAACCACAGGTCGGCCACTTCGTAGACGATCTTCTTCGGATCGCCATCCTTGCCCGCCATCACGGTTTCGGTGGCTTCTTCGCCGACCTTCTTCAAGATGGTGTCGGTGCCCTTGAAAAACAAGCGGGCGACATAGCTCTTGTCGGGGTCACCCCCGCGGCGGGATTCGATGACGGCCGCCAGCCGCGCCAGGGTGTCGTTGCCGCTCATCGGTAGATGTGCTCCGGGTCCTTCAGCACCGGCTCGACGCCCTGCCATCGCCCGCCCTCCAGGCGCTGGAAGAAACAGCTGTGACGGCCGGTGTGGCAGGCAATGCCAGGTTCGTGGCCGAGTTGAGTGACCTCGAGCAGCAGAACGTCGTTGTCGCAGTCCATGCGGATCTGGTGCACCTTCTGCAGGTGTCCGGACTCCTCGCCCTTGCGCCACAGACGCTGACGCGACCGACTCCAGTAGACGGCCTCGCCTCGGCGCGCAGTCTCCGCCAGGGCGTCGCGGTTCATCCAGGCGAACATCAGCACGTCGCCGCTGCCCGCCTCCTGGGCGATCACCGGCACGAGGCCGTCGCGGTCCCACTTGATGCTGTCGAGCCAGTCCATGGCAGGGCAGTCTAGCGGGCTTCGCCATGGGTCTGCCCGACAAAGCCCCGTTCGGCGGCAAACCAGGCCAGCACCGGGATGGTGCCCGGCAGCACCGGCGCCACCTCGACCGGCAGCTGCTGCCAGGCCATGCGCTGGGCTTCGCGCATCTCGAACGCGCCTTGCCAGTGATAGACCTTGCAGAAGTGCAGGCGCACCAGCGCGTGCGGGTAGTCGACCATTTCGACCTGCCAGGGATGGGCTTCACCGATGGTGATGCCGAGCTCCTCGTGCAGTTCGCGGCGCAAAGCCTGCTCGACGTTTTCGCCGGGCTCCAGCTTGCCGCCCGGGAACTCCCAGTAGCCGGCGTAGACCTTGCCTTCCGGTCTCGAGGTCAGCAGGAAGCGGCCCTGGGCGTCGATGAGGACACCGACAGCAACGTCCACCGCCTGGCGGGGAGCGGCGTCAGCCATCGGCGTGCCGTCCGGCGTAGTCCTTCGCGAACTGGTGCGCGACGCGGCCCGAGCGCGAGCCTCGCTCCAGTGCCCAGACGAGTGACTCCTGCCGCGCCGCGGCGATGGCGCCCTCCGGCACGCCGAAGGACCGCAGCCACTGGGCCACGATCGCCAGGTACTCGTCCTGCGTGAAGGGGTAGAAGCTGACCCACAGCCCGAAGCGCTCCGACAGCGAGATCTTCTCCTCGATCACTTCGCCGGGGTGGACCTCGCCGTCCTCGGTGTGCTGGTAGGTCAGGTTCTCCTTCATGTACTCGGGCAGCAGGTGGCGCCGGTTGCTGGTGGCATAGATCAGCACGTTGTCGCTGGACTGCGACACCGACCCGTCGAGCATGCTCTTCAGGGCCTTGTAGCCGGCCTCGCCCTCGTCGAAGCTGAGGTCGTCGCAGAAGACGATGAAGCGCTCGGGTCGCTCAGCCACCAGGTCCACCAGGTCCGGCAAGTCGACCAGATCCCCCTTGTCGACTTCGATCAGCCGCAGGCCACGGGACGAAAACTCGTTCAGGCAGGCCTTGATCAGCGAGCTCTTGCCGGTGCCGCGGGCTCCGGTGAGCAGCACGTTGTTGGCGCCGCGGCCGGCGACGAACTGCTCGGTGTTGCGCAGCAGCCGCTCCTTCTGCGGCTCGACCTCCTTCAAGTCGTGCAGGCGGATGGTGGCGACGTGGCGCACCGGCTCCAGCACCCCCGCACCACCCCGCTTGCGGTAGCGGAAGGCCACGGAAGCGCCCCAGTCCGGGGCCGATGGTGCATGCGGCAACACCGCCTCCAGCCGGCCCAGCAAGGACTCGGCGCGATTCAGCAGGGATTCGAGGGCAGTCTGACTCATGACGCCAGTGTAGTCAGCCCGGTAGCGGCCTCACCTCGGCGTCGGCGATCACGTACACCCGGTCGCCAGAGGCTCTGGGTACCACGTGCATGCCGGTGAAGGATCCGAAAGCAGGCAGCAAGCCGACCTCGGCCCCGAAATGGAAGCAGGGCAGGCGCAGGCGATCGTGGGCACGGCCGCCGAGCACCGCGCAGGGATGCAGATGGCCAGCCAGCACGTAACCGCCCGCTTCCGGCCGCGGCTCGTGAGCGAGCAGCAGCCCGTTCAGCGGCAGTGGGCCGTCGAGCACCTCGAGGCCCCAGGCAGCGGGTGGTGGGCCGGCATGACGGTCGTGGTTGCCGCGCACCAGCGTCAATTCGAGGTGAGCCTGGCGGCGGCGCCAGGCCGTGATGGCCTCGACCGTGGCGGGCGCGTGCGACCGCGCCGAATGAACCAGGTCACCGAGGAAGACGATGCGACGTGCGCCGGTGTCGGCCACCAGCGCGGACAGCCGCTCGAGGTTGTCACCTGTGGTTGCCTCCGGAACCGGCACACCGAGCCGGCGGAACGAAGCCGCCTTGCCCAGGTGGGCATCAGCCACCAGCAGAGTGGCCGCCTCGACCAGCAACGCGGCACGCTGCGGCAGCAGCCGCAGCGAGACCCCGCGGATCTCGACATCCATCAAGCGCGGCTCAAGCCACGAGCCGC
>Ga0075163_10006515_pt1 | contig 15478 bp, 8 predicted proteins | sample JI1023141ADNA_FD_71478 | JGI IMG/M metagenome (GOLD analysis project Ga0075163, IMG submission 71478) | Wastewater effluent complex algal communities from Wisconsin, to seasonally profile nutrient transformation and Carbon sequestration -... | ecosystem: Engineered > WWTP > Effluent > Algae... | reverse complement strand
TTCAGCAACGCCGGGTCCGTCAACGGGGCAAAACCGGCCATACTGGTGCCGAACTGCGGTGCGTAGGTGTTGAAATCCGCAGCGAGGGAAAGGCCGGTGATCTGGATCATGCTTTGGTCCACCTGGTAGATCGTGGTCCTTACGCGCAACACCTGTGCGGGCTGCTGCGGGTCTTGCTGCGCTTGCGGGTCCGGGCGCTGCTCAGTGTTCAACTCCAGCGCCGCGAAACCGTTGACGGTGAGGTTGCGCTTGTTCAAAAGCGTTAGGCCGTTCGCTGTAACGAACGTATCGGCAGCCGCTTGCAAGTTTGCACCCGGTGCGAAAGCCAGGAATTGCAGCGCTTTGCCGTCCTCCGGCGCCATTTGGAAACGTTGCGGCGTATTCTCCGTGCGCCATCCGGCAGGTACGGGAAATTTGATCTTCAGGTCTGGATGGTTGAAGTTGCCGTTCTCCATAAATCCTTGGCGCGGATCTTCGCCGTACACCAGCCCCTCCACCATTTGCAAATACGTATCGCGGCCCACCGCGCCGTTGGTCATCCCCAACTTCTCCTGCCATTCGGTTGCGAGCTCATTCACGTTTTCGCGGCGGTTCAGCGGGTCCGGGTGGGTGCTCAGGAATTCCGGAATGGCCTGCCCGCCCGCCACATCGCGCTCGCGGGCCAAGGTGTTGAAGAACTCCGCCATCTCATGCGCATTGTAGCCGATCTTCGAGCTGTACTCCACGCCAAGTCCATCGCTCTGGCTCTCCGCATCGCGACCGAACTTCAACAGCATCAATTGCACGCCCTGCGCCGCGGGCTCCAAGTATTGCGCAAACTTCGGCGAAGCAATAGCCGCCGCGATCAGTCCCACCTGCGCAAACGTGGCATCGCGTTGCGCCACCACCGAATGCCGTGCGGTAACGTGCCCGATCTCGTGCCCCAACACCCCCGCAAATTCCGCCTCGTTATTGAAATTCGCCATGATGCCCCGCGTGAAATACACATACCCCCCCGGCACGGCAAAAGCATTCACCACCGGCGAATCCATAATGCGGAAATGATACTCCAACTTCGGCCGGTGCGAAATAGCGCCCATCTCCTTGCCTTTCGTATTGATGTAAGCCTGTAAGATGCTGTCCTCATATAGCCCATATGCCGCAGTGATCTGCGGGTCGTACGCCATGCCCATCTGGATCTCACGCGCCTCGCCTATTACGCCGAACTGCTTTTTGCCGGTTACCGGGTTTATGGCGCAGCTTGTTGCGGTGAGGATAATAAGGGCGATGGGGATGGCGATGTGGGGGCGCATGGAGAGGTGAGTGGGGGCAGGCCAAGATAGGCGGGGTTACACTTATGAAATTCCACTTTGCCGACCAGTCAATTTTGGCTGTAGGACATTTATCGATCCGGTTCAGGAAATAAATCGGAAATCTGTCTCGACTTTTCAACACTGCCTTGGAAAATCCATTCGGAGTATATTCCTTACCGGTCGATGAATGCCACATTATCCGTCGATCACTTATGAGCCTACGCAATTCAAAAATCGCGCACTATGATTCGAAACGGGGAAGGCAACAAATGCTGGGTGACCATCTCCTCGAGGTCGCGGAACTAGCACGTATGTATGCCCATAAACTCGGACAAGACAAGGCAGGTGAACTAATGGGCCTTCTACATGACTTAGGCAAGTACAGCGACGAGTTCCAAAACTACCTGAGATCTGCAGTTGGTTTGCTCGACCAAGATGTTGATGAAGAAGCGGTAGACGCAGTGGAGCACAAAGGAAAAGTTGACCACTCAACTGCTGGTGCCCAATGGCTCTGGACGAACCTTGCGGATAAAGGCACCGAAGGAAAGTTGGCAGCGCAATTCCTTGCCTTGTGTATAGCCTCACACCACTCCGGCATGATCGATTGCGTCGCACCGGACGGAAAGGACAACTTCAGCCGCCGCATTAACAAGGCTGACCAGAACACGCACTTGGCAGAGGTAACATCCAAGATCGACACAGAGATCAAGGAGCGCTTGGACTCACTATTGAATGACAGTTCACTGGTTGGCGGCCTGGCCACCCTCGTCAAGGAAACGTGCAAGGGAAAGAATGCCGAGATCGCCCTCTTCAACTGCGGGTTTCTTGCGCGCTTCATATTCAGTTGCCTCATTGATGCCGACCGCACCAACACCCGCAACTTCGAGCGTGGAGCGCCAATGCAGCCGGTCGAGAACAAGACGCCCGAATGGCAAGTCCTCATCGACCGTTTGGAATCACGACTGAACAGTTTCGTACCAGACAGCGAGATCAACAAGCTGCGCAAAACCATCTCTGATGATTGTAAAGTTTTTAGCGATCGTGAACGAGGGATGTACACATTGACAGTGCCGACCGGTGGCGGCAAGACACTTGCAAGTCTGCGCTTCGCGTTGCATCACGCCAAGGAGTACAGCATGGACCGAATCATCTATGTGATCCCGTACACATCGATCATTGACCAGAATGCCCGCATTGCGCGCGAGATCCTTGAACCAGCCGGTGTCGAACCCGGCAGTGTTGTGTTGGAACACCACTCCAACCTAACTCCTGAGAAGGACACGTGGCAGAACAAGACACTTTCGCAGAATTGGGACGCACCCGTGATCTACACCACCAGTGTACAACTGCTCGAAGCCTTATTCGCAGCAGGCACACGCGATGTGCGCCGCTTGCATCGCTTGGCCAATGCGGTCATCGTGTTCGATGAAATCCAAACGATGCCTATCCGTTGCGTACATCTCTTCAGCAATGCGATGAATTTTCTGGTGGCACATGTCAAGAGCACGGTGGTCCTTTGCACGGCCACGCAACCACTATTGCAGAAAGTGGATGCAACGAAAGGTGCCATTCAACTCAGCACCGAACCCAGTGAGATGATGCCAGATGTTGCTGGCCTGTTCGAGGCGCTGCAACGCGTTGAGGTGATCGACCAGCGCAAACCGGAAGGATGGAGCGTTGAGGAGATTGCTGCGCTTGCTGTACAGGAGCAGGAAACCAGCTGTAGTTGCTTGGTAATCGTGAATACCAAAAAGATGGCACTGGCCTTGTATGAGCAATGCGGCGGCGCACGCAACCCTCACCTCTTCCACCTCAGCACCAACATGTGTCCGGCACATCGCAAAGCCAAGCTGGACAACATTCTCAGCCGGTTGGAGCCAGGCAAGGAAGAACCCACCATGTGCATCAGTACGCAACTGATCGAAGCCGGTGTGGATGTGGACTTCGGATGCGTGATCCGCTCCGCCGCTGGACTGGACTCGATCGCTCAAGCTGCCGGTCGGTGCAACCGCAATGCACGCAGGGCAAAGGCAAGGGTGTACGTGGTGAACCCGACCGATGAATACTTGGGCAAACTGCCGGACATTAGTATCGGCAAGCAAGCCTATGAACGCTTTGCTTGGGAGTATGCCAATGAGCCGGATGCATTCGACAAGAACCCATTAGGTGAAAAGGCGCTTGAACGCTTCTTCACGTACTACTTCTTCGACCGCCGCGGCGAGATGGCCTATACGGTAAAGCCTCCCACTTTCGAAAGAGAGGATACGTTACTGAATATCCTTTCGTTCAATGGCAAAGCAGTAGAGGAATCTGGCAGGGTCAACAAGAACAAAACGGACCTGATCTTGAGACAATCCTTTATGAGCGCGGCCCAAGCATTTAAGGCCATTGACACGGCTGCGCAAGGCGTAGTGGTACCCTACGGCCCGAAAGGTGTTGGACTCATCAACGACCTCTGCGCCGCTGACGAACCCAAGAAGCAATACCCCTTGCTGCGCAAAGCGCAACAATATACCGTGAATGTGTTCCCGAACGTGCTGGAGAAGCTGCAGAAGAGCGGCGCCGTGCATGAGGTACAGGAAGGAACCGGCATCCTTTACTTGGATAAACACTACTATGATGAGGCGACCGGCCTTGTCGAAACTCCCACAGGAACCATGGATACCTTAATGACATGACCATGAAGAACAGCATTGAATTCAAAGTCCGGGGACGCTATGCCCTCTTCACCGACCCACTGACACGCGTGGGTGGCGAGAAGTCTACCTACCATATACCCACCTACGAGGCACTGAAGGGTGTGGTGAAATCGATCTATTGGAAGCCAACCATCATCTGGGTGGTGGACGCCGTGCGCGTGATGAAGCGTTTTCGCACAGAGACCAAGGGCGTGAAACCGATGGACTATGGCGGTGGAAACTCGCTCGCCTACTACACCTATTTGAGCGACGTGGAATACCAGGTGCGGGCACACTTTGAGTGGAACGAGCATCAAGCAGGATTGAAGGATGACAGGATCGACGGCAAGCACCACTCCATCGCCAGGCGCATGATGGAGCGCGGCGGGCGGCAGGACATCTTCCTCGGTACACGCGAATGCCAGAGCTATGTTGAACCATGCACCTTCGGGGAAGGGACTGGTGAATACGACGGCTACGGCAACCTTGACTTCGGGCTCACCTTCCACGGATTCGACTATCCGGACGAAACGGGCAAGGACGAACTACGCAAGCGCTTCTGGCGGCCGAAGATGGAAGATGGCGTGATCACCTTCCCTCGTCCCGAAGAATGCCAAGTGAACGAGTTCGTGCGAAAGATGACCGCCAAGGAATTCAAGGTGGGCAAGAACATGGAACATGTGGACATGACCGCCGCCGAAACCGGACTTTGAAATGAGTTGGATAGAAAAACTGTATAGGACCTACGACAATTGCGTTGCGGGCTCACTCGATACGGAGTATCCGTTACTACCAGTTGGACATACAACCCAACAAGCGCACATTGAAGTGGCCATTGATACGAAGGGCAACTTTGTTCGCGCTCAGGTTGTGGAAAAGGACAAGTCAACAACCCTTGTCCCGTGTACGGAGGCTTCCGGTGGTCGCGCTGGTTCCAAGCCGGTCAACCATCCACTGTGTGACAAGCTTCAATACGTCGCGGGGGATTTCGTTACGAAGGGCGGTAAAGTCACGTCCGGCTTTGCTAAGGAACCCGAAGAGCCGCACAGGGAGTACATGAAGTCCCTGAGCGAATGGAGCGCTTCTTCATTCGGACATCCCAAGTTGTCGGCGATCCTGATCTATCTCAACATAGGACAGGTCGTTTCCGATCTGCTACGCGCTGGCATTCTGGTGTTGGACGACAAGGAGAAACTTGTGGCGGAATGGGAAGGTGATAAGAAGGAAGCACCTGCCATCTTCAGGGTGGTCGCTGATCAGCAGAGTGCATTTATTCGGTGGACCGTAGAGGAACCCGGCAGTCCAGACTCGACTACATGGAAGGATCAAGCCCTGCTCCGTTCATGGACGGACTACTATGCAAGCCAACAAACCAAGCGAGGCCTATGCATGGTCACCGGCGAGGAAACCATCCTTGCCGAGCAACACCCCGCCAAGCTGAGACATTCCGGAGATAAGGCGAAACTCATCTCTGGTAATGATTCAAGTGGCTTCACCTACCGAGGCCGATTTACCGACCCGGACCAAGCATGCGGGGTCGGCTTTGAAGTGACCCAGAAAGCACACAACGCCCTGCGCTGGTTGCTCGATGGTCGCCGCAAGCAATCATTCCGCAATGGTGACCAAGTGGTGGTAACTTGGGCAGTCGATGGCACACCTGTTCCAGACCCCTTGGAGAATACGTTCGCACTCTTGGGGCTGGAGATAGCGGAGGCTCCGCTCAAAGAACTCTACCACGGAGATGCCGGACAGGCCTTCGGACAGCGGTTCAGCAAGTACATGGCAGGCTATCGCACGAGCATCGGCAAGGCGGATGACATCGTCGTTATGGGTGTCGATTCAGCTACACCCGGTCGCATGGCCATTACCTACTACCGGGAACTGCATGGATCCGACCTGCTGGAACGCCTTGAATACTGGCACACCAACTTCTCATGGTATCAAGACTACTCGAAGACCATGAAGTTCGTGGGTGCGCCGTCCCCGCGTGATATCGCTGAGGCAGCCTACGGTCGGCGTTTGGATGACAAACTGAAAAAGGCCACCGTGGACCGTTTACTCCTTTGCATCATTGATGGACAACCTGTGCCACAGGACTTGGTTGAAACCACTCTACACCGGGCCTGCAATCGCATCGGCATGGAGCATTGGGAATGGAGCAAGTGCTTGGGCATCGCCTGCGCATTGTATCGGGGAACAAATCAACAAGAACACTTCAAAATGACGCTGGAAATGGAACGAGACTCAAGAGATTACCTCTATGGCCGACTGCTGGCGATCGCCGAGCACGTAGAGAACACCGCGCTATATTCTGCTGGTGAGAAGGGCCGGGATACGAGCGCTGAAAAGCTGATGCACCGGTTCTCTGATCGACCATATTCCACTTGGCGACAGATCGAACTGAACTTGCGGCCTTATCAAAGCCGGCTAAAGGCCAATCGGACTGGCTTCCACCGCAATATGCAACGCCTCACTTCGGAGGTCACGGCCAAACTGGGTGATCGCTTCACGGACGATAGCAGGCTTAGTGGAGAATTCCTATTGGGCTATCACTGCCAATGGCTGGACCTCAACCCACCCAAGGACAAAGCACCACAAGGAATCGAACCCGAAAACACAACTGAACAAACCATCAATCCATGAGCACCTTACAGAACAAGATCGACTTCGCTGTCGTCCTTCGCGTAAAGAACGCGAACCCCAATGGCGACCCACTCAACGGCAACAGACCACGAACCGACTACCGGAACTTTGGCGAGATCAGCGATGTGGCCATTAAACGCAAGATCCGCAACCGCCTGATGGATGAAGGCAAGGCCGTTTTCGTGCAGTCCGATGACCGAAAGACGGATCAGGCCGGGAGCTTGCGTGAACGAGCGGACGCAGCCTTGGATATGAAGAAGAAGCCCGATGAGATAGCGAAACAAGCCTGTGAGAAATGGCTGGATGTGCGTGCCTTCGGTCAACTACTTGCTTTCAAAGCCAAGAAGAAAGCGGCCAAGAAACCTGCCGCAGAAGCCAGTTCTGAAGATGAAGGAGGAGTGTCGATCGGTATTCGCGGTCCCGTCTCAGTTCAACCAGCCTTCAGCATGGAGCCTATTGAAGTGACCAGCACCCAGATCACCAAAAGCGTGAACAGCGAAGGTGACGGAGAAAAGCGAGGCTCGGATACCATGGGAATGAAGCATCGCGTGGATGGCGGTGTTTATCGCTTCTTCGGCAGCATGAACCCACAGCTTGCAGAACGCACAGGATTCTCCAATGACGATGCGGAGACTATCAAATCCGTACTCCCGAAACTCTTCGAGAACGACGAGTCCTCCGCCCGTCCTTCCGGCAGTATGCAAGTGCTCAAGGTGTACTGGTGGAAGCATAACAACAAATCAGGCCAGTATTCATCGGCACGCGTCCATGGATCGCTCACAGTCAATCCTGACGGGTCCAGCAGCACAATCGACCTGCCCGGTTTGAAACCAGAGCCTATCGACGGCTTCTAACTCAGATGGGACCCGACCCCATCCCCATTTCCGCACTACAACACTGGATGTACTGCCCACGGCAATGCGCCTTGATCCATGTGGAGCAGGTGTTTGCGGACAACGTGCATACCGCGCGCGGCAACGCCGTGCATGCGCTGGTGGATGAGCCTGGCTATGAATTGAAACGCGGTGTAAAGGTCGAGCGGTCGCTACCCTTATGGAGCGACCGCATCGGCTTGATCGGCAAAGCCGATGTTGTGGAATTCCACCCGGACGGAAAAGTTTACCCCGTCGAATTCAAACATGGCCCAAAACGCAAACATGTGCATGATGATATTCAGCTAGCTGCGCAAGCAATGTGCCTAACTGAAATGCTTGGCAAACCGGTGGATCAAGGAGCCATTTACCACGCCAGTAGCCGCAGGCGGCGTGATGTGACCATCGACGCTGGGCTAAAGCAGTTGGTAGAAGAGACAACAATAAAGATCCGGGCCTTAATACAAAGCGGCAAGCTCCCAGCACCAGTAAATGATGCACGCTGCGACCAATGCTCGCTGAAAGAGATATGCCAACCACAGGTTTTAGCCGACCGACACACCCAAGCGGCGCTTCGTGACGAACTATACAGTACTTGATCCGCCATGCACCAACTCCAGAACACGCTCTATGTGATGACGCAAGGTGCTTATGCACACATGGAGAACGCCACGGTGCGCATCGACGTGGAAAAGGAAAAGAAGCTGCAAGTACCCATGCACCACTTGGGCGGCATGGTCATCTTCGGCAATGTGATGGTTTCGCCAGCACTTGTGCATAAGCTGGCCGATGAAGGCAAAAGCTTGGTATTACTGGACAGGAACGGCCGCTTCAAAGCACGCATGGAAGGCGGCATTAGCGGCAACATCCTGTTACGGAAGGCTCAATTCAAAGTGGCCGATGATCCTGCTTTCGCATTTGAAGTCGCTAGGGCATGCATTGCAGGGAAGATCAAGAACGGCAGAGCCGTAGTGCTTCGTGGCGGGCGTGAGACCAGTGATGCCCAGGAGACCTCCGATCTGGAACGCATCGCTGATGTGATGGCGAACGCTTTGAAAACCGTGAAACAAGCCGACAATATGGACCAGCTCCGTGGATTGGAAGGCGAAGCAGCTGCGAACTATTTCAAAGCCATACAGTTGATCACCAAACCGCAATTCCGTAAAGATTTTACAATGAACGGTCGCACACGCAGACCACCCTTGGATCGAATGAACGCGCTACTCTCCTTTTCATACTCCATGCTCATGAACGATTGTCGTTCCGCGTTAGAGGCAGTCGGTTTGGATCCGCAATTGGGCTTTCTTCATACAGTACGACCCGGTCGTGCGGCATTGGCTTTGGACCTGCAAGAAGAATTCCGCGCTCCGGTCTGCGATCGATTTGCACTTACATTGATCAATCTGGGCCAAATACAGGCGAACGATTTCGACGAGCGTGCGGGTGGCGCTGTGATGCTCAATGACAAAGGACGCCGCACCGTGGTTGTGGCATGGCAAGAGCGCAAACAGGAACAGATCCTTCATCCCCTTCTGGAAACCAAAGTACCCATCGGCCTACTGCCCTTTATTCAAGCAAGATTCATGGCCCGTACAATACGCGGCGAAATGGAAGGCTATATCCCTTTCATGGCTAAATGAACAAGATGTTGATCATTGCCAGTTATGATGTAAGCACCCTGACAGCAGCGGGCCGACGACGTTTACGTCGGGTAGCCAAGATCTGCGAACGTGTTGGGCAGCGCGTCCAGAAAAGTGTGTTCGAATGCCAAGTGGACACCATGCAGTACGAACAGTTCGAGCGCGACCTGCTTGCTGAGATCGATGAAAAGGAAGATTGCCTTCGCTTTTATCGGATCACAGAACCTACCGACATGCGGGTAAAGCAATACGGAAATTACAAGAGCACCGACTTTGAAAAGCCGCTAATTGTTTAACTTGTGGCTACGCGTGAAGCGCGAACCATAAGTGAAGACAAAATGCCGGGAGCTTCGCGATTTAAGGAAAACCCCGTCCGCGAGGAGATTTGGCTGTTGTCCAAACTGTTCTTTGCTTCTTGTTATTCAACTGAGATACCTTTCGCGCATTCTGCACCCCAGCACAATAGGATCAAGAGTTTGCGGGGGTGGAGTTCGCTCGGCTATTAAGGCCGGGCGCGGATTGAAACACATGGTTTTAGCAAGGATGTGGGCGCGTCATACGTTCGCTCGGCTATTAAGGCCGGGCGCGGATTGAAACACCACGCCGATCACTTTATTTGCGCGGTCGAGCAGTTCGCTCGGCTATTAAGGCCGGGCGCGGATTGAAACACCTCTGCGGGCTTGGCCGTGAATGTCGCGCTGTGTTCGCTCGGCTATTAAGGCCGGGCGCGGATTGAAACATCGGGACCGTCCAACGTTCGCCTGCATATCCTTAGTTCGCTCGGCTATTAAGGCCGGGCGCGGATTGAAACGTGTGGCTTGGTTGGCTTGGTTTCGCCCTTATCGGTTCGCTCGGCTATTAAGGCCGGGCGCGGATTGAAACATATCATCGTACACGGAACGTCGATCGAGGCCGAGTTCGCTCGGCTATTAAGGCCGGGCGCGGATTGAAACATGATCGCGGCAGATGCGATCGTGCGGCAGGATTGTTCGCTCGGCTATTAAGGCCGGGCGCGGATTGAAACGTATTCCGCTTTATAACCGACATGGTGCCGTAACGTTCGCTCGGCTATTAAGGCCGGGCGCGGATTGAAACACGTATTTCAGCATGGCACCGCTACCTGCGCTGGGTTCGCTCGGCTATTAAGGCCGGGCGCGGATTGAAACGTGAAGAGCGACTTCGGCGGCGGCGACTACACCCGTTCGCTCGGCTATTAAGGCCGGGCGCGGATTGAAACGATTTCCCGCACCCGCTTGCGCGACGCGCTGCAGTTCGCTCGGCTATTAAGGCCGGGCGCGGATTGAAACCTTCCTTCACAGACGGTCTGGAATCATTGGGCTAGTTCGCTCGGCTATTAAGGCCGGGCGCGGATTGAAACTTGTTTTGGTTGTACACGATCACATCCCCAATCGGTTCGCTCGGCTATTAAGGCCGGGCGCGGATTGAAACTCGTGCCGTCGTGGCATTTACAGCACCTCCGGCAGTTCGCTCGGCTATTAAGGCCGGGCGCGGATTGAAACAACGATGAGGGAACCACTACGGCAGGATGGGCAGTTCGCTCGGCTATTAAGGCCGGGCGCGGATTGAAACCGAGGTGGAAAGGCCGACCCGCACGGCATGCAGGGGTTCGCTCGGCTATTAAGGCCGGGCGCGGATTGAAACAACTTCAGGTCGGCCTCGTAAACGTAGTGGCCGAGTTCGCTCGGCTATTAAGGCCGGGCGCGGATTGAAACTGGAAGCGCATCATCGAAGCCGTGAAGAGCGGAGGTTCGCTCGGCTATTAAGGCCGGGCGCGGATTGAAACCACTGTGAACTACTGGTCACGGTCTGGTCGCTTGTTCGCTCGGCTATTAAGGCCGGGCGCGGATTGAAACCATGCTAAGTACGGAAGAAAATCATGCAATTGGGTTCGCTCGGCTATTAAGGCCGGGCGCGGATTGAAACCGGTTCCTGAGTGAAGATAAGTTGATCGGTGACGTTCGCTCGGCTATTAAGGCCGGGCGCGGATTGAAACAAACGGCCTTGGGCGGCCTTGTAAAACCCGATCGGTTCGCTCGGCTATTAAGGCCGGGCGCGGATTGAAACAGAGTGAGTTCGGCGCATTCCGTGCGTGGTTATTGTTCGCTCGGCTATTAAGGCCGGGCGCGGATTGAAACATGCTTGGATGGAACGCGCTATGAGCTGCACAGAGTTCGCTCGGCTATTAAGGCCGGGCGCGGATTGAAACGTCTAGGTCCGGATAGAAGCCACCTGCCACGTATGTTCGCTCGGCTATTAAGGCCGGGCGCGGATTGAAACATCAGGATGAGGTCGTAGCGCACATCCGTTTGGAGTTCGCTCGGCTATTAAGGCCGGGCGCGGATTGAAACTTGCCCAGCTCAATGATGCGCTTGGTGCGCTTGGTTCGCTCGGCTATTAAGGCCGGGCGCGGATTGAAACATCCGGTCGTCGCCGTACTGGCAGTAGCTTACGGGTTCGCTCGGCTATTAAGGCCGGGCGCGGATTGAAACTGTAAACGAACGTCCGCACGAATGCTGGAAACGGTTCGCTCGGCTATTAAGGCCGGGCGCGGATTGAAACCGATGTACTGCACGCTGCCGTTCTCCTCGATCAGGTTCGCTCGGCTATTAAGGCCGGGCGCGGATTGAAACACTTCCAAAAAGGGCGCGGCGATGGATGTTGACGTTCGCTCGGCTATTAAGGCCGGGCGCGGATTGAAACAGTTCGGATCCTTGCGGGCCACGGTGCGCACGTGTTCGCTCGGCTATTAAGGCCGGGCGCGGATTGAAACGCCATTTCCCCGATACACCTCTTCGCCCCTTTCGTGTTCGCTCGGCTATTAAGGCCGGGCGCGGATTGAAACACGGTGAACGCTGCTCCGCACATGAGCCTGGGCGGGTTCGCTCGGCTATTAAGGCCGGGCGCGGATTGAAACACAACGCGAACGGCTGGCTGTGTTCGGGTCCGGGTTCGCTCGGCTATTAAGGCCGGGCGCGGATTGAAACATTCCATGCCCGCAGCATGAACATGCCGCGCACGGTTCGCTCGGCTATTAAGGCCGGGCGCGGATTGAAACCTTGCCTGGCGTTGTCAACGGTGAACAACCGCCGGTTCGCTCGGCTATTAAGGCCGGGCGCGGATTGAAACGTGAATGTGGGCGATGAAACGCGTGCCTTGGTTAAGGTTCGCTCGGCTATTAAGGCCGGGCGCGGATTGAAACTTGATGAAGTATGCGACTGCGGTCTGGCAGCCGGGTTCGCTCGGCTATTAAGGCCGGGCGCGGATTGAAACCTGTGTTGGCGTGTCGCGCTGGCGTTGACCGGCGTTCGCTCGGCTATTAAGGCCGGGCGCGGATTGAAACATCAGTTAAGGTGTTGGTTTGACCCACCACCTCAGGTTCGCTCGGCTATTAAGGCCGGGCGCGGATTGAAACCCGACAACAGAAGCAACCCCTGCGCCGGATCCCGTTCGCTCGGCTATTAAGGCCGGGCGCGGATTGAAACCTTCCATGCATATACCCTGTTTCTCCCCACATAGGTTCGCTCGGCTATTAAGGCCGGGCGCGGATTGAAACTCATTAGGCCCGACTGGAGGCTCTTTTTCAACACGTTCGCTCGGCTATTAAGGCCGGGCGCGGATTGAAACATTTGGCGCGCCTGCTCTTGGCCACCGCGAACAAGTTCGCTCGGCTATTAAGGCCGGGCGCGGATTGAAACAATACCCCGAACAAACCACCTGCAAACGATGGATGTTCGCTCGGCTATTAAGGCCGGGCGCGGATTGAAACCTTATCACTTCCGACGGATGGGGCGTTTCGTACGTTCGCTCGGCTATTAAGGCCGGGCGCGGATTGAAACAAGTTAGGCGCTGCAATCGGTGCCGTATGGTCGGGTTCGCTCGGCTATTAAGGCCGGGCGCGGATTGAAACTTGCACCCCGTAGCCCAAAAGCAATGTCCGCCCCCGTTCGCTCGGCTATTAAGGCCGGGCGCGGATTGAAACCTACTTTTTCAGTGATAGCGGATTTTCGCCGCAGTTCGCTCGGCTATTAAGGCCGGGCGCGGATTGAAACTACTTGGGAACGTTCCATCGGTGTGTGTTGCCTTGTTCGCTCGGCTATTAAGGCCGGGCGCGGATTGAAACCGCTTTGCGATGACGCGAAGTGCCGCAGCATGGTGTTCGCTCGGCTATTAAGGCCGGGCGCGGATTGAAACGGGCATTTGCCGTATGCGGGGATCACATCCGCATGTTCGCTCGGCTATTAAGGCCGGGCGCGGATTGAAACCAGTAGGCATCCTCGTTGGCGTTCACCCCTTCGGGTTCGCTCGGCTATTAAGGCCGGGCGCGGATTGAAACCGCTTGCGCTCCGCTTGTGCAGTAGATCACGCGCGTTCGCTCGGCTATTAAGGCCGGGCGCGGATTGAAACTTCGACTGGAAAGCAGCCACCGAACGCACGGCTGTTCGCTCGGCTATTAAGGCCGGGCGCGGATTGAAACAAGGTGAAGCCCATCGACAGGGCCGTCGAAGAAGTTCGCTCGGCTATTAAGGCCGGGCGCGGATTGAAACGAACCGGCTCCATGCACGCGGATGCACCGGCTTGTTCGCTCGGCTATTAAGGCCGGGCGCGGATTGAAACAAGATTGGCGACCCCATGGATGACATCGCGCTCGTTCGCTCGGCTATTAAGGCCGGGCGCGGATTGAAACTCGGAAGGCGAGGCTGTCCCAGCCGAGTTAGATTGGTTCGCTCGGCTATTAAGGCCGGGCGCGGATTGAAACGGTTTCGTTCTTCGCCAAGCCCTCGCCGATCGGAAGTTCGCTCGGCTATTAAGGCCGGGCGCGGATTGAAACTTTGACACCGACGCGGCCACCACACTGGCCGCCGGTTCGCTCGGCTATTAAGGCCGGGCGCGGATTGAAACAATCCGAACCATTCCCCGTACTTGGTGCGATTGGTTCGCTCGGCTATTAAGGCCGGGCGCGGATTGAAACAACACCATCGCATCGGGGCCGAACGCCCGCTTTGGTTCGCTCGGCTATTAAGGCCGGGCGCGGATTGAAACGGCCAAGGAATCGTTGAGCAATGACAATCAATCTGTTCGCTCGGCTATTAAGGCCGGGCGCGGATTGAAACTGTTCATCGTTGCTCGTTGTTGTGGTTATCAATTGTTCGCTCGGCTATTAAGGCCGGGCGCGGATTGAAACCCGCCGTTCGCCTGGCCGGTCATTACGCCGCGCGGCAGTTCGCTCGGCTATTAAGGCCGGGCGCGGATTGAAACCCTGAACGGTAAGGGGGGGATGCTCCGCTTACAGTTCGCTCGGCTATTAAGGCCGGGCGCGGATTGAAACAAGATCTGGGTGTACGTTGCTCATGGCTTAAAAGGTTCGCTCGGCTATTAAGGCCGGGCGCGGATTGAAACCACACCATCAAGGCAAAGTACCCGGATGCCATCCTGTTCGCTCGGCTATTAAGGCCGGGCGCGGATTGAAACATCGGCAGCAACATGCACGACGAGAGCGTGGTAGGTTCGCTCGGCTATTAAGGCCGGGCGCGGATTGAAACAAGGCCCGCACGAGCTTGGAGGGATTCCTACCTGTTCGCTCGGCTATTAAGGCCGGGCGCGGATTGAAACTGGAAGTCGATCGTAATAACCTCCTGCTGCGGGGTGTTCGCTCGGCTATTAAGGCCGGGCGCGGATTGAAACTAAATAGCGTCCCTCTGGATCTCAATGGGGAAAGGTTCGCTCGGCTATTAAGGCCGGGCGCGGATTGAAACTAAATAGCGTCCCTTTGGATCTCGATTGGGGAAGGTTCGCTCGGCTATTAAGGCCGGGCGCGGATTGAAACATTGCGTCGATCGCATTTTGAGCCGCTTGTTCGGCGGTTCGCTCGGCTATTAAGGCCGGGCGCGGATTGAAACATATTCGGCCTTATAGCCGACGTGGTGCCGTAAGTTCGCTCGGCTATTAAGGCCGGGCGCGGATTGAAACAGTTCGTCGTTCATCGGAACTGAATGTCGCCAATGTTCGCTCGGCTATTAAGGCCGGGCGCGGATTGAAACGATCGTTATGCCCAGCATGCGCCGTTGAGCGGCCGTTCGCTCGGCTATTAAGGCCGGGCGCGGATTGAAACAGCATGCAGGCATCGAAATAGTACAGCTCGCGGAGTTCGCTCGGCTATTAAGGCCGGGCGCGGATTGAAACGGCTTGCACGCGTTGCCACGCGTCCACCACGTCGGGTTCGCTCGGCTATTAAGGCCGGGCGCGGATTGAAACATCGGGACGGTTGTAGGTAGTGGAGGTAGGCCAAGTTCGCTCGGCTATTAAGGCCGGGCGCGGATTGAAACCCATTTTGC
>Ga0075163_10006514_pt1 | contig 15480 bp, 10 predicted proteins | sample JI1023141ADNA_FD_71478 | JGI IMG/M metagenome (GOLD analysis project Ga0075163, IMG submission 71478) | Wastewater effluent complex algal communities from Wisconsin, to seasonally profile nutrient transformation and Carbon sequestration -... | ecosystem: Engineered > WWTP > Effluent > Algae... | reverse complement strand
CAACCAACAACCAACAACCAACAACCAACAACCAACAACCAACAACCAACAACCCAAGAACATGTCCCGCCCCAACCTCCATGACCGTATCCACGCCCTGCGCAAGCTCCGCATCGCGCAAGGGCGCGTGCGCGTGCGGCGCACGATTGCGCGGCGTGATGGGGTGCGAGTGGAAATGGACGGACGTTGGCTGACCGAATTCTGCAGCAACGATTACCTGGGGCTGTCGCAACAGTTCGAAGTGGTCGGTGCCTTGCAGAACGCCGCCGCGCGCGACGGTGCGGGTGCGGGCGCATCGCACCTGGTCAGTGGCCACCATGTCGCGCATGACGGGTTGGAGCGTGACATCGCGGAATGGCTGGGTTATCCGCGCGGATTGCTGTTCGGCAGTGGCTTCCTCGCCAACCTGGCGGTGCAGCAGGCGCTGTTGAATGAAGACGGCGACGTCTGCGTACAGGACCGGCTCAACCACGCCAGCCTGCTGGATGCCTCGCATCTGTCCGGCTGCCGCTTGCGTCGTTACCCGCATGGCGATGCCGAAGGCGCGATGCGCCAGCTCCGGCACGCACCGGATGGTGCGGCCATGCTGGCGACCGATGGCGTCTTCAGCATGGATGGCGATGTCGCGCCGTTGCGTGCGCTGGCGCTGGTTGCACGCACGCAGCGTGCGTTGTTCTACGTCGATGATGCGCACGGCGTCGGCGTTCGTGGACCACAAGGCCGCGGCAGCGTGGCCGAGGCCGGGCTTGGTGTTTCCGACGTGCCGCTGCAACTGGTCACGCTTGGCAAGGCGCTAGGAGGTTACGGCGCGGTCGTAGTGGGTGACGAGGCCTTGATCCAGCACCTGTCGGAAACCGCACGACCCTATATCTACACCACCGCGTTGCCGCCGTCGCAGGCCGCCGCGACGCGGGTCGCCATCACCCACGCACGCCGCGACCAGTGGCGTCGCGAAAAACTGCAGGCGCTGGTCGCGCGCTTCCGCATCGGCGCGCAGCGGCAGGGGCTGGAACTGCTCGCCTCTGATTCCCCCATCCAGCCGGTGATGTGCGGCGACGATGCCACTGCCTTGGCCATGTCTTCGGCGCTGGAAAGCGCGGGCTACCTGGTCACCGCCATCCGTCCGCCGACGGTGCCCGAAGGCAAGGCGCGGTTGCGGGTCACCCTGTCCGCCTTGCACCTGGCGGCAGAAGTGGATGCGCTGGTCGCGGCCTTGGCGCGCTCGCGCGATGCCATCCAGCGCGTCCGCGGCGCGGCCTGATCACATGGCGTTGCATATCGACGTCGTGGGCAAGGGCCCACCGCTGGTGCTGGTGCATGGCTGGGCGCTGCACGGTGGCGTGTTCGCGCCGCTGGTGGAGCGATTGTCCGGTGAATTCGAGATGCATCTCGTCGACTTGCCCGGGCACGGACACAGTCGTGACAGTGCATTGCCGCTGACGCTTGAAGACTGCGTTCCGGAACTGCTTGCCCGCACGCCGCCTGCCGCATGGATTGGCTGGTCGCTGGGTGGCTTGTTCGCGATGCAGGCTGCATCGTTGTCACCGCAGGTGCGTGGACTGGTATTGGTCGCCGTGACGCCGCGCTTCGTACGTGGTGACGACTGGCCGCATGCGGTGGAGTGTTCCGTATTCGAGCAATTCGGAACCGACCTCACCCAGGATTTTGCGCGCACGCTGGAACGATTCCTGGCGCTGGACACGATTGGTTCCGAACACGCGCGTGCCGAGCTGCGTACGTTGAAAGCGAACCTGTTCGCTCGCGGTGAGCCCGCACCGCGCGCGCTGCAGGAGGGTCTGTTGTTGCTGGAAACAACCGATCTGCGTGGCGCGCTGGCTACGCTGTCGATTCCCAACGTTTGGATTTCCGGTCGCCGCGATCGCCTCGTCCCGCCACTCGGCATGCAGGCGGCCGCGGCCATGACGCCGCACAGCAGTTATGTGGAGATCGCCGGCGGCGGCCATGCGCCGTTCCTGGGCCATGCGGACGTGGTCTCCGCCGAGATTCGCAGTTTCATGCAAACCCAAAATCTTGTGGGAGCAACGTAAGTCGCGATGAAGCTTCACCGGCAAAGCCCCATCGCGACTTACGTCGCTCCTACAAATACAGCACGCCACCCATGACCTCCAACTTCGACCACCGCCATATCCGCCGCGCCTTCTCGCGTTCTGCTGCCAGCTATGACGCAGCAGCGGCGCTGCAGCGCGAAGTCGGAACTCGCCTGCTCGAATCTTTGGACTATCTGGGCGAACGCACGCCGCAGGTGGTACTGGACGTGGGCAGTGGCCCCGCACACGCCGCCGCCGCCATGCGCAAGCGCTGGCCGCGTGCCCAGGTGATCGCGCTGGACCATGCGTTGCCGATGCTGCGTGAAGCGAAGAAGCAATCCGGATGGTGGAAGCCGTTCTCGCGCGTCTGCGCCGACGCGCGTGCCTTGCCGCTGGCCGACGGCAGCGTGGACGTGATCTTCAGTAACCTTTGCCTGCAGTGGGTGGAAGACCTGCCGGCGGTGTTCGCCGGCTTCCGTCGCGTGCTCAAGCCGGGCGGGCTGTTGCTGTGCTCAACCTTCGGCCCGGAAACGCTGATCGAGTTGCGGGATGCGTTTTCGCAGGTGGATGCCTCGCCGCATGTCAGCCGCTTCCCGCCCATCGCCCAGTTCGGCGATGCGCTCTTGCTAGCCGGCTTCCGCGATCCGGTGCTGGATCGCGACCTGTTCACGCTGACCTATGACGACCTGCCCGCGCTGATGCGCGAGTTGCGTGCGCTGGGCGCGACCAATGCGTTGCAGTCACGTCGGCATACGCTGACCGGACGCGCACGTTTCAGTGCGGCCAGCGCGGCGTACGAACCGTTGCGGCGCGGCGATGGAAAACTGCCCAGCAGTTGGGAAGTGATCTATGCCCACGCCTGGGCGCCGCCGCCGGGTGCGCCGATACGCGGACAGGAAGGCGAGATCGCCGCGGTGCCGGTGTCGGCGATTCCGATCCGTCGTCGCGGCGAATAAACGCGACGACGCGGAGTCAGGCCACCGTGGCGTCGTGGCCGCGCACTACTTCGCTGATCTGCAGCGTGGGTTGCAGATCGGTGTAATTGAGGACGTCCGCCATGATTTCCGCGGCGTGCGGGCCGAAGCCTGCCTGGAATGTTTCCACCGAGTCGCAATAGACGTGGCACATGGCGACAAAAGCCGGAGTGCTGCCGGGCGCGCCACCGGCCAGGCCGCGGTCGATGGTGTAGTAGCGGCAGTACTCACCCATGCGCGCCTTGAGCAACGGCATGTGGGTATCGCGGTAGTAGTCGTGGTCGAAACGCGCACCAGGCGCAAACGGGTACATCACACTGACTTTGATCATGGTGGTTGCTCCGGGTGCGGGATGTGCTGTGTGTGTATCTACTCTCGACATGGCCGACACTTCTGTGTGCTCGAGCAGGGCGTCCACAAACTCGCAAGAAATGTCGTGTTGACTCGGGTAGCAGTACGCTAATGGCCAAGCAGTTTTGCTTTTTCTCGGTCGAACTCTTCTTGAGTGAGGGCGCCAGAATCCAGAAGGCGCTTTAAGCGCTCGAGCTGGGTAAATTTATCATCGGTGCCAGAATCTGTGTTGGTAGCAGTCTGCGAGCCGGGAGACTTTTGACTAACGCATCGGAAACGCAATGTGGCCTCAGGAAATCCACCAAGAGGCCTTGAGGCCTTCGCATCCATTGAGATCGTTTCCATCACGAGCGACTTGCCGGCGCAGAAAACGGCTGCCTCTTCATATGTCTTTTTTTGCAGCGAGCTTGATGAAACAAAACCAGTCTTGCCGGTGCGCATTATGAGATACGAGTCAGGGCCATCAGGAATTACTCCCGTGTTTCCAGCGAGAGCGACGCTCGGAATGATTACTGCAAGTAAGATCGCGTACTTCACTAGGGCTCCAACATCTATGGTCTGGTAGCAATAACCGAATGTTTCAACCACCAACCTGCGCAATCCAATCCTGCAGGTTGTAATAGTTGGTCACGCGCGCAATGCGGTCGTCGCGGATATCGAAGAACGCACCGCCCGGCAACACATAGGTTTGTCCCGTGGCCGGTGGCAGGCCTTCGTCGCTGCCGTGGTATTCGCCATGCACCACGTACTCGGCCGCGGCACGGTCGCCATCCAGCGACGCCAGCACCACGATGTCGCGCAATTGTTCGTGGTAGCTGGCGTGCATGCGCGCCAGGAACATCGCGAAGGCCTCACGTCCGGTTTCTCGTGCGCCCTGGTTGAGGTCGTGCACCACGTCGTCGGTCAGCAAGGCCAGCATGCCGTCCCAATCACCGCGGTTGAACGCGGCGTAATAGGTCAGCACCAGCTCGGTGGCGCGGTCCTGCTTGCGGTTGCCGTCGATCTTCATGGTGAACCCCCCGACCCAGCGAGACTGCATCATACCCACAGAGCGGGCGTCGCGTTATGCCCGCTGCAGCCTGGCAAAGAGGTCGCGATGGAAGAAATACACCTCGCTCAACAGGAAGCGCCAGCGCGTGGTGAAACTGCGGAAGCGCGTGGTCGGCGTGGGCGAGCCCAGCGCGTCGATGCCCAGTTCGCGGCTGATGCGCAGCGCGCGGGACATGTGCAGCGGGTCGCTGACGATGATGGCGCTGTGCAGCTCGTTCGCCTGCATCAGCAAGACCGCCTGGCGCAGGTTTTCGTGGGTGTTGCGCGACGCGGATTCGATCAGGATCGCCTTGGCCGGCACGTCCTGGCGCAACGCATAGCGGCGCGCCACCTGTGACTCGGAAAAGCGCGCGCCACCACCGCCGTAGCCGCCGGTAAAAATCAATTTCTTGGCCAGGCCGCGCTGGTACAGGTCGATGCCGTGGCGAATACGCTCCTCGAACACCGGAGAAGGTCGCGCGTCGTAAGCGGCGGCGCCGAGCACGATGATGGCGTCCGCCGGCGCGGCCTGGTCGCGCTCCCCTACCAGCACGATATAAGCGGCCACGCCGAGCAGCCACAGGGCCAACAGCAACAACAATCGCCAGGTCCAACCCAGCAGGCCGCGACGCTTGCGCGTCTTGCGTGCGTTCATGGCGTGCTCCACGGCAAGGCGTCCAGGTCCACGTTGCCGCCTGACAGGATGATGCCGACGCGGCGCCCTGCGAAGCGTTCACGCTGCTGCAGCACCGCGGCCATGGCGATGGCGGAAGAAGGTTCGACCAGTTGCTTGGTAACCTGCCACAACAGGCGCATCGCCTGCAGGGTGTCGACGTCGCTGACGGTGATGACCTGCGCGCGGTGATCCCGCAGCAACTCGAAGTTGGGTGCACCCAATGTGCCGCGCAAGCCGTCACAGACAGTGTTTGGTATGAAGTCGATGCGGCGCTCGCCGGCCGCCAGTGAGCGCGCCGTATCCGCTGCGCCTTCCGGTTCCGCCAGCACGATTTCGCAGGCCGGTGACAGTGCAGCGGCCGCGATGACCGTGCCTGCCGCCAGGCCGCCACCGCCCACGGGAACCACCAGCACGTCCAGGCCAGCCACGGCATTCAGCAATTCCAGTGCCGCCGTGCCCTGGCCCGCGATCACGCGTGCATCGGCATACGGATGGACAAGCTCCGCACCTGTCTCGCGCTGCACCTGGGCGCAGGTGTCCTCGCGCGCGGTGATGGTTGCCGCACACGCATGCAAGGTGGCGCCGTAGCGCTGGATCGAGGCCAGCTTCGTAGCCACCGCGCCCGCCGGCACCACCACATGGCAGGCAATGCCGCGGGTGTGCGCCGCCAGCGCCAGCGCCGCCCCGTGGTTGCCGGACGAGTGCGTGACCACGCCGGCACGGGCGGTTTGGTCACTGAGCGACCACACCGCGTTGCAGGCGCCACGGAACTTGAACGCGCCGACGCGCTGCAGGTGCTCAGCCTTGAAGTACAGCTGCGCGCCGGCCAAGGCATCCAGCGAATGCGACTGCAGCACGGGCGTGACCCGCGCATGGGGCGCGATGCGTGCGGCGGCGGAGAGGACGTGTTGGAAAGCAGGCAAGGAATCGTGCATGCCGAAAAGAGTAGCGTATTCACCCCCGGACTCTGGAAGCGATTGAATTGCCAGCACTCACAGTTGGCCGAATGCCTTGGCTGAATAAAGAGGGCTGCAGGACGGTACAGTCGGCAGAATTAAGCACCGATTCAATGCCGCGGGCCGATGCTGGCCATCAGCATCAGGGGTACACCATGAAAATGCGTCTATTGATCAGGCTCGTTGCGGCCACCGCGCTCAGTGGCTGCGCCAGCTACTACGACACTGCAGTTGGCAGCGCGCCCGGCGGTTATTACGTGGGTCGGGCGCCAGCCGCCTCGTATGGCCCGTTCGACAGCGGCTACGGCTATGGCGGCGGCGTGTCGCTGGGCTATGGCTATGGCAATTACGGCGGCTATGGCAGTTACGGTTACTCGCGGCCCTGGTATGGCTACGGCGGTTACTACCCGTACCACCCCTATCGTCCGTACCACCCGCGCCCACCGCGCCCGGACACGGAAAACCCAAGGCCGCCAGGCGAGGGTGATCGTCCGCCACCGTGGCGCAGGCCGGACGGGCGCTATCAGGAGACTGGCCAGGTAATGATTCCCCCGCGCCGCCAGGTTCCTCCGCAGCCCGGCATCAGCTATCCGGACCGGCCACAGGTGACGCCTGAGCCGCGCCCGATGGCCCCGCCGTCGGCACCGCGGATGGAACGGGCGGAACGATCAAGGCCTGTGGAACGGGCGGAACGCTCCGAGCCGCGCATGCGTGAGCGTACCGAAGAACCCTGAGATTGCTTCGCCCCGGATAAGGTCGCAAGCTGGGCGGGTGTAGTTGACCGGTTGCGTCGCTTTTCGACGTGATTGGAATACACGCCTCAATGTCGACGTCCGGTGGGAATTTCTGGATCCCCCCTGTTCCGGCCCCGCCGGACGTCGGCGCCCTTGCACAAAGCCCGGCCCTGCCGGGCTTTGTCTTGTCTGGGCTGCCGGAAAAAAATGGGGCCGGTAGTCCCCCGACTACCGGCCCCGGCGCTCCCCCGCAGTGCACATGGCTGGCCCCTGTTCCAATACCAGCCTGCGCCCCTGGTCGCTTGTCACGACGGGTGCATGGGAGATAAAGCATGAACCGTGCCAAATCTACCCATTCGCACGCCGGACTTTGTAGTGCGTCGCCGCAATGCGAAACTGCGCGCCCATGACCCACTCCTTCCACCACCACGACGTCATCGTCATCGGCGGCGGCCACGCCGGCACCGAGGCCGCGCTGGCGTCCGCGCGCGCCGGTGCCCGCACCTTGCTGTTGACCCACAACGTGGAAACCGTGGGCGCGATGAGCTGCAACCCGGCCATCGGCGGCATCGGCAAGGGCCATCTGGTCAAGGAAATCGACGCGTTGGGCGGGGTCATGGCGCACGCCGCCGACCTGGCCGGCATCCAGTGGCGCACGCTGAATGCCTCGAAGGGCCCGGCCGTGCGCGCCACCCGCTGCCAGGCGGATCGCTCGCTCTACCGCAGCGCCATCCGCCGCATCGTCGAAGCGCAACCCAACCTCACCGTGTTCCAGGTCGCGGTCGACGACCTCGTCATCGTAAACAACCGCGTGCATGGCGTGATCACCCAGACCGGCCTGCGTTTCGACGCGCCGTCGGTGGTGCTGACTGCCGGCACCTTCCTTGCCGGCAAGATCCACGTCGGTGAAACCCAATACGCAGCCGGTCGTGCGGGTGATCCGCCGGCCACCGCGCTCGCGCACAAATTGCGCGAAGGCTTGTTCGTCGTCGACCGCTTGAAGACCGGCACGCCGCCGCGCATCGACGGCCGTTCGCTCGACTACTCGGTGATGGAAGAACAGCCTGGCGACGATCCGTTGCCGGTTATGTCTTTCATCGGCGATGTCTCGCAGCATCCGCGCCAGGTATCGTGCTGGATCACCCACACCAGCGAACAGACGCACGAAATCATCCGCAACGCGCTGCACCGTTCGCCGTTGTACAGCGGCCAGATCGAAGGCATCGGTCCGCGTTACTGCCCGTCCATCGAAGACAAGGTCGTGCGTTTCGCAGAGAAAGCCTCGCATCAGATCTTCGTCGAGCCCGAAGGTCTCGACGTCACCGAAATTTATCCGAACGGCATTTCCACCTCGCTGCCGTTCGACGTGCAACTGGCGCTGGTGCGCAGCATCCGCGGCATGGAGAACGCGCACATCACGCGTCCCGGTTACGCGATCGAATACGACTTCTTCGATCCGCGTGGCTTGAAGTCCTCGTTGGAAACCAAGGCGGTCGCCGGCCTGTTCTTCGCCGGGCAGATCAACGGCACTACCGGCTACGAGGAAGCCGCCGCGCAAGGCCTGATCGCCGGACTGAATGCCGCACGCCATGTGCAACAGAAAGAAGCCTGGTGCCCGCGTCGTGATGAAGCCTATATCGGCGTGTTGATCGACGACCTGATCACGCATGGCACCAAAGAGCCGTATCGCATGTTCACCAGTCGCGCCGAATACCGGCTGCAACTGCGCGAGGACAATGCGGACCTGCGACTTACTGAAACCGGTCGCGAGCTTGGCCTGGTCGACGATATGCGCTGGGAAAAATTCGCCACCAAGCGCGAGGCTATCGCTCGCGAGAACGAGCGCCTGAGTTCGGTGTGGGTCACGCCGGGCAATGCACTGGGTCGAGAGGTCGAAGCAACGCTCGGCATCGCCGTCTCGCGCGAAACCAGCGCGCTGGACATGATCAAGCGTCCGGAACTGGACTACGCCAAGCTGGTGTCGGTGCCGTCGATAGGGCCGGGGGTGGAAGATGCCAAGGTCGCCGAGCAGGTCGAGATCGGAATCAAGTATTCCGGTTACCTGGATCGCCAACGCGACGAGATCGAACGTCAGCAGCGCAACGAGGGCACCGCTATTCCAGGCGATTTCGACTATGCCGGTGTACGCGGGCTTTCGTTCGAAGTGCTGCAGAAACTCGAGCGCGTGCAGCCGCAGACCGTGGGCCAGGCGCAGCGCATCCCGGGCATGACACCAGCGGCGATTTCACTGTTGCTGGTGCACCTGACGCGCGCGCGTCGTAGTCGCGTGGCGTGAAGCAAGGCTTTACGTGGGAGCGGCGTCCCGCCGCGAGCCCTCAGCTTTTGCATGGCACGATCCAGGAGCAAGAGTTCGCGGCGGGACGCCGCTCCCACAACCGCGCGAATTGAATCGCATGGCGTAGGAGCGACGTGAGTCGCGACTGAATCTTGTGCGAAATTTCGTTCGCGACTTACGTCGCTCCTACGCGGTACCGCTTGCCCGCTGCTACTCGCCGCTCTTGGCACGGGCGAAGGCGGCCGCCAGGGCGTTGTTAATAGGCGCTTGCTGCGGCTTGATGGCGGCTGCGGCCTGCTTCCCATGCGCCTGCGGTCGCCCGTTGCGTTGCGGAACTGCATCGCGTCGCGCGTTGTCCGGCACCGGCTTCGCTACAGGCACATCTTCCAACCTGCGCGTCAGCGCAATGCGCTTGCGCGGGATGTCCACTTCCAGCACGCGCACCTTGACGATGTCGCCGGCCTTGACCACGTCGCGCGGGTCTTTCACGTAGGTGTCGGACAGCGCGGAGATATGCACGAGTCCATCCTGGTGCACGCCGATATCCACGAAGGCACCGAATGCGGCCACGTTGGTGACCACGCCTTCCAGGATCATGCCGACCTTGAGATGCTTGAGCTCTTCGACGCCTTCGGCGAAGCGCGCCGCCTTGAATTCGGGGCGGGGATCGCGGCCCGGCTTTTCCAGTTCTTTCAGGATGTCGCGCACGGTGGGCACGCCGAATTGCTCGTCGGTAAACGACTCCGGCTTCAATCCGCGCAGGTAGCCGCTGTCGCCGATCAATTGCTTCACCGCGCGTCCACTGTCTTTCACGATGCGTTCCACCACTGGATACGCTTCCGGATGCACGGAAGAGGCGTCCAGCGGTTCGTCGCCATCGGCGATGCGCAGGAAGCCGGCGCATTGCTCGAAGGTTTTTTCGCCCAGTCGCGCCACCTTCAGCAATTCCTTGCGGCGCTTGAACGGACCATTCTGGTCGCGGTGCAGCACGATGTTCTCGGCGACCGAGGCAGACAGTCCGGAAACACGCGAAAGCAATGCGGCCGAGGCGGTATTCACATGCACGCCAACGGCATTCACGCAGTCTTCCACGCGCGCATCCAGTGCACGCGCCATGCGATACGGGTCCACGTCATGCTGGTACTGGCCGACACCAATCGCCTTGGGCTCGATCTTCACCAGTTCCGCCAACGGATCCTGCAGGCGACGCGCGATCGATACCGCGCCACGGATGCTGACATCGAGATCCGGGAATTCCTTGGCCGCCAGTTCCGATGCCGAATACACCGACGCACCGGCTTCGCTGACCACGATCTTCTGCAGTTTCAGTTCCGGATGCTTGCTGATCACTTCGCCGGCCAGCTTGTCGGTTTCACGGCTGGCCGTGCCGTTGCCAATGGCGATCAGTTGCACGCCATGCTGCGCGCATAGTTTGTGCAAAGTGTGCACCGACTGGTCCCACTGCTTGCGTGGTTCGTGCGGGTAGATGGTGTCGGTGGCGACCACTTTGCCGGTGGCGTCCACCACCGCGATCTTGCAGCCGGTGCGGATGCCCGGGTCCAGGCCCAGCACTGCGCGCGGCCCGGCGGGTGCGGCGAGCAACAGGTCTTTCAGGTTGTCGCCGAAAATAGTGATGGCTTCCGCCTCGGCTTTTTCACGCGCCTGCCCGAACAGGTCCAGCAGCAGGTGCAGGTGCAACTTGGCGCGCCAGGTCATGCGCGCGCTGTCCAGCAACCAGCGGTCCGCGGCGCGGCCTTTGTCACTGATGCCCGCATGCAAGGCCACGCGTCCGTCGCCATACAGGTGGCCGGCTTCCGCATCCTTGCCCGGATCTAGGTCGAGATAGAGGATCTCTTCCTTGCGCGCACGGAACAGCGCCAGCAAACGATGTGAGGGAATCCGCGCGAGAACTTCGCTGTGTTCGAAGTAGTCGCGGTACTTAGCGCCGGCTTCTTCCTTGCCTTCAGCCACGCGCGCGCGGATCACGCCGACTTCGCCCAGCCAGTTGCGCAGCTCGCCGACGAGTGCAGGATCTTCACCCCAACGCTCCATCAGGATCGCGCGGGCACCGTCCAGTGCCGCCTTGGCGTCGGCCACGCCTTTTTCCGCATCGATGAAGGTAGCGGCGAACGTTTCCGGAGTCTGCGTCGGGTCGGCCAGCAAGCCTTCCGCGAGCGGTTCCAAGCCTGCCTCGCGAGCGATCTGCGCGCGAGTACGACGCTTCGGTTTGTAGGGAAGGTAAAGATCTTCCAGTCGCGCCTTGCTGTCGGCGGCTTCGATCTCAGTGCGCAGTTCGTCGGTCAGCTTGCCTTGTTCTTCGATGCTGGCCAGCACGGTGGCGCGGCGGTCTTCCAGTTCACGCAGGTAGGTCAGGCGTGTTTCCAGGTTGCGCAGCTGGGTATCGTCCAGGCCGCCGGTGACTTCCTTGCGGTAGCGCGCGATGAAGGGAACGCTGGCGCCTTCGTCCAGCAATGCGATGGCGGCGAGCGCCTGCGCGGTCTGCGCGCCGATTTCTTCGGCGATGGTGCGGGCGATGTGCTGGGCAAGTTGCTGCTTGGTGTCTTGCATTGCGTCCGTTCGGTTGGATCAGGAAGTAGGAGTGGATTGTGGCCGTCACTGGACGCCGTGGAAACCCGTTGACAGGCAAGGAAAATGCAGGTTTGGCAAAGCGTTGTGATCGTGAGGTCGGCGTCGTGGATGTGGTGTAGTGGGAGCGGCGTCCCGCCGCGAGCTATTGATCCTGGATCCTGCATGCAAGAGCTAGAAGCTCGCGGCGGGACGCCGCTCCCACCTACCGCTTCCAAATCGCGATCTCCCCGGCGGCACGTGCATGACAGAGGGTATGCTTCCGGTATGCGCTATTGCCTTGTATTGCTCTCCGTTCTGCTGGCCGCCTGTGGAGGCGATCCCGTCGCGCCTGTTTCGACACCGCCGGTTGCAACTGCTTATGTTCCGCATGAAGTGCTGGAATGGAAGTTGCCGGTGTCGAGTGTCGCTGCGCAGCCCGATCTCATCGTTGCGCCCGACGGTCGTCTGCTGCTGTCGTGGATCGCGACCGAAAATGAGAAGTGGCACGTTCTCCGCTTCGCATCGTTCAACGGGCAGGCATGGAGTGCATCGAAGGACATCGCGCGCGGCGACGACTGGTTCGTCAACTGGGCCGATACGCCGCACCTCGCCGCGACCGCGGACGGCACGCTGTGGGCGCACTGGCTGCGCAGGAGCGCTGCGGCCACCTATGCCTATGACGTGGTGTTGTCGAACTCCACGGACGCTGGCGAGACCTGGTCCGCTGCCATGCTCGTCAACCAGGACGGGACACCGACCGAGCACGGTTTCGTGTCGCTATGGGCGCAGTCGCCTACCAGCATAGGCATCGCATGGCTGGACGGACGCAACATGGCCGGTGGCGAACACGAAGGACATGACGGACACGGCGGTGGCGCGATGACCCTGCGTGCGGCTAGTGTGGATTCCACCTTGCGCAAATCGGTGGAAACGGAGATCGATTCGCTGACGTGCGACTGTTGCCAGACCTCGGCGGCACTCACCGATCGCGGTGCCTTGCTGGTCTATCGCGGACGGGACACGAAGGAAGTGCGCGACATCCTTGCCACGCGACTGCAGGACGGTGCGTGGACGTCACCGCGCAAGGTGCATGACGACCAGTGGACCATGCCGGCGTGTCCGGTCAATGGACCTGCCGTCGACGCGCGCGACGCGCAGGCGTGGGTGGCCTGGTATACGGCGGCGGGTGACATGCCGATGTTGCGTGTCGCACGCTCCGGCGATGCGGGCGACAGTTTCGCAACGCCCGTGGACATCGACCGTGGCGAAGCGCTGCAAGGCCGCGTCGGTATCGCGGTGGAGGGCGAATCGGTGTGGGTGAGCTGGGTGCGCGAAGACGCAAAAGGCCAGTCGCTGTGGCTGGCGCGCTATCCGCTGGACCTGTCGCGTGAATTGCAGCGCCTGCAGGTCGCGAGCCTGCAGGGGCGCGGACGCGTGACCGGGTTCCCGCAACTGGTTGCGGGGCAGGGTGGCGTCTACCTGGCCTGGACCGACGTGGTGGACGGCAAGCCGCAGCTGCGCGGCGCACGCGTCGCGCAGAAACCCATGTAGGAACTGCGCAAGCTGCGACCGGAAATTGTCCGCATCACCGAATATTCGCAGCGCGCAGTTGCCGTGGTCGCAGCTTGCGCAGCTCCTACAAGGTGATCGGGTTATTTCTCGCGGCGGTAGTTGAGCGAGGCGCGGTTTTCCACGGTGCTGGATTCGATCTCGATATCGAAGCCGCGGCGCAGCAGGTATTTCAGGGTGATGACCTGGCCGCTGCCGACCATGGACACGCCGTAGCCCACGTACAGGCGCGGCGACAGGAACTTGCCCACGCCGAACACCGAGCCACCCAGCGCGCGTGACTGCATCACGCCTGCGTTGTCGAGGCCCAGCACCGCACCGAGTTGAGAACCCAGCAAGCCCGCGCCGGCCGACAGTGCTTCGGAGGCCACGTTGATCTGCTGGCTCTCGCGCGAGGTCGCGCGTGCCAGCGAACGGCCCAGCACCAGGTACGAGAGCGCTTCCGAATCCTGCATCACCGGATCCGACCACACTTCCGCATGCGGCTGGCTGGCGAGGCCGGTGACATGGATGCCGGCGGTGACTTCGCCCACCACGCGCTGCGCGCGGATATTGATGCGCGGATCGGAGATCGGACTGTTGCTCCAACGCAATTGCCCGCCGGTGATGTCCAGCTTCTGGCCGTAGGCTTCGTAACGACCGTCTACGTCAAGGCCACCCTGGCCGGTCATCTCGCGACCCGGCCGGCCACGCACGCGTAGCTCACCGGTCAGCGAACCTTCCAGGCCGAAGCCGTCCATGCGCACGTCGTCGCCGAGTACCAGGGTCAAGTCCATGTCCAGCGGCGTGCCGCGCGAATCGCGTTCCGGATCCACCGGGTCCAGCACCACCACGTCCGGCGATGGGGAGATGCCCTGGTCCAGGCGCTCCAGGTCGAGCTTGGCCGAGGGCACAGTAACCTTGCCGTTGAGGGTGAGCACGCCGGTGGTGCGGTCGAAGCCCACCTGCAAATCAGGATTGGCCACGGCGCGCAATTCACGCGTGTCGGAGATCAGGAAGTTTTCGCCGGTCACGGTCAGCAACAGTGGCGAGGTCGTATCGCGCCAGCCCAATGAGCCCTGCACGTTGATCGCGCCTTCGCCCGAACGCACCGTGGCTTCGATGCGTGCATTGCCATCGGGCTGCGCGATCAGGCGTGCGCTGCCATCGGTCAGGGTGATGCCCATCGCGGGCATTTCGCCCTTGAAATCGGTCAGCGATGCCTGTCCGCCGAGGATCGGTTCCGCGCGCGTACCGGCCAGCGTGATGTTGGCGTCCAGGTTGCCTTGCGGGCGCACCAGGTCGGGCGAGAACAGTTCCAGCCAGAAGATCTGCGACGTGCTGGCCCGCAGTTCGCCGGACAGGGGCGCGTACGCGTCCCAGCCGGTGGTCACCTTCGCATCGATGCGACCGTCACCGCTGAGATCGCTGCCCAGCGACGCCTGCAGGCGCTGCGGATTGAAGTTGATCGACAAGGTCAACGCCTTGTAGCTGGCCAGTTCACGGCGTCCCGCCGCGCCCAGTTTCAAACCACCTTCGCTCGACGTCACGTCCAGGTTGCCGGCCCACTGGTTGCCCTGCGGGCGCACGTTGCCGTCCAGGTCGATGTTGCCGCGCAGGATCATCTCGCGGTTGTCCACGCGCGGCAGCCACGGCTGCAGCAGGGTGAGTGGCAATGCTTCGCCACTCACGTTGATGCCTTTGTTCGGCCAATTCGCATTGGCGCATAGCGAGCCACCGCCATTCGCAGCCAAACAGGTTTGTGAAAGGGTCCAGTTGCTGCCCTGCTGGGCGAAGCGTGCCGGCTGCTGCAGGGTCCAATCAGTACCGCGTGCAACCGACAGCTTCAACGTGTCCAGGCTGCCCTGCCAGTTGTTGTTGCGCTGCTGCGCGCTGCCCGACAGCGTGATCGCGCCCAAGCTGTTGTGCGCGTTGCCTTCGACTTCAAGATTCTGCAGCGAACCACGCGCATCCAGCTGCAGGCTGTCCAGCACCGTGCCCACGTTGATGTCGGTGCCCTGCACGGCAAGCGCGCCATTCCGTCCCTGCCACGGCAGGCGACCGTGCACGCTCAGCGTGCCGGCGCTCCAGTCGTTCCACTTCAGGCCGTTGCCGGACAGGTCGGCATCGATGTTGGGTGCATTGCGCGCGCCGGTGAGTTTCAGCGTGCCTTCCAGGCTGCCGGCGCCGCCGGGCAACAAATCGTTGAGGCGCAGCGGCGAGAACGCGGCGTTGATATCGAGTTGCGTGCCAACGCTGCCGCGCGCGGTGACGCGGCTGTCGCCCAGCGCCAGCGCCAG
>Ga0075163_10006513_pt1 | contig 15482 bp, 14 predicted proteins | sample JI1023141ADNA_FD_71478 | JGI IMG/M metagenome (GOLD analysis project Ga0075163, IMG submission 71478) | Wastewater effluent complex algal communities from Wisconsin, to seasonally profile nutrient transformation and Carbon sequestration -... | ecosystem: Engineered > WWTP > Effluent > Algae... | reverse complement strand
CCAATGCGAGGTCGCCGGGCAGTGACACCTCGATGCGCCGACCGCCCACCTCGACGACAACCTTCTGGCGAGCCTGGACTTCGGCATCCTCACCGTCGCCGCCCCCACCGTTGAAGGGCTCGACCGTGTTGTCCCACTCGGTTTCGATCCAGCGGGTGTGGACGGTGAAGCCGTCGTCGTCACCGATGAACGCCGGATCGGACACCACGGCACGATGGAACGGGATGACGGTGGCAAGTCCCTCGACGGTGAACTCGTCGAGAGCCCTCCGTGCGCGTTGTAAGGCTTCCGCGCGGCTGGCGCCGGTGACGATCAACTTCGCCAGCATGGAGTCGAACTGGCCGCCGATCACCGAACCGGATTCGACACCGGAGTCCAGTCGGACGCCCGGGCCGGTCGGCGGCTCGAACTTCGTCACCGGACCCGGTGCGGGCAGGAATCCGCGACCGGCGTCCTCGCCATTGATCCGGAACTCGATGGAGTGCCCGCGGGGCTCCGGATCCTCGGAGATGTCCAGGACCTCGCCATTGGCGATACGGAACTGCTCGCGCACCAGATCGATTCCCGACGTCTCCTCAGTCACCGGGTGCTCGACCTGGAGGCGGGTGTTCACCTCGAGGAAGGAGATCAGACCGTCCTGGCCGACGAGATATTCAACGGTCCCGGCACCGTAGTAGTGGGCTTCCTTGCAGATCCGCTTTGCCGACTCGTGGATCTCCTTGCGCTGAGCGTCGGTGAGGAACGGCGCGGGGGCTTCCTCGACCAGCTTCTGGAACCGGCGTTGCAGCGAACAATCGCGTGTCCCTGCCACTACGACGTTGCCGTGTTGGTCGGCGATCACCTGCGCTTCGACGTGTCGGGGCTTGTCGAGATAGCGCTCGACGAAGCACTCGCCGCGACCGAATGCGGCGACGGCCTCACGGGTTGCGGACTCGAAAAGCTCGGGGATTTCCTCGATCGAGCGAGCCACTTTCATTCCGCGCCCGCCGCCGCCGAACGCGGCCTTGATGGCGACCGGTACGCCGTATTCGCGCGCGAAGGCCACCACTTCGTCGGCATCCTTCACCGGATCGGGGGTGCCCGGCACCAGAGGCGCGTTCGCGCGGGCGGCGATATGGCGGGCGGTCACTTTGTCGCCGAGATCGCGGATCGACTGTGGGCTCGGCCCGATCCAGATCAACCCTGCGTCGATAACCGCCTGGGCGAAGTCGGCATTCTCGGAAAGGAATCCGTAGCCAGGGTGAATCGCGTCGGCGCCGGACTTCTCCGCGGCGCCCAGGATCTTGGCGAAGTCGAGATAGGACTCTGCGGAGGTTTGACCACCCAATGCGAAGGCCTCGTCTGCCAACCGTACGTGGGGGGCGTCCGCGTCGGGTTCGGCGTACACGGCTACGCTCGCCAGCCCCGCGTCTTTCGCTGCGCGGATCACTCGAACAGCGATCTCCCCGCGATTGGCGACGAGAACCTTCGATATGCCCTGGCCGGCGTGACTTGGCACTATGCCTCCTTTGAAGACAGGTTCGCTGGCAGTGTATGCGGCGAGGGTTTGGCGATGTTCCCAGGGACGGGTTCAGCCGGCCAGTCGCCGTTTGATCCGGGTGAGCATTGCTGCCATACCGCGCAGACGAAGCGGGCTGATCAGAGCAGCGAGTCCCAACGCGGAATAGAAGTCGTCCGGAACCGCCAGGATGTCGGCCGCGGGCTGCCCGTCAAGGCCGGTGGCCAGTATTGAGGCGAATCCGCGCGTGGTGGGCGCTTCGGCAGGCGCGCTGAAGAACAACCGGACACATTGGGCATCGGAAGCGTCAACGTGCAGGAAAAGTGGCGACTGGCATTCCGGCACGGGTTCCATCGCTGCTTCTTCGAGCTCGGCAGGCAACGGTGGCAACTCGTTGGCGAACTCCAACAACAGAGTGAGCTTGTCCTTACCGTTCAGTGCGGCGAAATCCGACACCACTTCGGTCAGGGCCGAGGGCATAGTCACGGTGCTTCGCCGGGCGCGTCACCGGTGGCGATGGGCACCCGGACAGCATTGCCCCACTCGGTCCACGAGCCGTCATAGTTGCGAACACCGGGCACACCGAGCAGATAGGTGAGAACGAACCATGTGTGGCTGGACCGCTCGCCGATCCGGCAATAGGCGATGACGTCGTCCCCGGGCCGAACGAACGAATAGACGTCATCCAACTCTTCCCGGCTGCGGAAGCGCCCGCTCTCGTCGGCCGCCCTCGACCACGGGACCGACAACGCGGTCGGGATGTGACCGCCACGCAGTGCGCCTTCTTCCGGATAGTCGGGCATATGTGTGCGCTCACCGGTGTATTCCTGCGGCGAACGGACGTCGATGAGCATCGAGGTGCCCAGGCTGTCGCGGACCTGACCCTGAAAGGCGCGGATCAGCGCATCGTCACGCTCGACGACCGGGTAGTCGCTGCCGGTCTTGGTGGGAACGTCGAGGGTGAGATGCCGCCCTTCCGTGATCCACAGATCGCGGCCACCATTGAGTAGTCGGACGTCCCGATGCCCGAACAACGTGAATACCCACAGCGCATAGGCGGCCCACCAATTGCTCTTGTCGCCGTAGATCACCACCGTGTCGTCGCGGGATATCCCTTTTCGATTCATCAGTTCGGCGAACTGTGCGCCGTCGATGTAGTCACGGACACGCGTGTCGTTGAGGTCGGTGTGCCAATCGATTTTCACCGCGCCCGGGATGTGGCCGATGTCGTAGAGCAGAACGTCTTCATCGGACTCGACGATCACCAGCCCCGGGGTTCCCAGGTTCGCGGAGAGCCAATCCGCGGTGACTAGGCGTTCCGGGTGCGAGTACGCACTCAACGCGGGACTGGGATCTGCGGGTATCGGCACGGTTCGAGCCTACCCAGCGACCCGTGCGATCCTGTGGGCATGTTTGCGAATGGCGGGAAGGCGCTGGCGGGTGTCCTCGCCGCCGTGACGATGTTCGCCGCCGGCTGTTCACCGTCTGGAGCGCGGCAGGGCCAGACAGTGCCCGATGCGCCAATCCAGCGCCCGCCGGTGGCGGTCACGGATCGAACGATGGCTGCCCGGGGCCAGATCGTCCGGGTTTATCCGGACCAGCCGTTCGATCGCCAATTGGAGGCTTCAGCTGGAACTGCCGTTCGCGCCGTTTATCGGTCGACCTCGGGCGTGACGGGCGCATCGTCTTTGGTCGCGGGTTTCTTTGCAGTTCCGAAGGGCACCCCCCCCAAAGGCGGCTGGCCGATTGTCTCCTTCGCGCACGGGACAACCGGTGTCGAACCTGGTTGCGGACCATCCCAGCGCCCCGATCTCATGGGCGACGACGAGACCATACGATCTGTGCTAAACGGCGGCTATGCCGTCGCCATGACGGACTACCAGGGGTTGGACGACCTGGGTCTGCACCCATTGCAGGAGCCCGGCCCGCATCCGTTTCTGGAGCCGTACACGGCCGCCTACAACGTCATCGACGCGGTACGAGCCCTGCGGCAACTGTTCCCGGATATCTCGACGCGCTGGTCGGCGGTCGGCGGTTCGCAAGGTGGGCAGGCAGCCTGGGCCGCCAACGAATTCAATGGGCAGTACGGCCAGGGCCTGAATCTCGTTGGTGCCGTAGCTCTCGCGCCGGCCGTGAATCTGACGCCGCTCGCGGGCCTGTCGCGAAATCGCCGGCTCACTGATTCGCAACGCGGTGTGATGCCGCTGGTCATCGCGGGCCTGCAGCGTGCCGGGCTGTTGCGGGACCAGGATGCATTTCTGCGTGGCGATGCGCTGAGCAATGAAAAGTTCATTCTCGGTTGCGCGCAGGGCGCGGCTCAGGCCCGCTCAACCGTGCGTAGTGAAGATCTGGGACCTGCGACGGGCGACACCGAGGCTGAATTGCGCCGCGCGCTGCAAGCGATCGCGTTGCCACAGCATCCGTTGTCGGCGCCGCTGCTGGTTGTCAACGGAAAGCGAGACGACACGATCCCGCCGGCGTGGGTGACATTCGCGGTCGAGGCCTCCTGTAAGGCGGGGGGGAGCGTGCAGCATCTCGAACTTGACGACGCCGGCCACGACATCAAGTTGAGCGGTGACGTTCCGCGGTGGCTGAGGCAGCGATTCGATGGCAAGCCTGTCGAGTCGGACTGCCCCGCCTGAGGAGTCAGCGCCAAAGGTCGGCTACGCCGACACCGGCTCCGGACAGCAGTCGCCGGAGCAACGGGAGACTGATGCCGATGACGTTCGACGGGTCGCCGTCGATGCGATCGACGAACCACCCGCCCAGGCCGTCAAGGGTGAATGCGCCCGCGACGCTGAGCGGTTCCCCACTCGCCAGGTAGGCATCGAGATCCTCGCTTGAGGGAGCCGCGAACCGCACCGAGGTTGCGGCCGACTGGGTCTCCTCATGGGTCGGTACCCCATTGCGAATGCGGATCACGCTGTGCCCGGTGTGTAGCACCCCGGCCCGCCCTGCCATCTCCTGCCAACGGGCTCGGGCGGCCTCGATCGTCGCGGGTTTACCCCAGATGGCGTTGTCGATGGCCAGCATCGAATCGCAGCCCACCACAACACAATCGGCGGATATGTCAACCGGCAGCCGGGATGCCGATTCCCGTGCCTTGGCGGCCGCCAGCAGCGTGACGACGCGTTCCGGTGAGGCATCCCGATGCTCGGCCATCAACGCGTCCTCGTCAACATTGGAGACGATGACAAGCGGGTCGACTCCCGCCTGCCGCAGGACATTCAGCCGCGCAGGGGACGCCGACGCGAGTACGAGTCGCGTCATCGTCGCATGTGCAACCGCTCCACCAGCGTGACGCGCTGCCAGCTGGCGGTGTGGTAGCGCAGGGCGTCCACCGGATGTCCCCAGAGATCTTGGTCGGCCGCGGCGCCCTGCTGCGCCCCACCGGCAGCAGCCGCCAGGACGGAAACCAGAGCTGCGACTTCGGTATCCGTCGGATTGCCCCTGAGAACTTCGATCCGCGGGTGCACTTCGGGTGTTGCGGTGTCGTCGGACATCTGCCCGTCCTTAGGTCAGAGAGGGATGTTTCCGTGCTTCTTGGGCGGAATCTGGGTGAGCTTGCGCTCGAGCAGCCGCAACGCGGTCGCAATGTAGCCGCGGGTATGAGAAGGCGGGATCACGGCGTCAACGTATCCGCGCTCGGCGGCGACGTACGGATTCACCAGGGTGTCCTCGTAGTCCCGTTGCAGTTCGAGACGCAGTGCGTCGACGTCCTCCCCGTTTTTCGCGGCCTCGTTGAGTTGGCTGCGGTAGACGAATCCGACGGCGCCGGACGCGCCCATCACGGCGATCTGGGCGGAGGGCCAGGCGACGTTGACGTCACAGCCCATGTCCTTGGATCCCATGACGCAGTAAGCACCGCCGTACGCCTTGCGCGTGATCACCGTGATCTTCGCGACGGTCGCCTCGCCGTAGGCGTAGAGCAGTTTTGCGCCGCGGCGGATGATGCCGTTGTACTCCTGTTCGGTACCGGGCAGAAATCCCGGAACGTCCACCAGCATCACGATCGGGATGTTGAACGCGTCGCAGGTGCGGACGAATCGAGCGGCCTTCTCCGATGCGTTGATGTCCAGGCACCCCGCGAAATGCGTGGGCTGATTGGCGACGACGCCCACCGGCCGGCCGTCGATGCGGCCGAAGCCGATGATGATGTTCAGCGCGTAGCCGGCCTGGACTTCGAGGAACTCGTCGTCGTCGAGGATCCGCGTGATGACCTCGTGCATGTCGTACGGCTGGTTCGGGGAATCCGGTATCAGTGTGTCGAGTTCGAGGTCTTCGTCGGTGAGATTGTCCTCGATGGCGCCCGGGTGCGGGGGGGCCGGCTCGCGCGGCGGATCGGCGTAGTTATTCGGTGGAAGGTAGCTGAGAAGGTCGCGGACGTAATCGAACGCGTCGTGCTCTCCCGACGCCACGTAGTGCGCGGTGCCGGACTTGGCCATGTGTGTGTGGGCGCCGCCCAACTCCTCCATGCTGACGTCCTCGCCCGTCACGGTCTTGATGACGTCGGGACCCGTGATGAACATCTGGCTGGTCTGGTCGACCATGACGACGAAGTCGGTGAGAGCGGGGGAGTACACATGTCCGCCCGCGGCAGCGCCCATGATGAGCGAGATCTGCGGGACAACCCCCGAGGCCAGAATATTGTTTCGGAAGATTCGGCTATAGAGGCCGAGCGATACGACGCCCTCCTGAATCCGGGCCCCGGCCCCGTCGTTGATGCCGATGATCGGGCGGCCGGTCTTCATCGCCAGTTCTTGGACTTTGACGATTTTCTCGCCGTAAACCTCACCGAGACTACCGCCGAACACGGTCGAGTCCTGGCTGAAAATGCACACATCCCGGCCATCGATCGTGCCGTAGCCCGTCACCACACCGTCGCCGAGCGGTCGTTTCTCACCGAGCCCGAAGTTTGTGCTGCGGTGTTTGGCGAGAGCGTCGAGTTCGACGAAGGAATCGTCGTCCAGCAGCGCGTAGATACGCTCACGTGCCGTGAGCTTGCCTTTTGCGTGAACTTTCTCAACGGCTGCCTCGCCGACAGGGTGAAGAGTCTCCTCGGTGCGGCGGCGCAGATCGGCCAGCTTTCCCGCAGTGGTGTGGATGTCGATTTGTTGCTCTGTCGACGGTTCTTTGACGCTCGTCATAGACACCGATGCTAACGGCCGGAGAACCGGCTCCAACCTGCGGCTACCTGCAAGTGGCCGCGGCGCGCCCATTTGACAAAACGTCATGTTTGCCAACTTGTGACGTGGCACAATATGGCTCCAGCGCGTGCATAACCAGCCCATGAGTGTCCGGGGGGATCTGATGGTGAGTCTGTCGATAGTTACGGAGGGGCGATCGTCCTCATCAGGGGACTGGCCGTCGCCCGTCGGGGTGGCGAGATACAAGTGGGAACGCACGATCCGCAACTGGTGGTTCGTCTCAGATTTCGTGGTGGTAATCGGTGCGGTGATTCTGGCGCAGGTTCTGCGGTTCGGCGAAGCCGGCGCGGGCCCCGCATTCCGCTATTCATTTCTGAACTATTTCGCGGTCTCCGCGTTGATCGCGCTGGTGTGGATGATCACCCTGGGCGTCTACGGGGCCCGGTCCACGCGCGTTCTCGGGAACGGTCTCGAAGAGACGCGGCGGGTGCTGACCAGCACGGTGTCGGTCTTCGGCGTCCTGGCGGTGTTTTCGATGATCTTTCAGGTGGAAATCGCCCGGGGATACCTGGCACTTGCCCTGCCCGCAGGGTTGATCGGGCTGGTAGTGAGTCGATTGGTGACGCGGCGCTACATTCAGCGGGCCCGGAGTCGGGGCCGCCTGTCGAATTCTGTACTCGCCATCGGCAACCGGGCGGCGCTACACAACCTGGCGGAATCGTTCGCCCGGAATCCGGCCGATGGTTTGAGGTTGGTCGGGGTGTGTGGGCCAGGGATCCAACCCGATGAGGTGCTCGCATTGTCTCCGGGAACTCGCGTGCGGGCGTACTCCGACGACAGTGATGACAGCATCATGTCCGCCGTTCGTCGGTGCGGCGCGGATACGGTCGTGCTGGCGTCCGGGCACCTGGGGCCGGAAGAGATCCGTGACCTGTCGTGGCAGCTGGAGAAACTGGACGTCGAATTGATCGTCGCGCCCGGCATGGTGGATGTGGCGGCGCCCCGGCTGACGGTGTGGCTGGCCGGTGGCCAGCCACTCATTCGCGTCGAGAAGCCGCGGTACAACGGGGCTAGGTGTTTCCGGAAGCGGGCATTCGACATCGGGTTCACTCTGGTATTTCTGCTGGGTGCGGCTCCTTTCATTCTGGTCGCCGCCATCGCCATCAAGGTGACCAGCCGGGGCCCCGTGTTCTATCGCTCCGAGAGGGTCGGCTTGGGCGGAAAGTCGTTCCAGATGATCAAGTTCCGGACGATGACCGAGGACGCCGATCAACGGTTGCCCGAAATCGCGCACCTCAATGAATCCGATGGCGTGCTGTTCAAGATGAAGCGCGATCCTCGCGTGACGCCGGTCGGACGGATCCTGCGTCGATACAGCTTCGACGAGATCCCGCAGTTCTTCAACGTCCTGCGTGGCCAGATGAGCGTTGTCGGGCCAAGGCCGCCGTTGCCCAGCGAGACGGACAGCTACGACCAGCGCACTAGCCGTCGCCTTCTCGTAAGGCCCGGAATCACCGGGTTGTGGCAGATCAGTGGTCGGTCCGATCTGTCCTGGGAAGACTCAGTGCGGTTGGACCTGTCCTACGTCGAGAACTGGTCGATGATGAGCGATCTGGTGATCGCTGCGGGGACCGCCAAGGCCGTCTTCACCGCATCCGGGGCGTACTGACCGCAGATCAATCCCGGCCGCTAGGGTCGTGGGCGTGTGTGCACTGGCGTTTCGCACAGTGGCGTTGCGGTCCACCGCGCTGGCCACGTCGATGCTGATCTGGGCGGGATGCCATGTCGCCGGCGGGGCGCCGATCATGCAGGGCGCTGTGTTCGACGATTTCAACGGTCCCGCCGGGACGCTGCCCGATAGCAGGTTGTGGTCGTATGACATGGGTGCGTATCAGGATGCCGGGTTGCAGGCTTACACAAATTCGCCCGAGAACGTGAGACTCGACGGGCAGGGCCATCTGGTGATTCAGGCGCGGCAGACGGCCGGCGGATACACCTCAGCGCGGCCAGTGACCCGCGGAAAGCTGAATCTCCACTATGGCCGCGTCTCGGCACGGATCAAGTTCCCTGCCGGCCAGGGGATCTGGCCGGCATTCTGGATGCTGGGTACCAACTTCCACGATGCCGGATGGCCGCGATGCGGTGAGATCGACATCATGGAACTCATCAATACCGGCACCACGTATCACGTCACTCTTCATGGTCCCCAAGGCGATACCGACTATTTCGGTGGTTCCGATCGCAGCGGCCAAGTGGTGGGTACCAAGGGGCCGATCGATGATCTGATCGACGAATTCCACGTCCACTGGCTCGACTGGCAACCGGGCAACATCACGATCGGCCTGGACAACACGACCCTCGGTAGCTTCAGTCCGGCCTCGCTTCCACCGGGAGCGCAATGGGTCTTTGACCGCCCGATGTTCGTGCTACTCAACATCGCCGTAGGCGGTCCGTGGCCGGGGCCACCGGATCGGACGACGTCGTTTCCTGCAACCATGCTTGTCGACTGGTTCGACTACACACCCAATCCGGCACGCTGAGGTACTGATGGCACATTTCGATCAATTGTCCACCGACACAAGAATATTCATCGCAGGTCACGGAGGTCTTGCGGGTTCGGCTTTGTGGCGGCATTTCACCGATCGCGGATTCCGCAACCTCATTGGCCGTAGGTCGAGCGAACTCGACCTACGCGACGCGCACTCAGTGTCGGAGTTCTTCACCCACACGCGTCCCGATGTTGTGATCGACGCCGCCGCAACGGTGGGAGGGATTCTGGCGAACGCGAATCGCCCGGCGAATTTCTTCTCCGACAACATACGGATTCAAGTCAACCTTTTCGACAGTGCCGTCGCCAGCGGGGTCCAGCGGCTTCTGTTCCTGGGTTCGAGTTGCATCTACCCGAAGCATGCGGCGCAACCGATTTCGGAAGACGCACTGATGACCGGGCCACTCGAATCGACCAACGAGGCCTACGCCATGGCCAAATTGGCGGGAATCGGGCATATCGGCGCGATTCGCCGGCAGTTCGGCTTGCCCTACATCTGCATCATGGCCACGAACCTCTACGGACCCGGAGACAACTTCTCGCCAACCGACGGCCATGTGCTGCCGGCGATGATCCGTCGCTTTCACGACGCGGCGAACGCCGGTGCCGATGCGGTCACTTGTTGGGGAACGGGCAAGCCCAGGCGGGAATTTCTCCATGTGGACGACTTCGCGCAGGCCTGCCATGTGTTGCTGGACAACTACGATGGCGACTCGCCGGTGAATGCGGGAACGGGCGCCGACATGAGTATCGCCGATCTCGCCCGGCTGGTTGCGGACGTGGTCGGTTTCACCGGTCAAATACATTGGGACACAGGGAAACCGGACGGTACGCCACGCAAGCTGCTCGATGTTCGACTGGCGGCGGAGCTTGGCTGGAAGCCGAGTATCTCGTTGCGGGATGGCGTTCGCCGCACCTACGAGTGGTTTTTAGCGCACGAGGACGCCTGCAGGAAATGACGCTCAGTCAAGAAGTCCGAGTAGATATCTTCCGTAGCCGGACTTGAGTTGTCGGTGGCCCCGCTCTCTCAATTGGTCATCGGTGATGAATCCGCGCCGCCACGCCACCTCTTCCGGCACCCCGATTTTCAGGCCCTGGCGAGCCTCAATGGTCCGCACGTAGTTACCTGCGTCGAGCAGGGAGTCGAATGTTCCGGTATCCAGCCACGCCGTCCCGCGCTGCAGGATTGACACGGCCAGATCCCCGCGACGCAGGTACTCGATGTTGATGTCGGTGATCTCGTATTCACCACGTGGCGAGGGACGCAGCGAGGCGGCGATGTCGATGACGTCGTTGTCATAAAAGTAGAGTCCGGGCACCGCGTAATGCGACCGTGGATGTGCAGGCTTTTCTTCCAGCGATATCGCGGTGCCGTTTTCGTCGAACTCGACTACGCCGTAGGCCGTCGGGTCGGAAACGCGGTAGGCGAAGATCCGGCCACCCCTGATGTCGGTGAATTTCATGAGCCGGGTGCCGAGTCCGGAACCGTAGAAGATGTTGTCGCCGAGGACGAGTGCGACAGCTTCCGATCCGATGAAGTCGCGGCCCACGACGAATGCCTGTGCCAGCCCATTGGGGGAGGGTTGCACCGCGTAGTCGATCGATATGCCGAACTGGGCACCGTCGCCCAGAAGTCTGGAAAACGCGGCGATGTCAGCCGGAGTGGTGATGACCAACACCTCGCGGATGCCGGCCAGAATCAAGGTCGACAGTGGGTAGTAGATCATCGGTTTGTCGTAGACCGGCATCAGCTGCTTGCTGGCGCCCAGCGTCAGCGGGTGTAGCCGGGAGCCGCTCCCACCAGCCAAGACGATTCCCCGCATGCTGAGAAAGTGTGCCAGAACTGGCTACCATCGGTTCCATGACGCTCGAAGGTCGCACAAAGTTACTTGCCGTCGCGCGCGCGTGGGCCTACCCGCTCTGGTTCAGCGCGATGCGGTCGCGGTCGGCTGACGCAGTGCTCGAAGACGTCAAGTGGTGGGCCGAATGCATCGACGACGAGGAACTGATCAGCCTCGACCCGTTCTCCAAATTCGCCTACTTCAACGGCGCCCTGCCAGAGTTCCGCACTCTGGTCCACTACCGGCTGCGCGGCCTGCCGATCGTGCTTCGGCTGGTGCTGAAGATGATCTACCGCCCCCCGCATCACATGATCCTGTCTGCCGAAAGCATCGGCCCGGGCCTGTTCATTCAACACGGACACGGCATGCTGATCGGCGCTAAGACCGTAGGCAGTCACTGCTGGTTCAACCAGGATGTCACTGTCGGATATGTGGGGAAGGGCAACCCCACCATTGGTAACAACGTCCGGCTTGCCCCCGGGGCGGTTGTCCTGGGTCCCATCACAATTCACGACGGAGCGACCATCGGGCCGAATGCCGTGGTCACACATGATGTGCCCGCCGGGGAAATAATGGTCACTGAGTTGGCGCAACCATTCTCTCGTCCTGCACGGGACGGCGACGCACCAGGCTAGGCACCCAGATCAGGTCGGGGGCAACCTGAGCAACCAGAATGGCCACAGCTGCCGCGACGACGACACCAACGGCACCGAAGCTGCTTGCGGCAGCAGCCGCGAGAACGATACTCAGTGTGGCCATCGCCAAAGTCCACAGTGCCTGCCAACGCGCCTCATGCGGGCATGTCAACAACACGCTTGCCGGGATGTGTGCAGCCTGCCCGATCAACAGAACGCCGAATGCGAGTGCGAGCCAAGCGGATACGGTGATTTGGCCACCGGAGAGCAGATTGCAGGTGAACGGTCCGAGCGCTACCAGGCCGACGGTGATCAGCGCTGCGATCGCGCTAAACACCCCCGTCAATTTCCACCACATACCCACCGTGGTTTCGGTGGCGCCCCGGCGTTTCACGAACACCGGCCAGTAGGCGTATCCGGCGGTGGACATCGCGGACCAGCAAACCCCATAGAGCTGCGCCATCAATGCGTACTGCGCCAATTCGGTCGGGGTGGACAGGTGCGCCAACAGCAACCGGCCGGTTTGCAGCCCGGCCGGCGCGCCGACCGCAACCAGAAACAGCCAGAGACTGCCGGCGAGCAAACGCTTGTGCCGGTACGAGCCGCGAACCCGCCCGAACGCGGACCATCCCAGGCCTGAGAGCCGAAGCGCCAGCACTGTGGCGACGATCTGCCCGATCAACAGCCCACCGAGAGCCGAGATCGAATACCAGATTCCAGGTGCATGGAGGAGGTACAACGTTCCCGTGAGGCAGAGCGCGAGGGCGGGGAAACTCATCATCACCAGCGTCGCGAGTGGAACCCGGTTCAGTCCGCCGAGGATCCGCAGTCCAATGCCGCCGGGCAGTGTCAACGCGAAGAGGCATGCTGCAACAGTGATCGCCCAGCGATCGTGTGGCCCGCTGGAAAATCCCGTGAGGACGGTCCACCGATCGATTGTCATGATGCCCAGCGCCACAACGATCAGCAGCGCCGCCATCCCGAACAGGACGTGATAGCCGCGTCGGATGACGTCGGCCGCCTCGCAGTCGCGAACCGGCTTATTCAATTGGGCACTCGCGCTCATGACAGTCGAGCTGATGCCGAGGTCGGCGAACGGAAACAGCAGTGTGAGTGTCGCGATAAGGGAAACGAGGCCGAAGACCGTCGCACCGGTCTCCCGAACGATGATGGCTGTGTTGAACAGGCCCAGGGCAGCGACGGCTGGTGTTCCCAGGATGCGGTAAGCGGGTCCGAGTAGGACCGAGCGGCGTTCTTGCGAGGTGAGTTGAGCCTGGTCTCCGGTCATGGGCGCAACCGTGCCCGCGTTCTCAGAAGAACGATCCTGCATGCGTTGAGCAACGCATAGTTCAGGGCTGCCGGACCCGGACGCCCTTCGCGTACCGCCGTGCCGACTGCGCGTCGAACTCCGCGCAGTGAGCGGGCGGATACCGCGGCGCTCACCGGGCTGGTGCAGAAGTAGTCACCCCGGATGCGGGGCGACGCCGACGCCAGATATTCGCGTCCCCAGGCAATGTAGGCATCGCTTCGGTCTTGTTTCTGTCGAGACACCGACGCCGAGTGCACGTTGTACACGCCGAGCACCTCTGGCAGCTGAATCAGCCGGACATCGGGAAATGCCTGCTGGACATCGATCAGCCAGCTCGGTTCGTCGTGGATGGCCCCTTCGTGGGCGTCCCATCGGACATTTCGCGCCAGCGTCGTCGGGAAACACAGGGTCGACGTCTGGATGACGGCTGCGCCGCTGCGGAAGCCGGAGAATCTGAACAGATAGTCCGCCACCGATTCGCCGGGGGATATCAGCTTTCGGGGCCAGATGCGCCTCGTGGTGCCCGGTCCGCGAACCTCCAGTCGCGACGAGATGATCCATTGATCCGCGGCAACCGCCTGTCCTGCAACCGCCTGTCCCGCAACCGCCTGTGCCGCAACCAGTTGCTGCTCGATCTTATCGGGATACCACTCGTCGTCATCGTCCAATATTGCGATGACGGATCCTTGGGCGGAGTCGATGCCGGCTTGCCGGGACCTCGCCGGACCGGCGCCGGATTCGATGCGCAATACCGAGATTCGGTCGTCGTCGGGCATCACCAGATCTACTCCGGGGTGAGCGACGACGATGACTTCGTCGACCCGGTGTGATTGCCTCAGAACAGATTCGACAGCTCGGTGTAGTGAGGGCCGCCCCAGGGTGGCGATCACCGTGCTTACCGACGGGGCCATGGATCCAGGTACTTGGCGCGAAGGTGGGTTGCTCCGAAGAGCAATGCGATGCATGCGCATTCCGGAACCATGTTGTAGGTCCAGGGCGCGTACAGCAGATCCCACATTGCCTGTAGTGCCACGACCAGGGCCAGGGGAGTCCAACGAGCGAATCTGTGGTTGTTCCACACGATGGCGAGGCACGCCGCGAAGAGCCAGGCCGGCAGAAGGACGGACAGTACGCCGCCCTCGGCCCAGGAACCGAGCAGGATGGAGTGCATTGCCGAGTAATCGTTCGCAGGCAACCGCCAGTAGCCGTCGAAGGGAAATGTGGGCGGGTAGCCCACGTCGACGGCCAGATGCTCGGCACGCGTGTAAACCTTCGGCGTCAGGTTCACCGCGCTGCCCCAGCCGAGAATCGGCCGCTCGGCAATCGCGGTGATTGACATCGGCGGCTCGGTTCGCCCGGCGAGGAGCAGTGGCAGGTCGGTGGTGTTGGTGGCCTCCTGTTGGATCGTCTTCGCTTGCAGGGCTTGCCCGAATAAGCCGGATCGCCCCAGCAGTGGAAGCATCGAGGCGAAGAGGAGCCCGAAAGCCACAATCCCGAGGAACTGCCAGCCCCGGCCGATCCATTTACCCAACACTCGCTGGCTGAACAGGATCGCGGCTGCGACCAGGCACACGAGGGCATGGGAGCGATAGTTGAGTCCGAGACTTCCCAGTCCCAGCGCGCTGAGGGCGGCGGCTTGCAGAAGAACCGGCGCCCGCGTGAGGGTCAACCCGACGACGAGCAGGATCGTGATCGAGGGTGCGATCCCGTACTTCCACACGTCCAGCAGATTCCCGGTGTGGGTCAGTGCGATGCCCTTGCTGACGAAGAAGATCACGGTGCCGGCACCGATCCCGGCGAGCAACATGGCAATGCGGTCGATGGATCGATCGCTGATCACGCTCAAACCAACGAAATACAGCGCGAATGCGGCGGACGCCAGGGCGTTTGGCCACAACAGGCTGACGTCGTTGACCACGCACGACGCGATGAACGACAGCGCCCCGAGCAGTGCGAATGTCAACGGAAGGAGATCTGCGCCGCGATGGGTCATGAAGAGGAAGGCCGGTGCCAGAAGCAGGCAGATGATCGACAACCCGGTCAGCGTGTAGTTCGCCAGCTGAAGGCCCGTTGTGGCGCCGACGGCAACAAGGGCAAGGTGGCGAACACGGCGACGGTCGGGAAGCCATGGGAGCCTCACCCGACTGTCGTATGTCGTAGCCGTCACCCCGCGCTCACCCCCCACCCCGAGTATCGGGTACCTATTGTCACCGGTGCTTCTATCGTGGAACCATAGCCAGCTTCCGATGACCTGGCTCGGCTGGAGGTAGGGTGTCGGATTCTCCGTCCAAACGTTCGCTGGCCGCACGCCGGGGCCGGCCCTACGACAAGCGCCGGGGAATAGTCGCGCAGGCCCTGTGGGTCGCGGTGTCCGAACTGGTTTTCGTCAAGGTGTGGTGCCCGAATTCGTTGCGCTGCAGGCTTTTGCGGTGGTTTGGCGCCAGGGTGGGCACGGGTGTCCTGATAAAGCAGCGCGTCCGTGTTCAATGGCCCTGGAATCTCTC
>Ga0075163_10006511_pt1 | contig 15486 bp, 15 predicted proteins | sample JI1023141ADNA_FD_71478 | JGI IMG/M metagenome (GOLD analysis project Ga0075163, IMG submission 71478) | Wastewater effluent complex algal communities from Wisconsin, to seasonally profile nutrient transformation and Carbon sequestration -... | ecosystem: Engineered > WWTP > Effluent > Algae... | reverse complement strand
ACTTGATGGCGGTTGATTCATGAGCTCGAGCCCGGCCACTGATCAGGCTCGCGTGACCCTCGAGGCCTGGCTCGTCACGGACGTCGGCGTCGTGCGCGAGCACAACGAGGACTCCGCGTTCATGGAAGCCAGCAAGGGCTTCTTCATCGTCGCCGACGGCATGGGCGGTCACGCCGCGGGCGAGGTCGCCTCCGCGATGGCCGTCGAGACCGTGCGCGTCACGCTCGATGCACAGCGCCCCGAGATCGAAGCGTTCAAGAAGGCGCCCACCGATGCGGGCCGTCGCTCGATCGTCCAGCTCCTCCAGTCCGCCGTGCTGTCGGCGCACCAGGCCGTGTTCCAGCGCGGCCAGACCGAGCCCGACAAGGCCGGCATGGGCACCACGCTCGATGTCGTGCTGGTCGCCGGTCCCGAGGCGTTCGTCGCGCACGTCGGCGATAGCCGCACGTACCTGATCCGCGATGGTCGGTCGTCGCAGATCACCACCGATCACACGGTCGCCGAGGTCCTCGTGATCGAGGGCAAGCTGACGATCGAAGAGGCGCAGGTCTCGCCGCTCCGCACGATCCTGGTCAACGCGATCGGCGTCTCGGCAGATGTCGGGGTCGAGATGGCGCACGTCACGCTCAAGCGCGGCGATCGCCTGTTGCTCTGCTCGGACGGGCTGCACGACTACTTCCCGATCGAGGAAGAGATCGCGCAGAAGCTGTCGGCCGATGCTCCGGGCGATGCGCTGAAGGACATGGTCGAGCTCGCGAAGCAGCGCGGCGGCCACGACAACATCACCGGTGTCGCGGTGCATGTCGCCGAGTTGATCGAAGGCGACGGGGTGGCAGGCGAGGCCCCGGGCGAATCCACCCAGCCGGTCGATCTCGCGAGCAACCCGTTCGCCGCCGACGAGCCGACCGAAACGGCGCTCTACAGCCCCACCGGTCTGCCGCCGCGGATGCAGGTCAACAGCGTCATGCCGCCGGCGATGGGCGAGAAGTCGCTCAAGGCCACGCAGCCGATGCGCGCGATCTCCGAGGACGAGGTCGGGGACACGATCCCGCCGGTCGACAAGCAGAAGATCGAGCGCCTGCCGACGGAGCCGCCGAAGGCTGGTCCCGAGAACCACGCACTGGCCACGGCCACCACGGATCCCGGGCTCAAGCCGCTGTCCGACGCCGACATCAAGGCCGCGGTCGACAAGAAGTCCGACGACGCCGACGGCAAGCCCGCGGAGATCGCCACGGCGGATACGGGTCGCGTGCCGAAGTCCAAAGACTCGGACGAGTAAGTGTCGTCCGGGCGGGTGCCCGCCGGGTTACTCGGGCTCGAGACAGCCGTCCGTGATGCTGCCCGGGCCGTGCTCGGTGACGCGCCGCTCGCCACGGGTGCGTTGACGCGCGCGATCGTCGATCGGTCGCAGCGCTACACCAGCGATCGCGATCGACTGGCGGCCCCGCGCGATCCCGACGGAGATCTGGCGGCGCGGGCGGCGTTCTTCACGATCGCGGATGCGATGAAGATCGCGCTCCCGCTCGCCGAGCTGACGCGGCGGGGTGCCCTGCCCGCGCGACCGCTGCGGGTGCTCGACGTCGGCGCGGGGTGCGGGGCGATGTCGCTCGGGCTGGTGACCCAGCTCGGGGATCGCGAGCTCTCGATCACGGCGATCGATCGCGACGCGCGCGCCCTCGAGATCGCGAAGCGCGCGCTCGCGGCATGCTCGACGGCAACCGTCACCGTCCGGACCGCCGATGCGACGCGCGCGGAGCTCCCCGCCGCGGATCTGGTCGTCATGGGCACGGTGCTCAACGAGCTGTCACCCGACGCCGCGCTCGCCCTCGTCGCGCGTGCGTTCGCGGCGACCGCCGACGACGGTGCGCTGATCGCGATCGAGCCCGCGCTGCGCGAGACCTCGCGCAACCTGCACGCCATCCGCGACGCGATGCTCGGCAACGGCGCCCACGTGTTCGCGCCGTGCACCCGGCGCTGCACACCGTGCACGGCGCTCGTCGATCCGTCGGACTGGTGCCACGAGGATCGCCCGCTCGAGCTCCCACCGGTGACCCGCGAGCTCGCGCGCCTGACGCACCTGCGCGACAGCGGGATGAAGTTCTCGTACCTGGTGCTCCGCAAGCAGCCGCTCGACCTGGTCGAGGCGGGCTCGTCGGCGTGGCGCGCCGTCAGCGCGCCGTTCATCGAGAAGGGCAAGCGCGAGCTGATCGGCTGCAGCGAGCAGGGCCGGATCACGCTCCGCCTGATGAAGCGTCACCGCAGCGAGGGCAACCGCGACTTCGAGCGTGCCGACCGGGGTGACGTGATCGTCACGCCCGAGCCGCCGAACGACAAGCGCCTCGAGCTCACCGGCGACCTCGTCGTCGAACGCATCGACTAGCCTGTCCGATAACCGGACACTGGTGGCAACTGCCATCGTGCACGTCGTTGCACGATCCCTCGATCTCCCGCACCGGGGGTGCGGGAGGGCCGAGGTAACTGCGCGTTGTTGCGCAACTGCGCGGTCGGCGCTGTCCGGTATGCGGACGGCTCAGCGCGGACCGAGGTCGATCGCGAGCGCGGCGAGGCCGTTCGGCTCGATGGTGACGGTCGACTTGACGACCTTCCGGTCCTGCCCGCCGCGCGCGGGTAGCCACGCGGTGGCCTCGTGCGGACCGGGAGGGAGGCGCAGCGTCGCGAGGCCCGCCGCATCGGTGACCCCGCCCGGTGCGTTGACGATCCACGCCGCATCGTCGGGTTGACCCTCGATCGTGAGCCGGTAGACACCGCCGGGATCGAGCGACAGCGAGGCCGCGTGCCCCGTGATCGGGAGCTGGATCGGGGTGGCCTCGCCGGCCTCGAAGGCACCGAGCGAGGCGACGGTGCCGTGCTTGGTCAGCGTCAGCGTCACCGGTCGGTCGACCGTGCTCTCGACGATCAGCCTGCTCGCGATCGCGATCGGCGGCTTCAGCGCGCAGTCCGAGAGGGTGATCCGCGCCTCCTCCGGTTTGCGGGCCGCCGCCGCGAGCACGATCGCGTCGGGGATGCCCCACATCGTCGTCGGGGCTACCGCCGGTGGACGCGGCGTGTTGCACGCGGTGCGGCCGGGCGACTGGCGCGCGCTGGTCGGCGCCGCCTTCCACTCGACGCGGATCGCGGCTTCGCCCGTCGGGGCCGCGGATCCGGATCCAGCGGCGTCGACGATCGCCGCGTCGCGTGCCGGGGTCCGCATCGCATCTTCACCGGCTGACTTTTTCCCACCGCACGCGACGACGAACACCAGCGCGAGGCGAGCTACCACGCGCGAACCTCGTCGAGGATCCGCGCGGTGTCGATGCAGAGGTCGTTGACGCCCGGGCCGTAGTAGTCGGCGCCCGCGAGAGCGATCCGGTGGGTGCGTGCGGCGGTGACCGCGGCCCGCACGCGATCGCGGTGGCCGAGGGAGTACTGCGCGACGCCGCGTTGCCAGCGCACGACCGATGCGTGGGTCGGGGTCCCCGACGCACCGAGGACGATGCCGATGTCGCGCAGGGCCTGCGCGATCAGCGCTCCGTCATCGAGCTCGGTAGCCGACGGATCGCGCCCACCGCCGAAGATGCAGCGCAGGAGCACCTGCCCGGCCGGTGCACGGCCTTCCCACACCGTCGATTCGAACACGATGCCGAGCACGCGCACGTCCTCGCCGAGCGCGACCAGGGCACCGAAGCCATCCTCCGCGCGCGGCACCGCGGCGGCCGGAAACCCGAGGTAGACCAGCGCGGCGGGTGCACGCTCGAACCCGGCGAGCCGTGTCCCGAGCTCCGGGATGGTCGTCAGCGACGGCGCGTCCTGTGCGGGGATCGCGATCACGGCCCCGTCCCACACCTCACCGTCGATCCGGACGCCCTTCGCGATCGGCTCGATCTTGTCGACCGGCGTGCCGAGGTGAACGCGATCGCCGAGCTCGCGGGCGAGCGCCTCGACCAGCGTACCGAGCCCACCGCGCGGCGCGTACATCCCGCGCGGCGTGGCCTTGCTCTTGTGCTTGCCGGCGATCTTGCGCAGCAGCGCACCCGCGGCACCCCGCGCCGCCTGGCGAGCCATCCCGCGCACGAGCCCGCCGTCCTTGGCGAGCGCCGCGAGCTTCGGGAAGCCGGCCTCGAGCGAGATGTCGTGCGCGTCGGCGGCGTAGATGCCGGTGACGAACGGGCTGATGATCGCGCGCGCGGCTTCCGGCCCCAGCCGCCGCGCCGCGAAGTCGTGCACCGATTCGTCCTGACCTTTGGGCTCCGGTCGGAACGGCTCGCGCAGCAGATCGAGCTTGCCGCGCCAGGTCAGCAGATCGCTGCGCAGGAGCTCGAGCGGATTGCTCGGCAACGCCCGCAGCTTGCCGTCGAGGAAGATCCAGCGGTTCTTCGCGCGCGCCGAGGCTTTCTCGACCGGGATCCCGAGCTCGTTGCACAGCGCGAGGGCGCCGCGCGGCGGCCCCCCGAGGAACGAGCTCGCCGCGTGCTCGCGCGTGAAGCCGTCGACGTGGCTGGTGCCGATCACGCCACCCGCGCGCGACGACGCCTCGAGGACGTGGGCCTCGACGCCGGCGGCGAGCAACGTCCGCGCGGTTGCGAGCCCGCCGAGACCACCGCCGATGATCGCGATCCGCATCTAGCGCCAATCCCACTCAGCTAAGAACCTTGACCTCGAGGTGAACCTGAACATCAACGCTACCTTGGACCTTGACGTCGACGAGATCAGGTCATTTTCGTGAGCATCGGTTCGACGCCGCGAGTGTACGAGGTCTCGCTGACCAGCCTCATGACTCGCATCGTGTCTAACGCGGCGGCAGCGTCCATCGCTGATCCACGCGCATGAGTATAGAAACGAGCCTGATCGACGGGAGTGCGACGGCCCGCTCCCTCGGCAATATCGCGAGGCTACGACTGTGAGGCGCGTAGCAGCTGATCCGCGAGCTCGGCATGACCCTTCGGAAGCGCACTGATGATCTCCAACACTAACGCGAGGAACTCGATCGAGCGTTGGTAGACACGGAGCTTCTGGAAGCTGAGGCGCCGACCTTCGACCGCCCAGGTCGAAGGTTGCCTGGTCAAGGTCCATGTCCAAGGTGGCGTCGATGTTCAGGTTCACGTCAACGTCGACGTTATCTGATTGGAATTGCATCTAGCGCGCCGACAGCTCTTTGACGGCCGTGATCATCGCGCGCACGTGCTCGGGGTTGGTCTCCGGGAGCACGCCGTGACCGAGGTTGAAGATGTGGCCGGTCGGGCCCGCACGCTCGATGATGTCCGACACCCGCGACCGGATCTCCGCCGGCGAGGCGAACAGCGCCCCCGGATCGAGGTTGCCCTGCAGCGCGACGCCATCGCCGACGCGCCGGCGAACTTCGTCGATCCCGACGCGCCAGTCGACGCCGAGGACATCGGCGCCGCTCGACGCGTAGTCATCGAGGTACGGCGCGCAGCCGTTGACGAAGTAGATGATCGGGACCGGCTTCGCCGCGAACGCCTTCGACGCGCGCAGCATCTCGATCACGCGCTTCGCGTACCGCAGCGGGTACTCGCGGAAGTCGCCGGGCGACACGATGCCGCCCCAGCTATCGAACAGCTGCACGCAATCGACGCCCGCCGCGATCTGCGCCTCGAGGTAGACCGCCGTGGTCCGCGCGATCTTGTCGAGCGCGGCGTGCGCGCTCTGCGGATCGCCGTACAGCAGCTTCTTGGTGTGCGGGTAATCCTTCGAGCCGCCACCCTCGACGCAGTACGTGAGCATCGTCAGCGGCGCACCCGCGAACCCGATCAGCGGCACGCGATTGGCGAGCCCCTTCTGGATCAGCCGGATCGCCTCGAACACGTAGGGCAGCTCCGCCTCGGGGTCCGGCACCTTCATCGCATCGATCGCCGCGCGATCGCGGACCGGCGTCGGGATCTTGGGACCGGCGTCGGGGAACGTCACCTCGATGCCCATCGCGGGCAGCGTGATCAGGATGTCGGAGAACAGGATCGCCGCGTCGAACCCGAGCTGATCGATCGGCTGCAGCGTGACCTCGCACGCCAGCTCGGGAGTGCGGCACAGCGTCAGAAAAGACCCTGCCTTCGCCCGGGTCTCCTTGTAGGAGGGCAGATAGCGCCCTGCCTGGCGCATCATCCAGATCGGCGTGCGCTCCACGGGTTGCCGTCGACACGCTCGCAGAAAGAGATGCTCGGTCATCCGATGGTCATCGTAGCTCAGGTAACGTGAGGTGCCGATGGAGCATGCCGCGATCTTGATCGCGCCCGACGGGCCGAGCGGGCCTCTGCGCGGGCTGATGGATCGGCTCGGCAGCTCCGGGATCACCACGACGATCGTCGACGACGTGCCCACGGCGGCCGAGCTCGCGCGCAAGCACGATTCACCGCCGGCGCTGCTGCTCGACGTCCGCGAGTGGTCCGCGGGCGAGGTCGAGGACGTGCGCAACGCCGGCGAGCTGATCCGCCGCGTCCTGGTCGCGATGCCGACCTCGCTGCCCGTGGTGATCGGCGACGATGCGGCCCCGCGGATGATCCTCGCCTGCATTCGCGCCGGCGCCGCCGACGTCATCGATCTGTCGCTCGAGGGCACCGCCACCGCCCGGGCGATCGTCCAGCGCATCTGCCTCCGCCAGTACGACCGCGCCCGCGAGCAAGACAACTTCGGACAGGTGCGCGGGATGGTCGAGGACCTCCTCAAGGACCTGATCCGCACCGAGCGCCGGTCGATCGACGCCGAGGACGCCCTCGAGCACGCCCGCAGCGGCGAGATGCCGACGATCACCACCGAGTCGCGCCCGCCCGCGATCCTGCTGGTCGAGCACGACCGCTCGGTCGCCGACGATCTCGCCGACCTGCTCGAGGCCGCCGGCATCGCCACGTTCGCGTACGTCACCGGGGAGGAGGCGCTGCGCGAGGCCGAAACCCTGGCCGCGACCACGGGCCTGGACCTCGCCCTGGTGGCCGCCCAGCTGCCCGGGATCGACGGGATCGAGTCGGTGCGCCGCCTCCGCGAGCGGGTCCCCGGCCTGCCCGCCTTCCTGATGACCTCGATCCACGATGCCGATCTGGCAGCCGACGCCGCCGACCTCGGGGTGGTCGGTTTCGTCCATAAACCGCTCGAGGACATCGAGGCGGTCGTCGAGCGGCTGTCCCAGCTCGCCCACGAGTCGCTGCACCGGACCCGCGAGGCCGTCTATCTGGAGCGGATCAAAGAACGCCACGAGCGCGTACTCGCCAGGTACCGGTCATTGCCACGCGAACCGTGAACGCCTATGATCTCGCGGATATCGCATGGCAGCGGGCGCACTGTCCATCAAGCTTCGATGCGCCTCGTGGCAGCAGCTGGCGACGATCTACTACCGTGATCTCAGCCGCGGCACGATGTTCCTCAAGGCGTCGAACCCGCCGGCCATCGGGACCAGCGTTCGCATCGATCTGACGCTGCCGAGCTCGTCGGTGATCGTGCTGACCGGCACGGTACATCAACACGTCAACGACACGCAGCGCGGCGCCGGGGTCGAGCTCAAGCTCGCGCCGATTCCCACCGGCTCGGTGTGGATGATCGAGAGCGCCCTCGCCTCCGAGGCGCGCCGCGAATCGGGAGCGCCCGCCGAACCGCTGAAGACCGGCCCCGTTCCGACGGTGACCGAGGGTGCCGAGATCAGCGAAGCGGAGACCGAGCTGATCCGCGCGCTGACCGCGGAAGCCGAGTCGATGAAGAAGCTCAACCCGTTCCTCGTGCTCGGCGTGAGCTACGAGGTCACCGACGGCGAGGTCCGCGCCGCGTTCGGCGAGCTGACGAAGAAGTACCACCCGGATCGGTTCGCCCGGTACGAGTCCACCCAGCTGCGCTCCGTCGCCGCCGAGATCTTCATCCTGATCCGCGACGCGTATCGCAAGCTCGGCGATGCCGCGGGCCGCACGCAAGCGCTCACCGCGCTCAACAAGGGCGGTCCCGATAGAATCGTCCCGGCGCGTGCCGCGACGGCGAATCCCGTCATGCAGCAGCAGCAACGCCGCACGCCGCCGCAGGGTGTGCCGGCGCTGTCGGGCGCGATTCCGCGCGCCACCACCGACGCCAAGGGACCGATGACGGGCGCGATTCCGCGCGCCGCCACCGACGTCAAGGGACCGGCGGTGACGGGTGCGATTCCGCGCGCCGCCACCGACGTCAAGGGACCGGCGGTGACGGGTGCGATTCCGCGCGCCGCCACCGACGTCAAGAGCGGGCCGATTCGCGCGCTCGCCGCGACCGTCGCGCAGCCGCCGCAACGTCCGGATCCGCACGAGGCCGGCACCGTTCGCAAGCCGCCCGAGCCGGCGCTCCTCGAGAGCAAGCCCGGTCCGACGATCCCGATCAAGCAGACCGGCGCGATCCCCGCCCACGTGCACGAGGCCGGCACCGTCCGCAAGCCCGATCCCACCGCCACCCCGCCGCCGATGCCGATCCAGCCCGGCGATACGGCCGCGGTCGACGAGCTGATCGACGCCGGGAAGTTCGAGGACGCGCTGGTCGCCTTCCGGATGCTCGCGAAGAAGCATCCGAACGAGCGCGTCTACCGCGCGGGCATCGAGCTCGCGGAAGGTCTCAAGGCGATGGCCGTGCGCGATCGCCTCGAGGCCGCGCAGCGCTTCGAGGCCGCGCTCGAGATCGATCCGTCGAACGAACGCGCGGCGCGCGAGCTTGCCGAGATGCGCCGGCAGGCCACCAACGAACGAAAGGGCCTGTTGTCGCGGCTCATGGGGAAAAAGGAGTAGCCGTGTCGCGCATCATCGGCATCGACCTAGGAACCACGAACTCGTGCGTGGCCGTGCTCGACGACAAGGGCACCCCCAAGACCCTCGCCGCCGGCGATGGCGAGCGCACCATCCCGTCGTGGGTGGCCTGGGCCCCGGATGGCCGGATCGTCGTCGGGCAACGCGCGCGCCGTCAGGCCGTGACCAACCCGGCCGCCACGATCTACGGCACCAAGCGGCTGATCGGTCGCAAGGTCAACGCCGACGATGTCTCGTGGTTCGCGCGCCTCGCGCCGTTCCGGATCGTCGCCGCGCCGAACGGTGATGCGTGGGTGCGCGTCCATGGTCAGCCGATCTCGCCGCAGGAGGTCGCCGCGCACATCCTGCGCGCGATCCGCAAGACCGCCGAAGAAGCGCTCGGTGAACCGGTGACCCGCTGCGTGGTCACCGTCCCCGCGTACTTCGACGACGCGCAACGCCAGGCGACGCGCGATGCCGGACAGATCGCCGGCCTCGATGTCATCCGCATCCTCAACGAGCCCACCGCCGCCGCCCTCGCCTACGGCGCACACCGCGTGCGCGAAGGCCGCCGGATCATCGCCGTGTTCGATCTCGGTGGCGGCACCTTCGACATCTCGCTGATGTCCGTCGAGAACGGCATCTTCGAGGTGCTCGCGACGGGCGGCGACACCGCGCTCGGCGGCGAGGACTGGGACCGCCGCATCCTCGAGCGGATCGTCGACGAGGTGTTCGATCAGCACCGCGTCGACCTCACGACCATCCCGATGGCGATGTCTCGCCTGCGCGAGGCCTGCGAGACCGCGAAGAAGGCGCTGTCCGTCGATCGCGAGACCAAGGTGGCGCTGCCATTCCTCGCGAACGATCAGCACGGCGCGCCGATCAACTACGAGCGCACGCTGACGCGCGAGTTCCTCGAGCAGCTCACCAAGGATCTGCTCGATCGCCTCGAGGCCCCCTGCGTGCGGGCGCTCGCCGATGCCGGGCTCGATCCGGCGTCCGCAGAGATCGAGGAGGTCCTCCTCGTCGGCGGCATGACGCGCTGGCCTGCCGTTCAGGACGTGGTCGAGCGGATCTTCAAGAGGAAGCCGTCGAAGGGCGCGAACCCCGACGAGGTCGTCGCGCTCGGCGCCGCCGCGTACGCAGGCATCCTCGGCGGCGAATCCGACGACGCGCAGCTGCTCGACGTCACGCCCCACGACATCGGCATCAAGGTCGGCGACTCCGGCTTCGCGCTCGTCGTGCCCCGCAACTCGATGTTGCCGGTGCGCGCCCGCCGGCTGTTCGCGACCACCAGCGACGATCAGAAGTTCGTGTCGATCGAGCTCTATCAGGGTGGCGAGGACAAGGAAGTCTCGAAGATGCGCAAGCTCGGCCAGGTCGTCCTCGACGATCTGCCGAAGGGCCCGGCCGGCACCGTGCGCGTCGAGCTGGTGATGACCGTCGACGTCGAGGGCATCCTGTCGGTCACCGCGCGCGAGATCAAGACGGGCAAGGAGGCCAGCGTGACGATCCGGCCGTCGGGCGGGTTGTCGCAGCGCGAGATCGTCGAGATCATCACGCGGCGTCGCACGGAGTCGTCACATGTCGGCTTGCTCCCGGGCGGCGCGGTGCGGGTGACCACGCGCGAGCACATGGTCGCGAAGCCCGACGAAGACTCATGAGCGAGGATCCGCCGCGGCCGGCTTCACCAGCTGTCCTCAAGGTGGCGGATGCGGTCGGAGCCCTGATCGAGTCGTGGGGCTTCAAGCGCAACATGGGCCGCATGTGGGCGGTGCTGTATCTCGAGAACCGGCCGCTCAACGCGGGCGACCTGTGCGATCGACTCGGCCTGTCCACCGGCGCGGTCTCGATGCTGCTTACCGAGATGCTCGAGTGGGGCGCGGTCAAGAAGGCGTGGATGGTCGGCGAGCGGCGCGATCACTTCGAGGCGGAGACCTCGATCTGGAAGATGGTGTCGCGGGTGTTTCGCGAGCGCGAGCTGCAGTGGATCCGCAGCGCGTCGGAGGCGTTCGAGACCGCGGCGCAGGAGGCCCCGACGGACGACGAGCGCTCCAAGTTCATCGCCGAGCGGATCGCGGGCCTCGCGCAGCTCTCGCAGGTCGGCGCGCACCTGATCGAATCGATCCTGCAGGGCGACGCCGTGGACAACCTCCCGCTCAAGACGATGGGAGAGCTCGCGGCCGCCGCGCGAGACAAGAAGAAATGATCCGCGCCCGCGATCTGGTAAAGAACTTCAAGGTGCACAAGCGGCCGCCCGGCTTCGCATCAGCGCTGCGGTCGCTGTTCCATCGGACCTACGAGACGGTGAAGGCCGTCGACGGCGTGTCGTTCACGATCGAGCGCGGCGAGCGGGTCGGCTTCCTCGGTCCCAACGGCGCCGGCAAGACCACCACACTGAAGGTGCTGTCCGGGCTACTCCATCCGACCAGCGGCGAGGTGACCGTCGAGGATCACATCCCGTTCAAGCGGCAGACGGCGTTCCTCGAGAAGATCACGCTGGTGATGGGGCAGAAGTCGCAGCTGATCTGGGACCTGCCGCCGGCGGAGACCTACGCCCTCAACCGCGCCGTGTTCGCGGTGCCCGAGGCGCAGTACAAGGCCACGCTCGGCGAGCTCACCGAGCTCCTCGACCTCGGCCCGCTGATGAACAAGCCGGCGCGCCAGCTGTCGCTCGGCGAGCGCATGAAGTGCGAGCTCGCCGCCGCGTTGCTCCACCGGCCGACCACGCTGTTCCTCGACGAGCCGACGATCGGCCTCGACGTCGCGATGCAGCTCGCGATCCGCGACTTCATCCGCCGCTACAACCAGACCCACGAGGCGACGGTGATCCTGACGTCGCACTACATGGACGACGTGGTCGCGCTGTGCCCGCGGATCATCGTGATCGATGCCGGCACGCTGATCCACGACGGCGATCTCCGAGGCCTGATCAAGGCGATGGATCCCGACAAGCGCGTGTCGTTCACGCTGGCGAACGCCGACGACGATCTCTCGAAGCTCGGCTCGATCCTGACGCGCGACGGCCAGCGGGTCACGCTGCGCGTCAGCGAGCGGGAGCTGCCGGGGGTGGTCAGTCACCTGCTCGGTCCGCTCGCGGTCGGCGATCTCGCGATCGAGGATCCGCCGCTCGAGGACATCCTGCGTCAGCTGTTCGGTCAGCGTGCGAAGGAGAAGGAGTCGCCCGCGTGAGCATCGGCCGTGCGTTCCGCGCGATGCCGACGATGCTGCGCGTCGGCGTCGCCGAGACCGTCGCCTACCGCGCCGAGTTCCTGGTCTGGATCCTGACCACCACGATCCCGCTCGTCATGCTCGGGTTGTGGAACGCGGTGGCCGCGCAGGGCACGTTCAAGGGCTACTCGCAGGCGGACTTCACGGCGTACTTCCTCGCGACGCTGATCGTGCGCAACGTCGCCGGCTCGTGGGTCGGCTGGCAGGTCGGCGAGGAGATCCGCATGGGCACGATGTCGATGCGCCTGCTGCGGCCGGTGCATCCGTTCGTCGCGCTCGCCGCCAGCCACGCCGCCTCGATCCCCTTCCGTTGCGTCGTCGCGCTGCCGGTCGCGTTCATCCTGCTGATCAGCTCGGGAGGGAGCAGCCTGGCGACCGAGCCGCTGCAGCTCGCGATGCTCGCCCCCGCGTTGCTGATGGCGTGGTTGATCACGTTCGCGATCATGTTCGCGATCGGTGCCCTCGCGTTCTTCCTGACCCGCGCGATGGGGCTGTTCAGCCTCTACTTCCTGCTGTTCATGCTGCTGTCCGGCTACCTCATGCCGATCGACATCCTGCCGGGTCCGATCCGCGTGGTCGCGGAGTGGCTGCCGTTCCGCTACATGGTGTCGTTTCCCGTCGAGCTGATGACGAAATCGATGTCGACCACCGCGGTCCTCGAGCAGCTCGCGCTCCAGGTCGGCTGGACCATCGCCTCGATCGCGATCGCGATGTTCGTGTGGCGGCGCGGCGTGCGGCGCTTCGAATCGGTGGGCGGATGACGCGCTATCTCCGGCTCGCGATCCTGCAGCTGCGGATCAGCGCGGCGAGCGGCATGGCGTACCGCGCCGACTTCCTGCTCGGCGGTGCGATGGCGCTCGCGACGATGGCGATGACCCTGTTGCCGCTGCTCGTGGTCTACAACGTCGTCGACCAGGTCGAGGGCTGGGACGCGCCGTCGGCCCTCGTGCTGATGGCGTACTTCCTCGGGCTGCGCGCCGTGCTCGAGGGCATGATCTCGCCGTCGGTGATCGATCTCACCGAGCGCATCCGCAGCGGCGCGTTCGACTACGTGCTGCTCAAGCCGGTCGATGCGCAGCTGCTGGTGTCGACCTCGCGCTACGAGCCGTGGAAGATCATCGACCTCGTCGGGGCGATCGGGCTCGTGATCTACGCCCTCGCGATCCGCGACAAGCCCGTCCACGCGGTCGACGTCGGGCTCGGCATCGTGATGTTCCTGTCCGGCGTGATCGCGATGTACGGCCTGTGGATCGTCTGCGCGTCGCTGTCGTTCTGGGTCGTGCGGCTCGACAACCTGACGTTCCTGCTCGGCTCGATCTTCGACGTCGCCCGCTGGCCGGTGCAGATGTTCCCGACGGCGTGGCGCGTGATCTTCACGTTCGTCGTCCCGGTCGCGTTGATGACGACGTATCCCGCCAAGGCGATGCTCGGCGAGCTCGATGCCCGGAGTGCCTTCGCGACGCTGGCCGGCTCGTTCGTGCTGCTGGTGATCGGCCGGCTGGTGTGGCGCACCGCGATCCGCAGCTACACCAGCGCGTCGAGCTGATCGGGGCCTTACACACTCCTGACATGGCCGACCCAAACCGGGCGGTTGTTCGCGCGTCTGACCCTCTACGCAAGGAGACGCGTGACCATGACCGACCGTTCCAAGACTCTTGGCCGCTGGCTACGCCGGCACAGCTTGACCCTCGTCGCCGCCCTCGGTGGGGCCGCCGGTGTGGCCTATGCCGCCGGCTGGCATGGCAAGAAGCCCGCCATCACCAACACCACGACGACGGTCTCGACCTTCAAGCACGAGGTCCAACCGCCGCCCGCGCCGGTTCCCGAGCGGGATGCCACCACCGACACCGTGCAGATCGCGCTGCTCCTCGACACCTCGAGCAGCATGGACGGGTTGATCAACCAGGCGCGCGCGCACCTGTGGACCATGGTCGATCAGATGGGGAAGATGACCCGCGTCGTCGACGGCAAGACGCGTGGGGTCAAGATCCAGCTCGCGCTCTACGAGTACGGCAACGACACGCTGCCCGGTCGCACCGGCTTCATCCGCCAGGTCCAGGCCTTCACCGGCGATCTCGACAAGGTCTCCGAGAAGCTCAACGCGCTGTTCACCAACGGCGGCTCGGAGTTCGTCGGCCAGGCGATCCAGGTCGCCGCGACGGACCTGCAGTGGTCGAGCGCGCCCGACACGATGAAGTTCGTGTTCGTCGCCGGCAACGAGGAGTTCGATCAGGGTCCGGTCACCGCCACCGAGGCGATGAAGGCGGCCGCGGCGAAGGGGATCAACGTCCAGCTGATCTACTGCGGCGGCCGCGACGAGACGTGGGCCTCCGCTGCGAAGATCGCGAAGTCCGATCTGATGTCGATCGATCAGAACCACGTCGCGGCCTACGTCCCCGCGCCGCAGGACGCGCAGATCCTCGCGCTCGGCAACGAGCTCAACACCACGTACCTGGCGTACGGCGCCGACGGTGCGGCGTCGATGGCGCGGCAATCGAGCGCCGATGCGCAGTCGGCGAAGATGAGCCCGAAGGTCGCGCTCGAGCGCATGCAGCTCAAGGGCAAGAAGGCCGTCTACGACAACCGCGGTTGGGACGTGATCGACGCGACCACCAACAACGCGAAGTTCTTCGAGCAAACTCCCGACGCCCAGCTGCCCGCCGAGCTGCGCGGCAAGACCGTCGAGGAGAAGAAGCAGCTGGTCGCCGCGCACATCGCGAAGCGCAGCGAGCTCCAGGCCAAGATCGCGAAGCTCGAGGCCGAGCGCACCGCGTTCCTGCAGGCCGAGCAGACGAAGCAGCACGGCGCCGCCGTCAACTCGCTCGAGACCGAGCTGATGAAGGGCACCAAGAAGATCGCCGTCGCGAAGGGCTACAAGCTATGAGCTATCGCGATGACTCCGCGGCTCGCAACGAGCGCGCGACCCACCTGATCGACGAGATCGCCACACTCGAGAAGCAGAAGCTCGCCGCCGCTGCGGCCGACGCGAAGCTCGAGGAGGCGAAGCGCGAGCTCGCGGCCCTCAGCGTCTCGCTACCGCCCGACACGCGTCCCGGGCTCGTCGTCCACGTGCTGGTGTTCGGCGCGACCGCCGCGGCCACCTGCCTCGGCTACACGCTGCTCACCTAGAGGGGTCACGCTCCCCCCCTCTAACTGCGCGTGATCATTCTGCGGATTTCCGGAAGCGTACAAACCGCTTCCAAGGCCAACATTCGCCGATTGGAGCGGTTCTAGCGTGGCGTCACGCTCCACCCCTCTAACTGCGCGTGATCATTCTGCGGATTTCCGGAAGCGTACAAACCGCTTCCAAGGCCAGCATTCGCCAATTGGAGCGATTCCAGCGTGGGGTCACGCTCCCCCCCTCTAACTGCGCGTGATCATTCCGCGGATTTCCGGAAGCGTACAAACCGCTTCCAAGGCCAGCATTCGCCGATTGGAGCGGTTCTAGCGTGGGGTCACGCTCCACCCCTCTAACTGCGCGTGATCATTCTGCGGATTTCCGGAAGCGTACAAACCGCTT
>Ga0075163_10006508_pt1 | contig 15489 bp, 11 predicted proteins | sample JI1023141ADNA_FD_71478 | JGI IMG/M metagenome (GOLD analysis project Ga0075163, IMG submission 71478) | Wastewater effluent complex algal communities from Wisconsin, to seasonally profile nutrient transformation and Carbon sequestration -... | ecosystem: Engineered > WWTP > Effluent > Algae... | reverse complement strand
CTCGCCAGCGTGGTGGTCATTGGGAAGAGTTTCCTCGCCACCGGTGGCCAGAATCCAGCCGAGGCTCTCATGGCGTCGAAGCCGGTGATCTTTGGACCGCACATGGAAAACTTTGCCGCCCTCGTTTCTCTCCTCCTCCGTCACGATGGGGCGGTTCCCGTCGCGGACTTCGCCGAGCTACAGTCCGCCTGCGCGCGTCTGCTGCGTGACAGCGCCTTGTCTCAGAGCATCGCCACCGCTGGCAAGTCAGCGCTGACACAGCACGAAGGCGCGACGCGCCTCACTGTCGAGCACCTCCTGGCTCTCGCGCCGCGAAAATGAGCGTGTTTTGCCGCGAATTTCCGCTTGCTTACAAGAGGTGATCAGGCACTATAGCGGCCCTTCACGAGACCCATTCGTCTAGCGGTTAGGACACATCCCTTTCACGGATGCGACACGAGTTCGATTCTCGTATGGGTCGCCACCACCAACACTTCTGTTGGTGATCACTCGCTGAACTGGAACGCAAACACGTCGGCGTCCTTCAGCTCGAACCGCAGCCGCACCGGCTTCCCGGCCAGCGCATTGACATCATTGCCGGTTTTCCAGGTAACGGTGCGCTCGATGGAATCACCGAAGATCGGAGAGCAATCCTCCAGCGCGAAACCGGGCACCGCCTTTCCGTCCGCGTCCTGAATCTCCACGCGCACGCCGCCTGCGGCGGACGACGAGAAGTTCAGCGCCAGCTTGCCGCCCTTGAAGCGGATCGGCTTGGTCACGAGTTCGCCGCCGCTCATCGGAGCCTGGGCGGAGACAAAGCCATCAAGGCGCAACGTGTAGCGACGCACGGCACTGCTGTTGCCAGTCCAGTAGTTCTCTCCGGCGTAGAGCGAGAGTTCGTTCGGCGCACCTGGCAGGTCTGACTTCGTCTCGACCAAGTGCCAGGCGATGTACTGATGACCGTAGTTCCACGAGCCCTCGCGCTCGATGCCGGGCGGCATGAAAGCCTCGTTCCAGCGCTTGAACTTCACACCATCACGGCTGGCCATGAGCAGGCCCTCGGTAACGACCGTTCCGTAGCGCTGATTCGCCTTGGAGCGCCACTCGCGATGCTCGCGCTCCGGCAGCGCACGCATCGAGTCCGACCAGCCGCGATCTGTGTAGCGCGTGGGAAATCCAATCAACAAGTGCGGCGCGCGGTAGTAGGGCTTCACTTGATTCGTGTAGAGCTGCTCGCTCGGCGAGTCCACATAGCTGAGATCATGCTGATTCTCCCAGTGGATGAAGTCCTTCGATGTCGCCGTGCGAATGGCGCGATCACCCGAGGGCTTCCAGTTCTTCTCGTCCGTCGTGCCAGCGGTGAAATAGCGCCAGTAGGCGCGATAAACGCCGCTCGCAGCATCCCAGAACGCGAGGTTCTGCGAATCGAACGCACCATCCGTGATCACAGGCGCATCCGTCATAGCGGACCAATGAATGCCATCGGGCGATTTGAGCGCGTGCAGACCTTTCGGCGTGTTGGACCGGACAATCGCCTTGTAACGCGCATCGGCTGGTGCAGCGGGATTGTCATCCTTGAAGATAGCAGGATGCCCCGCGTCCACATTCAGCGCGCCGAGTTTGCCGCTCGCGATCACGATGTTGTTGGCCTTCGATCCCTTGAACTCGTGCAACCCCAGTTCCGGCTTCCGCCAGTGGATGCCGTCGTCACTCTCCGCGTAGCAGCAGAAAAGCGGGTGCGCATTGGTCTTCACGCCTTTGTCCGAGACATCGAGCTGCCACGCCTTGTAGTACATCTTGTACTTTTCGCCATCCTTGAAGACGCTGTGATAGCCACTGCCACTGCCCTCCCACGGCGCATCATGCAGGATGGCAATCTCCTTCGGCACGGGATGATGCAACCGCAGTTCCGCCTTGCCCGACAGCCGCTCGATCAGCGCCCCATCGACGAACAGCTCGCGCCGGGAGCCGATGTCCGTCGCATCTGGTTGAGCCAGCAACTCGCATCCACCCGCCACGGCGAGCCAAACAATCAGAGGAAAAAATGTCTTCATCGGAAAAGACATACCCGGCTCGCCGCCGTGCCTTTCAAAGCAATTGCTCGGGTCCGAGGCAACTACCGGCGTTCAAGGGCAGGCCGACGAACGCAGATTGCCACCCAGAAACCTGAACGGTCTTTTTTCCGCCACAAGGACACAACTCTTTGAGAAACCATCGCGCGCGTGCCATCGTTACCGGAGCGATACCGAAGGCATGTGGGATTTTTTAAATGAGCATTGGCGGCACGGCGTGGAGATTTTGATCCTCGCGGCACTGGCTTATCATGGTTACCTCTTTTTCCGGGCGACGCGCGGTGCGCGCATTCTGACGGGACTGCTCGTGCTGCTGCTGAGCCTCACGCTGATCTCGCAGTTGCTGGAGCTGGGCGTGATCAACTCGCTCATCCAGGGCTTTTCTGTCTTTCTCGTCGTCGGCGTCGTCGTGATCTTCCAGCCGGAGCTGCGCCGTGTGCTGGCGGAGCTGGGCAGCCATCGGCTTTTCTCGCTGAACCGACCCGACCCGGAGTCGCTCGATGTGCTGATCGAGGCCATGCAGGAACTCTCGCACCGTCGCTGCGGCGCGCTCTTTGCCATCAAGGGCGGCATTGATCTGCGGCAGTTCGCGCAGTCGGGCGTCGATCTCGACGCGAAGGTCTCGACTGAGCTAATCACGACGATCTTCCACGCCAAGACGGCGCTGCATGACGGCGGCGTCATCATTGACCAGGGGCGCATCATGGCTGCTGGCTGCGTGTTCCCCGTGAGCCAGCGCGAGGTGCAGGACCGCGCCATCGGCCTGCGGCATCGCGCAGGCATGGGTGTGACGGAGGAAACGGACGCCATCGCTCTCGTCGTGTCCGAGGAGACCGGCGCGCTGTCGATCTGTTACCAGGGCAAGATCGAGCATGACCTGGAGCCCGATCAATTGCGCAAGCGGTTGAACGAGATCCTCACCTTCGGCCCCCAAGGCGAGGCGCACGAAATTGCCCGCAGCACGACCGTGAGATGGGACAAACGCCTCATCGAGATGATCACGCGCAACTGGAAGGAAAAGCTGCTCGCCGTCGCGCTCGCGTTCCTGTTCTGGTATCTAATCAGCATCCAGGTGAGCTATCCGACATCGAGCTTTCCTTCCCAGAGACAGAGCCGGGCGACGGGACTTTGACACCCGCCGCGTTTCAGGCTAATGAGCGCGCCTATGTCAGAAAAGCGCCAATTTTTCGGCACCGATGGAGTGCGTGCCGTTGCCAATCGTCATCCCATGACGCCAGAGTTCGTCCTGCGTCTCGGCCAGGCCGCCGCAGCCGTGCTGGGCGGGAAAAAAGCAGGTGGTGAGCGCGTGCGTTGCGTGCTCGGGCGCGACACGCGCGCATCAGGCGAGATGCTGGAGGCGGCGCTCGCGGCAGGCCTCAACTCAGCGGGCGTGGATGTGCTGCTCGCGGGCCAAATTCCGACTCCGGCTGTGGCCGTGCTTTCCAAGCAGCTCGGCGCTGACTTCGGCGTGATGGTGTCGGCCTCACACAATCCATTCAAGGACAACGGCGTGAAGCTCCTGCATGGCGATGGCAACAAGCTCTCCGACAAAACGGAGATGGCCATCGAGCACATCGTGCTCGGTGGCGACGGCGAAGGCCCACGCCCGGAAGGCCGCGACATTGGCCGCATCACGCGCATCGACGACGCCGTGGCCCGCTACGTCGCACATGCCGTGAGTTCGATGGGCGGTGTGCGGCTCGACGGCATCCGTGTGGCGCTCGACAATGCGCACGGTGCCGCCTCCTACACGAGCGCGCTCGCGCTGGAGGAACTCGGCGCGGACGTGCAGGTCTTCCACTCCGAGCCGGACGGCTTCAACATCAACGAAAACTGCGGTTGCACTCATGGGGACGAGATGGAGCGCATCGTGCGCCAGACAAAGGCACACGCAGGACTCGCGCACGACGGCGACGCCGACCGCATCCTTCTCTGCGATGAAAACGCATCCGCACTCGATGGCGATGAACTCATGGCCGTGGCCGCCGAGCACATGCTGCGCAAGGGCACGCTCAAGCAAAACACCATCGCCGTCACGGTGATGAGCAATTTCGGCCTCGACGATCTCGTCTCAGGCCTCGGGGGTCGCGTGATCCGCACCAACGTCGGCGACCGATATGTGCTCGAAGCCATGCGCGAGCGTGGCCTCAATTTCGGCGGCGAGCAAAGCGGCCACATCATTTTTGGCGACTGGGCCAGCACCGGAGACGGACTCATCGCCGGCTTGCAACTCCTTCGCATCATGAAGGAAACCGGCGAGCCGCTCAGCCAGCTCCGCAAGTGCCTGAAGAAATTCCCACAGTCCGCCCGCAATCTCCATGTGCGCTCCAAGCCGCCTGTCGCCGACCTCATCGAGGCGCAGAAGATCATCAAGGAGACGGAGAAGAAACTCGGCGACTACGGCCGCGTGCTCCTCCGCTTCTCCGGCACCGAGCCCCTGATCCGCCTGCTCATCGAAGGCCGCGACGTCGAGTATCTCGAAGCCCAAGCCGACAAGATCGCATCGGCCATTCTCGCGCAGATTGGCTGACAAGTTCCCGGTTTCTGGTTCCCAGTTCCCGGTTTTTCAGTTCGACAGTCGGCGACGGCATGATGGCTCTCGCCTGTGATCGTCCCTCCAGAAAACCGGGAGCCAGGAACCGGGAACTCCGAACCGCCAACCGAAACCAATGCACTACTTCATCACCGGCACCGACACCGACGCAGGCAAGACTTTCGTCACTTGCCTGTTGCTCGATGCGCTGAAGCGCACGGGCCGTCGCGCTGCTGGCTTCAAGCCATTCTGCTGCGGTGATCGAGGTGATGCCATCCGACTTTTGCAGGCGAGTGCAGACGGTTTGACGCTCGATGAAATCAATCCCGTCTGGCTCAAAGTCCCGGCCGCTCCGTATGTCGCGGCTTTGATGGAGAATCGGAAGCTGGATCTCGCCGCGATCCACGCCGCATTTGATGCGCTCGCCGCAAAGCACGACACCGTGCTCATCGAGGGAGCCGGTGGCTGGGAGGTGCCCGTCGCGACTGGCGTGGCAGTTGCGGACTTCGCGGAGGCCTTTGCGCTGCCCGTCATCGTCATCGTGAACAACAAACTCGGCGCACTGAACCACGCGCTGCTGACGATCAAGAACATTGAGTCGCGCGGCATGAAGTGCGCCGGCCTCATCCTGAATCATGTCCGCGACGAGCGCGATCCTGCCAGCATCTCCAATCGTGCGGCGCTGGAGGCATTCACCAAGGCACCCGTGATCGCCGAGATCATGCACGGAGAGACAGAGATCGATTGGCCGCTGGACTGACAGTCCGTCGGAGTCCCCTGCTCTCTTCCTCGCACCGTGCCCCTTGCTCCTCGCCATCGCCCATGCCACTCTCCGCGCGATGAAAAACGACCCAACGGTTCCCTCGGACGCGCGCTTTGAGACGCGGGCCATTCACATCGGCCAGGATTGGCGCTCGGAGACGGGTGCGGTGATCCCTCCGATCTACATGACCTCGACTTTCGAGACCGGGAATCCTGGTGGTTTCGATTACACGCGATCGGGCAATCCGAACTACCGCAACCTCCAAACCACGCTCGCGAGCCTGGAGAATGCGAAACACGCGACCGTCTTTGCCAGCGGTGTGTCCGCCATCACCGCCATCGCGTTTGGTCTGAAATCGGGTGATACGATCGTCTCGGAGCAAAACATCTACGGCTGCACCTATCGCTTGTTCGAGCGCGTGCTGCGGAAGTTCGGCGTGACCATCGAATACGTCGATCTGAGCCATGCGGCCAACTACGCCACGATTACGCGCCTCAAGCCCGCACTCGTCTGGCTGGAATCCCCGACGAATCCGCTGCTCAAGATTCTCGACATCCAGGCCATCTCAGACGTGGCGCACAGCGTGGGCAGCACGGTCGTGATGGACAACACCTTCGCCTCCAGCCTGCTGCAACGGCCGCTCGATCTCGGCGCTGATCTTTCCCTGCTGAGCACGACGAAGTACACGAACGGCCACTCGGACGCACTGGGCGGTGCCGTTTGCTCCAATGACGACGCTTGGCAGGAGAAGATGATCTTTGCTCAAAAGGCACTGGGCCTGCAGCCTAGCCCCTTCGACACCTGGCTCACCTCACGAGGCGTGAAAACGGAGGCCATCCGCATGGAGCGCCACTGCGCCAACGCCCTCACCCTCGCCCAGCGGCTCGAAGCCCGTGCGGGCGTGAAGAGCGTGCGTTATCCCTTTCTCACCAACCATCCACAGCATGAATTGGCGAAAAAGCAGATGAGCGGCGGGAGCGGCATGTTGCTGGCGGACTTTGGTCACTCGCAGGAAGACGCATTGGCCTTCATCCGTCGGCTCCACCTTTTCACCCAGGCAGAGAGCCTCGGTGGGATCGAGTCACTCGTCTGCCACCCGGCCACGATGACTCACGCCTCAATCCCCAAGGACATCCGCGAAGCCGCCGGTGTCACCGACGGCCTGATCCGATTCTCCGTGGGCATCGAACACGTCGAGGACCTATGGGCGGACATTGAGCGCGCGCTTTCGACGAGCACCCCGTCCCCCAAATTGGGGAAGTCGTGATCGGCTGACCCGCGAACCTCTGAAGAGGCACCGTTGAATCGATGGGAGTCACTTCAAGTGTGCTCTCATCACCACTCGACCACTGGTCCCCCCCAGTCCTCTTGCATTGGGAGCTACCTGCGTTGTTCCTTTGGGTGGTCACTGCCTTGAGCCAATTCCTCAGATAACAATGCCCGCTCCTTATGCGTCGTTCATTATTAGCCGCGCACCTGCCGGGGCCAGGGGACGACAGCTGGCCTGTCTTCTCCGCTCCTGGGAGATGACTCGGGTGCCTTTGATTCACCCACTTCCACGCCCGACTCGGTCACCGGTTTCGATGGTAAAGGCATAGCGGCAGGAATCGGAGAGGATTGCGTCGTCGGAGCTGGCTCGGCAATGAGAATCAAGTCAGGGGAACCATCTGTCTCGGTGGCGCATCTGACGATGGCTGTCTCGCCATTTCGGCCCAGTTCCGCCTCCATTTGCCCGTTGAATTCCGCATTTCGAAGGGCGATCAGTCGAATCCCATTCGCCAACTCTTCGCCTACACAAAGGGACAGAATGGTCATGCGGTCACGGGTGCCGAAATACGCCGTTTCAGCGCCATCGATGGCGACCATCCCGAAAAGCACCAACCCTTCTGCCCATGTGGGGCTTTGCGGGACTTTGGCTGCGGCAGCGGAAGGGGGTATGGCCAAAGCATCCGACTCCTTCCCATTTCCACGTTCCCTGCCATCTGCCGCAGAGAGCAATACCAGCGCGGCGCTTGCAAACCGCAGCGCACATGAAGCAAAAATGCGATCGAGCGCACGGATTGTAATCATAACTGAGATACTCAGCAAAAACAGTGGTGCATTTCAGCGCATAAACAAGAAATAAAATTATCTGTTGCATTTTTGAGTCTTTTTAGTGACATTATTCTCAATGTGGTTAATCCAAAAAACCTGATTGACCAAAACCTCTACACTCCCATGAAAAACTCAAAAGCAATCTCCTCGCTTACCATCCTCGTGGCACTGGCTGGCTTTGCTGGCCCCGTCGTGGCTCAGCTTGAACCTGCCGCCAAAGCACCCAAGCTTGAATCCCTCCGGAAGCGGAAGATTCCTGAACCCTCGAAACTATCGGAGTTCATCAAGGATAAGAATGCCGCAATCGTCCTCGGCAAGGCTCTTTTCTGGGACATGCAGGTCGGCAGCGACGGCATGACCTCTTGCGCCTCCTGCCACTACCATGCGGGAGCCGACAACCGGAGCAAGAATCAACTGAGCCCCGGTTTGCTGCGAGTGGACAGTTCGGGCAAGGGCAATCCCGACACGACCTTCCAGCTCGGCGGACCCAACTACAGTCTCAAAAAGGAGGACTTCCCCTTTCACAAGCTGGCGGACATCAACAATCGGAAGTCCACCGTCGCCTCCAGCATCAACGACGTGACGAGTTCTCAGGGTGTCTTCCTCGAAGACTTTGGCGGCCTCAAGTCAACCGACCAGTCAGAAATCCGCACCTTTTCAGCCGACAGCACATTCTCCGTGGGCGGGATCAACACCCGCCGAGTGGAGCCGAGAAACACCCCCACCGTCATCAACGCCATCTTCAACAAGAGGAACTTCTGGGATGGCCGCGCTCAGGAGAGCTTCAATGGCGTCAACCCGTTCGGCCTGCGCGATGCTAGCGCCTACGTCTGGAAGGCCAGCAAGCCCACCGATTTGAAACAAGTGGCCATCGACCTCAACAACGCGAGCCTCGCTTCACAGGCCGTCGGACCACCCCTTAGCAACTTCGAGATGTCAGCCTCGGGACGTCTGTTCCCGGAGCTCGGCCGCAAACTGCTGAAGAAGCGCCCACTCAACGGCCAGCTCGTCCACAAGAACGACAGTGTACTGGGCACCTACAGCCGCAATCCTACCCGTGGCATCACCACCGCCACCTACGAGGAACTCATCCAGAAAGCCTTCAAGCCAGAGTGGTGGCAGGGCGTGGTGAATCTGGCTCCCGCTACGACTGATCCGGTCGGTGGCGCTGCCGACACGATGGGCCTCACTGAGCTTTCCAAATCCTCCAAAAAGACCAAGAAGACACGCCCAACGCTCACCAACTTCACGCACATGGAGGCAAACTTCAGCCTCTACTTTGGCCTCGCCATCCAGATGTACGAAGCAACGCTCGTCTCCGACCAGACCCCGTTCGATTCCTACGCCGAGGGAAACACCAAATCCCTCACCGACGAGCAGAAGCGCGGTCTCGACCTCTTCTTTGGCTCAGCCAAATGCAGCAACTGCCACGGTGGTGCTGAGTTCACCAAGGCGACCGTCGATCACATCAAGAAAGACCGCATCGAACTCATGGTGATGGGTAACAACCAGAAGGCAAACTACGACAACAGCTTCTACAACATCGGCGTGCGCCCCACCGACGACGATCGTGGCGTCGGCGGCATCGATCCGTTTGGCTTCCCGCTCTCCGAGGCGCGCCTGGCCCAGCAGTTCGGGTCGAAGGTTTTCAAGCAGGTGATCGGTGAGGATCCGAACCGCACCCCGAAGGCTGGCGAGCGCATCGCGGCCGATGGTGCCTTCAAGACGCCGGGTCTGCGCAATGTCGAACTCACAGCCCCTTACTTCCACAACGGCGGGAAGCGCACGCTCAAGGAAGTCGTGGATTTTTACAGCCGCGGCGGTGACTTCAGCGATCAAAACATCGACAATCTCGACCCGGACATCACCAACCTCGGGCTCAGCGAGAGCGACAAAAACGCGCTCGTCGCCTTCCTCAAGTCCCTCACCGACGAACGCGTGCGCTATCACAAAGCACCCTTCGACCATCCGGAACTCATCATTCCGAACGGCCACCTCGGCAATCACACCCGCGTCACCAATGATGGCACCGGCAAGGCCAAGGACATCTATCTCTCGATTCCCGCAGCCGGTCGCGACGGCATCACGCCACTCGCCAACTTCCTCGAGTAACCTCGGTCCGATCTCTGGCACCCGTCATCGTGTGTGATTCCACGCAACGATGACGGGTCACCAAGGCGGTATGGAGGCGCGATGTCTGCAATCGCCTGACGCTTTCCTTTGTCGGAATCGTTCAGTGGCAAACGAGAAGGCCGCCAGGGCATGTCCCAAAGCCGTCAGCGGATGCCACAAACCTGTCAGCGGATGCCGCAAACCCTTGAGGGTTTGGGATAAACCCTTGAGGTTTTGGCGCACATCCTTGAGGTTTTATACCAAACCCATGAACGGATGACGCAAAACCTTGAGGTTTTGGTCCGCACCCTTGATCGGATTAGTCAAACCCTTGAGGGTTTGCTTCAAACTCCTGAGCATCTGGCGAACCCCCTTGAGGTTTTGTTCCAAACCCATGACCGGATGACGCAAAACCTTGAGGTTTTGGCCCGAAACCTTGATCGGATGGCGCAAATCCATGACCGGATGAAGCAAACCCTTGAGCTTTGGACCCGAGTGCCCCGATTTCTCAGGATTGCGTTGAAGAAGTGGCGAGGAGTCTTGTCAGCCCGTTGCAGCTTTGTTCCCTTTTCCGATCACAGCTCCTGGATGGAGATGTTGCGGAACTGGATGAGGCTGGAGGCCGGTGAGAGTTCGCCGGTCTTCGGATTCCTGCCGCCGTGATGCTCGAAGCCGAGTTTCACTTGAGCGGACTCGCGGTTCAGAGGAGATCGCGGGCGAGCGAGAACGAGACCTTTAGATAGAACGGCCCCGATCAAGCAACAACGTCATCAGCGACACCACCGGATGGCTGCATCCGATTGATGCGCACCTTTACTTCGACGACCGCGCCGCTAGGATGGCGGCACTTCAGAACCTCGGTCTGGATCATGCGTCAGTGCCCACCTCCCTCGCCGCTCCCGCCCTGCCGAGAGCCAAGGGATAAAACGCCGTCAGCCGGGAAGACGGCGCGATGTTGGGCGAATGGGAGCTTTGTCAGCCAGTTGCCTGACCCCGGGTACCGGTCATTGAGATGACAATGCGAATCGACATGTTCTAACGGCGCTAAGCCTAAAGTCGGAACCATGAGCGACGACGAGCAATGGTGACAAAGTCGTGAAACAGGCTCTTGAAAGGCTCGGTCGTAAAGTAGTGGGGATCAAGCGGAGCGGTGAGGGCGCGAAACTCGAATCGATCCTTGAGCATGGCCTCCTGCTTCACTCCATCTTCGATGATCATCAACAACGGCTTCCCTAGACCAAAGGCTATGCCAGCCTCTATCTGATTCCAAATGGTGGGGCACTTCACGTTGGCGATTGTGGTTGGAACATGCCCCGGCAAGCTGGCGCCGGGTTTTTCGATGCCGCTGGTGATCTCGTACCGGGTAAAAGCCAGCACGACGACGGCATCGGCACTCCTCATGCGATCTCTGATCTCAAGGACTGGCTGACGGGAGGGGGTCGAGTGACGTCCGACCACCAATTGAAGCAATTCGTTTTCGATCATCACTCTCTCAAACTCGCGGACGAAGTCTTCCTGCTCTGGTGTGTAGGTCGCGCCCACGCTCAAGAATACATGGAGCTTGGCAGACCTGAGGTACCGCCGGAACATATCAAGACCAACGGAGGCGGAGGCGAGGAGAGCCAAAGTCGGCTCAAACGAGCCAACAGGATTCCGCGTCCACATGGCAGCTACTATGATCGAAGCTATCACACAGAGAATCTCGGCAATGGATACAATGAGCTTTGGCATAGGATTCCGGCTCTCGGACGATCGGACAGGATGAGACACAAAGTTGCCGTCGGCGTCAACATCGTTGTCGGCGGGACTGGCGTACAGAACGGCACATGCCGATCGGATGCAATTCGGCGCAACATCACTTCCTTGCCAAAAATGAGTGACCAACGACGGATGTTTTCCCCTCCCAAGGCCAATGCCCTGCGCTCGTGTCTCTGCGACGATGGGGCAGCGCTTCGTGGACTCCGGCTTGGCCTTGTTGTGCTCGGGTGCCGGAATTCCCTTGCGGCAATTCCGTTTCGCGGAGTTGCTTTCGTTCGTATTTGAGTGCAAGCCAGTCGCCTGCTCTGTCTCCATGTCTCTTGCGAAACCTCACTCCGCTCTCATCATCGTCGGCCACGGCTCGACGTTGAATCCTGACTCCAGCAATCCGACGCACCAGCACGCGGACGACATCCGCAGCCGTGGCATTTTTGCGGAGGTGGTGTGCGCCTTCTGGAAGGAGGAGCCGAGCATGACGGAAGTGTTCTCGATGTTGGAGAGCCGGGAGATCTACATCGTGCCGAACTTCATCAGCGAGGGCTACTTCTGCCAGCAGGTGCTGCCGCGCGAGCTGCGCCTGAGCGGCCCGACGACGGAGCGCGATGGCCGGGTGATCCACTACTGCGATCCGGTGGGCATCCACCCAAACATGACGCGGCTGCTGCTTCAGCGCGCGGATGAAGTCGCGCCGGGTATCCCACGCAGCGAGACGACGCTCATCATCGTGGGCCACGGCACGGACTTGAACGAGAATTCGGCGAAGGCGATCCAGGATCAGGTGAAGCTGATCCGCGCGGGGGACTACGGTTTCGCCGAGGTGCTGGACACTTACATGGAGGAGGCACCGTTCGTCGCTGACTGGCACAAGCTGAGCACGACGCCGAATGTGGTGGTGGTGCCCTTCTTCATCTCGGACGGCCTGCATAGCTACCAGGACATTCCGGTGCTGCTGGGCTTTGAGGCTGAGGTGGGCGCGGCTGCCAGTGAGCGCGATGTCTTCCGCCACAACCCACACCACCTCCATGGGAAGTGTCTCTTCTACAGCAGCTCCATCGGCACGGAGCCGCATCTGGCCGATGTGATCCTGGATCAGGTGGAGGAGTTTGATCGTAAGAATGTTGTAGCCGGTGGCATCGATCCCAGAACTCGCAGCTCGATGAGCCGGGCTACAGATGAAGCGCTCGAGCGGTGGCTGGACAACGGAACGACAACCATCGGTCAGGTGCGCATCACGCGGCGCGACGACGGCACTTTCACGCTGCACCACATCGACGACTCATCCGTTCCTGCGGTCCCATCCACCTCATCGCCGCTCCTCGCACGCGATATCGCCAAGTATGACGAGGAGGGCAAATTCCGCCCGCTCAAGACGGCACCGACGCTGAAACGCGGCTGGCGGCTGGACCTGCGCTCGGTGGCGGAAGTGCGGATGGCGCTCGATTTTCTCTACCCGGCAGCCCTTGGAATGGCGCTGGAGCATGAGCGCGGTACGCTCTCACCCGTACCGCTGCGTGAGATGTTAGGCAGGCAGACGGGGATGTACCGCTTCACAAACAAGATCACGGACGAGCAGGCCAATGAGATGATCGCCACGAACTGCGACACCCAGACCAAATGCCGCCGCCGCATTCTCTGGGGCCTGACGGCTGACCAGCCGCTCGCCGGTGCCGCTGGCGCGAAGTGCGCCGCGAGTGCCAATGGCGCGAGTGAGATACCGCTGCTGTGCATGGAAGCGTGCAATCACATCGTCTCCGCCGCACGCAAGATCGCCCGAGCAAATCACGACGCGGCCAGCGCGGGCGCTGAGGCTCAAACGGGCGCGTAATTGAAAAGTGGCGGCAAGTCCGGTAGAATGCCGCCCATGCCCGCTCCGCTGAGTGCAGCGCCACTGATTTGCCTCTGCGCCTTGTTCGCAGCAGGCAAGGAGATCATCGCGTCGGAGTATTATGTGAGCACGGGCGGCCTGGACACCAATCCTGGAACGCTGGGCCAGCCGTGGCGCACGGTGCAAAAGGCGGCGAACACCGTCGTCGCAGGCGATGTGGTGAACATCCGAGCGGGAACGTATGCGGAGCGCGTGACGCTGAACAATCGGGACGGCACAGCGGTACTTCCGATCGTCTTCCAAAAGTATGCGGCGGATGCGGGCGCGGCGGTGATCGATCAGACTGGCGTGACGCCACCGACAGGAACCAGCGCACTGCTTTTGATTCAGAACTGCGATCACGTCACGATCCAGGGGCTTGAGTTTGCCAATTACAAGACCTTTGGCGCCACCAATCCCGAACATCGCGCCCAACTCCCGTCTGGCATCTATGTCACGGGGGATGGAAACGGCATCAGGTTGCTCAACTGCAAGGTGCATGACATCTGGCAGAACAACACGGCGAACAACTTTGGATCAAACGCCTTTGGCATCGCTGTCTATGGAACGAGCAGCACGGCCATCAACAATCTCACCATCGACGGCTGCGAGGTGTACGGCCTTCGCACGGGAGCGAGCGAAAGCTTGGTGCTCAATGGCAACGTCACCAACTTTGCCGTGACGAACAACCTCGTTCACGACAACAACAACATCGGGATCGACATCATCGGCTACGAAGGCACGGGGCCGCCATCGCTGGACCGCGCGCGCGATGGTGTGGTGACGGGCAATACGGTTTACAACATCGATTCGTCTTTCAATCCGGCCTACGGCGGGAATTTCACGACCGGCGGCGGCGAGCGCTCGGCGGCGGGCATCTACGTTGACGGTGGCACGAACGTGGTGATCGAGCGGAACCATGTCTTCCGCAGCAACTTCGGCGTCGAGCTGGCAAGCGAGAATGCAGCGGGATTCACCGACTACATCACACTGCGAAACAATCTCCTGCACCACAACCACGTCGCGGGCATCATCATGGGCGGATACAACAGGCTGCGCGGACAGACAAAATACTGCTCCATCACCGGCAACACGATTTACCGCAACGACACCGACGTCAGTTCCACCGGACAGATCGCGCTGCAGTTTTACATCAGCGATTGCTCGTTCCGAAACAACATCGTCTGGGCCAACTCGACCACGAAGCAGCTCTGGCTGCACTACCCCGGAGACAATCAGGCGACGCCGACACAGAAGGAGATCGGCGCGAATGTCACGCTCGACTACAACCGCTACTTCTGCTCGGCCGGCAGCGCGACGGATCTGGAATTTGGCGTGTTCAAGAACGGACAGCAGCGCTACTTCGCCACGCTGACCGCTTGGAAAACCAACGCCAACAGCCTGCTGACCGACGCGAACAGCACCTTCTCCACGCCAGGCTTTGCCACCGCCACTCCGAGTGATCCGCCCGCAGCACCCACGACCACAGACTTGCAAAACATCCGCGCGCAGTTCGCACTGCTCGCCTCATCCACAGCGGTGAATGCGGGCAATCCTGCGTATGTGCAGGCCACGGGTGAGAAGGATTTCTTTGCCCAAGGCCGCATCGCAGGCGGTCGGGTGGACATCGGCGCGGATGAGTTCATGGCCGGATGGCAGCAGTGGAGGGATCAGCACTTCGGGCTGCCGGACGGCGGAACAAACGCAGAGGCAGGCGACGATCCCGACGGCGATCAGGCGACGAACCTCACCGAATACAGCCAAGGCATGAACCCGAACACGCCCGACGCGCACCTCCTCCCGACAGCGGCACGGTCCGGCGGAAGCTTCCTCTTCACCTATCGAAAAGCCGCGACGGATGCGACCTACACCGTTCAGCAAAACACGGCGCTGCCTGGAACCTGGACGACGCTGAACACGACGGAGTTCACCGACGGTCTCGGTCTCTTCTGGCGCGAGTCACCGCTAAACGGCGCATCACATTTCTTCCGGCTGAAGGTGACAATCCCTTGAGCCGCCCGGCCTTTGGGACACGGATTTGACCAGCACCGAGCCCGCCGACTTCTGGCTTGTTTTTCATGGCACCGGAGGTTTGTTGCGCGCCATGATCCGCGAAGACAAGTCCTCCTCCTTCTCATCCTCCATCTGGCTGCCCGTGCTGCTCCTCGCCTGCGGTCTGGCGCTGCGGGCCATCAAGCTTCGCATGGGTGCAGACGATCCGTTTGGCAACATCGCTCCGTGGATGGCGCTCGCGTTCACGGGTGCGATTGTTTTCCCCCGCGCGCTCCAATGGTGGATCTGGCCTGCGGCACTG
>Ga0075163_10006507_pt1 | contig 15489 bp, 9 predicted proteins | sample JI1023141ADNA_FD_71478 | JGI IMG/M metagenome (GOLD analysis project Ga0075163, IMG submission 71478) | Wastewater effluent complex algal communities from Wisconsin, to seasonally profile nutrient transformation and Carbon sequestration -... | ecosystem: Engineered > WWTP > Effluent > Algae... | reverse complement strand
CCTTCCCGCACACCGTCGCCGCGGTGCTCAGCGCGCTGCGCGAGACCACCGGCGTCGACATCCCCGCGATCCTCGCGGGCAGCTCACGCGCCCCCGCGCGGGGTCCGGATCCGGCCGCGGCCGGGGGGAGGGTCGGCCAGTGAACCTCGACGTCATCTTCGCGCTCATCGGCGTCGGCGCGGTCGCCTTCATCGCCCTGCTACTCGTCATCAAGAACGTCCTGTACGTGTGCCAGCCGAACGAGGTCCTGATCTTCTCGGGACGGCAGCGGCGCACCCCGGACGGCAAGCTCTACGGCTACCGCATCATCCGCGGCGGCCGTGCGATCCGGATCCCGCTGTTCGAGACCGTCGATCGCATGGACCTGACCAACATGATCATCGAGGTCCAGGTCAAGAACGCCTACTCGAAGGGCGGCATCCCGCTCAATATCCAGGGCGTCGCCAACATCAAGGTCCCCGGCGAGGAGCCGCTGCTCAACAACACGCTCGAGCGGTTCCTGGGCCGCGGCCGCGACCAGATCATGAAGACCGCGCGCGAGACCCTCGAGGGCAACCTGCGCGGCGTGCTGTCGACGATGGAGCCCGAGAAGGTCAACACCGACAAGGAGACCTTCGCCACCCGGCTCGCCGAGGAGGCCGAGCACGACCTCAGCAAGCTCGGCCTCGTGCTCGACACCCTGAAGATCCAGAACGTCAGCGACGAGGTCGGCTACCTCGACGCGATGGGCCGCCAGCGCTCCGCCGAGGTCCGCCGCAACGCCCTGATCGCCGAGGCCAACTTCCAGGCCGAGGCCGCCCAGGCCCGCTGGAACAACACCCGCAACGCCGAGCTCGCGACCCTCGAGTCGCACATGATGATCGCGGCCAAGGAGAACGACCGCCGCGTCGCCGACGCGCAGTCGCGCCGCGGCGCCCTCATCGCCCAGCAGCAGGCCGAGGTCCAGGCCCTCATCGCCCAGGCCCGCGGCGAGGTCGGCTTCCAGGAGGCCCGCATCGAGCAGGTCCGCCGCCAGCTCCAGGCCGACATCCTGCAGCCCGCCGAGGCCGCCCGCCGCAAGGCCGAGGAGGAGGCCAAGGGCGCCGCCTCGCTGGTCATCGAGCAGGGCCGCGCGACCGCGGCCGTGCTCACCCGCATCGCCGGCACCTACCAGCAGGGCGGCACCAACAGCCGCGACGTGCTGCTCATGCAGAAGCTCGTCCCGCTGTTCGAGCGCCTCGCCGGCACGATCGGCGAGCTTCGCATCGACCGCCTGACCGTGCTCCCCGCCGGCGGCGGCAAGCCCGGCGACAGCGGCCTCGGCGCGCGCCTCGTCGACGCCAGCGAGCAGGTCCGGGCCGTCACCGGCATCGACCTCACCCGCGTGCTGCGCGACAAGGTCGGCGACGACTCGCCGCGCCCGCCGACGAGGCCGCCCGCGTCGCGCTGATCTCGCGAGGCCCATCCGCAGCCCGCCCGGTCCTCTCGCGGATCGGCGGGCTGTTCGTCGTCGTGCCCACGCGCGGCCCCATGGCCTGCCCGGAAAAGCTCGATAACGCGCCGTGAATTGCAGTTCAAATGCGTGAATGGAGGCCGGGGCCGGGCCCGCTGAAACAGGTTTCATCAATCGCTTGATAACCTCATAAATAGTTAAAATCATTCAATTTGATACAGATATTGGATTTCTCACCTTGACATGAACGGGGATTCATTTCAATGAACCCCGGACTTGGCGCGAGCGGCGACAAAAACGGGGCGGGGTGGGGCGGAGCGCACCAGCGTGCGCGACGCCGTGCGCGAGGAGAGCCGGGCGGCGTTTCGCGAGGCGATCCTCGCGGCGGCGGAGCGGGTGTTCGGGCGCCTCGGGTTCCACGACTCGAAGATGGCCGACATCGCCGCCGAGGCCGGGGTCGCCGCGGGCACCCTGTACAACTACTTCAAGAACAAGGACGAGGTGTTCGCCTCGATGATGCAGCGCGGCCAGAAGCAGGTCACGACGCTGTTCGAGGCGCACCCCGAGGTCGAGGACCCGATCGAGCGCACGCGCCTGTGCATGCGCGACACCTTCGCGTACCTCGAGGAGCACGGCGTGCTGTTCGCGATGTTCGTGCGCCTCGGCGGCTTCACCGACTACGCGCAGAAGCGCGCCGTCGAGGACCACTGCGAGCACGGCTACAGCCAGGGCGTCCATCGGACGCAGGCGATGATCCGCGCGGCCCGCGAGCGCGGCCAACTCCGCGACGACATCGCCATCGACGACCTCACCGCCCTGCTGATGGGGCTGTGCGACGCGACCATTTTCGCCTGGACCCGCGCCGGCTGCCCGCCGGGGCTGCCCGCCAAGGCCGACACGATCATCGAACTCTTCCTCCGGGGCGCACACGCACCATGACCACGCCGTATTACTCCCGCCTGCTCCTCGTCGCCGCGCTGCTCACCGCCTGTGATGGCGGCGGTGAGGAGAAAAAGAGCGGCCTCGTGCCCGCCAAGAGCACCGACAGCGCCACCGCCCCGAAGATCCCCGGGCCGCCGGCCAAGGTCCAGCAGCCCGGCACCGCCGGCCAGCCCGGCGCGTCCGTCGTCGTCTCCGCCGCCAACCGCTACGTCGCCACCGCGCTGCCCAAGCACAGCGCCGAGCTCGGCCCCAAGATGAGCGGCACCCTGACCGCGGTGATGGTCGAGGAGGGCGAGCGCGTCAAGAAGGGCCAGCAGCTGTTTCGCCTCGACTCCCGCGGCACCCGCCTCGGCGTCGCGCAGGCCGAGGCGGCGCTGCAGGGGGCGGTCATCGCCCGCGACAACGCCAACCGCGAGCTCGAGCGTCAGCGCCAGCTCGCGGAGAAGGGCACGATCTCCGCGGCCGTGCTCGAGCGCGCCGAGTCGGCCCACACCGCCTCGCTCAACGGCGTCAACCAGGCCGAGGTCATGCTGTCGATGGCGCGCCGCAACACCAGCGACTCCGCCGTCGCCTCGCCGATCGACGGCGTGGTCGCGCGCAAGCTCAAGAGCGTCGGCGAGACCGTGACGATGATGCCGCCGACCACCGTGGTGGTGATCCAGGACCAGTCGGTGATCGAGCTGCGCGCGCGCATCCCGGAGACCACCCTCAAGCACGTCAAGGAGGGCGAGCTGATCACCGCCCACTTCAGCGCCGTCGACGTCACCCGCGCCGCGAAGGTCGTGCGCATCCAGCCGACCGTCGACCCGACGACCCGCACGATCGAGATCGTCGCGGACGTCGACAACGCCGACAACGTCCTGCGCCCGGGCATGTACGTCGAGGTCGAGCTCGTCCCGCCGCCCGCGCCCGAGCCCGAACCCGACGCCAAGGCCGACACCAAGAGCCCCGTCGCCAGCGTCAAGCGCAAGCGCGACGCGGCCAAGGAGACCCCGTGAAGCTCGCCGAGATCTCGATCCGTAGGTCCGTGTTCGCGGCGATGATGATCGCCGCGCTCATGGTGTTCGGGTTCTACAGCCTGCCGCGCATCGGCGTCGAGCTGTTCCCCAACGTCGAATTCCCGGTCATCACCGCGACCGTCATCTACCCGGGCGCCGACCCGGAGACGATGGAGACCAAGGTCGCCGACCCGATCGAGGAGGCGCTGCAGTCGCTGAGCGGCGTCAAGCGCATGACCTCGCGCAACTACGAGAGCGTCACCTCGGTGATCCTCGAGTTCGAGCTCGAGGTCGACGGCAACCTCGCGCTGCAGGACGTCCGCGACAAGGTCCTGGCGATCGAGCGCGACCTCCCGAAGGGCATCGACCCGCCGGTGATCCAGAAGTTCAACACCGGCGCCGCGCCGGTGCTCTCGGTCGCGCTCAGCGGCGACATGCCGATCCGCGAGCTGACCAAGATCGCCAAGGACGAGGTCAAGCAGCGCGTCCAGCAGGTCCCCGGCGTCGGCACCGTCGACCTCATCGGCGCCCGCGAGCGCGAGATCCAGGTGCTCGTCGACCCCGCGCGCATGACCGGCTTCGGCCTCACCGTCGACGACGTCTCCGGCGCGATCCAGGCCGGCAACATCGAGCTGCCCGCCGGCTACGTCAAGACCGGCGGCAGCGAGCTGACGATCAAGACCAAGGGCGAGGTCAAGTCCGCCGAGGAGATCGGCGACATCGTCATCCGCGGCGTCGGCGGCGCGGCGATCCGCGTCAAGGACGTCGCCAAGGTCGTCGACGGCGTCGAGGAGGCCCGCTCCGCGTCCTTCCTCAACGGCAGCCCGGCGCTCGCGCTCGTCGTCCGCAAGCAGAGCGGCGCCAACGTCGTCGCGCTCGCCGATAAGGTCCGCGAGGAGATCGAGGAGCTGCGCCCCGAGCTGGCCAAGCGCGGCATCACCCTGGCGATCCCGACCGACAACTCGGTGTTCGCCGAGCACGCGATCGACGACGTCAAGTTCGACCTGATCCTCGGCGCGGCGCTGACCGTGCTGATCATCCTCGTCTTCCTCCACGACCTGCGCGCGACCTTCATCGCCGCGCTGGCGATCCCGACCAGCGTCGTCGCGACCTTCGCGTTCATGGCCTACATGGGCTTCAGCTTCAACAACATCTCGATGTTGGCGCTGTCGCTCTCGATCGGCATCCTCGTCGACGACGCGATCGTGGTGATCGAGAACATCTATCGCCACCTCGAGATGGGCAAGCCGCGCATGCGCGCCGCGCTCGACGCGACCTCCGAGATCGGCCTCGCCGTCATCGCCACGACCTTCTCGATCGTCGCCGTGTTCGTCCCGGTCGCCTTCATGGAGGGCATCATCGGCCGGTTCTTCTTCCAGTTCGGCCTGACCGTCTCGGCCGCCGTCCTGATCTCGATGCTGGTCTCGTTCACGCTGACGCCGATGCTCTCGTCGCGCATCATGCGGATGCAGCACACCCACACCCAGGGCATCTTCGCGCGCAGCTTCAACCGCATGTTCACCGGCGTGGAGAACATCTACGCCGCGGTCCTGCGCTGGGCGCTGCGCCACCCGTGGCTGACCGTCCTGATGGCGATCGGCACCTTCATCGGCTCGCTCGCGCTGGTCTCCCGCGTGCCCGCCGAGTTCATCCCCCAGCAGGACCAGTCGCAGTTCGCCGTCAACGTCGAGCTCCCGACCGGCACCGCGCTCGAGGCCACCGTCGCCACCGCGGAGGCCGTCGCCGGCGACCTGCGCCAGAACCTCGGCGGCGTGCGCGACGTGTTCACGACCATCGGCGGCGGCGCCCAGGGCCAGGTCAACCGCGGCCACATCGAGGTGATGCTCCAGCCGCGCAAGCAGCGGGCGTTCACCCAGCAGGACGCGATGGCGTGGGCGCGCGAGCGCTTCAGCGGCATCGAGGGCGTGCTGGTCACCGTCGAGGAGATCAACCTGTTCGGCGGCGACGGCGGGTTTCGCACCCAGCCGGTGCAGTTCTCGATCCGCGGCACCGACCTCGACGAGGTCACCGCCGCGGCCCAGGCGCTGCGCGCCGAGCTCGACAAGACCGGCAACTTCGTCGACCTCGACATCACGTACCGCGGCGGCAAGCCCGAGGTCGCGATCCATGTCGACCGCAACAAGGCCGCCGACCTCGGCGTCCCGGTCGCCTCGATCGCGCGCACGATCCGCGCGCTGATGGCCGGCGACCCGATCTCCGACCTCAAGGAGGGCTCGGACATCTACGACGTGATCCTGCAGATGCCGGACGAGCAGCGCGCCAACGTCGAGGCGCTCAGCAACCTCAAGGTCCGCGCGGTCACCGGGCAGCTCGTCGACCTCGCCAGCGTGGTCACGGTCGGCCGCAGCTCGGGTCCCAGCGAGATCGAGCGCCAGAATCGCCTGCGCCAGATCGTCGTGCTCGCCGACATCAAGGGCGTCACGCTCGGCCAGGCCCAGGAGATCGTCAAGGAGGCCGCGGCGCGGGTCGTGCCCGCGAACCTGACCACCAGCTTCCTCGGCGACGCCGAGATCATGATCGAGGCCTTCACCTCGATGATCCTCGCGCTCGGCCTCGCGGTCGTGCTCGTCTACATGATCCTCGGCGCCCAGTTCGACAGCCTGATCCAGCCGGTCACGATCATGATCTCGCTGCCGCTGTCGGTCATCGGCGCGTTCGGCGGAATCTACCTCGCCGGCATGACCCTCAACATCTTCTCGTTCATCGGCCTCATCATGCTGATGGGCCTGGTCACGAAGACCGCGATCCTGCTCGTCGACTTCACCAACGGCGAGCGCGCCCACGGGGCCGAGATCCAGGACGCCCTGGTCAAGGCCGGTCGCATCCGCCTGCGCCCGATCGTCATGACCGCCGCCGCGACCATCTTCGGCATGGTCCCCGTCGCCCTGGCCCTCGGCGAGGGCGGTGAGGCCCGCGCGCCGATGGCCGTCATCGTCATCGGCGGCATGATCACCTCGACCGTGCTCACCCTCGTCGTCGTGCCGGTCGCCTACCTGCTCTTCGACCGCCTCGTCACCGGCCGCTCGATGCGCTGGATCTCCCGCAAGTTCTTCGGCGTCGACCCGAACGCGCCCGTCGAGTCGCTCGACGACCCGCTGCCCGTCCACGGCGGTCATGCCGGCGGCGGTCATGCCGGTCACGGCGGTCACGCTCCTTCGGTACCTGTCCCTCAGGACAGCCCGCCCGGCGCCTCCGACGAGTTCCCCATCGACACCGAGATCGTCATCCCCACGATCGTCAAGCACCCATGACAACCTCCACCCTCCTCCTCGCCGCCCTCCTGGCCGCGGCGCCGCCGTCGCGCGCCGACGTCGACGGCCCGCCCGAACCGACCCCGACCCCCGGCCGCGTCGTGCCGGCGCCGACCGTGCGGCCCGCGCTGTCGGAGCAGAGCGCCGCCGAGTTCGAGGCCCAGCTGCGGGCCAGCCCGCTCGGCAAGGGTATCGCGCCGGTGCCCGGCGGCCTGACCGGCGACATGGTCGCGGACCGCAGCGTCGAGGTCGCGCCGTCGGTCGAGCTGCGCCAGCTGCAGATCGAGCGCGCGGCGGTCCGCCTCGATCAGACGATCGTCTCGTTCCTGCCGCAGTTGAACCTGCGCGGCGGCTACACGCGGCTGTCGAAGGCGGCGATCAACTTCGGCGGGACCGCCAGCGTGATCCCGACCGCGACCTCGGACACGGTCGCGCCGTACGAGCTGCCGGTGACCCCGTGCGCCGACCCGGCGGCCGGGCAGTGCGCGCAGGGCCTGCTGATCACGCCGCCGTTCAAGATCGAGATCCCGCTCAACTCCTACGCCCTGACGGCGCAGCTGTCGGTCCCGATCTCCGACTACATCCTGTCGCTGACGCCGGCCAGGAAGGGCCCGATCGCCGCCCGCGAGTCGGCCGAGCTCGCCCGCGACGCCGAGCGCATCAAGGTCAAGACCGACGCGCGGCTCGCCTACTACAACTGGCTGCGGGCGGTCGCCGCGTTGATCGTCCTCGAGGACGCGCTGGTGCGCACCGAGGCGCGCCGCACCGATGTCCAGAACCTGTTCGACGCCGGCGCCGCGACCCGCTCCGACGTCCTGCGCGTCGACGCCCTGGTGTCCGCGCAGCAGGCCGCGATCAACGACGCCCGGGCCCTGCGCAACGTGCTCGAGCGATCGCTCAGCGTGATGATGAAGGAGCCCCCGCGTACCTTCGAGGTCGGCGAGGACCTGCTCGCGCCGCCGCGCGACATCGGCCGCCTGCCGCAGCTCGACGAGATGATCGAGGAGGCGCTGCAGAGCCGGCTCGAGGTCCGCTCGCTGCAGCGCGCGATCGACGGCATCGAGCAGGGCATCAAGGCCACGCGCGCCGGCTACTACCCGCGCCTCGACGCCGTCGCCGACGCCACCTACGCCAACCCGAACCAGCGCTTCTTCCCGCTGTCGGCCGTGTGGCGCGGCTCATGGTCGGCCGGCGTCCAGATCAGTTACTCGATCAACTCGACGCTGCGCACCAAGGCCACCGTCCGCGAGTACAAGGCCGACAAGCGCGAGATGATCGTGCAGTCGGAGCAGATGCGCCGCGGCATCACCATGGAGGTCGCCCAGGCCTACGGCGACCGCATCCGCGCCATCCAGGCGATCGAGCTCAACACCCGCGGTCTCGCCTCCGCCGCCGAGGCCTACCGCGTCGCCAGCGAGAACTACGCCGCCGGCGCCGCCACCACCAACGAGATCATCGACGCCGAGGGCGACCAGATCCAGGCCGGCCTGCGAGCGATCAGCGCCCACATCGACCTCCGCGTCGCCAACACCCGCCTCCTCTACGCCACCGGCCGCCTGAACCCGGAAGCCGCCAAGCCCGCGCGCAAGTGAGCGCCCGGGCCGGCCTGTCCCTCGGGACATGTCGTGGCGCGCCTCACCCCGCGGCGCGCGACCGCATGTCCTCGACGAGCGCGGGCGGCAGCCGCCCCGACTTCTGAAAGTCCCGCATGTGCCGGATCGGCAGCTCCCCGAGCTCCGCGATCGTGCGCCCCGCGATCGGCTCGCGGTAGACCCGCGGCGAGAACGCGGCGAGCGCCGCCGGCGTGGCCACCCGCTCGAGCACGGCCATCAGCGCGTCGAGCGAGTTCATCTTCATGTACGGGCACGTCGCGCAGCCGCCGGCCGTCGAGCAGCCCTCGCCGCCGGCGACCCCGGGGACCAGCGGGAGCTCCGCGTCGCCGGTCGCGAGCACCGCGCCCTCGGCCACCGGGAACACGATCTCGACCGCGACCTGCGGGTGGGCCCGCAGCTGCTCGCGGACCGCGTGGACGATCGCCGTGATCATGCCGGCCTCCGTGCCGAGCACGAATTGGAGGTGTGACGGCGCCGAAGACCGCTCGCCGGCGGCGCGGACCTGGCGGGTGATGTAGCCGAGGATGTCGGACGTCGAGCCGACCACGCCGCGGCCCTCACGCTGGGCCGCGAGGGCCAGCGCGAACATCTCGCCCGGGACCTCGAGGTGGGCCGTCACGTGCGCCGTCGGGTAGTCGGCGCGCACGCGGGCGACGACCTCGCCGCCGAACATGTGGTGCACGACGCAGTTGCCCTGCTCGAAGTAATGGAAGCGCGGCAGCAGGGCCGCGACGCTGGCGCGGGTGTGGCGGGGGTGGACCGCGGCGATCGCCGCGTCGTCGAGGCCCGCGAGGCTCTCGAACAGCACGCGCAGGTTCTGGCCCATGTACGTGTCCGGGCCGAACCACACGTGCGCCTCCGGCTGCTCCGCGAAGGTCTCGAGCACCGTCTGGATCACGTTCGAGGACGTGCACGTGATCGTCGGGACGATCGACTGCGCGAACGCCTTGGTCCGCAGGCTCGTGTTGATGTACACGACGTGCAGCGAGTTGGGCGTCTGGGCCGCCTTGCGCAGGTACGCGGCGTAGGCCGGGGCCTCCGCCGCGGCGGCCAGCGAGCAGCCGATCGGCTCGGCCGCGACGCGGTACACCGGCACCTTGTCGAAGCCGGCCGCGTCGAGCACCGCCCGCACGTTCTCCGACATGAAGTCGACCCCGAGCACGACGATCGCGCGGGCGCCGGCCTGGGCCATCGCCACCGCCCGGTCCGCCATCACCAGCGAGTCGGAGATGTGCAGCCGCGACCACTTCGTCGCCAGCAGCGCGCCCTGCAGCTCCGCGTCCATGTAGAAGTGGGCGACGACGCCGACCTCACCCGCCGCGAGCAGCGCTCGCAGCCGCGTCACGGTCGCGGGGTCGGGGTCGAGGAAGGCGGCCTGGGCCTCGGCGAAGGCGCCCTGGGCGGCGACGCCGTCGGCGCGCAGGAGGAGCGAGGGGAAGGGCTGGGACATGCGCCGCAGCATGCTAGCCGGTCTGTTAGAGTGCCGCCAATGGAACGCCTCCGCGCCCCGGAGCTCGAACCGAGCCTTGCTTGGCTGAACACCGCCCGCCCGCTGCGGATCCGCGAGCTCCGCGGCCACGTCGTGATCCTCGACTTCTGGACCTCCTGCTGCGTGAATTGCATGCACGTGCTGCCGGTGCTACGGGACCTCGAGCGGCGTTACGCCGGTCGTCCGGTGCAGGTGATCGGCGTGCACTCCGCCAAGTTCCCCGGCGAGGCGCGGCCGGAGCGGGTCGCCGACGCGATCGCCCGGCACGAGGTCGAGCACCCGGTCGTCGTCGACGCCGACATGGGCATCTGGGAGCGCTACACCGTGCGCTCGTGGCCGACGCTGGTGGTCCTGCGCACGGACGGCACGATCGCCGCCGTCGCGCCCGGCGAGCCCGATCCGCGGGCCCTCGACGCGCTCGTCGCCCGCCTGCTGCGCGAGGCCGAGGCGGCCGGGACGCTCGCCGCGGCCCCGCTGACGATCGACCGCGGCCCGGCGCCGACCGTCGGCCCGCTGCGCTTCCCCGGCAAGCTCGCGCGCGCGAGCGACGGCCGCGTGGCGATCGCCGACGCCGGGCATCACCGCGTGCTGATCTGCGGCCCCGACGGTCAGGTCGTGCACACGATCGGCAGCGGCCGCCGCGGCCTGCAGGACGGCCCGTTCGCGCAGGCCCGCCTCGACGACCCGCAGGGCCTCGCGTGGGACCGCGACAGCCTGTGGATCTGCGACGCCCGCAACCACTGCATCCTCCGCGCCGACCTCGCGAGCGGGCGACTCACGATCGTCGCCGGCACCGGCGCGATGGGCGAGGCCCCGCTGACCGCGGCCGCTCCGGCCCGGACCACCGCGTTGCGCTCGCCGTGGGCGCTCGCGTGCGACGGCGAGTCCGTGCTGATCGCGCTCGCCGGCTCGCATCAGCTCGCCATGCTCACCTGTCCTCCGGGACAGGAGCCGACGATCGCCCCGCTCGCCGGCGGCGGCCGCGAGGCGCTGGTCGACGGCGACGCGCGGACCGCCTGCTACGCGCAGCCCTCCGGCCTGGCGCTGACCGGTAGCACGCTGCTGGTCGCCGACAGCGAGACCTCGGCGATCCGCGCCCTCGACCTGCGCACCCGCGTGACCCGCACGATCGTCGGCGCCGGCCTGTTCGACTTCGGCGACGTCGACGGCCCGCTCGCCGCCGCTCGCCTGCAGCACGCGCTCGCCGTCGCCGTCACCCCCGACGGCGAGCTCATCGTCGCCGACACTTTTAATAATTCACTGCGCCGCATCGACCTCCAGCGCGGTCAGATCTCGACGCTGACCCGCGGCCTGCGCGACCCCGCCGACGTCGTCGCGCTCCCCGACGGCCGCCTGCTCGTCGCCGACACGGGTAACCATCGCGTCGTGTGGGTCGCGGCCGACGGCGCGCTGCTCGGTGCGCTGGAGATCCGCGGCGCGCCGGCCGTCCCACCCGCCGAGGACGGACCGCCGCCGCCGCTGACCCCGGCCGCCGCGACGCGGTGGTTCGACGTCCCGCTCGCGACCCAGCCGCTCGGCCCCGGGCCCGGCGCGCTCGCCCTCGAGATCGCCGCGCCGCCGGGCTGGAAGCTCGCCGCGGGCGCTCCGCTGCGCGTCCAGCTCGAGGTCTCGCGCCGCTCGGACCTGCTCGCGCTCGCGCACGAGACCCTCGCCCTGACCGCCGACGGCGGCCCGGGCCAGCGCGTCGAGGTCGGCCTGCAGGTCGCGCCGCTCACCGCACCGATCGCCAGTGAATTGCTCGCGCGCGTCGACGCCATGCTGTGCCGCACCGGCGACGACGGCGTGTGCGCGCCGAGCCAGGCGTGGCTGCGCCTGCCGCTCGCGCTCACGCCCGACGGCCCGAAGCTGCTTCGCGCCGAGCTGCCGCTGGCGACCCCGGACGTCTGACCTGCCTGTTCGGACAGGCCCGTACGGACATGCCCGTACGGACATGCCCATACGGACATGCCCATACGGACATGTCCGAACGGTCAGCGATAGCGGTCGGTCGCCGCCCGCAGCGCGGCCGCGACCCCGGGTTCGAACGCCGAGTGGCCGCCGTCGGGCACGATGACCAGCTCCGAGCGGGGCAGCCGCTTGTGCAGCGCCCACGCGTTCTCGAGCGGGCAGATCACGTCGTAGCGGCCGTGCACGATCGTCGTCGGGATGTGCTCGATCTTCCCGGCCTCGTCGAGCAGCTGGCGCTCGTGCGCCAAGAACCCGTGGTGGAGGAAGTAGTGGCACTCGATGCGGGCGAACGCCATCGTGAAGTCGAGGTCGTCGCAGTGGGCGAGGCTGGCCTCGTCGGCGACGAGCGAGGCGACGCGGGTCTCCCAGATGCTCCACGCGCGGGCCGCCTCGGCGCGGACCTGCGGGTCGTCGCTGGTCAGGCGCCGGTAGTACGCCGCGATCAGGTCGACGCGCTCGGCCTCCGGGATCACGCCGACGAACGCCTCCCACGCGTCGGGGAACAGCATGCGGGTGCCGCGGCCGTAGAACCACTCCGCCTCGCGGTCGGTGAACATGAAGATGCCGCGCAGCACCAGCTCGGTGACGCGGGTCGGGTGCGCCTCCGCGTACGCGACCCCGAGCGTGCTGCCCCACGAGCCGCCGAACACCTGCCAGCGGTCGATGCCGAGGTGGTTTCGCAGGCGCTCGATGTCGTCGACGAGGTCCCAGGTCGTGTTGTCGACGAGCGACGCGAACGGCTCGCTCTGGCCGCAGCCGCGCTGGTCGAACAGGATGATGCGGTAGTGCTCGGGGTCGAAGAAGCGGCGGTGCTTCGGGTCGGTGCCGCCGCCGGGGCCGCCGTGGAGGAACACGACCGGCTTGCCGTTGGGGTTGCCGGACTGTTCGAAGTAGAGGTCGTGCTGCGCGTCGACGCCGAGGCGGCCGAGGTGGTAGGGCTCGAGCGGCGGGTACAGGCCGCCCAGCGGGTCGGCGACGCGGTGCGGGACGGAGTGTGCGGTGCGTGAGGCCATGGTCGTTTAGCGGTCGGCGAAGCGGTCGGTGGCGGCGATCAGCGCGGCCATGGTGCCGGGCTCGAACGCGGAGTGCCCGGCGTCGGGGACGATCTGCAGGTCCGCCTCGGGCCAGGCCCGGTGCAGCTGCCACGCGCTGTGCATCGGGCACACCACGTCGTAGCGGCCCTGCACGATCACGGCCGGGATCTGGCGGAGCCGGCCGACGTTCTCCAGCAATTGCTGCTCGCGCTCGAGGAAGCCGTGGTGCACGAAGTAATGGGCCTCGATGCGGGCGAACGCGAGGCTGAAGTCGTCGGTCGCCGCGTGGGCGATGTGGTCCTGGCGCTGCAGCAGGAAGCTCGTCGCGGCCTCCCACACGCTCCACGCGCGCGCGGCCTCCCGCCGGACGTCGTCGTCGTCGCTGGTCAGGCGCCGGTAGTAGGCGCGCATCAGGTCGCCGCGCTCGGCCGCGGGGATCGGCGCGAGGAAGTGCTCCCACGCGTCGGGGAACAGCGCGCTCGCGCCGTCCTGGTAGAACCACAGCAGCTCCGCGCGGCGCAGCAGGAAGATCCCGCGGAGCACCAGCTCGGTGACGCGCTTCGGGTGGGTCTGCGCGTACGCCAGCGCGAGCGTGCTGCCCCACGAGCCGCCGAACACCTGCCAGCGCTCGACCTGCAGGTGCGCGCGCAGCCTCTCGATGTCGGCCACCAGGTCCCACGTCGTGTTCTCGCGCAGCTCCGCGTGCGGCGTGCTGCGCCCGCAGCCGCGCTGATCGAACAGCACGATGCGGTACGCCTCCGGGTCGAAGAAGCGCCGCTGCTTCGGGTCCGTGCCGCCCCCGGGCCCGCCGTGCAGGAACACCACCGGCTTGCCGCGCGGGTTGCCGGACTCCTCGTAGTAGATGCGATGCAGGCTCGAGACCTGCAACGTGCCGGTGCTGTACGGCTCGATCTCCGGGTAGAGCGCGCGACGAAGGGCGTCCATCGGCGGCAACGATGGCAAACACGGGCGAACACGTCCAGCGGCCGCTTATCCGTGGGTGTGGCTCCAGACACAGCTGGCGCGGCTTCGGCGCGATGCCGCGCGCGGCCGCGTCCACCGGCGCAGGCCGGCTGCGCGCCCGAATTTGTGCATACGGCCCGCGGCGCGGCGGCTCCGGCCGCGATCCCGCGGGAGGCGCCCTTGGTACAGTGGCCGCGGTAGGAGATCTTGCCCGTGCGCCCACGCTTCTCGCTGACACTCGCAACCCTCATGGCCCTCGCCGGCGGCTGCGCCCACGGGCGCGACCCCTACGCCGCGACCGACAGCACGCTGGCGCTCGACCGGGTCGTGCTCTACCGCAACGGCGTCGGCTACTTCGAGCGCAACGGCGGCGTCGACGGCGAGGTCCTGACGATCAAGGTCCGCAAGGATCAGGTCAACGACCTGCTCAAGAGCCTGACGGTCGTCGACCGCCGCAACGGCCAGGCCGTCAGCGTGTCGATGCCCCTCGACCCGCAGGCGTGGGCCAACGCCGCGCTCGCGACGCTGTCGCCGGGCCAGGGCAGCCTCGATCAGGTGCTCGATGCATTGCGCGGCAGCGAGGTCGTCCTCGGGACCACGCAGGGCAAGCTGCGCGGCCGCATCGTCATGGTCGAGCCGATCGTCGACGAGCCCGACGCCTCGCCGCCGGCGCACAGCGAGCGCGTCATGCCGCCGCAGGCCGGCTCCAAGGACTTCCGCGTGACGCTGCTTGAAGGCAAGCGCATGCACGTGGTCCGCCTGTCCAAGGTCCGCACCGTGACGCTGCGCGACGGCGACCTCGCGCTGCAGTTCCACCACAGCCTCGACGCGACCGCCGGCGAGGGCATGTTCCAGCAGGTCGCCGTCGACATCCGCCTCGCCGGCGCCAGCAAGCACGACCTCTCGGTCAGCTACGTCGTCGAGGCCCCGATGTGGAAGCCGACCTACCGCGTCGTGCTGCCCGAGGCCGGCAAGGGCAAGGCGCTGCTGCAGGGCTGGGCCGTCGTCGACAACACCAGCGGCGAGGACTGGGCCAAGGTCACCATGAGCCTGACCTCCGGCGCACCGATCGCGTTCCGCTACGACCTCCACACCCCGCGCATCATCGAGCGCAGCGACCTCAGCGGCAGCGGCCTGCAGAAGCGCGCCGCCGTGGCGATGGGCGAGACCAGCTACGGCCCCGCCAGCGGCGACCGCGACGGCGACGGCGTCCCCGACTCCACCGACAAGTGCCCCGACATCCCCGAGACCTACAACGGCATGAGCGACGAGGACGGCTGCCCCGACGCCGCGCCGTCGCCGGCCCCCGCCGCCGAGGCCGCGAGCGGCTACTACGGCGACTCGGCCGACGGCCTGATGAAGGAGGAGGAGTACGCGAAGGCCGACCGCTCCCCGTCGCGCGGCGCCAAGAACAAGAAGGCCGAGTCGCGGCGACCGAGCCCGGCGCGGACCAAGTCGGCGAAGATGGACATGGACGACTGGAACGGCCCGAGCGGCGGCGCAGCGTACCCCGGGGCCTCGCCGACGACGCCGGCCGCCCCGCCGCCGCCCGCGGTCGACTACGAGTCGCTGCGCCGCAGCACGCAGGCGAACGCGCGGGCCAAGAGCGTCAGCGGCCTGACGCGCTTCGACCTCGGCAACCGCGTGACGGTGCCCGACGGGACCTCGACGATGGTGGCGATCATCAACGAGGACGTCGAGGCCGAGCAGACGTTCCTGTTCAAGCCCGGCGGCGCCGGCACCGGCTACGAGCAGAACCCGTACCGCGTGGTCCGCTT